>Ga0306920_100009591_pt1 | contig 12927 bp, 6 predicted proteins | sample flu12Cox44000170_FD_204666 | JGI IMG/M metagenome (GOLD analysis project Ga0306920, IMG submission 204666) | Lab enrichment of tropical soil microbial communities from Luquillo Experimental Forest, Puerto Rico - flux4day.12C.oxic.44.000.170 (v2)... | ecosystem: Environmental > Terrestrial >...
CAGAGTCAGCACAAGGAGCAGCACGCGCCAGTCACGGTAAATGTGCAGGAATTCTTTGTAGGCAACGCTGGCAATCGCGTCGAATGATCGCAATTTCATGGAACCGATTTTCTTAAGACGTCGTCGTAGCCCTGTGAATATGCGGTGAAAACGTCCTCCATATCGGGTTCCACCCAGCGTTCGCCTAACAAGTGAAGATCGGGAAAGGGCCAGGCTGCGCGCCATCTGGTCATCAATTTTTCCGGCTCCGCCGCGTAAATCCGCAAGCTGCCACTGCGCAACGAGACGCCAAGCAGTTCGGGAAAATCGCGCAGCCGGACCAGCGCCGGCATGAGCGGATCAACATCGATCTCGAGCAAGCGAGTGCGAAAACTCGATTTCAAAGCCCGCGGTGAAGCTTTTGCCAGCAGCTGCCCGGCCTCGATAAAACCGACTTCCGTGCAGCGCTCCACCTCGTCCATGTAGTGTGTCGTAACGAAAATCGTTTTTCCCGCATTGCTCAGATCGTAAAGCAGATTCCAGATTTGCTGCCGGTGCACCGGGTCGAGTCCGCGCGTAGGCTCGTCAAGAAACAGGACCGAAGGATCGTGCACGAGCGCGCACCCGATCGCCAACAACTGGCGCATTCCACCGGACAAATTGTCAGCAGTCGTGCCCCTTTTTTCTTCCAGATCAATTACCTGAAGCAAGCGGTCGATTCGCTCCTCCAGCTGAGCACCCGGCACGCCATAGGCGCCGGCGAAAAAGCGAAAATTTTCCAGGACAGTGAGGTCCCGGTACAGGCTAAAGCTTTGAGGAACATAGCCGAACTTGGTGCGCACCTTTTGCCGCTCCTTCCATGTATCCACTCCTTCCATGGTCGCGTGCCCGCTGGTGGGATGCGTGAGGCCGCACAACATTCGCATGGTGGTCGTTTTACCGGCTCCATTCGGCCCCAGAAAACCAAAGATCGTGCCCGCCTCGATTGTCAGAGAGAGGTTCTGCACGGCATGGACGTTACCGTAGCTTTTGCTCAAATGATGAAGCGCGATGACCGGGTCATTCATCTCAATCTTTATTGCGGTGATGATCTAAATTTGCAACCATGGCTGATTGGCTAACAGGTTACCTGTCATGAAGGTTGGAAACATTTCACCAATTCGAGGCGTGCCCTCGGGCTTGGTTGCCTTGGCCGGTGTTCTTTGGTTGATATTGGTTGCCGGCCCTAGAAGCGCGTGCGCCGATCCTGTGTCCGAACTCGCTTCGTTCTCAATCTTCGACAAAGTCGACCTGGCGCAACTGGCGAAGAGCGACGTGAAAACGGCGCACGGTCCGCCGATGAGGAATTCGCGCTTTCTCGCCGTTCAGAGTTGCTACGTCGCGCCGGGCTCGCCTGCGCAGCAAATCGAGGCGTTACGCCGGTGGAACCCGACAAAATATCGTGAACTGAAGGTTTTCCTACACTCTGATCTCCCGTCAAACCCGGGGCCGGCTAATTTCGAGAAACTCAAGAACGCGCCGGACAACGCCTCAGTGCGTGCGTTCGTGGCAGCGACCCAGAAACTCAGTCCCGAACTTCAGATCAGCAAAGAGGAGGCAAAGCGGTTTTCTGCTGCGACCGGAGCAGGCGGCGGAGGAGTTATACCTCCGGCGGTCGTGGCGTTCTGGACAGATGTGTTGACGGCGCGGACGAAAAGCTTTGTGTCCGGCGGGATGGCGGCGCAACCGCCTTACGATCACGCCGGGCCGTCGATTCGTGCGGCCGATGAGGTAAACGGGTTATTGCGTGAGCAAGACAAGATTCGTCGGCAATTTTCTGGACTGCTCGGAGCCACGGGAATCGGACGCGGCGCCGGTTCGCTGCCAGCCGAACTCTACTGGGAGCTTCTCGACGTGAACGATCACGGCGTGGTCACGCTCGGCGCATCCTACAGCCGCGGCGGAACGGCTGGCACCTACCAGACCGCAGACGTCCTCTACTACGCCAGCGGAGGCTATTATGTCGCACTCACGCTTCACCAACTGTGGCCTGTTACAGTAGACGGAAAACCTTCTACGCTTGTTTGGCGCGGCGACATGATTTCTTCGGCCGAATTGGGCTCACTTCACGGTGTAGAACGGCTCGGCTCCGAATCAGTGATGATGAAAAATATCACCAAAGCTGTCACACTCTTTCGGCGGGAAACGGGTCGTTAGTTTTGCAGATGAAAAGATGAAAGTATTCGCCTTACGATCCGTTCCTTTGGTGCTCGCGCCTCTAATTTTCGCTATCGGGCCGGCGCTTTCCGAGGACAGCAATGGGTCATTCTGGCCGTTGTCGGGCGAGTTTTCTGCCGACGCTACGTATGTTGGCGAAGGCGATGTCCAACGCGGTGGAAAACGCGTCAACGATTTCGATGAGATTGATTCGGACCTCCAGGTGGTATTAACGCCACGAACAAAAATTGGCGTTCTGCGACTCGGTGCCGAATGGCAGCGATACTCATTTGGTTTCCCAGACCAAACCGCACTCCCCAACACGCTGCAGTCTTTCAGCACACTGATTGGACTCGATATGCAACTTTCGGACTCGATCATCGTCAGGGCCGAAGGTCAGCCCGGGCTCTATGATTCTGGCCTGGGACATTTGGATTGGGACGATTTTAATCTGCCGTTCCTAGTTGGCGGCACGTACATTTTTAGCCCAAACGTGCAGCTTATCCTCGGGGTGAGCGTTGACATCGAACGGAAATATCCGGTCATTCCTGCCGCAGGCATTCGCTGGAAAATTGGTCCGCAATGGCTACTCAATGCCGTCCTGCCAACGCCGCGTCTTGAATACGACGTAAATCGTTATCTATCGGCCTATGCGGGGGCAACTTTTAAAGAGGCAAGCTATCGCGTGGACGAAGATTTTGGGGATTCTCACGGAATCTCGCGGCTGAACAACTCAATTCTTACTTATAGCGAGGTTCGAACTGGTGCCGGTTTTGACTGGAAGATTTCGCCGATTGTAACCTTCACGGGTGAGGTCGGCTACCAACCATACCGGGACTTCGACTTCTACCGTGCCGAAGTGCGCTATCACCAGGACGGCGGGGCGCCTTACGGAACGATTTCGCTGCACGGCGCGTTCTGACTGTAGCCTGCATCGTTGATGCCGGACCGGGGTCATCGCCCCCAGCCACAGCATCAGCGCAGGTTCCGATCCAGCGCGCCGATCTTTCGCGTCTCCGGCCAGCGCCAGGAGACCCCGAGCACGACGAGAATCGTCCCGATGCCTCCCGCAACGACCGAAATGACCGGGCCAAATAGCGCCGCCGTCAATCCCGATTCCAGTGCGCCGAATTCGTTCGATGTGCCGATGAAAATGTTGTTCACGGATGACACGCGTCCGCGCATTTCATCCGGAGTAACCAGTTGCACGATAGACCCCCGAATGATGACGCTCACGCTGTCGAACGCTCCGATGAGAAAAAGCACGCCGAGGGACAACCAGAATACTTTCGACAGGCCGAACACGATCGTTGCAAGACCAAACCCCGTCACGCACCACAGCAGCGTTTTGCCGGCATGTTTCATGGGCGGCAAATGCGCAATGATCAGCGCCATCATAAAAGCCCCGATTGCCGGCATCGCGCGCATCCAGCCGAGACCCACCGGGCCGCAATGAAGAATTTGATCCGCGAAGATCGGCATCAGCGCCGTCGCACCGCCCAACAAAACGGCAAACAAATCCAGGGTAATCGTTGCGAGGATTACCTGTCTGCTAAACACGAATCGCAGCCCGGCCATCAGACTCTTCCAGGTGCTGGCGTCGCTCTGCTCTCTTTTTTGCGTGCTGCGGCGGATGAAAAGGACCAAAAAGAAAAACGAAAACGAACAGATCGCATCCAATAGATACACGAAGGGAAACCCGATGTACGCGACTAAGAACCCGCTCAGAGCCGGACCAACTACAGATCCGATTTGGAAAACGCTATTATTCCAAGTGACTGCGTTCGCAAATGCGTCGCGGGGAACCAGGGTGGGAAAAAACGAACTGCGAGCGGCCCAACTGAACGTGCGCGCCGATGCTCCGATGAAAAGAAGCAGGTAAATCAGCGGGACCGACGCGTCATCGAAATGAAACATGGGGTGATGGCGCTCGAATATCGCCGCAACTGTCGCCAGGGCGCGATTGCCTTCACGCAATGGCGCGATCTGTGGAATGAGGAGGTGCCTGTAGGAAACCAGAGCGAGGGCCAGCGAAGTGATCGCGCTCAAGACCTGCGTTACGAGAATGATGTGTTTCCGACTGACCCGGTCCGCCAAATGGCCCGCCGGCAGCGAAAGCGTAACCACAGGGACGGCGATGGCCAAGCCAACAAGACCGAGCGCAGTCGCGGAATGCGTCCGCGCATAAATTTCCCATTCCACCGCCACCGCGAGCATGAGACGGCCAGTGATCGAAAGTAAATTGCCAGCTGTAAACAAGCTGAAATCGCCGAACCGAAACGCGGCGTACGGGTCGTGCGCGGGCAACTGTCTTTCGATTGGCAGCGGAATGGCTGGGCGCTGCGGGTCCGGTGATCGAAAAGAGTTGGGATCTGCTGAATTCGGCATGCTCGAGCCGAGCTACTTGTTAGGAACAGCGCGTTAGTTTCGATGCCGCTCGCTTTCAAGTAGCTGGGCGCACGAGATTGTAGGTTGAGTGGCCAGCGTCGCAACAAGGTAGGGGCGATTGACCTCAATCGCTTCAGGCGATTCAGGTGAATAGAGCGAGCCGGGACGCCGCGACATGGACGGCCAGGCCCGAGGCTGAGTGAGCGGGAGCGAACGAATCAACCTCCCCTACCACCGTGTAGTGAGATGCGGCTTGCTTTGCGCGTGACAGCCTGATTGGATCACAACGTGTCCCCTGTCGATGATCACGTGACTTCGTTGACCGCCGATGGCGGAAGCGCGTACCAGGGCCCGATCGCGTTTACTACCACACACTGGAGCGTGGTGCTGGCGGCGCAAGGTCCATCGCCAGCTGCACAAGCGGCACTCGAAAAACTTTGCCGCACGTACTGGCGACCAATTTATGGTTTCGTAAGACGACAGGGCGTCGGCCCGGAGGAGGCGAAAGATCTCACTCAGGGATTCTTCGCATTGTTGCTGGAGCGGCGGGACCTAGATGCTGTCCGCAAAGAAAAAGGGCGTTTACGTTCTTATCTGCTTACGTCGCTAAAACATTTCCTAACGAACGAGCACAACCGAGCCATGGCGATTAAGCGGGGTGAAGGACAGCGGCTAATCCCGCTAGAAGATTTGCGTGAGCGCGAGCACGCCGGTTTTGAATCGTCAGAAACCTTGCCTCAGGATCAAATTTACGAGCGCCGTTGGGCGTTGAGCGTCCTTGACCAGGTGTTGGCACGACTGGGGAATGAGTATCGCGCGGTGGGTCCCGGATTTGCGGGATTATTCGATCGGTTGCAGAAATCGCTCACGGACGAGCCGAATCACCCTTCGCCAGCGGACACTGCGCGCGAACTCGGGATGACGGAAAGCGCAGTGAGGCAAGCGTCCTACCGAATGCGTCAGCGTTACCGCCGGCTTTTACGTGAGGAAATCGCCCGTACGGTAATGGTTCCTGGCGACGTCGACGACGAACTTCGCCACTTGATAGCTGCGCTGAGGGCATAAGAGCCACTGAGCGCGAATTTTCACGGCGGTTAAGCCGATCGGTTACGCGCGTCGGGTGAAGCCCTACACGAAGATTAGGCGGCGCCTGACTTTACATAATGCGCACAGTTCCAATACAAAAGGCGCACAACGGGATCTGAATCAGGTGGAGGACCCTTTCCACCGCTAGGTCCTTCCCCTCTTCCGGACCCGCAACTAAAACCAACTTGTGATCAGTGTAGCCAGGGTTTGCGGAAGGTGTGGAGCAAAAATCTCCAGTGACTCAACAGGAGGAGGTTGCCCGGCTTGCCTCTTAGCGAGCGGTCTTGACCTGCCAGACACGAATTACACGAATCCTCACGAAGTTCGTAAAGCTCAAGTTGGAAAGGCGCTCAGCGACTTTGGCGATTACGAATTGCTGGAGGAAGTAGGCAGGGGCGGCCAGGGCGTGGTGTACCGTGCTCACCAGAAAAGTCTTAATCGCACCGTCGCGCTGAAAGTAGTTGGCCTCGGTCCCTGGGCCACCGAAATCCACTTGAAGCGCTTTCGCCGGGAAGCGGAAGCCGCAGCCAGCCTAAATCATCCCTGCATTGTTCCAATTTATGAAGTCGGCGAACGCGACGGCGCTTGCTACTTCAGCATGGGACTAGTCGAAGGCGAACAGCTCGATGCGATCATCAAACGCGGGACGATGCCAATCCGGCGCGCGGTGGAACTCATTGCGAGAGTCGCGCGCACGGTAGACTACGCGCATCAGCACGGGATTCTGCATCGTGACATTAAGCCAGGTAACATTCTACTCGACAAAAACGGGGAGCCGCACCTCACCGATTTTGGTCTTGCTCGATTAGTCGAACCTGACAACACCATCACCGCCACGTTAGAGGTACTCGGCACGCCTAGTTACATGGCGCCGGAACAAGCTACCGGTAATAACACGAAGCTAACCAAGGCAACAGATGTTTATGGACTTGGCGCGGTGCTTTACCAACTGCTCACCGGCCATCCGCCGTTTGCTGGAGGAACAACTTACGAAACGATCAAGTTACTGCTGGAGACTGAGCCACGGCAACCGCGTTTGTTAAATCCTAAGATAGATCGCGAGCTTTCTACGATTTGTCTGAAGTGTCTGGAGAAGGACCCACAGCGCCGTTACTCTTCTGCTCTCGCGCTGGCGGAAGACCTGGAACATTGGCTGAAGCATGAGCCGATCCGCGCAAAGCCAAGCGGGGTTTTCGTACATGGCCGCAAATGGGTGCGAAGGAAGCCAGCCATTGCTGCCCTGATTGCCTCACTAGTTGCCCTGGCAGCAGCGATCGTCTGGAACGTCTGGCAAAACACACGGTTTCTATCCGGCCCAGAAAAAAGCGTCGCGGTGCTTCCGTTTGAAAATCTCAGCCGCGACCCGGAAAACGCCTATTTTGCGGATGGTGTCCAGGACGAAATTCTAAACCACCTTACGCGGATCGCCGATCTCAAGGTCATCGGTCGCACGTCGGTCATGCAATACAAGAGCGGCATCGCGCGCGACCTGCGCAACATCGGCTACCAACTCGGGATAGCAAATGTGGCGGAAGGAAGTGTTCAGCGTTCCGGCAATCGCGTGCGTGTCAGCGTGCGGCTGGTCGATGTGCGCACCGACCGGCAGTTATGGGGGCAAACCTATGACCGGGACATTGCGGACGTGTTCGTAATCCAGAGCGACATCGCAATGGCGATCGCCGACCAGCTTCATGCAAGACTTTCGCCAAGTGAAAAGAGCGAAATCGAGCGACCCTTAACTAGTGACATCGTCGCCCTCAATCTTTATACTCGCGCCGAAAATCTTATTCTGACCAGTTTTAGCAGTGTCGCAAAAGTGAAACTGCTGGAGGCAGCCGATCTGCTGAACCAAGCTGTCGCTCGCGACCCATCGTTTTTCCAAGCGTACTGCCGACTCGCTTATACACACGACCGGCTTTACTTCCAAGGCTTCGACCATACTCCAGCACGAGTGGCGACGGCTGAAGCGGCCATCGAGGCAGCATCTCGCCTCCGTCCGGACGCGGATGAACTGCACCTTGCGCGGGCGGAAAATCTTTATCAAGCACACCTTGATTACAATGGCGCTCTGGCCGAACTGGAACTCGCGCGGGTACATCTGCCGAACCATCCGCGACTGCTCGAGCTGATAGGTTACATCGAACGACGCCGTGGGAACTGGGAAGAATCCACGCGCAACCTGGAGCGATCGAATGACCTCGACCCGCGCAACTTTTTTCTCCTGCAGCAGCTCGCGCTCAGTTACGGTATGCTCCACCGCTACGCTGACCAAACACCCGTCGTTGAGCGCGCGTTGAGTGTGGAGCCCAATGACGTCGATACAAGAGTCGAGCTCGCGGCCGTCGATTTTCATTCGAAAGCCGACACCAAACCGCTGCATCAGACTGTCGATTCCATCCAGGTCACCAACCCGGCTGCGCTGCCGAATGTGGCCAACGATTGGCTCAGCTGCGCACTTGCCGAGCGCGACCTCGTAGCAGCAAAGAATGCGCTGGACGCCTTTGGTGATACGCCTCTGACCGACTACGTTGTCCACTGGAATCGTCCGCTAATGGAAGGCGTCATTGCGCGCATGGCGAACGATGATGAGAAAGCACGACGGCTTTTCAGCGCGGCGCGCGCGGAGCAGGAGAAAGTTGTTCAAGCCCAACCTGATTACGGCCCAGCGTTGTGTGTTCTTGGTTTGATTGATGCCGCTCTCGGCCGAAAAGAGGAAGCGCTGCGAGAGGGGCGCCGAGCAGTCGAGCTTGTTCCAGCGGAAAAAGAGGCGATGAGCGCTCCGCTCATGGTTGAGTATCTGGCGATGATCGCTGCCTGGGTCGGAGACAAGGATCTCGCCTGTCAACAACTAGCCGTCGCAGTCCGCCCTCCTAGTACCGTTAGCTATGGGCAACTGAAATTGCTGCCGCATTGGGACGCGCTGCGCGGCGATCCGCGCTTCGAATATATCGTGGCCTCTCTTGCACCCACAGGAACGACGCAGAGCGCGCCTGAGAAATCAATCGCCGTGCTTCCCTTGGAGAACCTCAGCAACGATCCGGATAACGCCTATTTCGCTGAAGGTATTCAAGAGGAGATCCTGACGCGGCTGGCTAACATCGGGGACTTAAGAGTGATTTCGCGCACTTCCACGCAGCGCTATCAGAGCAAACCTGTTAATCTCAGCGAGATCGCGAAGCAGCTTGGGGTAGCAAACATTCTTGAGGGCAGCGTGCAGAAAGCGGCCGATCAGGTGCGGGTCAATGTGCAGTTGATTAACGCGCAAACTGATTCCCACCTTTGGGCTCAAACCTACGACCGGAAGTTGACCAACATCTTCGGCATCGAGAGCGAGATCGCCAAAGGAATCGCGGAGTCGTTGCAGGCGAAACTAACCGGTCGCGAGGAGCAGGCGTTAGCACTTAAAGCGACGAACAATCCGGAGGCTTACGATGCGTATCTGCGCGGCCTGTCTTCTGAAGCACGCTCCATGTCGGCTTGGGAAGCCGCGGATTTTTATGATCGGGCTGTGCAGCTCGACCCCAATTTTGCGCTTGCCTGGGCGCGGCTTTCTCGAGCGGACGCCGATCTGTACTTAGACCTGAGGGACGCTAGTCCCCGTCGGCGCGACGCAGCGAAACGTGCGTTGGAGACAGCGCAAAAACTGCAGCCTGACTCTCCTGAAACCCTGCTCGCCTTGGGTTATTATCAATATCGCGTGCTGCGTGATGACGGGGTTGCCAAAACCACGTTCGGTCGCGTCGGGAAAATGTTACCCGCTAGAAGCGAAGTGCCATACGCACTCGCCGAGGTTGCCCGACACGAGGGACAGTGGGATCAAAGCATTGCCTACTACGAGCAAGCCCTCGCCCTGGACCCGCGCAATGTGGAATTACTTCGGGAGGCGGCATTTACTTATTCCATAGTTCGACAGTTTGAGGCCGCGCTAAAGCTTTATGATCGAGCGCTGGACATTACACCAAACGATCCGGAACTGATGGCGGGAAAGGCGAGCATTTATCAGGCCCACGGTAACCTGCAAGAGGCCGCTAAACTTCTATCAGAAGTAAACTGGCAGACTCCTCTTGAGGAGGTTCGCTGGTCCAAGATCAATGAGTTGAGACTTGAACGAAATTATGAGGCAGTTCGATTGCTGCAAGCCCGACTGGGTCAATTCCATTTTGATTCTGAGTTTCAGAAGGTGGGTATTCAGACGGAGCTTGCTTTTACACAGCGCCTTGCTGGCGATACGGCTGGCGCAAGAGCCACCGCTGAACAGGCGCGCAATACTCTTGAACAGCTCTACAGAGATCAACCAGACAATGCCTGGTTCGCGACAGCGCTGTCTAGGGCTTATGCCGCGCTCGATCAGAAGGACTCGGCCCTAAAGATGGCGGAACAGGCAATCGTGCTTGCTCGCAGTGCTAAGAATCCGGTAGCTGGACCTTTCTTCGAGGAAAACCTAGCGGGAATTCAGACGATCCTCGGCGAGACTAGCCGCCCGATCTCTACTCTTGCGCGGCTGTTACAAACGTCAGGTATGAGCGGATGCAGAACGCCTCTGACGCCAGCGCTTTTACGACTCGATCCGACCTGGGACCCTTTACGCAAGGATCCCGCTTTTCAAAAACTCTGCGAGCAAAAGCAGCCGCGTGCCACGCCATAGCTCTGCGACGGCGGGTGAAAACACGAATTACAGGAATTATCACTAATGGGCTGATCAATTGCTGTGAATTAGTGAAATTCGTGCCCCCGCTTCTAAATCCGTGAAATTGACGTCTGGCGTTTGCGGAAGGCGCGGAGCTCGCCAGGCTTAAAATTTCTTCCTTAACTGCACATACCAGAACCGACCTTTGATGGTGGCGAGCGATTCGTCGTAGTTGTTCTCGAAGGTGCCGGCCACAAACGGCGGATCAGAATCAAAGACGTTTTGCATTCCGCAGGTGAGCGTCGTGCCATTGAGCCAGGCGCGCCATCCACAAGGATTGTACTCAGCACTGGAAACTGGCAGGACGTTTTTCTCCTCGCCATCTCTCATTTTCACACTCTTGCCGCCATCCTTAGCAAAGCCAGGCACATTACCTAATGCTGGACCCGGCAAGCTGAATGTGTACGACGTGGTCAGATCGAGTGTAACCCAGTCGCTTATCTTCCGCGCGCGCTGAGGAAAAGGACCACTTCTCGGTTGTTGCGGTTTCGAAGATCCTGTCAGATCAATATTGTCATCCTCATACTGGCCGGTGTAATGCACGGTTGCGCCGATATCGAAACCAGCTAGCCACGTGTCAACCGGTCCGTCGTAAAACGCGCTGACATAGGCGCGATTGTGCGGCAACGAGCTAGTAAACGAGGCGCTCGTCACAAATTCACCCGAGAGCCCAATTCGTTTGCTAAAGGGAGTCGCTTGAAACTCAAATCGAGACAGGTAGGTTCCGTTAAGTGTGAAGGTCAATTTGCCGAAGTCTCCGTGACCAAAGATTGAAGTATCCAGAATATAGATACCTTCGTAATCGATACCTTCCACGATAGCGCCAGCGAGGTTTAGGCTTGGATCGATTATCTCGGTGATTGCGCCAGTTGTAGGATTACGAATAACTAACCCGGGAAAGTTGTTCTCGAAATCAATGAAGAACTGCGGTTGGACAAATGATGCAATCGATCGCAGGTCGATATGCCAAAAGTCAGCACTCAGCGTAAGACCTTTGATCCATTTCGGGCTGTAAACCGCTCCATAAGTCCATTCGTAAGCGACCTCCGGGTTCAGGTTAGGGTTTCCGCTTACGATGATCGGAATGCTAGTTCCTGGGGGAGTCAGTCCCTTGGGATCGTGAAGATTGTCGGGAAATGAGAGAAAGACTTCGGTCTCTAACGGATTAAGGTCGGGTAGTGTCGGCGCATGGAACGCTTCGCTGTAACTGCCACGCAGGGTGAGCGCGCCGATGTACTTGGGATCAAGCGGCTGCCAGCGCGCAGAGACCTTTGGTTTCTGTGCGTTATAACGGGTGTGCGCCGACGGCTGAAATGGGAAGGCTCCAGAAGGTAGAGCGGCAGAGGTGTTCTGGCTGTACCATTCCTCCCGCTCGGCAAAGTCAACCTCAACGCTGTAGAAACCAGGGAGGCTCCACGTCGGGCTGGTGAATGGTATCCGCACTTCCTGGTAGGTTGCCCAAACATCGCGGTTAACCCGTGAAGCTTCAAAATCGATGCCGCCGATCGTGTCAAACGTGGTGTTCTCCGAGCTAGGGTTGTTCGCCCATCGCTCCCCACGATACTCAGCCCCGGTCGCGAATGAGATCGGCCCCGAGGGAAGATTGAACAGATCGCCGTCGAGATGGAAATAGCCCAAAGGCAACTCAAAGGTTCCGGAGCGGTCCAGAGTTACATACACTCTACTAATTGCAGCCCGGCTATTGCGGCCGAAGAACCCTAAGAACGGATTAAACGCAGTCGCCGGATTGGTGTCCAGCAACGCTTCACGCAATCCAGACTTACTAGCAATGCCGCTAAGGAGATTTTCCTGCTCGTTCCGCGAATAACGAAACCCTAATTCCCAGTTCCAACTATTGAAATAATCCCCAAATTCGCCCATCTCGCCGCGAAGTCCGGTGTCGAACAAAACGTCGTGAAAAGTGGTCTTATTCGTTCTGAGTGGCTCATCGTTAATGGCGCGATAGCTGACACCAGTAGTTACCGGAACAGAGACACCATTGTATATCAAAGTGGCATCGGCGACAGTGAACGGATTAAACGGATTCTGAATTGGCACACTGAGCCCTGCGGGGCTAAAGGGAGCGCCGTTCGGTAGCGCGAATGGATCCGGATTGAATGGGGTAGGCTCATTCGCTCCGTCAAAAAAGGAGCGGGTATACTTAAAGTCGGCGAACACCGTTAGGTATTTGTCGCAAACGTCGCGCGTGAAAGAGCCATAATAGCTTTGGCGATCCGCGGGTGGAATCGCCGGCATCACAGCTTGAAAGTTATACAAGACATAGTCCCCATCCAAGACCCCAGGTGACCCAAATCCAACCTTCGCGTTCTTAAACAAAAAGGTAGGGAAACCATTGGCATTCGGTGGCCCTAACACTAATCCGTTGTAAAATGGAGAAGTTGCGACGTTCGGCGCCGAGTGTGGCGGCGGAGAGTTCGCACTGAAAAATAATTTCGGTATTAAGTGGAATGGGCCGATTCCACCAGGGAAACTTGTACTGCGGGCATCAAATCCACCCCAGGGAATCGCATTCGCGTTACCGCTAAGGAAACGGTCGCGGTTGTAGATTGCGCCCCGATCGTAAAAATCGG
>Ga0306920_100009592_pt1 | contig 12926 bp, 11 predicted proteins | sample flu12Cox44000170_FD_204666 | JGI IMG/M metagenome (GOLD analysis project Ga0306920, IMG submission 204666) | Lab enrichment of tropical soil microbial communities from Luquillo Experimental Forest, Puerto Rico - flux4day.12C.oxic.44.000.170 (v2)... | ecosystem: Environmental > Terrestrial >...
ACGATCAGCACCACGTGCTCGATCTTCGACGCCACGCAGGTGGCCGCCACGCAGTGCTGCCCCATCGGGCAGACGTTGCCGCAGCCACCGCAGTTCGCGTCGTCGGCCGAGACGTCGCCGCACGCGCCGCCTGAGCCGGCCTGGCCTGCCGTGCCGGCAGCGCCGCCGCCGCCCGCTCCCGCGCCCGTTCCGCCCGACCCGGCGGCGCCCGAGGCGTCGTCGCCGGAAAGACCGAGGACGTCACAGCCCGAGCCGGCGATCGTGGCGAAGAGCGCGAGGGCGATCGCTCTCAGGGTCACGCTCTCGAGAGTAACAGCCTTTGCCTCGACGTCCGCGTGATGCCCGCCGCCGCTGCCGCCGTGGGGGACGTCACTGCGGCGGCCTAGGAGGAATCCCGCAGCGCTCGCCCTACAGATCGGCGTTCGGCGCGCAGACGAGGGCTCAGGGCCGTTCCGCGACGACGTCGTAGACGATCGCCGGTAGCCCGGTGGGCCCGATCATGTTCGGGTCGACGGTGACGAGGTGCAGGACCTTGTCCACGACACAGTAGTCGAAGGTGGAGGGGGCGCTGCCGTCGGCCGGCATGTTCGTGATGGTCGTGCCCGCCAGCGCGTAGGACCCCGATCCGTTGGTGACGCTGGGGGTGGGGTAGACGGTGCAGGCGCAGGCCGCCGTCCCCGAGCAGGTCACCGACTGCAGGCCGGGGCCGAGCATCGTGGAGAGCGCGCTCTCGACGGAGGGGGTCAGATCGGCGCAGGTGGTTCCGGAGGCGATGCAGGTGGCGGGGAAATCGATCTCGAGCGATCCGGCGGATGTCGTGGCGACGGTGTACGTCAGGTCCGGGTGGAACGAGAAGGTCCCCGTCGTCGCCAGCCCGGAGGGATTTATCGTCGGGTTCGGGCAGGAGGAGAACGCGAAGTGCAGCCCCATCTGACAGCTGGCGGCGATGGTCCAGTCGCCGGTGAGGTCGCCGCCACAGGGCTGAACCTGGCCGCAGGTGGCGCCCAGGTTGGCGGGGCGGCTCGCGCCGCCGCAGGCCAGCAGCGGGGCCAGTGCGAGCGGCAACACGGGGAGCAGGCGGAGAGGACGCATGATGACCCCGTGGACAGGGACACCGCCGCTCGGAGGAGGTTCCGGCAAATCTTTGCCGGCCGGGCCGCTCAGAGATCGTCGCAGGGGTTGCCGAGCTTCTCGCCGAGGTAGACGCCGAGCTCGTTGTAGATGAGCTGGTAGTTGTTGACCGGCTCGCCGGTCTTGTCGTCGACCGATTCGATCGGCACCACGGTGAGGGTGGTCTTCTTCCCCCCCTGGATCCAGGTGGGCGGGTTCTTGCGGTCGGTGACGTAGCGCAGCGACCCCGACTTGGTCGTGAAGATCTCCCCCTCCGTGTCGGCGACGGCGTTGGTCATCTTCTGCAGCCTCATCGCCCCCTTGGGGCCCACGAACAGGCGGAAATTGTGCTCGGTCTCGGGCGTGTTCCCCTTGTCGACGTAGAAGTACCGCCCCTTCTCGTCGCGCGCGAGGTGGTGCGGGGCCCGCTTGTGCAGCGGCGGCGCGTAGCCGGCCTTGACGAGCAGCGCCTTCTTGGCGTCCTCGTCGAGGATCGACAGATCGGTCTTGCGCTCGCCGCAGCTGACCGAGCAGGTCTTCTTGGCGGCGTCGTAGCTGGCGGTTGCGAAGAGGCGCATGTCGAGGCCCCGGAAGCTGGGGTTCTTCCCCTTGGCGAAGAAGCGCGGCTCGAAGAAGCTGTCGCCGGTCAGCACCCAGGGGGGGAGCGGCACGCGGTGGAACAGCTTGCCGTCGCCGTAATAGAGCTGCGTCGCCTGCTTGTCGCTCGGCGCGACCACGACGTAGTGGGACTTGCCGTCGGTGCAGACGGCGGTCTTCTCCAGGATCATCCGCTCGCCGAGGTTGGCCGCCTTGCCCCAGGGGGGCGCCTCGCCGCCTGCCGTCGTCGTCGCGGCCGTCGGCGCGCTCGCAAACTTCTTCTCGAGGTTGGCGCGCGTGAAGTCGCCCATGTTCGTGGCGCTCCGGCTCGTGGTCCACGTCAGCGTGGAGCCCGCGAGGTCGAGCTGCATGCTCTTGCCCATGGTGCAGGCGAAGGTCTTCACGCCGGCGACGATCGCCTGCCGGGCCTCGGTCGAGTCCTCGCACATCTGCCGCATCCGATCGAGCGGCTCGCCGCAGTAGCTGGCGATGCTGAGCTCGCGCAGGTCGGCGTCGCTCATCGACGCCCAGTCGATCTTCACCGCCGGCCTGGCCCCGCAGCCCTTGGCGAACGCCTCGACCGTCTCCAGCAGCGCCTTTTCGTGCTGGGCGGTCTCGGCCTTGCGGTCGAAGGCGGCGAGCGCCTTGAGCGTGCCGTCCGCCTGTTGCCTGCCGTAGACGGCGTAGAGCTCGTCGGGCTTGAGCGCCGCTGTCCGCTTGTCGTCGAAGCGGACCTTGGGGGTGTCGCGCCGTCCGGGGAGCGCGAGCGAATAGACGCCGTCGCGGACGGCGATCGTGATCCAGTCGCGCCCGTGGTAGGTCGTGCCGTAGTTGGTGCGGCCGGCGTCGCTGGCGTCGACGGTGTGGGGGATGACCTTGCCGTCGAGGACTGTCCCCGTGCCCGCGAACTGGACCAGGACCTTGCCGTCGGCTGGCGGCTTGGTCGGCACGATCGTCACCGTCAGCCCCTCGGGGCCGGCGAACACCTTGCCGGCGCCCACCGGGTTCTCCGCGCGGGCGACGCCCGCCACCAGGATCAGGATCAAGAACGGCCTCAGGTTCACGGACACCTCCTAGTGCAGATCGATGCCGAGCTTCGCGCAGGCGCGCACGACGGCGGCGCGATCGCGCGCCCCGACCTGCGCGAGCGTCGCCTTCGCGTTGCCGAGGTCCCCCTCGGCACAGTGGGCGCGGGCGATGATCGCGTACGCGCGGCTCGACTTCTGCGCGTAGAGGCTGTGCTGCGCGAGCCGCACCGCCTCGCCGCTCTTGCCTGCCGCCAGCGCGGCCTCGGCGTCGGCGAGGTCGCCGGCGGCCGCCGGCGAGAGCGTCTCAGCCTTGGCCGCTGATTTTGGAGCGGGCGGCGTCAGCTCCGCCTTCTTTTCGTCCGCGACGGGCAGTGGCGGCTCGGAGGGCTTGGCCGTGGGCGGGGGCGGGGGCGGGTCGGGCGTTCGGGCGGCCGCCGGCGGCGGGGGTGGCGGGGGCGGCGCGGGCCGCGCGATCGGGTCGGGGGCGGGGGCGGATCGACCGAACAAGAACCAGGCGCCGCCGCCGAGCAAGGCCACGCCCAGGGCCACGGGCATGATCGGGAAGGGGCGCTTTCGCGCCACCCGCTCGGTGGCGACGGGGACCGGCGCGACTGGCCGTGGTGCCGGCGCCGGCGCCGCGGGCGCGCCGATCGTGGGCCCGGTCTCGAGGCTGCGGGCGGTGACGGCCTTGACGAAGCTCCCGACGTCGGGGAAGCGGTCGTCGCGGTTCTTGGCCAGCGCGCGCTCGACGGCGGCGATGACCGCCGGCGGCGTGCCCGGCGCCAGCTCCGCGAGCGGGGGCGTGGGCGCGTAGACGACGGCGTGGATGACGGCGGCCAGCGTGTCGCCCGAGAACGGCGGCTGCCCGGCGAGCATCTCGAACACGATCGCCCCGAAGGCGAAGATGTCCGTGCGGGCGTCGATGTCGTCGTTGCGGCCGGTCGCCTGCTCGGGGGCCATGTACTGCGGCGTGCCGATGAGCGCCGCGTCCTGCGTGAGCACCGTCTTCGCGCCGCGCATCTTGGAGATGCCGAAGTCGAGGATCTTCACGACGTCGCGCACCTCGCCGCCGACCTCCGTCGGGCAGAGGAACACGTTGTCGGGCTTGAGGTCGCGGTGGACGACCCCCTCGCGGTGGGCGGCGGCCAGCGCCGACCCGATCTGCGTCACGATCGCGGCCGTCTGGTCGAAGGTCGGGCGCCCGCGCGAGAGCCGCGACGCCAGCGACTCACCCTGCAGGAGCTCGAGCACGATGTACGGCGCGCCACTGGGGAGGGTGTTGAAGTCGTGCACCTGGACGATGTTCGGGTGGCCGAGGCGCGACGCGATCTCCGCCTCGCGCCGGAAACGCGCCAGCGCCACCGCGTCCGTGGCGCCCCAGAGTAGCACCTTGACGACCACGCGCTTGTCCGGCAGCCGCAGGTGCTTCGCTTCCCAGACGGCCCCCATTCCCCCCTGGCCGATGAGCCGCGTGATCTCGTACGTGCCGGCCACGACCATCCCGGCTTTGAGCGCGCCGGCGGCGCCCGTGGCCGGCGCCCCGTCCGCGGTCATCGTCGCCGCGGACGCCGAAGCCGCGAGCGTCCCGTCCGTGGCGTGGTTCGCCTTCGCCGCAGGAGCGAGCGTCGGATCTGTGGCGGGGTTCGACGGCCGCTCGGGCATGCGCCGGCCATTATAGACGGGCCCTCGTGATCGGCATCGCGCGGATCGAGGTGGGTGAACGTGGGCGGCGCGTGTGCCCCGCGACGCTTTTACCGTTCCGGGCGGCGGTAGGTGTCTACCTCGGAAATGGCCATCTCAACCGGGCGTCGGAATCTCCCGATTTTCCGGCCGGGCCTCTCACCTAGGAGTGTCACGATGACTTTCGAGCGGGGTACGCAATCGGCGGTTTTGCTTTCGGCGCTGGCTCTGACCGTGTTCGCGGGGTGCCGGAAGACCGACGACGAGGACGGGCAGATCGGCGCCGCCGTCGGCGAGGTGATGTCGGGGGTCGACGAATCGACGCAGGGGGGGACGACGACCGCCATGCTGCCGGTGTTCCCGATCCACCGGCTCCCGGACCAGCTGAAGGCCCCTGCCTGGAAGCGGGCCGCCGACGCGCTCCTGCCGTCGGCCTACGCGGCCGCCTGCGGCGACACCGCCTTCTCCGCCTGCGCGAACGGCGTCCGGACCCGCACGTTCTCCGACTGCACTGTCGGCCTCGCCACCGTCAGCGGCCAGACCTCGCTGACCTTCAGCTCGGCGCCGGCGTGCGTCTTCCTGACCGCCGGCGACAGCGTGACGCGGATGGCGGACCTCACGGTGACCGGCCTTTACGGCGGGAGCCTGGCCATCAGCTCGCCGGGCGGCGGCCAGACGCTGACCAAGACCGCCACCGGCTTCGAGTACACCGTGCCGGGCATGGAGCGGATCCTGACCGGCGCCGGCGGCCACGAGCTGTTCGACGTCAGCACCAAGACCACCGTCCCGATCGAGATCACCGGCAGCTCCCGCGCCGACCTGGTGATCGTGTCAGGGACGCTGGAGGTCACGCACCATCTCGCCGGCTACACGGTCGACCTTTCGCCCAACAACCTCACCTGGAACGGGACCTGCAACTGCGCGGTGTCGGGCAGCCTGAGCGGCACCGTCACCGGCGGCAAGCACGACGGCAAGATGGCGACCGTCACCATCACCGGCTGCGGCGAGGCGGACGTCGACATCGACGGCCAGACCTCGCAGGTCACCCTGGACCGCTGCACCTCGATCTGACCCGGTGCTCCGTTCGGATCGCGTCGGGCCGGCTTCTGGCATTCTGGGAGACGTGCCCGACGTCGAGCTCGAGACGGAGCGCCTTCTGCTGCGAGCCTGGCGGGACGAGGACCTGGCGCCGTTCGCGCGCATGAACGCCGATCCGCGGGTGATGGAGTTCTTTCCGCAGACCTACGACGCCGCCGAGAGCGCCGAGGGGCTCGCTCGGATCCGCGCCCACTTCGCCGCGCACGGCTTCGGCCTGTGGGCCGTGGAGGTCAAGGGGGGCGCGCCGTTCGTCGGCATGGTCGGCCTCGCCGTCCCGAGCTTCCAGGCGTCCTTCACCCCGTGCGTCGAGGTCGGCTGGCGGCTCCTCCCCGAGCACTGGCGGCACGGCTACGCGACCGAGGCGGCGCGCGGCGCGCTTCGCTTCGGCTTCCGCACCCTGGGTCTGCGCGAGATCGTCTCCTTCACGACCGTCAACAACTGGCCGTCACGTCGGGTGATGGAGCGCCTCGGGATGACCCACACCCCCGACGACGACTTCCTCCACCCGTCGCTCCCCGAAGGCCACCCCCTGCGGCCGCACGTGCTCTACCGCCTGACGCCGGCGAGCTTCGCCGATCAATAAAACGCGATGTCGTCGACCCAGAAGTCGAAGATCTCGCCGGTCTGGAAGTTGAAGTCGATGGTGTAGATGGCGGTCGTGTCGAGCGTCTGCCTCTGCAGCCCGAACATGCGTTGCGAGAGGCCGCCGAACGGGATCTGGTACTGGGTCCAGGTCGTGCCGAGCTGGGTCAGCGGGACGCCGAACGTGTCGTAGCAGGCGGTGGGGCCGTTGGTGACGCTGGCGTCGCAGATGCCGCCCTCGGGGCGGGACCACTTGTCGCTCACGCCGAAGCGGACGTCGGCGGCCGAGGTGTCGCTGACGCGGGCCCAGAAGGTGATGCCGTTTCGATAGTGGACGTCGTACGGGAGGATGCCCGTGCCCCCGTCGCCGTCCGAGCCGTAGCGCATCGACACCGTCAGCACGGCCCAGCTGGTGAACCCCTGCCCGCTGATCGTGGCCCGCATCGCGTGCAGGCTGCCGCAGCGACCGCCGTTCGGGATGACCGACGCCGGGCCGCCCGTGTTGCTGGGGACGATCATCGCGTTCGGAGAGACGGAATCGCCACCGGCCCACCAGCTGCCGTTCCGCCCGCTGGTCATGGGGATGTTCGGGTCGCCGCCCGATTCCATGTCGTCGATCATCGCCGTCGGGTCGACGGGCCCGTTCGAGGTCGGGCAGTTCATCATCGTCGTCCCCACGTCGATCGTGCCGCCGTCCGGGTGGGTGATGGCCTTCGACAGGTCGGGGCTCGAGCTGCACGCGGCGGCGGCGAACAACCCGCCGATGAACAAGCGACCAGGGTCGAGTTTCATGTTCGTCGTTCTCCTAAGCAGGATCAGACCAGCCCCGGGAGCGGGCCGTTGCACCAGTCGGGCTTGCCGAAGGTCGTGTCGGGGATGTCGAGCGCGTTGAGCAGCGACACCATCAGATTGTTGTGGGGGAGGCTCTGCCCCTCGTAGCTGACGAAGCGGCCGGTCTGCAACGGTCCGCCGCCGTTGCCGGCCAGCACGTAGGGGGCGTCCTGGCGGCTGTGCGTGTTCCCCTTGGCGAGCTCGTTGCACCACAGGACGATGGTGTTGTCGAACAGCGTGCCGCCGTTGGCGTCGGGGGTGTTCTTGAGGCGATCGATGAGCCCCGCCATCTGCTGCGCGTACCAGGTGTTGATCTGCGTGAGCTTGTTGACCGCGTCGGTGTCGGTGTCGCTGCGGTGGGAGAGATCGTGGTGGCCATCCGGGATGCCGAGCCAGGTGAAGCGCACCTGCGACACCGACCGCGACCACTGCAGCGACGCCACACGCGTGAGGTCGCAGGCGAGGGCCATGGTGAGGAGGTCCATCTGCAGCGCGCCGACGGCCGGGAACGAGTCGTTGGCCTGCGCGGCCACGGCGGTGACCGTCGGGTCGTGACAGGCGGGGTTGTTCTGCACGAGGTCGGTCGTGAGGCGGACCTCCACCTCGCGCACCGCCTGGAGGTGGGCATCGAGGCGCTGCCTGTCGGCGCTGCCGAGCTGCCCCGAGATGCGCGTGTACTCCGCGCCGACGGCGTCGAGGATCGACTGGCGCCGGGCGCGCAGGCGGGCGAGCACGGCCGGATCGGTGTGGAGGTCGGTGAACACGCCGTCGTAGACCGCCGCCGGGTCGTCGGTGGGCGGCAGCGGCTGGTTCGCGGCCTGGTAGATCATCCGCCCCCAGTTGTCGGCCGCGCCGACCTGCACCCCGAGCTCCAGCGAACGGTAGGGGGTGGGGACGGCCAGCGCCTCGGCGATCCGCTGATCGATCGACGGTCCGGTGGCCCACCCCGCGGGCGGCGCCCCCACGCCCGCGAACGGGCCGGGGTTGAGCGGGCTCCCGGTCAGCATGCCGCCGATGCCGTTCTGGTGGCCGTCGCCGCCCGCGCCCTGCTGGTAGAGCCCCTGCACGATCACCAGATCGGCCTGGTGGGCGGCGAGCGGCGTCAGGATGGGCGACAGCGTGAAGCTCGTCTCGCTCCCCGTCGGCGTCCATTGCGTGGGGAGCGTCCCGTTGGCGGAGAACATGACCACGAATCGTTTGACGGGCGCGGTCGCGGCGGCGCGCGCGCGGCGCGGGCGCATCGCCTCCAGCCAGGGCAGCGCGATGGCGGCGCCGCCGGCGCCCCGCAGGATCGTGCGTCGGGAGAGGCGCTTCACGGTGTCACCGGGGGGAGGGTGCGGAAGGCGGCCATGCGCACGGTCTGGCGGACCATCTGCTTGAAGTCGCCGCCCGGGGCGGTGAGCGCGCTGGCCAGCGACGCGATCGCGCAGGTGTCGCCGGCGCTCTGTTCGCTGCGGCCGAAGGCGTAGCGGAACCACTGCGTGGCCGCGCACTGGGCGACCTCGGCGCTCTGCGCCAGCCGCGTCGCCAGGCTGGGGACGCCGTCGAGCGGGGCGTCGACGTCGGTGCCGGCGAGCGTCCCCGTCGCGTCGACCGGCATGTCGGCGTCGGTGTCGCGCCAGCGGCCGCCGGCGTCGTAGTGCTCGAACGCAAATCCGATGGGGTCCATGTAGAGGTGGCAGCTCGCGCACATCGGGTTGGCGGTGTGCTGCGCGAAGCGCTGGCGCGTCGGCAGCGTCGGGTCGACGACCGGCGGGCTCACGACGATGGTCGGCGGCGGCGGTTGGGGCGGCGTGCAGAACAGCTGCGCGCGCACGAACTTCCCGCGCAGCACGGGCGACGTCTGGTCGGCCTTGGCGTGGACCGCGAGGAACGACCCCTGCGTCAGCATGCCGGCGGCGCGCGTCGGGTCGAGCGCGATGCGCTGGTAGCCGGTGCCCGCCGGCGCCGGCAGGCCGTAGTACGCGGCGAGCGACGCGTCGGCGAACGTGACCGGCGCGGTGAGCAGCGTTGCGAGCGTGGGGCCGGTCCGCCAGGCGTCGGCCAGGAACATCTGCGTCTCCGTGGCCAGCGCGCCCGGCGTGGCGTCGGTCCAGGTCCGGTAGAGCGTGCGGTTCTTGTCGACGCTGCCGATAGACTCGACCTCCCACCACTCGGTCGCGAAGTGGACGAACAGATCGGCGGCGCGGTCGTCGGCGAGCAGCCGGTCGGTCGCGGCGAGCAGCCCCCCCTCCGTGTCGAGCATCCCGGCCTCGGCGTCGGCCAAGAGCGCGTCGTCGGGCGCGGCGCCGGTGAGCATGAAGGCCAGCCGGGTCGCCAGCGCCGGGCCGTCGAGCGGCGCGGGCGCCGTCGCCCCTACCGCGGCCGGCTCGGGCCGGTAGAGGAACTGCGGCGCCTGCAGCATCGCCGCGATCACCGCCGACAGCCCGTCCGTCGGGCCCGGGCTGGCCGTGTCCGCGTAGAGCTGCATCATCGCCGCCTGCTCGTCGGCCGTCAGCGCGCGCCGCCAGGCCCGCCGGCCGAACGCCGGGACGAACGCGGCGACGCAGGCTGCGTCGCCGCCGCTCGGATCGCAGCCGGCGAGGGCCATCAGCCGGGCGGTGTCGGCGGCGAGCGCCGCGCCCGCCTGCTCGGCGACGTCGAGGTAGCGGGCGGCGTGCAGGCTGGAGACGCTGTACGCGCTGGCGATGTCGTCGAAGTCCATCGTCTCTTCGTCGGGCGGGAGCGTCTCCGCGACGGTCGCGGCGACGCCCGTGAGGTCGGCTATCGTGCGGCCGTACTCGAAGCGGGTCATCCGGCGCAGCGGCGCCGGCGCCGGATCGGCCGCGCAAAGGGGCGCGCCGTTGGTCGTCGTGCCGTCGCCCTTGCAGGCGCCGAGCGCCACCAGCAGGGCCGCGGCCCCGACGGAGGCCCGTCGCGCGAAACCGGCCGATTCCAACGTCATGCCCGCACCCCAGTATAGGAGGGTGCAGGTTCGAGGCCAGTGTCTCGCCGCACGTTGACGCGGGCTTTGCCGCGCCCGGACGGTGTCCGGGGCGCCTGGACGTCCGTTGCCGCCGCGCCTGGACGTCCGGCGTCCTTGACTCGACTGTTCCCGCTGGGGCACGCTCGCGGCCTCGCGAGGCCAAATCCGATGACGAGCACTCGAACCCTCTTCGTAGTCCCCTTGGTCGTCCTGGGCGCGGCGGTCGTCGCCGCCGGCTGCATCAAGAAGGAAGAGCCGCCGCCGGAGGAGACCAAGCCGGCGCCGCCGCCCGCTCCGCCGCCGGAGCCACCGCGCTCGGCCCTCAAGATCGATCCCGGCGCCAGCTACACCATCGTCGGCGTGGGGAGCAGCAAATGCCTGCAGTTCGTCGGCGCCAACACCGACGACGCCCGGGGCGAGATCAGGACCTGCAACGGCTCGAAGGCGCAGCAGTTCCACCTCCAGCCGGTCGCCGGCGGCTATGTCTCCATCGTGAACGCCCTCTCGGGCAAGTGCATCGACGTCGGCAACGAATCGGTCGACGACAGCTCGCCGGTCGGTCAGTTCCCGTGTCACGGGCGCGCCAACCAGAACTGGATCGTCGCCGACGCCGGCCCCGACACGATCAAGCTCGTGGCGCGGCACAGCGGCAAGGTCCTGGACGTCGGCAACGAGGACACCGCGGACGGGGCGCTGATCGGTCAGTACCACTGGCAGTCCCACGCCAACCAGCAGTGGAGGCTGAAGCTCGTCGGCGACGCGGGCGGCGCCGGGGGTTCAGGCGCAGGGGCTGGCGGCGCCCCGGGCAAGGACGGCGGGAAGGGGCACAAGGGGGGCAAGGAGCCCAAGCCCGCCAAACCGAAGGCAGGCGCCAAGACCTGAGGCCCGAGCGCGGGCCGGTCAGCGCGGCGCGTCCGGCACGCGCTCGTAGGTGGTCACGAAATCGCCGCCCGCGTCCACCAGGCCGAGCACCAGCGTACCGGGGCGGGCGGTGTAGGACAGGCGGGCCGGGATGGGGGAGGGCGATCGCGAGGAGCAGGTGGTGGTCAGATCGAGCCGGCTTCCGGTCGCGGTGGCCCGGGCGTTCGCGCGAAGGGTGGCCAGGGACGTGACCCCGGCGGCGTCGAGCATCTCGCCGGACCACGCCAGCTCGGTGCCGCCGCCGCTGACGGCGAGGGTCATTCGGCGCCCGTTGGGGTCGACGTCGCCGTAGCCTTCGGCGCGCGTGGCGCGGTAGAGGCCGTCCTCGATAGGCCCGCCGGCGAAGGCGGGGAGGGGGCCCGCCTTCGGCGTGTAGGGAACCGGCTTGGCGTCGTTCGGGATCGTGTTGCACAGGGCGGGCGGGGACGCCGGAGGGGCCGGCGGGAGCGGCGGGGGCGCGCGCCGGCAGCCGCCCAGGGCAGCAGGCGCGAGCAGGGCCAGGGGGAGCGCGATCAAGAGCAGGAGCCGTTTCATAGGATCTTCCCGAGCGCCTCGAGGACGCGGTCGTTCTCGTCGGGTTTGCCGACGCTGATGCGGACCTTGGTGGCGAGCTCCGGCGTCTGCCACCAGCGGACGAGCAGCCCCTGCTGCTTGAGCGCCTGGTAGACCTCGCCGGCGCGGGCGCCGATCTCGACGAGCAGGAAGTTCGCCGCCGACTCCGGCCAGCTGAGGCCGAGCGCCGCGAGCGCGCGTTCCAGGCGGCCGCGCTCGTCGAGGGTCCGGCTGACGCAGGACTCCTGGTAGCTGCGATCCTCGAGGGCGGCGACGCCCAGCGCCTGGGTGATGGCGTTGACGTTGTAGCTGTCCTTGACCTTCATCAGCTGCTCGACGAGGGGCGGCGCGGCGAACAGCAGGCCCAGGCGGGCGCCGGCCAGGCTGAACCCCTTGGAGAACGTCCGCAGCACGACGAGGTTCGGGTGCGCGGCGAGGTACGGCAGCATGCTGGCGTCGAGCCCGGCGCCGAGCGCGAAGTCGACGTAGGCCTCGTCGACGACCACCAGCGCGTCGCCCGCGACGGCGTCGCAGAGCCGCGCGATCTCGTCCGTGGGGACCAGGGTGGCGGTCGGGTTGTTGGGGTTGGCGAGGATGATCATCTTCGCGCGCTGACGCGGCAGGTCCGCGGGGAGCTCGAGCCGCCGCCCCGCGACGCGGAACGGCAGCCGCACCAGCTCGGCCCCCTGCAGGCTGGCCAGCGTGTCGTAGAGCCCGTAGGTCGGCCATGGGCAGGCGATCCGGTCGCCGGCGTCGAGGAAGCCGCGGTAGAGGATGGTCAGGCAGTCGTCGGAGCCGTTGCCGGCGAGCACGCTCTCGGGCGGCACACTGTAGCGGCGTCCGGCGGCCTCGCGCAGGCGGGTGCAGACGGGGTCGGGGTAGAGGCGGAGGGTGTCGTCGGCGATGGCCGCCAGCGTCGCCCGCACGCGCGGCGAGGGTGGGAACGCCCCCTCGTTGGTGTTGAGCTTGACGAGATCGTTGACCTGCTCGCCGGGCGTGTAGCCGTGCATGGCGCGCACGGCGGGGCGGATGAGGTCGAGGGGCGGCTTGGGGGGCGGGGTCTCGGGCATCGTCGCGTCGGCGACGATAGACTATCAGACCCCGACGATCGACAGCCCGCCGGAGGGGGAGATGGGCCCCATGACGCGGAACTGCTTGGTCGTGGTGACGGTCCCGCAGACGAAGTCGATCTCGACGGTGATGGTGCCGAACCCGGCGCCGGGAACCACACCGGCGTCGGGAAGCACCCCAGGGTCGGGCGACAACGTGACGTAGAAGTCGACATCGCCGTTCGTCCCCTCGTAGCTCATGTTCTCGATCCCGACGAGCGTCCCGCCGGTGACGCGGACGGCGGCGATGCCGATTCCCTGCTCGACGTAGCTCAGGATCATGACCTGAACGTTTGCTGATCCCCCGTCGCCCTTGACGAGCTCGGCGCCGACGACGAGCTCGCCGAGGGGGTCGCTGACGTCGGTGCATTGGCTCGCGGGCGGCGGCGGCGGGTCGATGCTCTTCTGGAAGCACCCGACTTGGGCGGCGACCAGCACGACCGCGGCCGCGGT
>Ga0306920_100009593_pt1 | contig 12925 bp, 6 predicted proteins | sample flu12Cox44000170_FD_204666 | JGI IMG/M metagenome (GOLD analysis project Ga0306920, IMG submission 204666) | Lab enrichment of tropical soil microbial communities from Luquillo Experimental Forest, Puerto Rico - flux4day.12C.oxic.44.000.170 (v2)... | ecosystem: Environmental > Terrestrial >...
GATTACCCCCAAAAATGCACCGAAAAAATTCTGAAAATGCGGAAGTTGGGCAAGAGTGATCTGGCCAGCTTTCGGCTTTTCACCAGTCAACTCATCGTGCAGGGGAGCGCGACGCAGGGACACGTGGCTCGTGCGTTTGGAGTGCCGCTGGTGGCTATCAAACGGGCAACCAACCTTTATCGTGAGCGAGGGCCTGCGGGCTTCTTTGTTTCTGGACCACGTCGTGAAGGCTCCAAGCTCAACGCTGAAAAGCTCGAGCAAGCCCGTGCAGGGTCATCCGTTGCCAGTTGCTTTCGATTAACGCCTGGCTGCGTGTCTTTTTCTCCTGGAACCAGCAACCCTACTTCCAGTAGCCGGGGTGGGTTGAGGCATGAATAGTCGTAGATCATAGCGCCTCCCCGCTGACCGAGACACGGACATGAAGTGGGATGGTCCAGGTGACCGTAAAGACCGGGCCGGGCACTACCGCAGGGGACTTGGTGGGTGCGGTCGCGGGGGCCGGGCAGGGGGCAGAGGCAATTGGCGCACGCGTTTCGGTGGCTGGAGCTACCAAACCTTGTAAGTTCAGAAGCTTCGCGAACTGCCGGTCGCGGGCGAGTTCGTACATCGGGACGGCGTAGTTGCCCTGCAGGTAATCGCTCGCGAACTGCATACCGACTATTTCGCCGGTCTGAACGTCTATGACGGCGGCGCCGGAGTTGAGGCCCAGCGTGGCGGCATCATGGGTCATCGCCTTCATGGATTGGTACTTGACCGAGGGTCGAAGGAAGCCCGGTGTCAGCCGTTTGACGTTGTACACGCTGGAGAAGATGCGGTCTTGAAGGGAGCCATCGTTACGCGGGTCGAAAGAGGGATGGCCGATGACGACGATCTGGCGGCCTTCCAATTCGTCGGGTGTGCGGACGGAGAAACGAAGGACGCCGTCGTGCGGCAGGCCGGGGACGCGCAGAAGGGCCATGTCCCAGAAGGGATGCAGGAACTCGACCGCCTGGATGGGTAATCGGCTGCCGGTGCTTGGCGAGGAACTGATTTCGGCGTGGAAATTGATGGCGGCGTCCGGCTGCCGAGTGGAAGAGAACAGCTCGGCCACGTGGCGCGTGGTCATGACCACGCCGTTGCCGACGATTAAGGCGGTGCCGGCGAAGGGGGTGAGTAGGGAGGTGGGCAGTTCGACGCGTCCGATAGAGGGGAGAGTGCGCGACAGTCGCGCGCGGACATCCGGGGTGTTCAGAATGGTCCAGGGGTCGGCGGCATCGTCGTAGGAATGGTTGCGCACGAGGATAACAGGGCGGCTCATGGGCAGGATGATTGATTCGAGCGCAAACAGTTCGTCGCCGGTCAATTCATACTCGCGGGCGTTGGCGGCCTTCTGGAGTCCGGAAGTCAGCTCGGGCGCGATATCGGCAGGAGGGGCGGTGGCATCGGGCGCGATCTGCGCAATGGTGGTTTTAACGCGCGCGGCGCGGGACAGACCGTCGGAAAGGGATGCCTTTCGGTCCTTGAACCTGTCGGGGGCGCGATAGGACTGGAAGCGTGTCAAATACGACGGCACGGGAGAACCGGTTTGCCAGGAGGAGCTGCGCCCCCGGCAAAGTGCGCGGTCCCAGGCGATCCAGGAATCGCGCACCTGGACAAGCTTGTTGTTGCCGGGCGCATGTTCAACGGCCGTATCGAGGAGGGTTTCCATGGCGCGGACGCGGTCGGCAAACTGGGCGAGCGAGAGGAACCACGCGGCGGGATCGCGCAGGGCACGCGGGATGAAGACATCGGGCTCGAGGTCAGAGGGGCAGATGGAGGCCGCCTGGCGGAAGCGGCTCATAATGGTGCGGAGCGCGTCTTCGGTGAACATGGAGTCGCGGAGAGCCTGGCGGACAGGGCGATGGAACTCGGGAGTGATGCCGCGGAGCAAAATCACGGCGGCATCGGGAGTCAAGTCACCAAGTACGGCGGTCCCGAACTGAGCCGGGGCATTCATCACGACATCGAAGGGCTGTCCATGAAGGCGATCGATCTCGGCTTGTTTGGCGAGAACGGCGGGCGGCCAATTGCCTGTCGGGGACAATGGGCTGCTCCAATACTTCATATGGGGCGCCAAGCGTTGAGTCCAGTCGGTCTGAAGAGGGATGGCGTACACCAAGACACGCCGGCTCCCGTCGTCTATCCCGCGCAAAGCGCGCAAGAGCGACAAGCGGGTGTCGGACGAAGGCGCCCAGCTTTTTAAAACATCAGAAGCTATAGACCGGCTGGCATCTAGCGCGTCAGCAATGACGGCCAGGGAAGCAATTTCCTTGATGAACGAGCTATTGGTGCCCGGTTCAAGCGCCGCCTTGAGTCCGTCGCAGAGTAAGTGCGGCAAATCGGCGGGCTTGCGGAGCAACTGAAGACGCGCGAGCCAGTAGAGGCGCTTGTCGTCGTTTTCGATCTGCGAAGGCTCGACCGCATCGATGACTTCATCCGCCGCGGGATCGGACCACTCTCCGGTTTCGGCGAGGGCCTGGATGACGAACGTCGGAATGAAACCGTTCACGCGGATGGGGCGGCGGCGCCAAAGATTGAGAGCGATCATCGGGTCGGAGGACTCCACGATGCGCTCGCCTTCGCCCATCGCGTGGCTACTCCCGGCGAGGTATTCGCCCCAAGCTTCATCGGTCAACTGGTTGATCGCCTCTTCTGTGCCGAGGCGGCGCTGCAGACGGCTCTGCACGTTTTTCCGCGCGATTTCGGGCAGGTCGTCGAGATGGGGACGCAGGAACTCAGCGAGAGCCGTGAAGTCGGTGCCGTCGAACTGCGCCAGCTCGTCCTTGGTTTTGACTGCCATGAGCAGGTGGTAGACACACATCGCGTCGTCTTTCGGGGTATGGCAGCTCCGATGGTACCCGATAGCGAGGCGGCGGATTTCCGGTACTTCGTTTCTGCGCGCGTCATCCGAATCCATCAGCTTCAGCATCAGCTTGCGCAGGTCGCGCCGCTGGGTGATGGTCTGCCTGTCTGCGCTGACGTTGACGAGCCAGGTGGCGGAGGCTAAGGCGTCGAAGATGGCGTTCGAGCGGATGGTATCAACAACGAGGGATTGATTGCGCAAAGGTCCGAGAACCTGCTGGATCAGGGGGCGCGTGACTTCAGGGAGGATCAGGCCTGGGTGGGCATAGTCGCGGCCATCGGGGGGGATGTGCTTGAGGAACCGGTCGTAAAGGAAGCCTTGCACGATCTCGCGTGGAAATTTACCCTCGCGCGCCGTACGGGCGATATCGTCGAGCGCGATTCTTCCGCCTTTGAGCAGCAACTCCGCGGCGAGGCGGAGCATGAGGGGATTGCCGCCGAAGGTGTCGAAAATCACGGTTCCAGCATCCTCGGGGACGTTGTAAAATTTGAGGAAGGCGAGCGCGCCGGCGAGATCGAGTTCGGGAAGCGCGACGATGTTGTGCTCGGGGGCGTGCGCGAACGAAAGAGTCTCGCGCGGATGCGAGCGGCTGGAGACGATGATGCGAACTTCGGGCGCGTGGGCAATCCAGAGGAGGTCGCCGAGCCACTTCATGAGGGCATCGAGGTAGTGACGCCCGCCGGCTTCTATTTGCTCGAAGGTGTCGAGGATGAGAAGGAGCGGCTTCTTGAGATCACCGAGCCACTCGAGTGCGCCGGACATGACGGATATCGAGCTGGTGAAGGCGCTTTCCAGCCCGAAGTCCGAAGGTCCGGCCGAGAACGGAAACTCGAACTGCTCGCGGATGCGTTCGCGCCGAGCGCGAAAATCCTCGGCCTGTTTTTTGTCTGCCGCACCTGCCTGGTACAGAACTTCAAGATCGAGGGTAGCCGGTTTTGTCGGGTCGAGTGTGGAGCGGTCGAAATCCAGGTGAACGAGCGGAGCTTGGGGATCTGCTTCCAGGACGGCCAGAGCGGCGGCGGCAATGAGCGTTGATTTGCCGATGCCGCCGGGTCCGAAGACGTGCGTGACGCGGACTTGGTGTGCGTTGGAATCAAGCGCGTAGCGACCATCATATGCGCCCAGGGCACCGGTGAAAAATTCGATGAGCTCGGCTTTTTCGCGATCGCGTCCGAAGAAGCCGGCGGAGACTAGGCGGCGGTACTCGTTCTCGCGCTCCCTGCGGGCCAGGTGCCGCCGCAAATCGGTATCATCGATGGTGAAGGGGGCGTGGCCTTCCGTCCAACGCCGGGTGGAGATCAAAGCCTTCGCCTCGCAGGCGGTCAGTCCAGCGGGATCGGGCACTTGACCGCCGTAGAGCCACCGGAGCGCCTTGGTGATCTCACCATCGGCGGGTTGTGCAGACGCAAGGGCGGAGGCGAGATCGCTGGGTTTCCGTGAGTGCAGCGTGCGCTGGCGGATTTCATCCTTAAGGAGCCACGCCTGACCGCTGACGATCTCGCATTGCGAAGCGACGGTATCGAGGATAGAGGTTCGCTCGGTGGGACTCAGGTCCGAGGGCAAAAAGGACATGGGGTTGCACGGGCCGCGGAGGGCCATTTGAAAACAGATCTCGGCGGCCACGGTCACGGTACGGGGAGCCTGGGCCTCCGTCCGCGGCTGCAGCAGCGTGCCGAGCGCTTCGTAGTTGGCTTTCAGCGCCTCGGGGACTTTCCGTCTAGCCGCCATGCTTTGCCCCCCCGGAGCTCATTTGCGTGCGGATGATCAACGCCAGGTGTACCGCCTCCACCAGGCGCCGGGATTGGGGGAGCGTAGCGATGTGCTCGTCCCACACACTCGCAGCATAGTCTCCGTATTCGGATTCTGAGAGATTGTGGGAGGACGCCATCTTGCCAATGGCGGCTTCGAATTCGTCGCAGTTGATTGCGGCCAACTCCTTTGAATACGCCGTGATTCTGGAACTGAGCACGCTGCCAAATTCCTTGCGGTGGGAGTTGTTGATGCCGACCATCGACATGCGCAGCCAGGTGGTCGTCTCAGCGGCTGAGACGAGCTGCTTCCAATCCGCGATCTTGTCCTGGGTGAGATTGCCATCCTCACCGACATCGACGAAGAGCCAGAACGACCCGGCATTTTTTGCCTGAATCAGCTTGTTCAGAAGGTTGAAGGCGTCGGGAAGAACGTCATTTTTTAATACGCCGTCTTTGGGACGCGTCGGGAGGAGGTCGAGGTTGGCCTGCTTGGCGCCGGCTTCGCGCGAGACCGCGTTGAGTACCCCGATGAGGGACTTGGTGCGAACCAACTCGGGCGAGACGACGATAACAGGCGCGCGGATGACTGCGACGCGCGCCTTGAGAATCTCGGCCAGGAAAGACTTCCCGACGCCTTTATCGCCGGAGATCAGCGCAATCCGCCTGGTCGAATTCGATAGGCTCGCCTCATCGATCCAATCTTGAAAATCGGTGCGGCCGAACACGGGATGGAAGCTATCTTGCGGATCGAGCGCGTCGATGAAAGCGTGCCAGGCGGTGCGGTCCACTTCCGACAGATCGGGCAGCGAGGAACCGTAGGACATCCAAGCCGATCGGGCGGCGATGGATTGTAGGCCCCAGAGGGTGCCGGGCCGGAGCGCCAGGGGATCGTGACCGTTGCTGCACATGGAGGCGCGAATGGCACCAAGGGCAACGGCGCGGTTGTACGGTGGGGCGGCGACCTTTACGGATCCCTCGTGAATGGCGACTGCGCGTCCATCGCCATCGAGGCAGGGGCCTCCGGACATGCCCTCGACGGTGCTCACCTCGTGACGGATGCGATGCGAAACGAGATCGTGCTCCTCAATGACGTGGTCGTCGTATAGGCATTCGCTGCCGCCGCCGTAGCCGATCACGGTGAGGCGGTCGCTCTTGTGGGGATGGGGAGGATCGACGATGTCGACGACGCCGATGGAGCTGCCCACCGGTTCGCTGAGCTGGATGAGCGCATAGTCGAGAGCCTTGGCAGTCTGCTCGGGCGGATTACCGCCAATCTGAGCGCCCATGCCATCCTGCGGGCTCTTGGAGATGAGCCAATCCGGACTGGGTCGGAGCCGGGATCGCACGGGCCACATGCCGGCACCTTCGAGCTGGTTGTGAAACTCGATGCTGGCATCCTGTTCGGAGCCGGCGCGCGGCACATCGCCATCCATCAGAGAGGCGACAACGTGTGCGGCGGTGAGGACGAGGTCGGGACCGACCAGGAAACCGGTGCCGTAAGTCGGCGCCTTCTCGTGACAGCTGGTTGTCCGGATGAGTGCGGTGGCCCGGGCGGAGCGGATCAAATGCGTTAACGTTCGAACCAGCCCTGGGCCTTGCGAGCGGAGGACGCTCTGGATGCGGCCGGGAACTCGCGTGCCCAGGCTGTGCACGATGCGGCGAAGATCCTCGTTTTCCAGCGCTTCGCTGCTGACTAGGAGGAGCAGTCGCTCGACCAGGTTTACGCAGAATTTCTCCCAAGCCGCGATTACAGCGAGCGGGACGGCCGCGACGTCACCGCCAGCCTCCACTTCGAACACTGCAAACAGGGAGCTCGAGGGTGGTCTAGCCTCGTTGTAGGCAAGGCGGAAATGGTTCACATCTATTACGCCCGTGCACACGAGTTGCGCGATGCCATCGGCGACCTGTTGCATGGTAAGCAGGGGCGGTTCTTCAGCCATATCGATTCACCTAGGATCGGCTACAGGCACGCCGATCTTCCGAAGAGGCTCTTTGCATTGACCGATGGCGTGGGCGACATTGGTGTCCACGGTGCGGCCCCCGAAGTGTAGGCCGAAGCCGGCGAAATCGGCGTCTCGCCAGGCCAGCAAGGGGGAGCCTGAGTTCCCGCCGAGAGTCGTGGCGTCGTGTCCGAAGACCCACAGTTGCTTATCGCCGGTGATGCTGCCGAGCGGGCGGCAAGCGACCCCGGGGGCCAGACGCTTCAGACCAAAGCGGTTGCCGAACAGGGTGCCGGTGACCCAATCCCAATTGACGCCGTTGCCGGTGCCGCTGGTCTGCTCCGGACGGAAGGGAAACCCGATTAGGCACAACGAAGACATGGTGCCCTGGGGACCGTCGAGATCGGCGCTTACCGGAATGGCGGACGGCAGGGGCGCGCCGTCGATGCTCTTTCCCAGCTTGAAAACGGCGGCGTCCAGGCAGGCAAGGCCCTTGCCGTCGATCCCTGACGGGGTGGCCTCTACGAGCTGAAAGCGCTTCTTCACGACCGAGCCGGACTCTCCGCAGAAGTCGATAGTTACGGCGTTCTTCTGAATTTTGAAGCCGGTTGCGGTGGCGGTGAATGCGGCCGGATGCCTCGTCAACAGGTCCCGCAGAACATGCCAGTTGGTGAGCACGATGCCCTGCTGATCATCCACCAGCCAGCCGGTCCCGGAGTAGTCGAGAGCGCTCTGGTTTTGGGGGCCAATGCGGCCCACTGCGGCGGCCCGTTTGCGCACACTGTTGCGGACGGAGTAAAACGTGTCACGCCATGCTGTGGCGAGGGGGTGCTCGGGATCGATGGTATCGTCGCGGATCAGCAAAGCGGGCCGGCTGCCGTCCACCTTGATCACGGCCTCGAGTGCGAGCACTTCGTTGACGGAAAGAGGGGCGGCCGGCGCCGTATCCAACCTGCGGAGGGTCGGCTCGGCGTGAGTGAGGAAGATCTGGTAGGCGCGACGGAAGTCCTCGAGATTGTCGAGTTCATCGCCGGGCATCTTCTGTACGACCTGGTCTATACGGTGCAGCAGCTCGTCCGTGTGTGGGCGGCCCTCGGAATCGCCGGCCTGAGGCTGCGCGGCTTCGGCGGAGAATCCCGGTCCCACGCGGCTCCGCGCAGCCAAAAGGCCTTGGAGGTAATGGCGGCTGTCCATAGCGCGGACCTTGGCTAGTCTAGCTAGACCACGATCTCGCTGTTCGATCGGATCGGCCGGATATTCTCCTTTAGTCCGGCGATGGGCGCCTCGATCGTGCCGGGCGCGCCACCCTCCGCGAAATGGTCGTGCTTGCTCAGGTCGCCGAACTTGAGACCGGTACGCTTCTCCAGATCGCTAATCCTGATCTGCGCCGCGCCCACATCGAAGGCCTCTTCGAAGCCCGGCAATTGTTGGATCTCCTCCTGAGCCAGGATGAAGCCGGTGGCGGAAGGCGTGCCGTCGGCTCGGATGAGCACGCACACCTTCCAGAACTTCAGCGGGCACCGGACAGAGTAGTCCATCTTATCGTTCCGGTAGATGGGGTCGCCGTCGGAGAAAAGCGGTCCGGTGATGACCATCAGGCGCCGCTTGTCCGGCTTGGCGTGCTGCTCGAGCAGGAATTGTTCGAGGCCCTGCCAGCGATCCCTGCCGCGATTGAAAGCGGAGGCCTGAAGCGAGCAGTTGGTGAAATGGAACGTGTCGTTATTGGCCGCGGTCGCGTCTTTGATGTTGCTGCCCCACGCGGTGTCCTCACGGCGCGTGAGATGGCCGCGATCGATGCCTGTTTCGAAGGCCTCCTGGCCGAGTTGCTCGCTCTCATCGATGCGTGGATCGCGGTACCAGCGGTCGCCCTGGCGCTTTCCGATGTTGGGGCGGTGATCACCGTCGACGTTGGCAGCGGAGAACCAGGCCGTGCGGCGGCGCTTGTTCATATAGACGCTATAGTGATAGTAGGCGAGCTCGAACCGATTGCCGTTCTTGCGCTGGTCAGACGCCACCACGGCAGTGTCTTGTTCCATGGCTGCGCTGAGCGTGGGAAGCGGAACCGAGATGGTCTCGAGGAAATCGGGATCGTAGCCGGGGCGGCCGCTGTAATCCTGGTCGACCACGACGGCCTCTTCGGCTTCGACGGCGACGGTGCCAGTTGCCGCGGCCGGGACGGCCGGCTGACCGGCCACGACCGGCTGTCCGAGCGATACGCTGATCTGCAGGGGGATGGTCAACGAGGCCGCGAGTCCGAACACAGGAGCCGATACGGCCGGTGCGGGCGCGATCGGAGATTGCAGAGGAGCGGCGGGCGCCGAGGCCGACAATGCAGCGGCAGTTGCGGTGGGTTTCGGAGCTTCGGCTTCGGTGCTGCGCCAAGCCGGTTCCCAGTCATTGGTGAAAGCAACGCTCCCAGTGAAGTTCAACAGCGGCGCCACGCGGCGATCGCGGGCCAGCTCATAGGTGGGCACAGCATAGTTGGCCTTCAGATATTCACCCGCGAAGTGCAGGGCCACGATCTGCCCAGTCTGAACATCGATAACGGCCGAACCGGAATTGCCGCCGAGAGTGGAAGCGTCGTGGGTCATGGCATTCACGACATTTTCGAAGCTCGCGATTTTGGCTCGCGGCCGCACCGTGCCCGGCTGGAGCCGCTTGACGTTGTATTTATTACCAAAGATGCGGTCCTGCACATCGAGGTCGCTGCGGAAGTCTCTGGCGGGGTAGCCGACGACGATGATGTCGCGGTTCAGCAGGTCCTCCGGCGCGCTGACGGACAGCGGTAGAGCACCGCCGGACGGAAGCCCTTCGACGCGGAGCAGGGCCATGTCCCAGAAGGGATGGATCAACGCAACGCCCGTAACTTTAAGGAAAGCAGTGCGGTCATCGTCGGCGGTATCGATTTGGCGTTTGAAGTCGATCGCGGACCCGCCGCTCTGGTACTTGATGCTCATGCCGAGGCCGCGCGAAAACAACTCCGCCACGTGGCGGTTTGTCATGAGCAGGCCGTCGCCGACGACGAAGCCGGTACCGGCATAGGGGATCAGCGGGTTGAGCGGGAGTTCGATGCGTCCGATTTTTGGGAAAAGTGCAGAGATTTTGGATTTGACCGCTGCGGGGTTCAACTTGGACCACGGATCGGGCACGTCATCGTAAAAATTGGCGCGAACGAACACCACCGGACGGTTCTGCGGCATCACTATAGCCTCCAATGCGAAAACTTCCGGCTCAGAGAGATCCTGCGGACGGTTTTCGGCGAGTTTGCGCAGGCCGGACTCGGCATTGGCTCCATGATCGAGAACGGGGCCAGTCGATTCGAGAGCGAACGCGGCTTCCTCGCGTGGAGGCATGGCGACTGACTCGACGCCCGCCGGGGCAATCTGACTCAGCATATCTTTCAGGCGTTTAGCCTTTTCCAAGGTATCCATAACTTTCATCCTGGGATTGTAACGATTGGCGATTAGAATTTCTGAGAAATGAACATATCTTGAGTCGGTTGGCGTTCCACGCGGATGGTCCTCGTTCCGTCATGGCATCACCGCTGAGGGCGGAGCCGCCCCGAACCACGATAACCACATGGAATGGTAGTCAAGAAAGTCTGGAGAAAGAGGCAGGGACTTCTTCCATTCCGGTGTCAGTTGAAGATTTTCCAGCAGCGAAGCCGTGCCCGCCGGAGTGTCGAGAACACGGCTTCTGGCGGCCCTATCTGGTCTCGGCAGTCGCGCCACGATGCTGCGCTGTAAGCGGCTCTGCGGTTCGGGAAGAGGATAGGCGCGATCCACGTGCCGACGGAGCAGTTCGAGATTCATGAGCTTGCTAGCGCCGTCGAGCACCTTGCAGGCGGGAGCCTTGTCCTTCTCCGGCAGCGCCACCCAGAGGGAGGCGTTGGTGCCGGGCATCGCGAAACGGTTGCGAAACGCCGGGAATCCGCCATGCCCGCCCGAAGCAAATACAAAACGGTTGTCCATTTCGTTCTCTTGGAAACCTGTGCGCTGGCTCAGCAAAGCGGTTTCCAATAGGATTTGCAATTACCCGATCGGACCATGTTGCGTCACGAAGCGAAAGTGCAAAAAATTTTCTGGCTCAGGAGACTCCGATGACCTTCAGAGGCTCAGAAATTCGAGTTGCATACGAAATAATCTCCCACTTCACAGGAGTCAGTGCCAGTTTGCGAATTATTTGGCCGAACTTTCTGCGCGATATTTAGCCTGTTCGTGCTGATCTCGAGAATTGCCGGATCTCGATGTCAAGCAATGGCAAGGTGGGGATTGTGTCGGAGACATCGGAGTTACCTCAAAAACGTCCGGCGCTCTTTTTGATACTCCATAACGTCCTTCAGCCTGCGCTGTTGCGATTCGGCCAATGGCAGCTCGACTACGGATGAAAGCGAGACCCAAGCCGCTTCTTTGGATTCATCGTCGATTTTCAGCTCGCCGGATTCGATCTCGGCGGCATACACAAACGTGAATTCCTGCCGGACTTCGCCATCGCTGTACGCGATCAAAATGTGAGGATCGGTGTATGTGCCTATTAGACCCGTAATTCGAATCTGTGGTGCGAAATTTGACCTGTCCCTATTCCGACACACTCGCAGTCAATCCGGCCGTCATCTACTGAAATTCGAACGCTTGCTTATGCCTATGAGGCGGTTCCAGCTTCCCCTCGTTCTCGTAACGCGTGATACCAATCTCAATCAATGAGCTCGGAACATGCTGTAACGCCTGGGGCTTTTGTAAATCTCCAACTAGATACTGCCGAGTAACGTTTCGGGAGCCTGATCAATTTCTTGTCCGCTGATTTTCAATATTTTAGGCATAAGGGTCCGGTCGAAGCCGCGCTGGGCTCAACGAATTGACTACAGAAACATTAGAACATTTCGAGGACGAAACTATCCGTTCAGGAGCTCACTGGCGAAGGCCGCGTCTCTGCTGTAGCCTGCCACGATTGCTTCACGATGAACTACGCGGGCTAACTCCGACCACTCTTGGCTGTCGGCTGCACGATTTCAGCTCGGAGGGCTTCATTCGGGTCGTCGCTCAATCAACCAATCAACCGATCGTAGTCCAGATGAGATCCGATCCAAAACCATACAAGACCCTCAGCTCTCTCTTTAGCCAGTGCTCGGTAGCGAAGGCCCACCCTCGCAGACCAGAAAATGCCAACCTTTTTGAATCGGAGCGAGGGATGGCGAGGGTCCGTCTTCAGAAGGCTGAAGTTCTTATCGGCTAGATCGCGGACATTCTCCGGCATCTGGCGATAGTGAAACCAGAACTCCGGAGAGGCAAAGTGCTTCAAAGCGGGGTGCAGCGTCCTGCTTCGAAATCTCGATCCGCTCGTTTACCCGCCGCATCCAGGCGACCAGCCTTGACGTCTGCTTCGATCTGACCATCCCACCGATCGGCCATGAAGCCCTCGAACCATTCAGAGAAGCGGGCGAGCTCCTCAGCCGAGAGTCGTGATATTGCCGATTCAAGATCCTCAACACTCATAGCGCTATACTATAAGTATCGTCACGGCGCGTGCAACCTGCTTAGGTCGGTCAGCCCCGAGCGACCTTCTCAGAAACCTGCGCGCAAAATCATAGGGACTGCTGAGAGCTTCTGGCGCACGCAGTCGAATGTAGGGGTGTTTGGCGGCTCAGCGCAGCCATCCGGAGACGTGACCCTGGCTTATTACGAGGTCCTCATAGATAACTCGCCGCCCCATAATAATGAGCCGAGGTCGGTCAAGGTGCTAGCGCCTGCGCCTAATCAGTTCATCGGACAAACCAAGCCGGCAGGAGTGATCAAATAATACATTGTGGCCGCAGACGTTGTCTGAAATCCCTTACAGCGAGTTTCAAGTGGGGATCCCGCGTGATCGACCGACTCTCTGCCGATTTGCGACGCGATTTTCCGGACATGACCGGGTTGTTGCCCGAAACCTTAAGTACATGCGCGCGTTCGCAGAAGCGCATCCGGAGCGCGCATTCGTGCAACAAGTTGTTGCACGATTGCCGCGGGGCCACGTCGTCCGGTCAGGGAGCGGTTGATCTACGTTTGACTGCCGAAAGCGTGCTCGTCTTGAGCCTTGAGCAAGGGTTGTAATTTTTCGAAAGCGCTGTGCCTTTTCGCCCGCAGAACGCCGTTTCGGTTAAATCTTGGTGCCGATTCCCCTGTTTCCAGGTCGTCAATGCTTAGCTTTGCCGCTGCGTCGCGGACATTTTGAGGCAGTAGAAATATTTTTCACTTTTTTCGTTGACCACCTCTTAGCCCGCTTTTCGCACCATGTGATGGTTTGGCCAATCGAGCAATACGGTTTCGAGCTATGGTCCGCACTTTGCTACAAAAGCGGGCTAGTCTAGGTAGCGG
>Ga0306920_100009594_pt1 | contig 12924 bp, 9 predicted proteins | sample flu12Cox44000170_FD_204666 | JGI IMG/M metagenome (GOLD analysis project Ga0306920, IMG submission 204666) | Lab enrichment of tropical soil microbial communities from Luquillo Experimental Forest, Puerto Rico - flux4day.12C.oxic.44.000.170 (v2)... | ecosystem: Environmental > Terrestrial >...
CCACTGCCAACCTGCTCTCGTCCAGCCTGCTCGACGCTTCTACCAAAATCGACTTTTGCGCCGGAAAGTAGCTAGAGCATCCGCAAAGCCTGACTCCCGCCTGGCCGATCGACATACTGCGTCGGTTTCGTGTAACGGCTTCCTACCTTCTTCCGCGGACGATCCGTAGATCACAGGAACCTTCTCTCCAAGCAACCGCAGATAGACGGTGAGTTGACCGCGATGATGCGCCCTTACTGTCCTCTGCGTGTCCAATGCATCTCCAGGAAACACAAACGAGCAGACTGCATGGGAGCAGTTTCAGGCGCCGAATCTAGTTTTAGACGCCCTGGAGCAGACTCTGGGACGGTTTCTCTTGCTCAGTTGGGCTTGGATCGTCGCTGGGTGGAGGAAGCTCGCAGGCACACCTAATTGGCGCTCCAGCTCAGCGATGTGCGCAATGATGTCTTTCGTCGGTCATGTCACCATATGGGTCGACTCGTGTTCGATCCATTCTTTCAGCCTCCGGAACACACGATCTGACTTGTGTCGGCGCTCATGGTGTCGAGCCCTTGCGTGCGGACGTGCGCGGAGCGACCCCGTGGCGAGCTAGGCTTGGCATACCAGAGCCATCGCGACAGCTCGAAGATGCCCTCTCCGGTTCCTAGAGCGGGCCATCCTCCTCGAAACCGCCAAACCCTCCTATACTCGAAGTCGTGCTTATGTCGTGCTACGAACCGCGGCCTGCCAAGGATAGTTCGGATACCTTCGTTCGTGGAGTGCTGCGATTGGCTATTGAGCAGATCCGGGCAAGAGTGTTGCGGTCCTAGCGAACCGTCCAGCGCACAAGCGCTCACAACAAGTTAGGAACCATGATTTGGAGGAAATTAGCCAACGTTTGCACTCCGGAGAGATTTCGCGACATCGCTGCCTTCGCCACTCAACGCTTTATCCAGCGGTATCCAGGATGAACCATCGGCGACAGGCCCTGCTGGTCGGCGATCTTTCGCAACAATTCTGCCAACTTCTCACGTTCTTCAAGAGTCAACGCCGCACACAGCGCCTCCTGATGCTGTTGCGCGACATGACCAATTTCCTCCAACGTTTTTGTTCCTTTTTCCGTGAGGTGCAACGAGTACTGCCGCCGGTCATCGGGGTTGGATTTGCGCTCAACGAGTCCTTTCCGTTCGAGCTCATCCAGCAGGGCGACCAGCCGGCTGGGGTGAATTCCTAGCTTCGCCGCAAGCTCTTGCTGGCTCAACCCTGCTGTTAGTCGCAACAGGCGAAGGATACCGGCGTCGGGTGGCGTCAGACCCAACGCGCCCATTCGTTCGGCGAACTTAGAAGCGGCGTGGGCTCCGACCTGTGCCAGCAGGAAGGCCGGCCGCCCATTCCCTTTCTTTCCTGTGGCATGCATAGGATCCATGCAATTATTGCATCCTTTAATCGTTTATGATATCAATTATTGTATTATGCAATTAAATTCGCAAACTCGACACGCAGGCCCGCCGCTTCCTCTTCTAGCTGTGGCGCACCTGTTGTTCTTCGCCGCCAGTGTCTTTGCAGGGACTCTTCTCCGCCACGGAGCGGTGTACGTCAACCCTTATAGCTCACCGCAAGCAGTACAGGATTTCTTCGCGAATTCCCCGCAAGCGATTCGAGTGAGCACATTCTTCTTTTTCGGCTCAGCCGTCCCGTTGGGGCTGTTTACGGCTACCGTAGTGAGCCGTCTCCGATTCCTCGGAGTTCGGGCAGCGGGAATCTACATTGCCCTTTTTGGGGGCATTGTGGCTTCCGCTGCGCTAGGCATTTCCGCCCTGTACAGTTGGGTACTGTCCATATCCGATGTGGTTTCGTCCGCAGCAGCCCTTGTCCATGCAGTGTATTTCCTGAGCTTCCTGTTTGGCGGAGTTGCCTTTGCAGTGGGATTCGGATTATTAGCGGCAGGCGTCTCGATTACCAGCTACTTCCGGCGTTTGCTTCCAACATGGATAGTGGGTCTTGGAATAGTAATCGCCCTTGCCGGCGAATTGTCATCCCTTAGCCTGATTTGGTATTCAGCTTCTTTCCTGCTGCCATTGACCCGATTCGGTGGATTCCTATGGCTGATCGCAGTCGCGATATGGCTCCCTAAGAGGCAAGCGGCCGAAGGGACGCCCTAATGCGCGAACTCGAAGACAAAGTTGCGCTCATCACAGGTGCCATCCGCGGAATCGGTCGGGGAATCGCAGAGCCTTGGCGGCCGAGGGCGCGATGGTCATTGTTCATTTTGGCCGGAATTCCGAGGCTGCCGCCGGAATGGTGACGGCCATTACTTCACGAGGAGGCGCCGCATTTGCGCTTAGGCTGATCTGGCACATGCTGAAGACATCGAGCGCTTCTTTTTTGGCGCTGGACGAGCAGCTCACAATGCAGACAGGGCGCTGCGCAGTTTGATCACCTGTTCGCGGTGAATGTCCGCGGAGCTTTCCTGATGACACAAGCTGCGATCCGGGGCATACCTGCTGGCGGAAGGATCATCAATATGCTAGTCGAGTCTCAGAGGTGACAAGTTGGGATGGCTCCCCGGGAAAGGACTAAGTCCTAACCGCGAGATCGCGACGCCTCAAGGCCCTTCTTGTAAAGGTAGTCAACGTAGCACCTTACGTGAACTGTTCTTTCGGCTACGATGATGTCGTGCCTCCCTGGAACGGATTTTCCGTCATCGCTGTTGTAGTGTGTCTCGTTCTTCCGCTGGCGTTCGCATTTGGAGGCGGAACCACCTTAGAAATTCTGAGGCGTCTCCCCCTCGCTGCACGCCTGTTGCTTCCCTGCTGGTCGGCAATTCCATACCTGTTGGTCTCCATCTCATACCAGGTCTTTCGGATTCACTGGCTGGTGATCTATGCGCTGCTGCCCACCGTAATCACGGTTGCACTTTGGCGGGCGCGCGAACGCGACCCAGAACAACTCGGAAGTTGGCTCGATTTTGCGGTGCTGCTCATCCTGGGGCTGGTTGTGGAGTTTCGCCGATTTGAACCAGCCTGGCCACCACACCTGGGAGCATTCAATCGCATCATCCTGCTCGATGCCGGATTGTACGGCTTCCTCGTGATTCGGGAGCTACGCAATGTCGGCTTCGATTTGCGGCCACGGCTCTCCGACTGGAGGCATGGCTTGCGTGAGTTGGCGTTCTACGCACCGATTGCAGTACCCCTCGGGCTGGCACTCGGATTCTTGCATCTGCACAAAGAATGGTACACAGTCGTCAAACTCGCGATGTCATTTGTTTCGATCTTCGTTCTGGTTGCTATCCTTGAGGAGACCTACTTTCGCGGCTGGTGGCAGAACCTGCTTGAGCGACGAATGGGACGAAACAGCGCTTTGCTCGTTGCCGCCCTGCTGTTCGGGCTTTCACACTTCAACAAAGGTGCGACCGCGTTCAACTGGCGTTATGTTGTTTTGGCCGCGCTGGCTGGGATCTTTTACGGCAGGGCGTGGCGATCGGAGCACCGCATCTTTGCGTCCGCGATAACCCATACCTGCGTGGACACGATCTGGCTACTGTGGTTGCGTTAAATGCGACGCTGGCCGAGCATGATAGGTCTTATATCCCGAGCCGACTCGCATTCCGTGATGCATAGCGTCGGGAACGGTAAATGCGACGCACAGACCCAAAACGGCATGCGTCATACCGAGTGAATAGATATCGCGATAACGCACGAACAATGCACACGAAGTAATGCCCCAAAATAAGGCGGCAATCGTCAATAGCGGGTTGGGTAGATGGGCCAGCGAGAAAAGAACCCCTGTTGTCACGACCGCAAGGTAAGTATGCGCTGTGAGTCGCCGAACCCGCTGCAGGAAGTAGTCCTGCAAGATGTACTGTTGCATGAAGGACCAGACAACATACCCGGGGATACGCGCTGGGAGCCTGCTTGGAAGCTGTAGGGTGCCCAAATCTGCGGCGATAGCCACCGCAAGACCACCCGCCGCGAGAGCCGTCGCTATGATCCACCAAGAGCGTTGCAGGCCGGAGGGCTTTAATCCGCCCAGTTCACGTAATTGTCGGGGGAAAAGGCTGTTGAGCAGGATCCATCCGCCAGTGGTGTAGAACAAAACACGCTGGGTCCGGCCAGATGTCCAAATCGTAATCAGTATCAGTGCATAAGTAACGAACAATTCGAGGAGTGTTCGAATTGTCAGGCTTCCTCTGGCTTTTTGCTCGGTAGTTAGCATAACTCTCGCTAATAGCAGTGTTTGCCGCGTCGCGGAAAACTGCCTGGACCACAGGGTACAGGGTAAAGCTATTGGAAGTTCCTTGGCGTCAAGGCTATCTCCAAATGGGACAACGTGTCAGAAGGGAGAAGAGAGTAAATCCTACCTTATAAATCCCTTAATGGCCGGTTTGTGCCGTTTCGGGCATGGCTTCCAAATAACCCCTCACAGCAACAGAACCGCCGGCGCCCATTTCGGAGTTCGATTTTTCCCGAGCCGACTTCATTCCGTGATTCGTTGAAGGCTGGTTTTGTGGCACTAAGCAATCGCCGGCATTTTGTCACCATTCTTTAATGTTCCTGACATTTAATAGGCGGGAACAGGCAATCAATCGGATGTCACTCAAGGGATGTTAGCGGTACCTGGTAACGAGCGCTGGGACAATTTGTCCGCGTGCGCTCTGGGTAATGCAACGGCGCGAATGAAGCTCGGATGGGGTTGCCGGCAAGTTCAGTCATCCGAATTCCATCCAGAATCAGGTTCCAAACGGTGGTGATATTTTGTCGAGTTGCCTGAGAAGAACAGGAGGAACATGGTGCGCTTCTCCTTGCGGCTGTGCCTGTGTGTGCTGATGACCGCTGTGTGTGCAGAGCCTGGCTTGGCACAGACGGCACTGACCTGGCGAGAGGTGCGGGACCGATTTCAAGCTACTAATCCCACACTACACGCCGGACAGATCGGCGTGGCGGAAGCGCGCGCCCAGGAGATCACGGCGTTCCTTCGCCCCAATCCAACACTCAGCCTGATCGCCGACCAAATCGACCCATTTGATGTCGGACCGCCTCACGGACCATTCGCGTATTTCCTTGCTGTAGGCAGTGGCAGCTATCTGTTGGAACGCCAGCACAAACGTAATCTGCGTCTGGAGAGCGCGCAGAAAGCCACCAAGATCGCGATATCCAGTCAGGCTGACCTGGAGCGGAACCTGGTCTTCAACTTGCGCATGGCGTTTGTACAGACGCTTCAGGAAAAAGCGATTCTACAGCTCGCCAAAGAGAACCTTGCCTACTACGACCACGTGCTTGAAGTGAGCCGCGAGCGATACCGTGTGGGCGCCATCGCCCGCGTTGATCTCGATCGACTGGAGCTGCAACGGGTACAGTACGAATCAGACCTCCAGACTGCTGAAGTCAGTCTGCGCACGGCGAAAATACAACTGCTGGCGTTGCTCAATGACCGCACGCCGGTGGAGCAGTTCGACGTCACCGGCCCCTTCGATTTCTCCGACAAGCTCCCTCCACTGGACGAGGCCCGGCAGACGGCGCTCGACACGCGGCCCGATCTGCGGGCAGCGATGGAGTCCATCGACAAGGCCCACACTGACAACCGTCTCGCGTGGGCCAACGGCTCGACGGACCCCACCATTGGATTTGACATTGGCCGCAATCCGCCGATCGATCTGTATGTCGGAGTGAACGTCAGCTTCCCGCTGCGTATCTTCGATCGCAACCAGGGCGAGAAGCAGCGCACCCAGCTGGACATTGGTCGCAATGAGGAACTGGCCAAGGCCGCCCGGGCGCAAGTGTTCAACGATGTCGATTCCGCCTACGCGGCGGTGGACAGCACGGTGATCCTGCTTAGGCCATACAAGGACCGCTACCTAAAGCAGGCGACTAACGTGCGCGACACGATTGAGTTTTCTTATCAGCACGGAGCGGCATCGCTGCTCGACTATCTAAACGCGCAGGCGGACTACCGCAGCGTTCAGGTCGCTTACCTCAACTTGATCGGTTCTTATCTTGAAGCCACAAATCAACTGAATCTCGCGGTTGGAAGTGAGATGATCCCATGAGGCATGTGCAAATTGCGGCACTCGGCATATCCATCGCTTTGTGCATAGCCAGCAACGGTTGCAGCCGCGGCAAAAGCAATCCTGAAGCAGAGGCCCCACCTCCCGTCAAAATCGAGAAAGTCGAGGACCGCAATGTCTTTCAAGTGGAGCGTTCCGAGCGCTTCAAGTTGATTGCGGCTGCTGAGCATATAGCTGCTCCCGAACTGAAGGTCACGGGAACGGTCATGCCCGATATTTCGCGCGCTGTGCCGGTCATCTCCATCGCAACGGGTCGCGTAGTCGAAATCAATGCGCGCCTGGGCGACATGGTCAAGAAGGGACAATTGCTGCTCAAGGTGCAGAGCGCCGACATCGCGGGCGCATATTCCGATTACCAGAAGGCTTTGGCTGATGAGAAGCTGGCCACCACGCAGTTGGAGCGTGCCAAAATCCTCTTCGACCGCGGCGCCATTTCACAAAACGATCTCCAGGTGGCCGAGGACGCAGAAGCCAAAACTAAGGTTGACGTCACAACGGCCGCCGAAAAGCTGAGGGTTTTGGGCAGCGCCAGTCTGGACAAGCCGAGCGGCATCGTCGAAATTCGCGCGCCGATTTCCGGCTATATCACTGACCAGCAGGTCACGAATGCTGCCGGTATACCCGGTCTGGGCTCGCCCAATCCCTTCACGATTTCCGACCTCAGCACGGTCTGGATCGTCTGCGACGTGTATGAGAACGACTTGGACAAAGTGCGACTTGGTGATAAGGCCGATATTCGCTTGTCCGCATATCCGAACCAGGTCTTCACAGGAACCGTCAGCAACATTGGCCCCGTGCTGGACCCCACCATCCGCACCGTCAAAGTCCGCATTGAGGTAGCCAATCCCGGCCTGATGCGTCCCGGAATGTTTGTCACCGCTACCTTCCACGGACGCGAGAAGAAGAAGCTCGCCGCGGTGCCGGCGACCGCCATTTTGCACCTGCACGATCGCGATTGGGTGTATGTGCCGATCGGCGACAACAAGTTTCGTCGTACGGAGGTCGTAGGGGGCGACATGCTTCCCGACGGCATGCAGGAGATCCTCTCAGGCATTGCGCCCGGTGAGCAGGTGCTCACCAACGCGCTCGAATTCCAGAACACCGCGGAACAGCAATGATCAACTCATTAGTTGATTTCGCGTTGAATAACCGCTTCGTCATCTTGGGTTTGGCGGTTGTGCTGTTCATCTGGGGCCTGATCGCCTTCCACAATCTGCCGGTCGAGGCCTATCCCGATGTGGCGAACACGTGGGTGCAGATCATCACGCAGTGGCCGGGCCGCGCCGCTGAAGAAGTCGAGCAGCAAGTGAGCATTCCCATCGAAATCCAGATGAACGGAATTCCTCACCTGGCGCACCTTCGCTCGGTTTCGCTGGCGGGACTATCGGTCGTAAACCTCATCTTCGACGACGCTTCCAACAACGACTGGGACAGGGAAAAGGTATTGGAGCGGCTCTCGCAAGTGACGCTGCCACCTGGGGTCACCGCCCAGATTGGCCCAGACTTCAGTCCGGTGGGCTCGGTGTACTGGTACACGCTCAAGAGCACGAACCCGGCCTACGACGTGATGGAACTGAAGTCGCTGCAAGATTGGGTCATAAGCAAGTACATCAAGTCCGTGCCCGACGTGGTGGACGATTCGTCGTTCGGCGGGATCACGAAGGAATATCAGATTCGAGTGGATCCCGACAAACTTGTCTCGTACGGTCTGAGCCTGGCGCAAATTGAACAGCAGCTGGCAAACGCCAACGCGAACGGCGGCGGCAGCTTTATTGAGATGGGCTCACAGGCCATCAATGTGCGCGCAGTCGGGTTGGTCAAAAACCTGAACGACATCGAACGGACCGTCGTTAAAGTGCAGAACGGAACCCCGATCCGAATCAAAGATATCGCGGTTGTCGCCCAGGGTCCGAAGATACGCCTCGGCCAGATCGGCAAAGCGGTACATCGTTCTGACGGAGTAGTCGAGGATGACAACGATGTGGTTGAAGGCATCGTATTTCTGCGCAAGGGTGCGGATACGGCTGCGATGCTTAAGGGCATGCATGCCATGGTCAAGCACCTCAACGATCAAGTCCTGCCTCCCGGCGTAAAGATCGTTCCGTATCTCGACCGCGACGACTTGGTGGATTACACCACCCACACCGTCCTGCACAATCTCGCCGAAGGGATGATTCTGGTTGTCATTATCCTTTTCGTGTTCCTGGGCAATGCTCGCGGCGCCATTATCGTTTCGTTGACCATTCCGTTCTCCTTGTTATTTGCTTCCATTTGCCTCGATTTGCGCAACATCTCGGCGAACCTGCTATCGCTCGGTGCGTTGGACTTCGGCATGGTGGTCGACGGCTCCGTAGTGATGGTGGAGAACATTGTGCGCCACCTGAACCGTCCCGACGAGGAGCCGAGGCCGCTGATCGACCGCATCCGCGAAGCGGCGCATGAAGTACAGCGGCCAGTGTTTTACGCCATCGCCATCATCATTACCGCCTACCTGCCCATCTTCACGCTGCAACAGGTAGAAGGAAAGCTATTCCGACCCATGGCATGGACAGTGGCGTTCGCCCTGCTGGGGGCGTTGATCTTTTCGATGCTGATCGCACCAGCGTTGTCCAGCTTCGTGTTCCGCAAGGGGGCCGCTCAGTGGAAGAACCCTCTAATGGAGTTTCTGACCACCCGCTATCGCAACGATGTACGCCTGGCCATCCGGTATCGTTACTGGACCGTGGGCGTGGCAGGCATTCTGTTCCTCCTGTCGATTTACCTGGCCTTCGGCGGGGTTATTGGGTCAGAGTTCCTGCCGCACTTGGACGAAGGCGCGCTCTGGGTCCGTGGCACGCTCGCCCCGAGTACCGGACCAACGGAAGGGGTCGAAGTTGTAGACAAGGCTCGCGCCATTCTGGCTTCCTTTCCCGAAGTTCCGCAGGTTGTAACCCAAGTGGGACGCCCTGACGACGGCACTGACTCCACTGGCTTCTTCAACACCGAGTACTTCGTCGACCTTTTGCCAAAAGAGAAATGGCGTCCGGTCTTTCATCAGGACAAGGAACGACTGATCGCTGCGATGAACCGCGAACTGGAAAAGATACCGGGCGTAATCTGGAATTTCTCGCAACCCATCTCGGACAACATGGAAGAGGCCGTGAGCGGAGTGAAAGGCGCGCTGGCGGTGAAAATCTACGGCGACGATCTAAAGACACTGGAAGAGAAGGCGGACCAAATCGTCGACGTCATGAAAGACATTCCGGGGGTTGAAGACCTGGGGGTCTTCCGTGTCCGCGGACAACCCAACCTCAACTTCATCGTGGACCGCGCTGCGGCTGCACGGTATGGAATTAACGTCTCCGACGTGCAGGATGCCATTCAGACCGCGGTCGGCGGTAACGCCCTTACACAGGTATTGCAGGGAGAGCAGCGTTACGATCTCGTGCTGCGTTACTTACCGCTGTATCGTGACACCAAAGCGGCGATCGAGAAAATCCGCTTGCTGGCTCCCTCGGGCGAGCGCGTCTCGTTGGCGCAATTGACAAAGGTCAACCTAGAGGATGGTGGCTCAGAAATTTACCGCGAAGCAAATTCCCGCTACATCGCTGTGAAGTACAGTGTGCGCGGCCGCGACCTGGGCAGCACGGTTGAAGAAGCCATGAAGAAAGTGAACCAACAGGTCAAACTTCCTGGTGGCTACACAATCGATTGGGCGGGAGAATACGAAAGCCAGAAACGATCGGAACGCCGCTTGCTCCTCGTTCTTCCCATTACCATCATGGTGATTTTCGTTATTCTCTACTTTATGTTCGACTCCGTTAAGTGGGCCCTGTTGATCCTTACAAACGTGGCGATGGCACGCATCGGAGGGTTGGTTGCGCTACTAATCACGCACACGAACTTCAGCGTTTCGTCGGGAGTGGGATTCCTGGCCCTTTTTGGCGTATCGGTACAGACCGGCGTCATCATGGTGGAGTACATCAACCAGTTGCGTGCCCGCGGCTACGACATCGAAGATGCGGCGGTGGAGGGAGCGGTTCTGCGATTGCGGCCGATCATCATGACGATGCTGGTGGCGACGCTGGGCTTGTTGCCGGCGGCACTTTCCCATGGCATCGGTTCGGATTCCCAGAGGCCGTTCGCCATCGTCATCGTGGGAGGGCTAATCTCCGACCTTGTGATGAGTATCTTCCTGCTGCCGACACTGTACACATGGGTCGCGCGAAACGATGATCGTCTACCGGCCATTGAGACGAACGAACCCCTATAGGAGGAGTCCAACGGAGCAGGCGGGTGAGATGCGGGCGGGCAAAGGAGACTGAGACATGAAAAAAGATGAGGTGTGCGCTTTGATCAAGAAAATCGGCGTGATTCCCGCTATCCGGGTATCATCCGGTGACGACGCCCACTTCGCCGCTGAAGCCGTCACCCATGGGGGGATTCCCATTGTAGAAATCACCCTGACCGTACCGGGAGCGGTCGAATTGATTGCTCACCTCTGTCGCTCGAAGGGAAACATAGCAGTTGGCGCAGGCACGGTCCTCAATGCAGAAATGGCAAGAAAATCCGTTGACGCGGGAGCCTGCTTTCTGACCTCCCCAAACTTCAATGCCGCGGTTGTGGACTTTGCGGTCAGGGAGAACATGGCTGTGCTGCCCGGAGCACTGACGCCAACTGAAGTGGTTGCCGCCTGGAGTGCGGGCGCCGACTTCGTCAAGGTCTTCCCCTGCGGGCCGGTGGGCGGAGATACGTATATCAAGTCCATGCACACTGCGCTACCGCAAGTCCCTCTGATCGCGGCGGGAGGTGTCAACCAGCAGACAGCGACCGACTACATTCTGTCAGGAGCTACGGCCATCGGTGTTGGTACTGAATTGATTCCCTCCGAGGCGATCAAAAGACGACAGGCCCATCGCATTCGGGAACTTGCGCGCCGATTCCTCAAACTGGTTAGCGACGCACGACAGGAAATCGAGATCTGGAAGAAGCAAAGCCTAGTGGTCAAAGAGTTCACCGATACCGATGAATGTGAAAAGTAGAAGCCTACGGTGCCGACATTCCTGTTCCTGAACCTTCTATCTCGGCGAACCGTCGGCGATTATACGCAAACGAAATTTGGTACTGGCGCTTATTGGTGCTCTCCATTTCGAGGTTCTTTAGGTGTCGCAGACGACGCGATCGACGTCTGGGCCTGTCACACACAATGAAAGTCTGATCCCCCTGACACCTGCAGGCTACCCATACCGCGTCCTGGCATCCTTGGCGAAGAGCAAAATCGATCGCCTCACCCCTCACTTGATGCAAGTATCTTCTTCGCGGGAGAGCACACAAGTACCGGGAAGCGACAAGAATGCCTCCGCCAAGGTTGGTTGTAACTCTGCAGTCGGAACACTACCAACGGAGCTTGCCACTATCGTCGGATATTCGAATTCACTTCGTGGGGTAGGCGTATAAGTTTCGGGCCGATGTACAACAGATCGATGTCTTCCCCGGCGTCGGGGCAGGATGGTCGCAAGCTGATTCTCTCGGTCGATGATCAGTTGATGTGTTGTATTCCCGCTACAAACTGCTATCGGCTGCCGGCTACGCCGTACTCAGTGCCACTGATGGCGTTCAGGCGCTTCAGATTTTTTGGCAGTAAACCTGAGGATTGCCTTTCAAAAGTGAATGGGTTCGTCCCAAGGCTGACGGCCCCGATTCCTTGTTGAAGTCCATTCACCAGCTGACCGCTGCGAAGCCGATGAGACTTGTCCCCAGACCAGCGGCATCCTGAAGTTTTGGCCCGCACGCTTTCGAAATTGCTGTGCTCTGCAGATTGCCCCGCGCAGGTTTGCCTCTCGAGTGCGCAGGGCGCTTTCTGCCAGCCCGCAGGCGAAACAACACCTTCGCTGGATGTGGCATCATCGCACACATGGTTCTCTTGGGGTGCTAAAGTCATCTCTCACGTTAGTGGAGTCGCTTCACGGGAGGCACGGTGGCAACCGTCTCAAAGAAGATCGTGCTGAAAGTCAACGGCCACGAGCACACTGTCGCGGTCGACCCCAGCACCCCGCTGCTGTTCGTCCTGAACGATGAACTCGGCCTTCGCGGTCCGCGCTTCGGTTGCGGTATGGCGCAATGCGGAGCCTGTAGCGTAATTCTCGATGGCCGCGTGGTTCGGTCGTGCGTGATGTCTGTGGATGCGGTACGCAACTCAGAGATCACAACCCTCGAAGGTCTGGGAACACCCGAGGCTCCGCATCCTCTGCAGCAAGCTTTCATCGATGAAGGGGCGGCGCAGTGCGGCTTCTGCCTTAGCGGGGTGATGCTGACCACTAAGGCACTGCTGGACGCAAATCCCAAAGCCTCGGATGAGGAAATCCGAGATGCGCTGGGTGGCGTCTTGTGCCGCTGCTTCACCCACCTGCGAATGATGCGAGCCATTCGAAAGTACGCCGGGGCGAGGAAAGCATGATCCAGACGCGTCGCGACTTTCTCAAGGCTTCGGGCGCGCTGATTGTGAGTTTCAACGCGGCATCGCTAGCGCCGCTTTCGCTCGACGGGCAGAGGCCATTTGCAACGCATCCTTCTCATATCGACCCGAACAAACTGGATTCATGGTTGGCTATTGCCGCTGACGGTACAGTTACCGCATATACAGGCAAGTGTGACTTTGGACAAGGTATCTTTACTGCTCAAACACAGCTGGTCGCTGAAGAGCTCGGCGTCGACATAAGTCAGGTAAAGCTGGTTCAGTGCGATACCGATATAACTCCGGATCAGGGAACCACGTCAGGAAGTCAGTCGACTCCCACGAACTTCAATGAGGGGAGTCTCGCCCTGGCTGCGGCGACGGCGCGAGAGGCGCTGTTAGGTATGGCCGCTGCGAAGTTCGGCGATTCCGCTGACAATCTCAC
>Ga0306920_100009596_pt1 | contig 12924 bp, 12 predicted proteins | sample flu12Cox44000170_FD_204666 | JGI IMG/M metagenome (GOLD analysis project Ga0306920, IMG submission 204666) | Lab enrichment of tropical soil microbial communities from Luquillo Experimental Forest, Puerto Rico - flux4day.12C.oxic.44.000.170 (v2)... | ecosystem: Environmental > Terrestrial >...
TAGATCGCCTCGCCGTGATGCTCGCGGCAGGTGTAGTCGGTCGTCGAGAGCAGGTGACGCGCCCGAAGGCGTGGATTGTCATCCCTGACAAAAAAGAGGTAATATAAATGTATTCTATCGAGACCAAAGCATGTAATGCGCAATCCCGCGGGAAGTGGGTATATTGATTTACATACGCAAGGAATTGTTTCGGGCGTCTTCCGTTTTTTTAGGACGATCACTGGCACGACAAAGGACAAAAGCAAGAGTATGGCAGATGGCTCTGAAACAGGTGACACGGGTTGCCCGCCGATTTGAGTAATCGCTATACCTCCTGTCCCGCTCGTAGGATCTGCAGCCAGGTCAGTAACTGGCGATATCAAAATACCTCCGGTGCCGGGTATTATCCCCTTCGGACACCGCAACCCCGTTGAATGTGTCTGTCCAATTAAAGCTATCTAGGGTGACTTCTCCGCCTGCGGTAAGGCCCACAAGAGAGGTGAAGAATGAGAGTTGTCCCGTTGTTGTCCCATCCTGACACCTGTCCTGTACAGTAGGACCGCCGGATTTGGTAGAGATTTGCTTGGTATGCAAGGCCGGAATCACCGACCGCTGCTGGAAAATTCGGATTCGAACTTGAGAACTGATTTCGTAGGCATGGATCTGTTGGTGAATCAAAATAGTTAAATGTGGTGTCGCTGTTTTCTGTCAGAAAGGTAATGCATCCACTAGAGCTATTGTTAATACAGAAACTGTCACTGAGACTCGGCTCCTCCGCCGTCGTCTGATCATAGTAGTCAGAATGCCTACAATCGCCTCTTATGTAATTAGGACTGAAGGGATTACAGTAATCAAAACCAAAAGGCGGCGGAGGATCAGGAGTCGAGCCCTTGATTTCAGCGCCTACCGGGCTATCGCTTCCAGGGCATGAAGGTTCTTGGCACGCATAGTAAGGAAGAGGGGATGGACCCATCAATACCTGTGCCCAATCGAAGCCTATGTATCCAAGATCGTTGGCTGCCTCTTGTAACGTCAAATCACTGCTCGAAAGAGCTTTAGTAAGAGGAACTGGAATGCTGCCTGCAGGCTGCGCAGTAGCAAGTGTCAGAGCCGCCGTTATTTCGGTCGGATGGCCTGAAAGGGATTGTGTGGCTGGATTTGAATCAGTAATAACGGTCAGGTAAAGCGATGGCCCGGAAGGCGGAGGCACCGAGACAGTCATCGGCCCCGACCACGTCCCCGGCGTGAAATTATATCCCTGACCGCTTGAGCTCGAAATAACCACGCCGCCCGGGCCGGTGACAACACTTGCGGTGCTGCCAGCACTCTCGTCTCCCTGATCGAAAATCTCCCATGTGTGGGAGTTGAAGACGCTTGAAGTAAGGTAGAACGATGATCCGATAATTTGATCAGCCGCATTGGTGCTGAATGAAAACCCGAATCCATTCCCTACCTGAGGCGTGACGTTGCTGTTTGTGATCGTGTTCACACCATCCGAGAACGAAAATGAAAGATCGCTTGGCGAGCCGAAAAAGATTCCGGCTGTCGAAGGCGGCAAGGGGTTGGGGAGAATTACTTCTCCTGTCACCTGGTCAGAGGTGGTGTAGGGTGCAGCGACAGATGTAAAGTTCCCGCCGGCAAAATCGTACTCGACCGACGCCATAGCGGTCCTACTAACAGCAATCGCGGCGCCGGCGAGCAACCCCAGCGCAAACAGGCTACTTCTGGCCAAGGTGCGGCGCATGCTCGTCCCCGTGTTTTTCTAGGGCAACCATAGGTGACGGACGCCGCGTGCGGTGAAAAATGGTGTTCGCCGGCAAGTTGCGAACTCGACGATAGCGAGCGTGAGGCGGGGATGACGCTCGATAAAGCCGGAGAAGATCAGATCGCACAGCGACAGCGCCTGATAGAACGCCTTTGTCGCGGCCGCTAGTGGTCATAATCTACTCTGGCGGGGTCGGGAGGTCCCCCTGGCGCGGAGCACCGCTTCGGGCTCCAAGCCTTGGATTGCTTCCAGCAATTGGCTTTCGATAGTACCTTTGCACGGTACACCTAGAGGCAGAAGGCGTGGAGATTTTCTCGATTCTACAAAAGGTCCTAAACACAACGCTAATAACGACGGCTCTAGTGGCTGCCACAATTTCGCCGATCGCTTATAATCTGGTTTCCAATCTGCTTTGGGAGAATATCAGAAACATATTCTTGGTTCACCCCGCTGGGATTAGGGGGTTTTGGCTAGGAAGAGTGATTTACACAGCGAAGCCAGAAAGAGTGGCTTATAATTTATACAAAATTACTGGGAGAGACTCGGGATTGAGAGTTTATGGAGAACATTACGACACAAATTCTCACCTGATAAACCGCTACAAAGGCACTGGAATATTTAAGAACGGAATATTATCCTTCGTATTAACTTCGATTGAGAGGAATAGACAACGCAGCAGCGTAAATATTCTTAAAATTGAGCATCGTCATACCCAGGAAAGGACGTCTCTCGTCGGACTTTTTGCCGATATGGAAGAAGAGAGGGGAGATTTTCTGAGGCTTTTTCACGGAATGGCTTTGGTTGAGCCGTACAGGATAACAAGCGTCCGCATTTCGAGGGGCAGACAAATGTCCCGCCTCTGGCGCCGGACTTATTATAAGAGTGTCACGGAAGTCGGGCGATTGTTGGCCGGCGAATCTGACGTTTGGAGCGCTCCAAAGCGTGCTCCACGCCAAGAGGGGTCCTCCTGACCCCGCCAGACCTCAACTATCAGATCGCGGCGCCTTGCGGACGATCTCGTGAGCCAGGATTGGAGGCCCGCGGCCATTGCGAACAGCGCGGGGCAGGCGGAGCTGGCTGATCTGCAGAGAAGTTGGCTTTTCAAGCAGGGGCGGTTACCTTCGCCACGTCGAAATTGTACACCCGGGCGGTGTTGCCGGCGGCGATCTTGGCCTGTTCGTGCTCCGGCACGCCGGCCAGGATCTCCGCCAGGATTTTGTGCGATTGCGGAAACGTCGACTCGCTGTGCGGATAGTCCGAGCCCCACATCATGTTGTCGACGCCGATGACGTCGCGCAGGCGAATGCCGATGGCGTCCTCCTGAAAGCTCAAGACGACATTGCGGTGGAAGAAGTCGCTCGGGAGCATGCCGTCCTTGAACCGGTAGATCGCCTCGCCGTGGCGCTCGCGGTAGGTGTAGTCCATCGAGGTGAGGACATTCGGCGCCCAGGAGAGCTCGAACTCGACGATCGCTAGTGCCAGGCGGGGGTGACGCTCGAAGACGCCGGAGAAGATCATGTCGCACAGCGACAATGCCGGATAGAACGCCTTGGTCGCGCGGCTGCTGGCGTCGCGCAATGTTCCGGGACCGGCACCGCGGATCTTGCCCTGCCGTCGCGTCGCCGTGTGCAGGCTCAACGGCAGATCGAGCGCCGCGGCGGCGGCCCAGAACGGCTCGTACTCGGACCCGTCGTAGCGCCGCTCCTCGGCCGGATATTCGGTGATCATCGCACCGGAGAGGCCTAAGCGCGCGGTGCGCTCTAATTCCCTGATCCCCTCCTCGACATCGTCGAGGTTGATCATCGCGATGCCCTTGAGACGCGCGGGATCGGTGCGGCAGAACTCTGCGAGCCAGTCATTATAGGCGCGAAAGATCGCGGACATCAGAGCCGTATCCGCCACCTTGAAGTAAAACAGCCCTTGCGAGGGGTAGAGGACTTCGCCGGCCACCCCATCGAGCGCCATATCCTCGAGGTGTTGCTCGGGGTCGTACCCGCCGCGCAGCACATCTTCAAAGCGCCCCTGAGGGGAAATCGTCTCCGGGGCCGCGAACCGCGCTCCCGCGTTCGAGATGAGGCCGATCCCGGAGAGGATTTGATCCGCCTCGACGACGACATGGTCGCCGCCGTTAATCCGTTCGATCCGCGGCGCGCGATCGCGGAACGCCTTATCGATGCGGGTCTGCCATAGATCGGGCGGCTCGAACACGTGAGAGTCAGACGACAGCACCAGAGGCAGCATCGGCATCTCCTTTTCTCACCCGATCGCCGGCGGAATTTTTGGCAACCAGTCCAGCGCCGTCAAGGTGAGCGCGTTAGCGATCTGTGCCCGGCTGCCGCCAAGGTTGGTTTAGGTCCCACATGGGTCGAGCCTCATGTCTCGCGAACGATCGAAATCGGTACATCAAAGTCTTTTGAATAATTGCTGGCTCAGCCGCGGGCTTGGCGCCGAGAGTAGACAGCTTGCCGTGTTCGTCGAGTCCATCTCTCACGGGATGAGCAGGATCTTGCCGATATGGTGGCTCGATTCCATCAGGCGGTGCGCGTCTGCTGCCTCGACGAGCGAGAATTGCTTGTAGGTGAACGTGCGCAATTTGCCGGCCGCCCACAACGGCCAGACCTTCTCCCGCAATGCCGCAATGATCGCGGCCTTCTCTTCGACCGGGCGCGAGCGCAGCATCGAGCCGGTGACCGTCAGATGCTTGCGCTGGATCAGGCCGAAATCGGCCTCGACGCGGGATCCCTGCATCAGCGCGACAAAGCACAGCCGGCCTTCGCGCGCCAAGAGTTCGAGTTGCGCCGGGATGTAGTTGCCGCCGACCATGTCGAGGATCGCATCGACGCCGCGGCCATTGGTGAATTGCTTGCCGACCTGCACGAAGTCCTGGGTGCGGTAGTTGATCGCGACATCGGCCCCGTAATCGAGGCATGCCTGGCATTTCTCGTCGGTGCCGGCGGTAGCCAATACCTTTGCGCCAAACGCCTTGGCGAGCTGGATCGCGGTGATGCCGATGCCGCTCGTCCCGCCCTGCACGAGGAAAACCTCGCCCGCCCGCAGATGCATTCGCTGGAAGACATTGGTCCACACGGTGGCGAAGGTCTCCGGCAGGCCGCCGGCATCGACAACGCTGACACCTTCCGGCACCGGCAAGCACTGCACCGTCGGCGCTGCGGCGTATTCGCCATACCCGTCGCCGATCATCAGTGCGCAAACCTGGTCACCGATCTGCCATTGCGAGACACCGTCGCCCGTTTGGACCACCGTTCCCGAGCATTCGAGGCCGGGTGTGTCGGGAGCGCCGGGCGGCATCGGATAGCGCCCCATACGCTGCAGGCAATCGGCGCGGTTGACCCCGGCGGCAGCAATCCGGATCAATACCTCTCCGGGCTTCGGCTCAGGCACTGGCCGGGTCGCCGGGACCAGCATCTCGGGTCCGCCTGGCGCCTTGATCATGATGACGGTCTGGGTCGCAGGGATATTGGCAAGCACTACGGCCTCTCGTTCCTGGAGTAGCCGTGCAGTATAGATTGCGCATGCGGCGCACATAAGCGGAAGCGGAGGAGTGCCATGTCGATTTTGCAGGGTAAAGTCGTGCTGGTGACCGGTGCGGGGGCAGGGATCGGTCGGGCTACCGCGCTGGCGATGGCGGAAGGCGGCGCCAATGTTGCCGCCGCTGACATTGACCTCGCTGCCGCGCAGCGCACGGCGGGTCAGGCGGCCGGCAATCAGCGCCGGGCGATCGCGATCGAGGCCGATTGCGGCGATGTCCCGAGCATCGATGCGATGATCGCGCGCACCGTAGCAGAGCTGGGTCGGCTCGACATCATCGTCAACAACGCCGGCGTCACGCGATATGCGCAGATCATGGATCTGACGGAGATGGATTGGGACCGCATCCATCGGGTCAACGCCAAGGGCGTATTCTTCTGCCTGCAACGCGCCGCCCGAGAGATGATCAGACAGGGTGGCGGCGGCCGGATCATCAACATCGCCTCGATCTCGGGGCGCGGCTATCCCGGCGCCTCGAACGCCGCTTACGCTGCGAGCAAAGGCGCGGTCATCTCAATGACCTGGATGGCAGCCCAGCAGCTCGGTCGCCACAACATCAACGTCAATGCGATCTGCCCGGGGGTGACGCGCACCGAACTTGGCGCGCGCAACGCCGTCGAGCGGGCCGCCGAGCGCGGCATCACGGTAGAAGCCTTGCAGGCCGAGGCCGAGACGCGCATCCCGATCGGCCGGGCCAACCAGCCGGAGGACATCGCGGCAATGGCGGTCTTTCTCGCCTCGCCCGCCGCCCGCAACATTACGGGTCAAGCCTATAATGTCGACGGGGGGCTGGTGCCGAGCTAACCTCTTGTGAAAACCTCAAAGGAGCGCCCCTCTGCGCCCTCTAGTGGGGAGAGGGAGGGGCGGGCGCAGCGGGAGGGTGAGGTGGGCGGCGCCGGGAACGCACCCATCGGCCCCCTCACCCTGCCCTCCCCCCCGGCCAGCGGGGGAGAGGATAAAACTTCGACGCGGTACAGCCTCTATTGATTGTCTCCGCAGTTCCACGGCTGCTGACCGGGCGCCTGCCGTTCTTTTATGGTTGGGTCATTCTCGGCTGTCTGTGCTGCGCCGGGTTTTCGCGTCAGGGGCCGGCTGTCGCTACATTGTCCATTTTCGTCGAACCGCTGACCCGCGAATTCGGCTGGTCGCGCGCCGCGCTGTCGGGGGCAGTGTCACTGGGCGAAGTACTGGCGGCATTGCTGTCGCCGCTAATAGGCCCGCTGGTCGATCGCTATGGCTCGCGCATCGCACTGTCGGTTGCGATACTTGTCAACGCCTCAGCAATGATGCTGCTTTCGTTGACTCCTTCCTTGCTCGTCTTCTACCTGTTGTTCTGCATTGCCCGAATGAACTGGGCCGGACCCTTTGAGCTCGCCATCTATGGCGCCGTCAACAATTGGTTTGTTGCTCGTCGCGCTTTCGCCACCTCGATTGTTACGGTGGCGCAGGCAGCCGGTCTCGTCGCAATGCCGCTGCTCGCGCAGTTTGCGATGCAACGCAGCGGCTGGCGCTTCGGCTGGCTGGCGATCGGGCTGCTGACGCTTCTAGTTGGTCTTCTGCCCGTCTGGCTGTTCATGGTGCGCCGGCCGGAGGATCTTGGCCTGGTCCCGGACCGGCAGCCCGCCGCCGGCATCGTCGCTCCGCGGCCGCAGTTTCTAGAGCCGAGCTTCTCACGCCGAGACGCCGTCGGCACAGCTGCATTTTGGTTGCTATTGCTCTACACTGTATTGGTCTACCCGGTGCAGGCCGGGGTAAGCCTTCACCAGGCGGCACATCTGATCGAACGCGGGGTTGCCCCGAGCATCGCAGCGGCAATCGTCAGTACCTTTTCACTGATGTCGGCAGTCGCGAGCCTTGCTTGTGGCTTCCTGCCGCGCTCATTGCCAATCCGTTATCCCTTGGCCGCGATCGGCGCGTTGCTGGCCGCCAGCACCTTGCTGATGGTTGGAATATCGTCCTCCGCAGAAGGCTATGTTGCCGCGGCGATCTTCGGCTTGGGCCTTGGCGGGCTCCTGACCGTATTGCCGATCGCCTGGGCCGACTATTTCGGCCGCGCTCATTTTGCGTCGATCCGCTCCGTTGCGCTATCGGCGCAAGTGCTGGCGCAGGCGGCGGGCCCGCTCCTCTCGGGCGTGCTGCATGACTGGACCGGCAATTATACGCTGTCGCTGCGCTGCTTCACCGCGCTTTCGGGACTCGGCATCTTGGCGGCGCTGATGGCGCGCCGCCCGAGATAACGCCGCCGAGCAATCGCCAAACCGGCTGTTGCAAGTGCGACAAGATGCACTATGATTCATTCGATCGGCTCAGGAGGCGAGACATGGAGCGTGGGCACCACATCGATATCCGCAACGTGGCCTATTTCCACCATGTCTACGACAGCGAGCAGCCGGACATGCGGCGGCTCTATGAGCAGGCCAAGATCGATCAGTGGAACGCTGCGACGGATATCGACTGGGAGCAGCCGTTGGAGGGCGACGGCGGTCTGATCGCCGACGATCTGGTCGATATTCACGGGACCAAATTCTGGGACCGCCTCTCCGACGCACAGCGGGTCGAACTCAACCGTTGCGTCAGCCGGTGGCGCATCTCGACCCTGATGGCGGGCGAGCATGGCGCGATGCTGGTGTGCAGCCAGCTGGTCGAGAATGTTGTGGGGCAGGATGCGAAATTGTTTCAGGCCACCCAAGTGGTCGACGAGGCGCGGCACAACGAGGTATTGCAACGCTATGTGACGTTGCGCCTCGATGGCGAGACCTACCCGCTCGCCGGCAATGTCAGGGAAATCTTCGACACCCTGCTCGGCACCTCGGCCTGGTACCTGAAGACGATCGGCCTGCAGCTCGTCGCCGAGACCTTCGCCGTGTCGCTCTTCCGCATGCTCGCCGAGTCGTCAAAGGACGCGATCCTGCGCCAGGTCTGCCGGCGCATCTTGCAGGACGAAGCGCGCCATATGGGCTTTGGCATGCTGTCATTGCCGGCGGTCGTGGACGAGGCGTCGGCGGCGGAACGGCGCGAGATGGAAGATTTTGCGGTCTGGGCATTGAACCGCACCTTGCGAGGGATTTTCCCGCTCGCCGCCTATGAGGATATGGGGTTCGACAGGGCCGACATCGAAGAGATCAAGCTGCTGCGTCGCGAACGCGCCGCCGGCGGCGACGAGACAGCGTTCCGCAAATACTTCCGCCGCGACCTGCATGCGGGGCTCGTCCGCAATCTGCGCAAGGTCGGAGTGCTCACCCCCCGCATCGAGCCGGACATCGCCTCTCTCGGCATCTCGCTCGCCGCCTGAACCCCGCTCGGCTTGCCAATTCCGGGGTCCTCGTGTATCTGCGAGGCCTCGGCGCTGCCGTAGCTCAGTGGTAGAGCACCCCCTTGGTAAGGGGGAGGTCGTAGGTTCGATACCCACCGGCAGCACCATCTTTTCGAGACTGGAGTGGCGCTCGCGGGCCGGCGGGCGCGCGCCGGCTAACGAGGCATATCGGCCGAGCAGGGTATTGCTGCTGGGCGAGCCCATAACTGGCGAAACAAGAGCCAGCCGGTCAGGTAAGCAGTAAGCAGCACGAACACCGGGTATAGGACAATGCCGGCCGCTACGATCAGCCACTGTGTTCCAATCGAAACTCTGCCCATCGCGTGATTGCCAATGCACTGGAGCGGCCCCCTTTCGCTCCGGCGCTTGGCCTAAACCAAAGCTCTATCGCAGTTGCGCGACATTGGGCGGGGCGGAATAGCTCATTTGCCTCGGGCTGCTGAGAATCATCTCGGGCCGCCCGCGGAAGAAGCTGATATACCCGGTCACGCACACCCGCTGTCCCTGCAGCATCGTTTCCGGCGCCGCGAATTTTGCCCGGTCGTGTCCGTAAATCACTGCAGTCAGCGCACCTTTCGGATCCGGTTGGTTGGGATTTACGACGGTAAGGAAGGTCGGGTTCGCCCGCGAGCCGACCATATAATCGGCGGATGCGACGACGCCGCAGACCGTAGCGTTGCGGCCGATCCCTGCCATTGCAGCCGACGGATCAATGGATACGGCCCCGGCCGCGGACGTCCAGATGCCGAGCACCGCCGAGGCGATCGCTAGTCTTGCCGGATACATTTGCTTTCTCCGATTATTGGGGGGTTCAGCAATATGCTGGGCGAAGATTTACGATCGTGTTAAAAGGACCGTCACTGCGACCTATAATTGTCGGTGTGACGATCACTAGCCTGTTCAGGTTGTATAAATAGTTTCGCTGCAAGCTGCCTCCTCCTCTTCCCCCGGAGGCTCAAATGCGTGCGATTCCCCCGATCCTTGCTGCCTTGACGGCCTTGGCTGTCTCATCGACACAGGCGGCGCCTAACCCAAACCCGGAAAACTGGTACCCCCTTGGCCCTACCCTGTCCTTCGGGCTGGGTGACCAAGCCTGCGGTGACGGCCGACACCAGGCGCTGTGGCGCGATTGGCGCGGCGATTGGTGGTGGGGCCCCTGCGTGCAGAGCAGATGACTTGGCTGCGCTCGGCAGACGCCTCGATGGTATGTGCGATCGAAGCGGCACGGATCTGCCTTCTCATCTTCGGCTGCGTCGCGGCGGGCTGGGTGGTGGGGTTCGGTATGGGTTACCGCAGAGGCGTGAATGACGCCATTGCGCACGACATCGCCGCCCACCATCGGATCAACGCAAGGTGGTGAAGAGCTCTAGCCTCGAGGCTAGGGATTGCCCCATCCGCCTGTCGGGCCGCGCCAATCGGCGAACGGATAATCGAAGGCGCCGCCGCGGGGGCCCCAGACCCAGTAAGTAGGGACCGGCGGCCCGCCATAAGGACCCCACCCGCCATTCGGCCGCCAATGCGGTGAGGTCCATCCATGTCTCCATGGGCCCGCTTCGCCGGGCGCCGCGTGCCAGCCGGAGCTATTACCGGCGCCCCGGACGCTAGGTCCCGGCAGCTCGGCGTGGGCGCCTGTCTGGGCACTCAGCGCCAGGAACCCGGCCAGGGCGGGTCCGAGAACGCGCATCTCAGGTCTCCTGTGACACCGCGGCGTTTCGCTCCGCGCCATAACGGTTTACCGGGCATCTTTCATCCCTGCAGCGCCATTCTAGGAGTTCAGGAGCCCCGCGATCGCTCCGCTCATGCAGGTGGCGATCGTGCCGGAGACAATCGAACGCAAGCCGAGCTCGGTGATCTCGCGGCGGCGTTCCGGCACCATTGCGCCCATACCGCCGACCAGAATGCCGAGCGAGCCGAAATTCGCAAAGCCGCACAGCGCATAGATAACGATCAGGCGCGACCGCGGACTGAGCGTCTCCTGCGGCAATTTCGCGAGATCCAGATAAGCGACGAACTCGTTGAGCGCGGTTTTGGTGCCCATCAGCGCCGCTGCTTGGGCGCTCTCGGCCCAGGGCACGCCGATCAGCCACATGATCGGGCGGAAGAGGAGCGCGAACAGGCCCTGCAATGTGATGGCGCCGGGCAATTGCGCCAGCACCATATTGACCAGCGCCACTAATGCCACAGTGACGATCAGCACCGTGACAATGCCGACCAGCGGCGCCACTCCGGCCCGCGTGCCCTTTACAAGTGCATCGAAGGCGCCGGTCGGCTCCTCGCCGACGGTGATTCCGGCGCTGTCCTCGCTGGGACGGAACGGCACCATCAGCGCCGCCACCGCCAATGCCGCGGGCGTGCTGATGACCGAGCAGATCAGGATGTTGCCGAGCGCGTCCGGAATGACTGGACCCAGCATTGTGGCGTAAACCACCATCACCGTTCCGGCGACACCCGCCATGCCGCAGCTCATCACGGCGAACAATTCGCCGCGCTGCATCCGCGCGAGGTAGGGACGGATCAGCAGTGGCGCCTCGATCATGCCGACATAGACGTGGACCGCGGCGCCCAGCGCGAGCGCGCCGGAAATACCCATGCTGCGCCGCAAGACCCAAGCGAAAGCGCGGGTCACCGCCTGCAGCACTCCCCAGTAATACAGCAATGCCGACAGCGCGCTGATCGTCAGCACCAGCGGCAATACCTTGAAGGCGAGGATGAAGCTGGCGCCGGGCGCCGTCTCGACAAAGGGCAAGGCACCGCCACCGAGATAGCCGAAGACGAACGCGGTTCCCCGGTCGGTCGCCTCCTGCAATGCCAGCGCCGCCTTGTTGAGCAGCAGCAGCACATGCGCTGCCGGCGGGAAGCGCATCAGCAAGACCGCGAGCGCGACCTGCAGCATGAGGCCCGTGCCGACCGTACGCCATGGAACGCGCCGCTCACGGTCGGCGCGCCGCCACTCCCCCAACGCCCAGGCGAGTGCAAGCAAAAGGAATATTCCGAATACTGCACGCATTGCGCGCAGCTTCTATTTGTCGAGCCAAGCGTCTTCGAGGCGCCAGCCGTTGTAATTGCCGTTGACCATCATTGTGTGGCCCTTGAACTGCGGTTGCCAGCAGGCTCCCGAGACCGGGTAGAAGATGATCGGGCGGGCGCCGTCCTCGGCCAGCTTGCGTTCGATCTCCCAGACGATTTGCTTGCGCTTGGCGGGGTCGGCCTCCATCGATTGCCGGTCGATCAGCTGGTCCGTCTCCGGGCTGCAATAGCCGGTGTAGTTGCGCTCAGAGCCGCACGCATAATTCTCATAGAATTGCTGGTCCGGATCGTCGAGCCCGTTCTCGCCGACCGTCACGCCGACCATGTAGTCCTTGCGCATGACCTTGGGGTACCACTGCGGAGTGTCGATCGCGTCGAGGACGCCGTCCATATAGATCTCCTTCAGCTGGTCGATCAGCAGCACGGACGGATCGCGATAGGCCTGGACATTGCGGGTGGTCACGGTCACAGAAAGCCGCTTGTTAGGCCCGTAGCCGAGCTTCTTCATGATTTCGCGGGCCTCGGCGCGGTTCTTCGCCACATCGGGACCATAGGTCGGCAAGGTTGCCAAGATTTCGGGCGGCATGCCCCAGGCCCCGGCGGGCGGCGGCATCATCGCGCCGCCGATCGAGCCCTGCCCCTCGCTGAGGATGTCGATAAATGCTTGGCGGTCGAGAGCCAGTGCCATCGCGCGGCGCAGCTCGGGATTGTCAAAAGGCGGCGCCGCGCGATTGACGAGCAGCATGCGCGGAATGTTCCACGGCACGATCTCGCAGATTGCCTGCGGGGCTTGGCTCTGGAGCTGCTTCATCAGTGGGAGCGACAGGATCCCCACTGCGTAACGATCGAAGTTCCCCGCCGCGAAAGCCATGATCGCGGTCGACGGGTTCTTGATGATCGTATATTCGATGCCGTCGAGATAAGGCCGACCCGGTTTCCAATAATCGGGGTTTCTGGCGACCCTGATTACCTCGTTCGGCTTGAATTCGACGAATTTGAAGGGCCCTGTGCCGATCGGGTGCGTGCGCATGTCGCGCGGCGGCACATGGCAGGGATAGACCGGCGACCAGCCCGAGGCGAGCAATGCGATAAAGGCGGGCTGTGGCCGCTTCAAATGAAAGGTGACCTGGTAGTCGCCGTCGACCGTCACCTCGTCGAGATTGCGATACCAGGATTTGCGCGGGTTGACCCTGAGCTTCTCGCTCGCCTTGCCGCTGATGAGGTCCCAGGTGCACTGCACGTCGCGGGCAGTGAACGGCTTGCCGTCATGCCATTTGACGCCTCTGCGCAA
>Ga0306920_100009597_pt1 | contig 12924 bp, 12 predicted proteins | sample flu12Cox44000170_FD_204666 | JGI IMG/M metagenome (GOLD analysis project Ga0306920, IMG submission 204666) | Lab enrichment of tropical soil microbial communities from Luquillo Experimental Forest, Puerto Rico - flux4day.12C.oxic.44.000.170 (v2)... | ecosystem: Environmental > Terrestrial >...
CTGCAGGCACAGGGTATCTCGCACGGAAACGCAATGAGCGCCGCATATGCTCACCTCTATAATCAGCTTCAGGCCCAGGCACACTTCCTCGCATACATGGATTGCTTCTACGTGATCGGCGCCATGACGCTGCTCGCGGCTCCACTCATTCTGCTGACAAAGTACTTCAAAGTTGGCGGAGGGGCTCCGGCCGGGCACTGAGGCGTTGCATGCATCGAAGAATTTCCTGCTCGATTCCTTGACCTGTCTACAACTGTAGGGTTCACGATAGGGATACCACCCCAGCGACGAAGACCTGTCGCCGGGGACCCCGGTAGGACGATGTTCACGGTGACCAAACTCGCCCGGCGGTGCGGCATGAGCCGGACCGCCCTCTTGTACTACGAATCGATCGGTTTGATGCCCCCGCCGCAGCGCAGCGGCGGCAACTATCGCAGTTACGGGGAGGCGGACATGCAGCGCCTGCTGCAGATTCGCGTCTATCGCGAAGCAGGCCTGAAACTTGAAGACATTCGCACGATTTTGAACACGAAATCGGGTCGCGACGGCAGGGATGCGGCCGGGGTCCTGAAGCGGCGTCTGCTCGAGCTCGACGCCGAAATCTCGACCCTGCGCTCTCACCAGCGGGCGATCCTCACACTTCTGGAGCATAAGGCTCTGGGGAAGGCAAAGATGATTACCAAGGAAAAGTGGGTTTCGATCATGAAGTCATGCGGCTTCACCAACGATCAGATGAACCGCTGGCACGCCGAATTCGAGCGCTCCGCCCCCGCGGAACACCAGGAGTTCCTCGAGTTCCTCCACATCCCCGCGGAGGAGATCAAGACCATCCGCGAACATTAGCCGTAAAAGCTAAAACGCAGCAACGAACTGGGTGCCCCAGGTCTCGATTCTGAGACCTGGGATCCCAGCCACGCCAGGCTATCATCCAACAAATTGTCCGCTGACCACGAACAATCGACCCCCCCAAACCCGCTAGACTCAAATCGTGGGCTTCCAGGATTTTCTCGGCAATACGACAACCGTGACGCATCTCCGCGAGACAGTGCGCAGCGGCCACTTTCCTCAGGCGCTGATCCTTGCGGGACCGAAGGGCTCAGGCAAATACACGTTGGCGCTGATGTTGGCGCGAGCTATGAACTGCCTCAACCCTCCAGAAAGTGACGGACTGCCGGATTTTTGTGACCAGTGCCGGAATTGCAAGCGCATCGGCGAAGCAGCGAATCTGGAAGAGCGCGTAGCCGAGGCCGTTGCTGCACGGGAAGACCTGCGCGAGACCGACAAGCGCGAAACGCGCATCCTGATTCAGACCCACCCCGATGTGCTGATCGTTCCACCGGACCCGCCTCAGCTACTCATCAAGCTCGGTCAGGTGCGCCAGGCCATTCATGCCGCATATTTTCGTCCGCCAGTCGAGGCCGCCAGGGCGTTCACCATCTTTACGTCAGCGGGATTCATGAAGGAGGCAGCAAACAGTCTCCTCAAACTTCTTGAGGAACCGCCGCCCGAGACTTCGCTGATCCTATTGGCCGAAAACCCTCAGGAGTTGCTGCCCACCATCCGTTCGCGTGCGGTTCTGTACCGCCTGGGCGCGCTTCCGATAACCGAGCTGGAAACGCTGCTCGCAAAGCGCCGTCCGGAACTCAAGCCACAGGAACGCGCACTCGTGGCCCGGCTCGCAGAAGGCGCTGTGGGCCGTTCCCTTGCGCTTGACCCTTCTGTTTATCTGGCAAGCCGCCAGGACGCGCTCGTAGTGCTCAGAACGGCTCTGCGAGAGCCGGACTACTCCCAACTCTTTCGCGCGACGGAGACTTACCGCGCCGGCGCCGATGGGCAGGAAAAGACACTCGGTCTGCTGCGGGCTCTTGGCAGCCTGTTGGAGGATTTGCTGCTGGTGGTCGCCGGAACCCCGGCGCTCATTCGCAATGTCGATATGCGCCCGGAACTCGAACGCATGGCCCAGGGGCTCACTGTCGGCTGGATCGACAGAACATCCCAGGGACTGGTTCAGGTGGAGCAGGGAATGCGACGAAATCTTCTGCGCTCGCTCTCGCTGGACGCAATGGCAGTCGGCCTCGGAGACCGCTGATTCCCAGACGGCGCTGCGTCACATCGCTCCTGTGGAAAAGCAACCATGCCCCATTGGGGGGCATCTTTGGAGTAGAATCAGGACACCTATTCAACGGACACCTGAGTTCTTCATGCCCGGCGATGTTCCCCTGTTGCACTGGGCACGTGGAATGTGTGTTCGCTGTGTGGATTCCGTGATTTTGTAACAATCAGACCAAAAGACAGAACCTGCTGTACTTTTCTGCTGGCTGATCGAGCCCCTCTGATGCAGTTGGAAACACCGTTCTCCGGAGGAACGAATCGTATGAACAGCCAAGTCATCTTGCCTGGTGGAGTGGAAGGGATACGACGCGACGTTCCCGCATATCCCGCCCAGAAGAAGTTCCGGAATTCACCTCCCTCAGTCTCGTTTCGCTTTCCCCAATACGACACGGAAGATAACTCCGCTCATCGCCAGGCGGAGCTCTTCTACCTTCAGAAGCAGATCCAGTCGCAAACGCCCATGGTCATTGTGCTGGAAGACGGCGAGCGCGTGGAAGGCTGCATTGAATGGTATGACCGCGGCGCTCTGAAGGTTCGCGGCCGTTCAAGAACGCTTGTCTACAAGTCGGCGATCAAGTACATGTACAAGCTTGGCGAAACAGGATAGGGACGGCCGGCTTCACCTCTCGCCGGGAAACGCTGCTTTTCGCAAGCGGTCCCGGATGGCTTCCCCAAGTCCCGTCGCCGGAGGCAGCGGACAGAGAATGACCGCGCAGCCTTGCGCATCCAACGCGCGAAGGCCGGCGTAGAGGCTGCTTGCCAACTCCTCGGGTGACGTCCAGTGTCCCCACGGAAACTCAACCGCGGCGCGCAAAGGCGCTTCCAGTTTCGTGTTGGCCAGTTCGATTGGCAGCATGATTCCGAGATGCTTCTTCTTGTACGGGGTCGCGGCTTCCAGAAGTTTCCCGGGTAATTCCGCAAGCTCGGCATCCACAAGAACCAGGCGTGCCCGAGGCGCGTAGTGTCTCAGGCTTATCCCAGGCGATGGCAGCGACTCAGGAACTGCAGAAGGCTCCGGGCTCCCAGGTGGGAAGACTGCCGCCGACCCGGCAATCGCGCGAATCTGTTCGGCCGTGATTGCGCCAGGACGGTAGATCACCGGCGGATTCTGACACGGATCAAGCACAGTCGATTCGACGCCGTGTCGTGTCGGACCTGCGTCGAGGATGGCGTCGATCCTTCCGTCAAGATCATCCTGCACGTGTGCAGCGCAGGTCGGGCTTATGTGTCCAAACACGTTAGCGCTGGGCGCCGCAATCGGAACTTCAGCTTTGCGTATCACCTCAAACGCCACGGGGTGCGCAGGCATGCGCACGCCAACGAGCGGTCTCCCCGCCGTCACTGCGTCAGGAACGGCGGTCGAGCGGGGGAGGAGCAGAGTCAATGGGCCGGGCCAGAAGGCTTCCATCAAGCGCATTGCGGTCTTGGGTATCTCCGTGACCAACGCCGCCAGCATGGGATTGTCGTTGACCGGTCCGGCAACGTGAACGATGACGGGATCCCAGGAAGGGCGCTGCTTTGCCTCGAAGATTCGTGAAACTGCATCGCGATCCAGCGCGTTTGCGCCAAGTCCGTAGACCGTTTCTGTTGGCAGAGCCACCAGGCCGCCCGATCGAAGGATGTCGGCAGCCTCGGCAATGGCTCGTTGTGCTTCTTCTGTGTCGAGTCGGGCCGGATCGACGGCCAGGCGGAGAGTCTTCACGTAAGTCATTGTCACCTTTCACCGGGGAGCAACGCCATGCAAATTGCCGGCGAAGTATACTCGGGGCTTAGATGGCGATTGAGACCGAGATCAAGTTCCGTGTTGCCGATGTAGCTGAGTTGGAAACGCGCCTCAAGGAAGCCGGATTCCGGCTGGAAACTCCGCGAGCTTTCGAGAGCAATGTTCTTTACGACACGCCAGACAGGCAGATGCGCGCGCGCACCGAGATCCTGCGCATTCGCAGCTACGCGGGCCGATACACGGTGACACACAAGCGCCTTCCCGACTCAGGGCTCGGCGAGGATACGCACAAGCACCGCATCGAGACGGAGACGGACGTCTCGAACGGCGAGGCACTGGCCGAGGTCTTCCAGTCGCTTGGCTTGATTGCGGCATTTCGCTACGAGAAATGGCGCAGCGAATGGAGCGACGGCCAAGGCCACTGCGTGGTCGATGAGACGCCGATCGGGAACTTTGCCGAGCTTGAGGGAACCGCCGAGTGGATTGATCGGGCCGCCGAAAGAATTGGTGTGAGCCGGTCTGACTATCTAACCCTCAGCTATGGGCGGTTGTTTGAACAATGGTGCGTCGCGCGTCAATGTGCCGCGAACGATCTGACATTCGAGGCGGTGGCGGCAGCCTGCGGGCCCTCGGCACGTTGATCTACGGCTGACCAGAAAACGGACCATCAAGTTTTTTCTCCTCCCGCCGATAACTCTCTGAGGCAACAGTGTGCTTCTGGAGGAGGCAATGAGGGGCTTGACCGAAGAAAAGGCGCAATACCTGTATCCCAGTGTCCTAAGAATCCTGCGGATGGCAGTAGTCCTGTTGGTTGTTTCACTCGCAGTCCTGTGCGCTGCGGCTGAGCAGCGCGCGATCAAATCCCGGGTGACTCCTGTCTATCCAGAGCTGGCGAAGAGGATGAAGATCGCGGGAGTGGTGAAGATTGAAGCGACAGTCGATGCGGAAGGCAAAGTGACTGACGTGAAGACCCTGAATGGAAGCCGTGTGCTCTCGGGCGCAGCCGAGGAAGCTGTGCGGAAATGGAAGTTTGCATCCGGTGACGGAGTGGCAAACGTGGATGTGGACGTCACCTTTGTCCTGAACCAGTAGCAGGTGCTCGAGGGCGGAAGATTTGCGGCGTTTGACTGCCGCAAGCTCTCGTCCTCCGCTGTCGCTACGCCTCTGCGCCGTGGCACTTCTTGTATTTCTTGCCTGAGCCGCAAGGACAAGGATCATTGCGGCCAACCTTTTCGCCCGTGCGGCGCTGGCTTGGCTGGTTGCCGTCCGCGCCACCACCGGCGCGCTGCGCTGCTTCAAGTTCGCGCTGTTTCTTGCGGTGAAATTCCTTCTCGAGCGCGTCAATCGTCGTTGACGCCTGACGTGTCGGAATTGCAATCTCCCGCGCCGGAGCCTCGCGCATCATCGGTTGCCCCACCTGATCGGCGCTCGCAACCGAGGGCGCTGCCGGAACCGGCCGGCGCGGCACTGGCGCAGTGGTGATGGGGTTTCCGTCGGGACCCAGAATCTGCATGCGGAACAGGAAACGAACGGTGTCTTCCTGGAACCGCGTCATCATGGCTTCGAACATATCGAATGATTCGCGCTTGTAAGCCACCAGCGGATCCTGCTGCGCGTAACCGCGAAGGCCGATACCTTCCTTGAGGTGGTCCATTGCAAGCAGGTGATCTTTCCACAAGCCGTCGATCACGCTGAGCATTACCATGCGCTCGTGATATCGCATGGTCTCGGGGGTCAGAATGTTCTCCTTCGCCTCGTAGTTCTCCTTCAGCTTGTCGTCGAAGATCATGTCGCCGAGCTCGTGCCGCGACAGTTCCTTCGGATGAATACCGGCGGCGGTCAGGCTCAGCCCAAACTGGCCGACGAGCTTCTCCTCCAGCCCCTTCACGTTCCATTGATCGGGATGGACGTTTTCGGGACAGAACTCATCAAGCGCCCCGCTCAGGATGCCGCCAACGTAGTCTTCCAGGATCAGTTCGCGCTGATTGACGCCCTCAAGAAGTTGACGGCGCAAGCCATACACAGCCTCGCGCTGCTTGTTCATTACGTCGTCGTACTCAAGCAGGTGTTTGCGCGACTCAAAGTTTTGCGCTTCCACGGCCTTCTGCGCCGCTTCGATGCGATTCGAAATCATGCGCGATTCGATCGGCACGCCTTCTTCCATGCCCAGCCGCTCAAGCAGCGTGCTTACCCACTGCTTCGCGAAGATGCGCATCAGGTCGTCTTCGAGCGACAGATAGAAGCGCGAAGCGCCGGGATCTCCCTGGCGTCCGGCGCGGCCGCGAAGCTGATTGTCGATACGGCGTGATTCATGACGCTCAGTGCCGAGGATGAACAATCCGCCGGCAGCGACAACCTCTTCGTGTTCCTTCTGCGCGTTGGTGTTGAATACTTCGAACGTCTCCGCCCAATCGGCTTCAGAGACTTCAAATTCCTGGCCTTTGTAGTAGAAGCGCAGGAAGCCATGAGGCGCCATGGGATTGATGGCACCCTCGGCTGCACTCAGCGCTCGCGCCCGGCTCTTCTTCACCAGCTCCTGACGAGTCATGAACTCGGGGTTGCCGCCAAGCAGAATGTCGGTGCCGCGTCCAGCCATGTTGGTGGCGATGGTGACCATGCCGGGACGCCCGGCCTGGGCGACGTATTCCGCTTCGAGCTCGTGAAACTTGGCGTTGAGAACGACGTGGCGGATTCCCTTGCGGTTCAGGATCGCGGAAAGGCGCTCCGACTTTTCGATGGATACGGTGCCGACCAGCACAGGCTGGCTCTTTTCGTGAAGCTCCGCGATGTTGTCAGCGGCAGCCAGGAACTTCTCCTTCTCCGTTCGGTAGACAACATCGGGGTTCTCGACGCGCAGCAGGGGCCGGTTGGTCGGAATCACGACGATTTCGAGCTTGTAGATCTTCTCGAACTCGGCAGCCTCGGTTTCGGCAGTGCCCGTCATGCCGCTGAGCTTCTTGTACAGGCGGAAGTAGTTCTGGAAGGTGATGGTGGCGAGCGTCTGGTCTTCCTTGCGGATGTTGACGTTCTCCTTGGCCTCGATGGACTGGTGGAGACCGTCGGACCAGCGGCGGCCTGGCATCAGGCGGCCGGTGAACGTGTCGACAATGATGACCTCACCGTCTTTCACCACGTAGTCCACGTCACGCTTGTAGAGGGAGTGCGCCTTGATGCCGGTTTCCACGTAGTGCTTGAGTTCCCAGTTTTCTGCGTCGGCGATGTTGTCGATGCCCAGAGCCTTCTCGATCGTCACCCAGCCTTCGTCTGTAACGCCGATGGTCCGGTGCTTCTCATCGACAACGTAGTCACCGGTAAAAGTCTTGCCATCCAGGCTCTCGATCTCTTCACCTTTTTCGAGGGCGGGAATGATCTTGCGGACGCGGGCGTACTTGTCGGTTGTCTGATCGGTCGGGCCGGAGATGATGAGCGGCGTACGGGCTTCGTCGATGAGGATCGAGTCCACTTCGTCGACGATGGCGTAGTAGTGCCCGCGCTGAACGCAGTCCTTTAGCTCAAACTTCATGTTGTCGCGCAGGTAGTCGAAGCCGAACTCGTTGTTGGTGCCGTACGTGATGTCGGCGGCGTATGCGGCCCGGCGTTCGTCGTCGCTCAGGTCGTGAACAATTACGCCGACGGTCAGGCCCAGAAACTCGTAAATCTTGCCCATCCACTCGGCGTCGCGCTTGGCGAGGTAATCGTTGACCGTGACCACGTGCACGCCGTGGCCGGCGAGGGCGTTGAGATAGCAGGCAAGCGTGGCGACGAGGGTTTTGCCTTCGCCCGTCTTCATTTCGCTGATCTTGCCCTGGTGAAGCACCATACCGCCGATGAGCTGGACATCGAAATGGCGCATCTTTACAGCGCGCCAGCCTGCCTCGCGGACTACCGCAAACGCTTCAGGAAGAATCTCATCCAGCGCCTCGCGCTCAGCGGCGTGGATAGCGTCACTATCGGTCAAACCCTGAAACCTGGCGGCGATGCGGGTCCGGAACTCGGCTGTCTTGGCGCGAAGCTCTTCGTCTGAGAGCTTTTCCGTCTCCGGTTCCAGGGCGCTGATTGCCGTGACATTTGGGAGCAACTTCTTGATGGCACGCTCGTTGGCAGTGCCGAATACTTTCGTGAGTACCTTATCGAAAACCACAGGATTCTCCATCTATGAGTGTAAATGGCAACGGTGTAAAGGACTCGATCGGGTGGGTGAGAGGCCGTTTGCGCTTGCAGGGAATTTCCCCAGGCGGCGAGATAATTGTTGAAACTGGCTATCGGTCCATCTGGGAAGGACTCTAGTTGCCCGGAGGGCGACCCGAAACTAGCCCAATATGCATCGATCAGCCTGCGCGCCAAGATCCAATCAAAGCAAGTGCTGATGAATGCAAAAATGCATCAGATTTCGCACGGGTATCTGCATTTAACCGCAACATTATCAATTATTTGCTGGAATATAGAGGATATCCGCTTTTTCTGTGAAACTGTGGAGCTGTCTCTAACCGACACGGCTGCAATGATTTACGGAAGCTCGGTGCACAAGAACAAGGAAACTGTGTTCCAGTGTTCCTGTGTGGCCCGCAATCAGGCCGTCAGGGCGCCTTCGGTCTTTGCGATTACGGCGGCGGCCATGCAGTTGCCGACGACGTTCATGGTGGTGCGGCCCATGTCCATCAGCGCGTCAACGCCCAGGATCAGAAGAACGGGAGCGACAGGGAGGTTGATGGCGCTTGCCGTGGCGAGCAGGACGACCAGCGATCCGCGCGAAACTCCGGCGATGCCCTTGCTGGTGGCCATCAGCACAAGGAGCATGGTGCAGAGTCTGCCGAACGAGAGGTGGATCCCCGCGGTTTGCGCCACAAAGATCGCGCCCATCGAGAGGTAGAGGCTGCCGCCTGTCATGTTGAAGCTGTAACCGGTGGGAATCACGAACGAGACGATCCAGCGCGGAACGCCGAATTCTTCTGTGCGTTCCATAGCCAATGGAAGAGCGGCCTCTGAGGACGTGGTGGCGAAGCCGATTGCAGCCGGCTCACTGATTGCGCGGAGGAATTTCGCGATTGGAATTCGAAAGATGGCAAGGATTGGAATGAAGACCAGCAGCACGAATGTGGCGATGGCGACGTAGTAGGTGATCACAAGCCTCGCCAGCGACAGCAGCGTGCCGGTGCCTGTGCTGCCAACGGTGTAGGCGATCGCAGCTCCCGCCGCGAGGGGCGCGAGGTACATGACGATCCGCGTGAGTTGAAACATCACATCCGCGAGGGACTGAAGCAGCGTGAGGAGCGGTGAGCGCTTCTGCTCGGGCAGCAAGGCCAGTGCTGAGCCGAACAGGATGGAGAAAACAGCAACCTGGAGGATCTGGTTCTGAGCCACGGCCTGCGCGATGTTCTCGGGAACGAGATTGAGAACGATCTGCTCCCCCGTTTGCGGCTGAGCAGTCGAGGGCGCTGAAGCCAACCCAGCGGGGATAGGCACGCCCCATCCTGCCCCGGAGAGATTCATTGCCACGACACCGATGATGAGGCCAAGGGTGGTGACTACTTCAAAGTAGATAAGCGATTTGATCGCGATGCGGCCGACAGAACGCAGCTCGCTGTGGCCCGCGATGCCGGTGGTGATCGTCGCGAAGAGCAGCGGCGCAACGATCATCCGAATCAGGCGGAGAAAGAGATCGCCAGGCAGGCGGGCGTGTGCTGCAATATGCGGCGCGTCGATGCCGAGCTCGATGCCGGCGAGCATGGCCACAAGCGTCCAAAGCAAAAGAGAAGGCTTTCGCAGCGGGAGTGCCAGAAGAGCCGCAATTCCGGCCCAGCGAAGGACTTCTCCGACCGCGGGCTGGTGAACCAGGGCAGAGATGATACCGGCTGCAAAGAGTCCAGCACCAGCCATGGCTGCGATCCGGTCAGCTTTGCGCGAGGTTCGCGATGGGGTTGTGGTGGATGTGGGCATCTCAAGGAAGGCTATAGCAAAACGAGGAATTCTGTAACCCGAAGGCAATGCGCTCAAGTTAACACGACCAGCAGGAGCGGCGACCTTGAACGAAGTTTGTCAGGACACATCTTCCCTGGTTTTGCCAGAATTCATCGGGCGCTGAAGTTTCATCGCATCTGCGATGACGTCTGTATATTTAAGGCCTGCACCGGTGTTGAACAGCACAACGCGGTCCGAGGGCTTGAGGAATCCGTTGGCAAGCAACTGGTCGTAGGCCGCGGTTACGCTCGCGCCTTCTGGCGAAAGGAAGATGCCTTCGTTGCGTGCCCAATCGAGAATGGATGCCAGGATCTGCTCGTCGGTCACGGCGATTGCCAGCCCGCCGGAGGCGCGCACGATGTCGAGAATGATCGCGTCGCCGTAGGGTTTGGGGACCCGAAGGCCCGCTGCAAAGGTGTGCGCGTTCTGCCACATCGCGCTTGTTGCTTTGCCTTCGTCGAAGGCCTTCACGACAGGAGCGCAGCCGGAGGATTGGACGGCAATCATTCTGGGACGCTTGCCGGAAGCCACCCAGCCCAGTTCTTCCATCTCATCGAAGGCCTTCCACATGCCGATCAGGCCGACTCCGCCGCCGGTGGGGTAGAAGATCGCATCGGGATATTGCCAGCCCAACTGCTCAACGCATTCGTACCCCATGGTCTTCTTGCCTTCAACACGGAAGGGCTCTTTGAGGGTGGAAATGTCGAACCATCCTTCCGTCTGCTTGCGTTCCTGCACAATGCGCGCGCAGTCGGAGATCAAGCCATCCACTAGAACGACGTTCGCGCCGTATGCGACCGCTTCAACATAGTTTGCAAACGGCACGTCGCGAGGCATGAAGATGTGGGCGTCGATTCCTGCCGATGCCGCGTAGGCAGCCAACGCGCCGGCGGCGTTTCCAGCGGAGGGGACGGCCAGCTTGCGTACACCGTAGTGCTTCGCCATTGTTACAGCGAGCGCGAGGCCGCGTGCCTTGAAGGTACCGGTGGGGTTCGCGCCTTCCTCTTTCAGGAAGGCGGCGGGATAGCGCTTGCTGCGCAACACCGGCGTCCACCCTTCGCCAAGTGTGACCGGCTCTACGCTGGGGAGCACCGAGCGGTAGCGCCACATGCCCGACCATGGCAATTCGGCATTGCGGGAGACAACCTCGTGCGGCGACGTGCCGTGAAGATGCGAGAGATCGTAACGGACGAACAGCGAACCCGCAGGCTGATCGGGGCATCTGGTGCATAGCGTCTGCGGGGTTTCGGCGGAGATATGGGCGTGGCAGCGAGCACATTCAAGGTAGGCGATCGGCGGCATGAACTGTGTGACTCCAAATTCAAATTAGAGCATGCGGGTTTCGGCGAATAATGGAATCGTGGTGATGGCCGGAATGCCTCAGATCGGAGATGACGATGGCGAACAAGAGCGATGCGGCTTTGCGGGAGCATGTAGTGAACCTGCTGACAGGCGGACATGCGCACGCGACATTTGACGATGCGGTAAAGGACCTGCCTCATGACTTGCGGGGCAAGACACCCAAGGACGCGGAGCATTCACCATGGGAGTTGCTTGAGCACCTGCGGATAGCACAATGGGACATCCTCGAGTTCTCGCGCGACCCGCATCACAAGTCGCCGGGGTTTCCAGATGGCTATTGGCCAAAGGAGAAGGCTCCTGAAGATGAGAAGGCCTGGGACAGAAGCGTGCGCGCATTTCGCAGAGACCTGAAAGAGTTTTGCGAACTGGTGCGAAATGAGACAACAGACCTGTTCGCCGTGATTCCACATGGGGATGGGCAGACAGTGCTCCGCGAAGCGCTGCTGGCAGCGGATCACAATGCGTACCACCTCGGGCAGTTGGTGATGGTGCGCAAGATGCTTGGGGCGTGGGGGTAAGGCAGGGAGTAGGGAACAGGGAACAGGTAGGAACACTCGACGGTATATTGGCCTTCGGTCTACGGCGCAGTTCGTCGGCAAGGGCGCGATGGTAGTCCTCGTAGTGCGCCATTGCGGCCTTTGCGGCAGCAACGACTGCGGGGATAAGAACGCAAGCCCCGCGACCGCTCGAGATTGCTCGAAGTTGTTGACAGCGAGCGAGTGCGCTCGTTAGCGGGCGGCGACGAGCCGTTCGGAGACGGCTTCAACGATCTGCTCCTGGACTTCATCAATTGTCAGGTTGCCCTCGATGAGGACAACGCGGGCGGGTTCGCGAGCGGCGATCGCGCGGTATTTTTCCCAGACACGGCGAAAGAAAGCTTCTTTCTCCGTTTCAAAGCGGCCTTCGTCCTTGCCGGTTTGTGCGGCTGAGCGCTCGTTGCGCGCACGGGCGCGTGCGAGGCTGGATTCGAGCGACGGCAAAAGCAGCAGCGTGAGATCAGGCTGCAGGTCTCCGCAGACGAGCCTGTGAAGTTCAAGAACACTCTGGGAGCCTAACTGGCGGCCTCCACCCTGGTAGGCCTCGGTCGAGTCAGTGAAGCGATCACAAAGAACGACTCTTCCAGCAGCCAGGGCAGGCTCGATAACTTCTGAGATGGCTTGAGCGCGATCGGCGAACATCAGAGCCATTTCTGTCATTGGCGCCATAGGGCATGAACCTGAGTCGAGAAGCAGCGCGCGAATGCGGTCCCCGGTGGCTGTTCCCCCAGGCTGACGGGTGACCACGGGGTCAATCCCGCGACGTTGCAGCCATCCGGCCAAACGTTTGATTTGCGTGGTCTTGCCGGAGCCGTCGAGGCCCTCGAGGGTGATGAGAAATCCGCGAGGCATGGGGTGAGTCTACCACCTGGACATTGACGCCATTTGGACTTTCGGTGCGAGACATCGCAGCTTCGCACATGTTAAAAACAAGTAATTATTAAATCTGAATCCGGAGTGACCAGCGTGGAGCCGTGGTATGCGCCGCGTGGTTTTTTTCTGCCGTAGCGACTGCCTTGTCGCCGTGGAGTTCGGTATCCCTCGACAAGACAGTGGTCGCCAGGGAGGCCGGACAACGGAAAATCCATCGGACATCACAGGTCCACTCGACACCCCTTCGAATTTCGGTAAAAACGCGGGGTGCAATTGACTGCGCTCCGATGGAGTCAATTTCGTGAAGTTTTCCAATATCAAACAAGTTCTTTGGTTCGGCTCGCTCGCGGCCGGCCTCAT
>Ga0306920_100009598_pt1 | contig 12923 bp, 6 predicted proteins | sample flu12Cox44000170_FD_204666 | JGI IMG/M metagenome (GOLD analysis project Ga0306920, IMG submission 204666) | Lab enrichment of tropical soil microbial communities from Luquillo Experimental Forest, Puerto Rico - flux4day.12C.oxic.44.000.170 (v2)... | ecosystem: Environmental > Terrestrial >...
TATTTCCCACCCCAGCATAATAACGTCGGAAATAATTTCCCTTACACCTTCTTCGGTTTGGAACCTGGCACAACAAAGGCTCAGGTTCGCAACTGCATCGAAGATTGGAATAAAGGCGATAACGGCATTCTGGATCTCTCGAAAGCCTACCGGCTGAAACCCGGCACTGGGTGGCTGGTCGGGCCTTGCATTCTCCATGCGCCGGGCAGTTTCTGCACTTACGAACCGCAATGGGGCAGCGACGTCTTCGGCATGTATCAAAGCATGGTCGAGGGCCGCTATGTTCCCTGGAGTCTCCTGGTAAAAGACATGCCCAAGGGCAAACACAAAGATCTCGATTTCATCGTTGATCAACTGGATTGGGAAGCAAACGTGGATCCGAGCTTCAAAGACAATCATTATCTGGAACCGATCCCGGTGGCCAACACCGCGAAAGAAGGGTTTGTGGACAAATGGATTGTTTACGGGAAAGTCCGTTCTGACGGCGCGAAGCAAGGCGAGCAACTCTTCAGCGCGAAGGAACTGACAGTTGATCCGGGTGCGAAATGTAAAATCACCGACCGCGGAGCGTATGGCCTTATTTGTGTGCAAGGCTCAGGCAAAATCAACGGGCACGCCCTTAATAGTCCCAAGCTCATCCGTTTCTGCGAACTGACCGAGGATGAATACTTCTGCACCGAGGAAGGAGCACAGAACGGGGTCACCTTTGAAAACACCAGCGAGACGGAACCCTTGGTCTGCTTGCGCTACTTCGGCCCCGAAGTCAATCCCGACGCTCCAGAGGTTGGTGCCTACAAATAAGCTTTCTTTGGGATCCTCGTCTTCGACGACAAAATCGAGGACGAGGTTAGCTCAGTATGATCCTTGCAAAATCTCCCGTACAAACGGATTGCGCTTTCTTTCCTCCCCGAGCGTCGTAACCGGTCCGTGACCGCCGAGCAATTTGGTCGAATCAGGCAAGCGCATGACACGACGAATCGTTGTCTCAAGCTGCGCGTGATTCGAGTCGGGAAGGTCCGTCCTGCCGACCGAGCCACCGATTATCAGATCTCCTCCCACCAGGACATTTTCCTGTGGAAAATAATAACCAACGTGCCCAGGAGCGTGTCCGGGCGTGTGGATAACCTGGACGTCGAGCGCGCCAATTTTTAGCTGTTCATTGTCAGTGACATTTGCATCGGCTTTGAGCGGCGGGATGTCAAACGGCAGTTGAAAAATGCGGGTTTGGGCATCAGGATTGCGCGTCTTGGGTTCGTCTAGCGCATGGATCAAGATCCTGGCGTATGGAAACCGCTGACGCACCAAGGCGTGATCCGCGAAATGATCGAAGTGACCGTGGGTCAGCCAAAGGCCAACTAAATTCCAGCCACGCTTGCCAACCTCATCGAGCAGCGGAACCACTGTATGATCGGGCGCGTCGAAAAGAACGGCCTCGCGCGCGGCCTCATCGGCGATGAGGAAACAATTGGTCATGGCTACCCCGCCACTGTTAGTGATAATGATCATTGCCAGGAAAGAAGGTTCCCTTTGTTCTTGAGCCAATAGAAAGCGACGCAAAGCGTAGCTTGGCCGTAATCCCTGACGCATCCGCCTCGATGCCATGTCCGACCGATGTGAATGAAAGTGGCTACTAATCCCGGCCGCGCAGTTTCGACAAAAGTCTTAGGAGTTCCAGGTAGAGCCACACGAGGGTCACGAGCAGTGCCATTCCGCAATACCACTCCATGAACCGTGGCGACCCACGCCTGACTCCATCTTCGATTACTGCAAAATCCACCAGCAGATTAAAAGCAGCAATTCCAACGATAACCAGGCTGATTCCGATTCCCAGCCACCCACTCTCGTGAATCAAGGGAACCCGGGCACCGAACATATTCATGATCATGTCCACCAGGTAAACCAGCATCACCGCTCCAGTGGCAATAAGCACGCCCTTCACCAAACGGTCGGTAACCACGATGGTTCTAGTGGTGTAGAGCACCAACATGATCGCCAATACTCCGAACGTCAGCAACATGGCATTCAGAACAATGCCGGGATAGCGACGCTCAATCACTTGAGAAATGCAGCCAAGAGCCAGGCCCTCCAGCAGAGCGTAAATCGGAGCCGCGATGGGCGAGGTCGCCGGCTTGAACGTGCCCACAAGGCACGCCACCAGGCCGCCCAACAACCCCACCAGCAGCAAAGGTCCTCTCAATTCCGGATGCGTCCAACCGAATGCGGACGATCCAATGCACAGTAACAACAAAATGCCGGTTTTGTTGATGACGCCCTGCAAACTCATTGGCTGGCTGCCAGCCCAGGCCGTCGAAAGAGCACTGTCCCGCTTTAGTAAAGGATTTGAGGTTTCCATAGCGATCAACACTTACGCGTTTCTGCCTCACATTGCAACTTTCTTCGGGCTGAATCGGTCCGACGGCTGATTAGAGTGGTTGGACCTCGCAACTGAAAAATGGCGAAAGGTCCGTTTGTGAAGCCGTGAGCCAACCCGGATTCAAATCCGATTTTAATCTGCTGATGGATAGAGCTTTTTGTTTATTTCGGCGGACCAGCCGAGACGAATCGCGCGGGCAGCGTATCAGGCAGAACACGAACCGGCGTGGTAAACTTGAATGGAGCCGGGCAGGTGCTGGGAAAAGTTAATTCCACGAAGAACGCAGACCAGCCTTTTGCCGGGGGTGGCACTTTCGCCAAGTACACTCCGCCTCCTTGATCCGTGAGGCTGGTGCTTTCCCACTTGGGCCCGAAGGTCTCAATCCGGAAATCCCGAGCATCAGGGTTAGTGGCCTGCCAGAGTTTGATTTCCGTTGGTTTATCTCTGGTTTCGACACGAATAGACCCATCAGTGGGCAGTTTCCATGAAAGTTGCGGAAGAGGTTGCTGATAAAGGATGGCATTGTAAAAGGCCATCAGCGATTCGCGCGCGTCCGAGCCTTTTAATGAGTGATCGGCATTCGGGACGTAACGGAGGTACTTAACGCCGGGTAAATCGTCGAAATAGAACTGAGAAGAATCCGGCAGGAAGAACTGGTCGCCCGAGGCATTGATCAGGAGCTTGGGCATGGTGAACCTCTTTTTGTACTGGTATGGCTCTTCGATTCGCATGAGGGCGTGGTACTGTGGTGTGCCGGTCCAATCCATGATTCGCAATGCGGTGTAATCGCCAACCGAAGGGGCCCAAAAACCATAAGCCGCATAGTGGTGCAGCATCGACGGCTCGATGTTCAGCAAATCGATGACGATGGGCACAATTCCAATGACTCGCATGTCGACCGCCGCCGTTGTCCAGGTGGTCCAACCGCGTTTTGACCCGCCTGCTACGACGAAGCCATCGACGGTTTGATGACCGCCCTCGGGACTGCAGCAAAAGCTAATGACCGTGTCCATCGCACGGACGGCTGCTTTGGTCATGGGAAGGCGGACAGGCCACTTTTCATCGCCAGTGCGAAGGAATTTATCCCACGTATAGGCGATCAACGCGTCTTCCGAGCGTTCCTCGGTTTCGCCCGCGAAAACCAGAGGCTGATTTGGAACCATCTTCAGCTCAGTAACGATCGATTTGGTCGTGACGGCAATCTGTGCCAGGGAGGCGTCAGCCGATTTTGGCTCTTTGCCGTCATTCGCTCCGCCGCTGATGTAGAGAAGCGATTTAGAGCTGCTTATCTTGTCGGGACGAACGACGAGCAACCAATGTTTCCAGAGCGTGCGATCGACCTCGTTCGTGGTTAACCATGCCTGCGAGGTCATTTCCAAAAGGAACGTGGTCTGATCTTTTCCCGGAATAGTTCGCACAAGATGAAAGTTGTAGTTCGTGTCGAGGGCCGAGACGTACCGATCCAAAGCCGTTTGCTCACTGGCCGGCAGGGGAGCCGTGCAAACGGCACCAGAGTGCGCGGTTGAAGACGAGTCCTCCTTGGAGCATCCAATCAACAAACCACACAAAATGACAGAAAGAGCAAACAGCCAGCGGATCGTGATTGAAGTGTGTTGTTTAGAGGATTCGGTTACCATGGTTGATACTGGAGTCAGCGAGCGCGAGTTTTCAAGAAATTAGCGGGAAAAGTTGAGAGATGTTACTGAAGACGGGACCGGATCCAGCCGGGCGCAAATTCTGTCTGACTTATGCGGGGCAATTAGAATAGTTAGAGTCGCTGCGCGGAAAAGAACAGGGCTCGGCCAGAGCCTCGCCCCGCCTGAACTTGGTCAGCGAACCGGGCCGGAATTGGTGTTCGCAGTGGAAGCGTATAGTCCGGCCAATTGCAGCAACAGTTTCTCCAGTTCCTGATAATATTCATCCTCAGGCATCTGGGCCTTCTTTTCGCGCTGAAGCAGGACGGCACGTTCAAGGGCATCGCGCTGCGCGAGTTGTTCGGCAGTGAGCGCCAGTTCAGCCGCGCTGGGAATAAGGCGAAACTGTTGCGCGAAGTTGCCGTCCAACGCGGCACCATCCCTGGCCTGCTTCACTGCCTGTAAGCCTTTGAACCACTCCGCCGGCGTGCCGCGTCCGTCCCCGTTGTCGTCGATGAGGGCGTGCTCAGTGACCAGGCGGCCCTGCAATTTATAAAACTCCGTCGATTGTCGCGAGGCCGCGAGAAAAGCCTCCAACAACGAGATTTGGCCGTCGTGATCGACATCGGCCTGAGGATCGGTCAGGGCGTTGGCGAAGTAGGAACCAAAGCGGGTGTAGTTCTGTTCGTTGCCACTTCGTGTTGCTGAGATGATAACGCGATTGGTCGCCGACAGCTTTGTCAGGAAAGGCGCGCTGCTAGCCGCTGTGTTAATGATAGCAAGAGGCCGGCGGAAGCTTTTAAACCAATCAGCCAGTTCGTCCGCACTAAGGTCTGGGCCGCGAAGATTGAATCGCGCCTGCTTGCCATCGAAAGTACCGTGGCCAATGAGAACGAGCCAAAGCTGAGCCGGGCCATCCTTAGGCTGTTCGGCCAAGGCTTGCCGCAGCAAATCGTAGTCATTGGTACTCGAGTTTGCATCCAGGCCGATGGTTATCCTGCGAGCATCGCCTTGAGCACATGCCTTTTCCCACAGTTCCGCCTGGTGCAGAAAATTTGAACCAAACTCAGCTTCACCGGGAGCTCCAATCACCAAAATTACCGTTGTTCGGGTTTCGATCGGCCTCGAGGAAGCCAGACCATTTGAGGCCAACCCGAAGAGAATGAGAGCGGGGAGGACAAATCTGGGGAGAAACGACAGCCAGATCCGACGGAATTGAATGACCGGGGTAAAGGTCAGCTCAGTATATATCCCATCCGCGATTCGAGCTGGCGGTTCATTTTCACTCAGCTGAGCAGCCTGTGTGGTCCTGGTCATGGCAGACCACTCCAACGCCGAATGCCCCATTCGCTGAGCAGGAATGTAAGGGCGAGCGTAAAAACCGCAGGCGTGTGCCAGAGGGGATAAGTCCATGAATCCATGACTGGCGCGGTCCGGTGAGGCAGGTCATGAGTAAAGCGCTCAAGTTTTTCGATGGGAACCAATTCTCCTCCCGTCTTCCTGGCGATAGTTTCCAGCAAGGCGACGTTAGGAGAAAGTGATCGAAATTCTTCAGCGGCCAGGTCGGTGCTCCAGCCGGCAGCAGCCTGGCCGACCTCGGTTCCATCAAGATTTGTGACAGACACTGTCGCCTGGTAGCCGCCTGTTGCGCGAGGCACAAATGTGGCTTGATACAGTCCAGGCTCGGTCGCCGAGGGATCTACCTGCAAATGGATAGAATTAGTCTGGGGACCGGCCGCGGGATCGGCCAGCATCGATTGAACCTGCAGTGTTACGCTGGCATTATCCAACGGCTGAAACTTTCGGTCTCGAACTCGTACTTGCAACGAAACTGCACCGTTTGGATCATCTGGTTGCGGGTCTGCGGTTAACTCGACACGGTTTGGTACATCCGTAACAAGCCAGCGCATCATCTGGCGCCAGGCTTTGTCCATGTCGTGATGGGCTTCTGCGTCGTGAAAACCCCAGTGCCAGAAATCACCGATCGTCAGCGCCGCGCTGCGCCCGCGGCCGAAACGTTGAACCACCAAAGCCGGATAGGAGTTGCCCTGCGCATCGGAAACAGTTGCAATTACGCTGGCGCCGGGTTTGGCCTCTTTCACTTTGTTAAGCACCTGAAATGGCGCCATGGTCTGCAGGCGGGCCTTTTCGTCTCCTTCATTATCACGAAGGCGGGCCCAAGGTTGAAGAAAACCTTCCCGGGTGAGATCGTAGCGCAAGGGGCCTGGAGGATTAGCCTCTTCGACCTGATCGAGATAAACCGGCAGCATGTCTCCGATTGGGGTGCGTTGATACTTGCCTTGCGCGAAGGTCTCCATCCCGCCGAGCATGAGGAAGCCACCGCCTCGTTCCGAAACGAACTTCTGCAGAAGGGTCGCCTGGTCGGGATTAAAAAACTCCGACTCGAGGTCATCGAGAATGACGGCATGATACTTGTACAAGTCCTCCGGAGCCCTCGGGAAGCCACCACGCAGTTCGGTTTGGTCACGTGGATTCAAAGGAATCAGAACCGGTTGGTCGTAACGCTCAACCTCTTCAGCCGACTGGTTATTGAACCCGCGGAACAGCGGATTACTGCTTTCACCCGCGCGCCCCAAAAAGTTAAATTTGGGCTCCCGCTTGGCCACGCGCGTCAGTCCGACCAACTGCAGCTGATCATCGTCTTGCAAAGCGCGGTTAAGAAACTTGTATTCCCAGTTTGGACGACCTGACACATAAAGAATGCTGTAAGGACCATGCCCACGGTCCACCACCAGGACGGTGGTATTGTTGTTTAGAGTCGCCTCGGTGGTTTTCTGAGGCGACTCGGGACGGCTCAACTCGGATCGCGCTCGAACATTTAACCTGTAAAAGCAGAGCCCATTCTTTTGCGGCCGGAATTGGAAGCGGAAGGCGAGGAGTTCGTCAGCCTTTCGCGGTGTGAGGGTTTGTTCGACAGCGACTTTCCCGGTGGTCTCGAGCAATTGGGCTGTGATTTGTTGATCCTGATATCCATGAGCAGTGACATCAGCTTGAACCGATACCGGTGCATCTTCAAAGTCGGTTTGAGTCGTGTGGACCTGTTGCACGGCAATATCTTGAATCGGTTCGGTATTGCCAATAACCACCGGGTAAATGGGGGGCAGCCCAGTTGGCAGTTCAGGAACGCCGTGCATGTCAGTGGCGTTGCCGTCGGTAAGCAGCAAAACGCCGGCCAACGGACGATTGCGATATCGGTCGGCCAATGTCTTTAATGCTAAGCCGATGCGTGAGGCGCGACCGTTGAAATCCAGGTCCGCAAAGTCCTTGGTGGATTGCAGCCGAGCGTCGAAGAAATAACGCTTCACTTCGAAAGCCTGATCGAGGGACTCCTGCCAATCACCTCGACGTGTGGCAAGCAGTTGTCGGAGCATTTCGCCGCGACTGCGTGAAACGCCATTGTCATGGATCTGGAGTCCCTGGCTATTGTCTGCCACGACCGCGAAGAGGTTTGCCCCGGGCTTGGCCCGCTGACCGGCCCAAAGCGGTTCCAACAAACAAAACGCCAGGGCGGCCAGGCCGGCAAGCTTCAAGATAGGACAGAGCCAGCGAACCGCGGCATTGGGCGCCGCACGATAACTCCAAAATAAAATTGCCGCTGCCAATAACAGCGCTGTCGCTGCCAGCCAAAGGAAGTTCCAGCCGGAAAAAATAAGCGTCGCCAGAAACATTATGGTTGCTTCGCCTTCCCCAGCTCTTCGTAGTAGCGACGGACAAGGTCGGAATACCGATTGGGAACCGGGTCGCGATCCAGCGGCACCAGGGCATCACGGGATTCGCGCCGGGCCAGTTCATCAGCGAGTCGCTCCCGGACCTCCACTAAGGGGTTCATTACCTGGAGTTGCAGAACAGCCCAATCCGGCTTCTTGCGCTCCTGTTTAAACTCCTGGCGAAAGACGCGAGCCCGATCGCGAGCCTTGGCCACATTGTCACGCAGCTCGGGTTCATCCATCAATTCCTCAACTTCGCGAAGCCGATCGGACCAGCCCGTGAAATCTTCGCCTGTAATTGGGTCATTACGTCTTTGGGCGCTCTGGGTTAGAAGTTGATCCCAGTTCCAGTTGCGAGCGCCCCCTCCCGCGCCCGCAGCCGTGTTGACTTCCAGTGGATCACCGCCTGTAGCGCCACCGCCGGCCGCGTTTTGGCGCGCAACTCTCCCACCAGGCCGGCCAGCTCCGTTATTTTGACCGGTGAGCTGTTCTTGCTCTGAGGTGGTGTTTGCCTGGGTTCCATTCGGAGCCTGGCCGCCTGCGCCGTCACCACCTTGCTGTTGTCGGCCAGATTGTCCGGGTTGTCCGTTTTGGGCGGTCTGCGAAGTGGAATCGCCTTGGCCTTCCTGGGTCTGATTATCAGCCTGTGCCAGCCCCCGCTGCCCCTGCTCGCCCCGCTGCCCCTGCTCACCCGGCTGCCCCTGCTCGCCCCGCTGATTTTGAGAGGCCTGCTGTGTTCCTGGCGAGTTCCCGTTTCTCTGACGGGCTGCACCTTGCTGCTGCGAACCGTTGTCCGTCGCGCTGGCTGCGCCATTTGTCGATGAAGCCACGCCCTGTCCACGATTGATTTCGCCCTGTAATTGCTTTGTGAGCTCGTCTAATTGGCGTTCAGCCAGTCGTAGTTCTTCCGTATCGTCCCCCAACACACTTTCAGCGGCACGCTCGATTCCATTCTTCAGATTTTCGATACCGGGCCGTGCTCGTTCGCCGATCCGTCCGGCCTGTGCCTGATAACCGAGCCGCAACATTTCAGAGGTTATTTCTTCGAGTTTTGCCGCGCCCTGCTCGGGGTTGTTTCGGAGCAAGTCAAAGAGGCTGCGGGTCATAGGCCTGTGGTTCATCAAGTCGCTTTCCGCATCTTTCAAGTCCTTGGCGGTATCCTGAGAAAACTTGCGCACGGTGTCGTACAACTGGTGGGATAAGAGAGGCTCGGCTTCTTCAGCCTGTTGTGACACTTGCGAAGCGTGATCCAGGATATTGGAGATGAGGCCTTTCTGCCGAGCCAATTGGGCCAGCGTTTCGGATTGATCCTGGCCACCCGACAATGTTTTGCGATCGTTCGAGCTTTGCTCCTGAAGCTTTTTGAGAATCTCGTCTTGATGACGCGCCAACTCGCGTGCCTGGCTGCGCAATTGGCGCAAGTCCTCGGCGAACTGGTTGGAGCTCTTCTTGCGCAGATCATCATGGAGCTGTTGTAACTGTTGTTGAGCTCTCGTTCCGGCAGCCAATGCCTGGGAGGCTGCACCCTGCCCCGCCGCTTCGGACGCTCTCTGCAGATCCTGCCTGGTGTCCTCCAACTGACGTCGTTCCTCTGCCATGCGAGATTGATTCTCGGGTCGCTCCATCCGCTGGCGCATCTCATCCACGTCGGCCAACATTTGCTTCTCCTGTTCCTGAAGCCGTTTTAGCTGCCGTTGGATCTCAGCTTTTTCCTTTTCCGTCCGCGCTTCAGCCAAAGCAGCCTGGAGCTCTTTCAAACGCTCGTTGAGGTCCTGCTGACGACGGGCCAACTCCTGCAGGCGACTCATGATTTGAAGTTGTTCCCGCCTTTGCGGATTCTGATTCCGCTGCGCTTCGCGCTGGGTTTCGTACCGGTTTTCCGATTCAGTAAGGTCCAGTTCGTCGAGTTGACGCTGCATCTGCTGGTTTCGACCGGAGCCACTCTGACTATTGCGTGATCGAGACACCTGGTATTCATGCGCCTGCAATCGGATCAAAGCCTGATAAGCGTCCTGTTCAGCAGCCAAAGCCTCCTTCAATTCCGTCGGCGAATTCGTGGCTTTTTCCAGCCTGGCCACGGCCGATTCCATATCGGTGACGGCTTTCTGCCAGAGGGTGGCAGATTGCGGATTGCGTTGTTGTTCCAAGGCTTCCTTTGCCTGGTCAAGGGCCTGGGATTGGGATTCCAAAACGACGCCGGCATCGTCTTCATAAGTCGGGCCCTGGCCGGAAGATTTGGGTTTGGACGGGTTAATCTGCTTTTGTGATTCGCGCTCGTCGGCGGGTTTGGAACCATCGGAAGCATTTGCAGGCGCTATTTGTCCGGCGAACTGTGCAAATCGGTAAGTGCTCACAGCCGTTCGAAATTGACGATGCGAACCGCTCGTCGAGCTGCTGCTCTGGTCGCCAGAAGATCGCTCAGAACGACGCGGTGTGACTTTACCGTCAAAGTTTGCGCGATTTGTCTTTCCAGATCCGGAATATTCGCGCTGCAGTTTCCAGGTGGCATTGACGATCTGTTTTTGAAGATCTGCAAGCTGGCCGGTCCGGTTTTCACCGCCTCCTTGTCCTGCACCGGCCTGTCCTTCCATCCCCTGCCCTTCACGAAAAACTTCTTCAAATGGCCGGACTTCCCCGAAATACAAATCGCCCATAGTCCGACGCAGCTGGCCGTCGGGGCCAAGATCATCCGCCCAAACGAACCAGGAGACGAGTTCATCCGGCTTGACCCCGAGTTCCTCGAGACGCAAAACGTGACTGAACGCCTTCTTTTCGTTGCCCGGGATGGACCGTCCCAGCTCGACAAATTGTGGATCTTTGCCGTTGATCGAATAGGCAAAACCGTAAGCCTGCACTCCGAAATCGTCCCAAACCGTGCCTTCAAAGGTGACTTCTTCAATTGGTGATGGCCTCAAGTCCCCTCGTGGCGAGGTCAGCCGCAGTTCCGGTGTTCTGTTCTTGAGCACGTTGAAAACGAACTCGGCGGGGACTTTATTGGTTCTGCCTTCTGCATCGATAAGTTGCAGGTCATATGACCTGGACAATTCCAACGGGAATTGCTTGAGGTTCGCAACTGCGTTGGTCGGGTCAACTAAGAGTGAGATTTCAGCACGACTTTTGTCACGTGCCACCATTCTGGCAGACGCGACCGGCTTGTTAAGCTGCAGCGCGAGGTCTAGCTGCGAGCCTTCCACAGCACTAAGCCGTTGGGTATTCTCGATTCGCTTGGGTGTCAAACCGGTATAGGCCGGATAGGTCAGTTCGACATCGGCACGTTCCAACCGCGGGTGTTCATAAACTGTTACTTTAAATTCCTGGCTGAATTCGGCTCCATATTCGACGCGATAAACCATGTTGCTGGAGACCTCCGGGATACTGCCACCAAACACCGGGTCACTAAGGCTTTTCAGCAGCGGCACGCGCTGGAGCTCGGGTGATTTTCCAAAGGCTAAAACGACTTTGGCAGGCAATGCGCCTTTGAACCGTGCCAAAACCACCAGCGAGCTGCCGCGCTCCAAACTGACATCTCCCGGCGTGACCGTAAGGCCTTGACCAAGGATTTTGCTCAGCAACTGATGGCCACCAGTGACGCGCAACCCGACAAGGCTAACCGCGAAAAGGGCCAGCGCGATCCAATGTGTTATTTGGGCCGCCGCCGAAGCGCGCTGAGAGGTCACGTCCGTCCAATCGGCACGTTGACTATACTCTCGCGCCTCCTCGACCAGGCGTTGCTGAAGGTAGTGCAGCCGTCCATCGCCGGCCGGTTGCTGCTGCAGAGCGGTGACAAGACGGCCGTCCAACTCCGGATGATGGGCCTCGATTTTTCGCGCAATGTCACGCCAATCAGGCGAGACGGACCTGTGCCGCAAAATCAAGATAATGGCCGCACCAATGCCGAGCAGACCAACCAGAGGCAACGCCAGCGACGAGGTAAAGCCGCTTTGCTTTTCCAAATACAAAATCAACCAGGCGAACAAAGCCGCCGCGCCCCAGCATGCCGCCAGATTAAGCCAAAGCCTAACCAGACTCTCGCGACGAGCTACGCGTTCCAACCGGTTTTGAATGTGAGAATCAAGCGCCATAAATGCTTGCGGTTCCAGGGATCGCACCAGGTGATTGAGCCGAACGCCGAGCAGTGCGCCCGGCAATCCAACTTTCGAGCAGAAGGATTACCAGTGTGCTTATTATGAACCAACGCCACAATTTTTGCCTGTTTTCCAACTCAGCGTTTTGCAGGCGAGCCTTGCGCACTGCCTCAGCTGTGCGCGTTTCAAGTGAACGAAATACAGGCACTCCCAGGCGTTCCAGTTCGTCCGTTGGTAATGGAGCGATCCTGCTCTCGGCCGGATCGAGGTTAACGACGAATCTTTTGGTATTTCCCGCGCTGCTGATGGCATAAACGCCGGGAAGTTCCGTTCGAGTAAAGTTGGTCACGTTATCCGGCACATTAACCTGCGAGCCGTCCGGCTGCACAACAGTAATATTTGCCGACCCAAGGTCCTGCGCCGAGCCGAGCGGCACCATATCACCAACGCGGTATTGGGCCGTGGGTGCGTCGGGCGTTCCGCTGTCTTCCAAAATCGAATACAATATTGGCACGAACTTGCTTGATAGCGCGAGCTGACTAAATCCCGGCTGCCAGCCAGTTGTCAGCACCAAAACTTTACCGGTACCAACGGGCACTTCCAATAGCGCGGGGTCGCCGCTATCAAACTTAGCAATAACCCGTGCGGACGGAACAAGCGACGGGTCCAGCCGGACGTACTTCCAAAAATGAATCCGGGTAAAGTCACTGAACCTCGGGTCAGCGAAAGCGGCGAAAATAGGGTGACGGAAATCCATTTCGCCGAGCAGAGCGTAGTTGGCCGGACGAACCTCCTCGCATCTGAGATTCTCGGCGGCCAGCAATCGACGAAGGGTCGACTGGAGGTCAGGGGTAACACCGGCGACCAGTATCGTCTTACCCGCCGCAGCTTGCGCCCGCATACCATCTGCCATTCCATCCGGTAGCGGCGAAGTGATGACGAAAAGCGGACTGGCTTTGGCCTCATCAGCGGATACCAACTCACCAGACTGATGGGCCCGAATTTGCACTGTCTGATGCCTGGTTTCCTGGAATGCGCGTTTGAGAAAGTACAATGCTTGCCGCGAATCTGTTTCGGTATCATTGCCTACGTAGGTGACACT
>Ga0306920_100009600_pt1 | contig 12923 bp, 15 predicted proteins | sample flu12Cox44000170_FD_204666 | JGI IMG/M metagenome (GOLD analysis project Ga0306920, IMG submission 204666) | Lab enrichment of tropical soil microbial communities from Luquillo Experimental Forest, Puerto Rico - flux4day.12C.oxic.44.000.170 (v2)... | ecosystem: Environmental > Terrestrial >...
TCGAAAGTCCAGATCATCCAGCCCGCTCCGGCCTGCAAGGCCCAGGCTCGCTGGGCTAGCTTCAGCGCGAGCCCGATGCCTCCGCCCTCGGCATCCGGGCTGACCCCAGCGATCAGCGAGTAACACGAGGCACCGGCGGGCGGCCCGAATACGGCCACCGCCGCGCCAACCAGCGAGCCGTCCCGGAAAGCCGCGTGCACCCGCCCCCCGGCGTGGACCAAGCCGCGCATGACGTCGTGCGGCATCGGCGCCTCTGGAGCGGCCCAGACCCGCGAGAACAGGTCTGCCACCCGGCGCAGGCCCGCCACTGAGTCCACCGCCTCGACGGCAACCCGGGCCCGGGCCGCCGCTGCGAGCGCGTCCTGTCCGGCGTCGTGTGCCATCCCCTGATTATCCGGCTTCGTCTCCTCCCCCGGAGCCGATCAGCAGGATCGCGGTCCCGCGCGCCTTGCTATGCCGTGATGACCTTCATGACGGCGTCGGCGGTCGCCCTCCACCCCCATTTCCAGAGCCGCCGTTAGCAAAGTGTTAGCAAGATCGGCTGGGGTAAGAGCCGGGCTACCTCGCGGCAGGCGGCTGCCGGGGCCTAGCATTGGGCTGCCTACAGAAGGAGGCGTGCGATGCCGCCGTTGCTCAGGATCGTACTGTTGGTGCTCGGCATCCTGGCCGTGGTCGTGGGCATCGTTTACCTGGTAGAGCCCATCCACTCACTGCCGTCGTTCTTCCCCGGCCACGCGGCGCACAAGCACGGCTACCATCACATCCGCGGATACCTCGCGATCGCTGTGGGCGTCATCCTGATCATCGTCGCCGCGGTGGCCGGCCGTTCCCGTCGCCGCGCATACCGGTAGCCGAGCCTGCCGGCCTGGGGGGCTCCCGATTCAGGCCGACCTCGGGGCGCGGGTGCGGACCCTCGGGCCGCGGACCTGGCCGATGTCGGCCTGACCGGCGCCGGCCCGAAGGGAGCGAAGCCAATGGGCACCTCACGGGCGCAGATATGACCGGCGCGGATGGCAGAAACCGTTGCGCAAAGTGGCGGACAATGGCATGGCAAGTTGCATAAGGGCACTTTTCGTCTGCCCGCTGTATGCCTAAATTAGAGCGGGCCACCTGCTCGGCCGCTAGCATCAATGGATTCGCGCCTTCTAGGGGGGCTCAATGACCGACGGCCCAGCACCGACCGGCAGCACACCACCGCCCGAGACCGAACCAAAGACCGGCATCCAACCAAAGCCCGACGCCCAAGGACGGACCGGGCTCTTCACCAAGATCACTAATCCTTCCGGGAACGTTGTTGAACGAACGCGGGCGTGGACAGGGATGTGGGTGGTCGCAGCCGGTGATGTCACCATTGTCCTTGCCGCGATCTGGGGAGTCATCAAAATCTCGGGCTCCGGCACGAGTGGCTCAACAATTGTTGCCATCTTGACCAGCGCCTTTACCGCTATTGGAACCATGACCACGGCTTATTTCGGCATCAGGTCCACGGCGAACACTGCGCAGCGCCTCGCCCAGCAGGGTACCGGCACCCCCACTCAAGCCAGAACCCCGCAGTAGGACAACTGAGGGCGCATGTGCGGTAATTCGCTGGCCTGCGGCTGCCGAACTGGCACCGCAGCGCATTCCACCCCGCCCACAGCCGGGCAGATGTCAGCGCCGGGCTTTCGCGTGCCCGATCTGGGACGCCTTGAGGCCCGGCTGCGGTCAAACAGCCGGCTCCAGATCAGGATTATCTACGCACCGCCGTCCGCGCAGCCGACCCAGCCGGCCGCCGTTCATATTCGATCTGGCTTGACTACCTGGCCGTCCCTTTGTGGTAGTGGCGGGCCAGTCCTCCCATTCCGGTTCCGGTCGGGTACCCGGACTGTGGCAGGACGCGCGCGTCAGTGTCCTTCTTGCCTTTGGAGACCGGGCTCGGGGAGACCGACTGGATGCTGGCAGCGCTGCAGAACGCGGCAGCGTCATCGGCGGGCCCGGGAACTTGGCTGCTGGTCGGGATGGCAGTTTCCGGGACTGGTTGCCGGACCTTCTTGTTCAGGATCTGGCGCAGGTCCATGGCGTTGGCGTCCCGGGCGGTGAGCGGGTGCAGCCCGAAGGTGGATTCGATCATCTTCAGCGTGGAGGTGTGCTCGAACGGGCCGGAATGCGCGACTCTCGCCGCGGCCAGGTTCGACACCACGATGGCTGGGACCCGGAACCCGAGCTGGGTGTAGTCAGGTACCAGGCGCCCGTCGGTCGGTGTGGTGCTGTTCCCGGTGTGGTCGACGGTGGCCGGGTTGGTGTCGTCGACCACCTGCGGCGGCCGCACGTGGTCGAAGAAACCGCCCCACTCGTCGAAGGTGATGACGAGCACCGTGTTGTCCAGGTAGCCCGCGCTGGCGAGGGCGTGGTAGGTGTCGGCGAGGAACCGTTCACCGCGCCTGATGTCGGCCTTGGGATGGTCATCGCTCCCGGTCCCGTCGTCGGCGAGGGCGAAGTCGGGGTCGACGAAGCTGACATTGGGCAGCAGTCCTTCGGCCACGGTGTCCAGGAACGACTTCGTCGTGACCGGGATCCCGAGCACGTCGGTGTCGCCGGGCGCGAACAAGTGCCAGAACGGGTAGTACTTCAGGCCCCAGAGCGCCAGGAATGGCAGGTCCCTGAAGAAGTAGCCGCCGGTGGGGACCCCCAGGTTGTTGGGGACGGGTGAGAGCTGGTCCCAGATGGTCGGCAGCGTCGAGAACTTGGTGATGTTGTGGTCGCGGTCGGTTCTGGCGGCGTGCTGGTACAGGCGGTTGGGGAAGGTCTCGCCGGCAAAAGAGCAGAAGTAGTGGTCCAGGGTGGTGTAGTTCCGCGCCAGGGCCCCGAGGACGGGCAGGTCGGGGACGGCCTTGGGCGTGCCATCGGGGTTGAGGTTGGTGTAGTAGCCGATCGGGAACGTGTTCGCGGCGGCCCCGGTTACCCCCGGGTTGAGATCGAGGGGGGTGGGGCGCTGCAGGAACCCGTCCATCTTGCCGAAGTTGTACTCGATGAGCCAGCCTTCCCAGCTGTGGTCGGGGTCGCTGTAGCCACAGCCCTGGAAGTCCGGGGCCAGCGGGTAGTTCGGGTAGATGTTGCCATCGGTGGCCAGGTAGGTCATGTCGCTGCGGCCGTTGGCGCCGGGCAGCCAGCCCAAGAAATGGTCGAACGACCGGTTTTCCATCATGAGCACGACCACGTGCTCGATGCTGTTCGAGCCGGGCGGGGACAGCGCGGGGGCGGCACTGGCCGCTGTCTGGGACAAGAACTCCGCTCCGGTAATAGCAGCGCCGGTGGAGGCGCCCATAAGCTGGAGAAAGGTTCGCCGTGTCAGCATGAGGGCCAGTATGGTGGTCGGTTTCCAACGCCGGCAAGGACCAGAAGATACGCATACTGCCGTGTTCACCGGGCGGCCGCTGCCTGGTTTCCAGCCGGGTGCTCACCGGTTAGCGAGCGCTTCGGCGTCGGTGATCGCCCGGCGCAGTGACCCAATCGTGGTCATCCGGCGCAAGGATGACCTCCCTCACCCGCCCGGCTGGGGCAGGTTCGCCAGCCGCGGGGCGGCTCGTTCGGATAGTGCCGCCGCGACGTCAGTGGGCAGCGGCACGTTCGAGCCCTGGAAACCATGAAATGGCCGGAACGACCCGAGCGCTGCATCGTCGAGCAGTTCGGACCTGAGCAGGGGCGGCCTGATGCGGTAGACGACCTGGATGTCCGTCCGCCACCGGGCGTACGCCGGCTCGCCCGGCTGGAGGGGGTGCTCGTATGTCGCGGACGCGATCGTCGCGACGTAGTAGATGCCCGGGTGATGCGGCCCGGTCACCTGCACCCAGGCTCGATCGCCGACCGCTATCCGGTCCCGGTAGCGGGGCGTGCCCCACCACTGCCTTGGCGAGGCAGCGATCCTGGCGTCGAGGTCGTGCTCGCGCGGGCTGCCCTGAAAGATCCAGTCAGCCATCTGTCCCCTCCGCCCGGGCTGTCAGACAGCTCCCATCCCGTGATTATCCCGCATGGTCAGTCACCGCCGTTCGTTCTGATGGGCGCGCCGGGCGGCCGGCGCACAGACGGCAGCCAGCGCAGCGGGGGCGCGTAACTCAGCGTGCCGCGAGCATCCACCCGGATCCCGCCGGGCCGCTACCGGTGTCTCATTGTCGTGGAACTTGCGGGACCCTGTGACGTGCCAAGACATCGCCGATTTCCCGCCACCGGTCGGCAGGACCGCCAGCACGTCGCGGCCGCCGGCCAGCGCCTCCACAGCGCGCAGCTGCCCAGGACGAAGCTGCACAAAGCCGAGACGATCCCGCGCCAGCTCCTCGATCATCGCTTCAGCGCAGCCCGGCCGCTGGCATCATGCCCGGCGGACCCGGTTGCCCCAGAAAGTGGTCGGATTCACCCGGATGAAGTGCGCCGGTACCTCGATCCACGGCTCGAGCCCAGCACCGATGACCGGCGCGCGCTCGACCTCGGTATCCAGATGATGCGCCGCGCCCCAGGCCACCACCACCCATCCCTCACGCGCTTCCAGATCGAACTGGTCGGCCTCCACGCCGACCTGGTACTCAGCGCGCTCAATACCAGTACGCAGGTCCTCGTCAAACAAGACGGGGTCCCAAGTGCTCAAGACAATCGACCCTCCGTCGATCTTGTACATCACCGGCAGGGCTATGGGCCCATACCGACTGGTGTAGACCAGGCGCCCCATCCCGCCATCCGCGAGCAGATCCATGCATTCGGCCCCACTCAAGCGCTCCCGCACGCGCCGGGTACTCGCTCCCGGGTCGGGCGAAGCGGACCCGCTGGGAGAACTGAGATCGGCTTCATCGGCTGGCATAGCTCCAAACCCTAGTCGCCGTGTCCAGCGATGCCACGACACGGCCGACGAGCAACCGAGTAACCAAGCGGGCAAAGATCGCCACCGGCACTGCGATAGCCCACTCGGCGCCGGGCGTCCAGCAGTTAACTCACGACGTCTTGACATGCGACAGAGCTCTCACTACATTAACAAGCATCAACTTGTACAAGGAATAACTTGTACAGTCGAAAGGAGACCAGGATGACCAGCACCACCAGGCCGCGGGCCGAGGACTTCACCGCGGTCCTGAACCTCCCCGCCAGCCCCGGCACCGTGTCGGCGCTTTTCACCTCCGCCGCCGGCGTCAGCCGCTGGTGGGGCCCGACCGAGGGCGATGGAGCAGCCGGCGGCACGCTCGTTACCAGCTTCGGCGACTACGGCGTCAACGCGATGCGCGTCCTGGAAGCCGGACCTACTCGCGTGGTCTGGGAGTCCATCGCGCCCGACGGGACCACACCCACCGGGCACACGCAAGAGTGGCTCGGCACGACGATGGAGTTCGACATCGTCCCCGCCGGCACCGGCACTGAGCTCCGCTTCCGGCATGTCGGCCTGACCCCCCAGCTCGAGTGCTGGGACTCCTGCGTCGCCGCCTGGACGTCCTTCATGGCGAGCATCGAGACCTTCGCCAAGACCGGCACCGGCACCCCGTTCGGGGCCTGAGACACTAGTCCGATGGCCGAGCGGAAGCAGCCGGCGCCCGCGGCACCCGATGCGGTGCTGCGGGCGCTCGCCGACCCGCACCGCCGGCAGATCCTGCGCCTCGTCCAGCACACCGAGCTGCCTGCGGGCCAGATCGCGGCGAACTTCACCCTCACCCAGCAGGCGGTCAGCCAGCACATCGGCGTGCTCAAACAGGCCGGCCTCCTCACCGAGCGCCGCGAGGGAACCCGCCGCCTTTACACGCTGCGCCACGAGTCGCTTGAGCCGGTACGCGAGCTGCTCTCCGAGTTCTGGCCCGACGCCCTGCGCCGCCTGAGGAAGGCCGTCGAGACGGCCCATCCCCGATCACCGAAGAGGTAGCCGTTGACCGCCGAGATCCGCAACGACGTCATCGTCGCGACCGAGCACATCAAGGCACCGCCCGAGGTTGTCTTCCCGTACTTCACCGACCCCGCGCTCATCGTCCAGTGGATCGGCGACCGGGCCGATCTCGACCCGCAGCCCGGCGGCGTGTTCTCACTTGACATGGGCGAGGTCGCCGCCCGCGGTGCCTACATCACCCTCGAACCGCCGCACCGCGTCGTGTTCAGCTGGGGTATCCGCGGCAGCGACACGCTGCCGCCCGGCGGATCCGCCGTCGAGGTTGTGCTAACCCCTGACGGCGAAGACACGATCGTCGTACTCACACACCGCGGGCTGCCGTCCACCCACATCGGCACCCACCGCGCCGGCTGGGAGCACCAGCTCGGGCGGCTGCGCGTTGCGGCGCCGCCCTGAACAGCCCGGCCAGGCCGTGCCGGGCAGTTCGGTACGGCTAGCCGCAGCGATCTTGCCCGGTTAGTCACCGGGGCCGGGGGGTGACGCCGGGGCCCTTGCTGCGTTGTCCGGGACCCGGACTTCGACGCGGAAGCCGCCACCGGGGGTGGGCCCGGCCGCCGTGTTTCCCCCGGCGCGGGCGGCCGTGCGCCGGACAATGTCGAGCCCGAGGCCCGTGCCGTGGTGCTCTGGCACTGGTCTTGCTGCTTGAGCGCTACCGGCGGTGCCCTGATCTTCAACCACCAGCGACCACGACTGTGCCCCTCGCGCGGTCCGGCGCAGTTGCACGCTAAAGGCTGTTCCTTCCGGGGTGTGGGTGAAGACATTTGACAGCAGCGCGTCGATCGCCGCATCGAGCTCGTCGCGGCCGAGGCCGACTTCGACGCGCCGGGAGGGCGCCTGCACGTCGAACGGCCGTCCCTGCGATTTTGCCAGCACGCTCCAGAACGCCATCCGGTCCCGCACCGCTTCGGCCAGGTCGGCACGGGCGGCGGCATCGGGTGGTGCCTGACGTGTTTCCTGGATCAGCCGGCTCACAGCTTCCTCCAGTGTGTCGAGGTCGTGCTGCAGTTGCTGCTTGTCCGCGTTGTCGCCCCATGCCTCGACGTCAAGCCGCAGGGCGGTCAGTGGTGTCCGCAGCCGGTGGCCGAGGTCGGCGGCCGCGATCCGGGCATTGGCCAGCAGGGCGTTGATCCGGTCGGCGAGTTCGTTGACGGCCTGGCCAACCTCGGCTACCTCGTACGGCCCGGACGGCACGCCGCGGCTGTCCAGGTCGCCGTCCCGCAGCCGGTTGGTCACGGTCACCAGCGCCAGAAGCGGCCGGACGATGCTCGCGCCGAGACGGTCTGCCAGCGCGACAGCGATCACGACCAGCAACGCCCCGCCGCCAAACAGCAACACCCACGTCCTGGCCACCCCGCGGGTGAGCTGACCGGCGGACACCCGGACCACGACCGCCCGGGCGGCACCGTGCCCGCGGACAGGCTCCCACACCAGCCGGCTACCCCCGGCCGCGACGGTGGTCGCGCCCCGCCCGGCCCGCACGCCAGGTGGCAGCGGCGCCGCGACCTGGCTGAGCCCGCTGGCCGTGTGCCCGCTGGCCAGGTAGACGCTCACCGTATTGACCGTAGCGCTGTTGGCCTGCCTGGCCAGTTTCACGATGGCTGCCGCGTCATGGGCGGTGGCCAATTCAGCCGCCAGAGTCCGCGCCTCAAGTTCCGCGGTGTCGATGGCCCGGTCGTAGGCCAGAGACCGAACGACAAATGACAGGGGGATGCAGAATGCCAGCATCACCGTGCTCGTGGCGACGGCGGAGATGAGCGCGAGCCGCCGCCGGATGCGCGGCCGCCGCCGGGTCCTTGGCCGTTGCGTGGCACCCCGCGCTGGGGCGTCAGACCTGGTCTGGCTGCTCATCAGCGACGGCCGCGGGATCGACCAGGCGCACGCCCACTCCGTGCACCGTCCGCAGGTACCGAGGGGCGGTGGCGGTTTCACCGAGTTTGCGGCGCAACCAGGACAGGTGAACATCGACGGTGTTTTCCGTGCCGCCGTAGGGCTGATCCCAGACTTCCACCAGCAACTGGCGCTTGGTAACCACCCGACCGCGCCGCGTGGCGAGCAGATGCAGCAAGTCGAACTCTTTGCGGGTGAGGCCCAGGTCGCGGCCACAGAGCGTCGCCTGCCGGGTCGCCGGGTCGATGTGCAGCTCACCCACGGTTATCGCGGCATCGATGCTCTCCGGCCGGGCCCGGCGCAAGACCGCGCGCAGACGCGCCTCCACCTGCTTGGCGGAAAACGGCTTGACGATGTAGTCGTCAGCTCCAGCGTCGAGGGTCCGGACGATCTGGTCGTCGTCATCCCGGGCGGTGATCACCACGACTGGTACGGGGCTGACCGCCCGGATCATGGCCAGCAGGTCCAGGCCGTCGATATCTGGCAGGCCGAGGTCCAGGAGCATGGCGTCGGGATGCGCGTCGACAAGGATGGACAGCCCCTGCAGCCCATTGGCGGACCCCCGGACCTCATATCCCCTGGTGGATAGGGAACGCGTGAGGGCCGCGCGGATCTGGGGATCATCCTCCACCACCAGAACCGAGGTCACGTCCTTAAGCGTAGGAGGCTCACCCGGGGAGCGGCCACCGGCTGGGCGGCCAGCAGGCCGTTCCCAGCCAGCGGCCGGTCTGGCCGGTACTAGCATGTGGTGACGGTGACGGTCAGCCCGCCGGAGTCGTTGATCTCCGCTTCGAACTTCACACGATGCGCCGAGCTGGTGAAGTACACATCCACCGACGAGCCCCGCCCCGAATCCACGTGCGCCCGGTAGCCGCGGGCCGGGGTGGCCTTGACCACCTTGATCGTCCCGGCGTTCACCGGTGCGACGGTCACCGTGCCCGCGGCGCCCGCCTTGTACGACGTGGCGGCCTTCGGGAACGGGTAGTTCCGGTGCTGCGCCTGGCATGCGGCCATAGCTGGCCGCGCGGACGCTCCGCCGGTGGCCGCAGCCGCACCGGCGGCGCCGGCCATGGCCATGCCGCTCGCGACCGTCACGGCCGCCACCAGCGAACCGACACCCATCGTGACTAGCCTGTTCATCGCTCATTCTCCTTATCTGCCGATGAACTCACACCAGCCAGACTCGAAGGACACGCCTTAAATCGGCTCTAAACACCTCTGAGACCTTCCCGAACCGCCGCGCAAGGCCAATCACCCGGCCGAGCCGTAGGTTTACGAATCGTCGCGTTCGAACCGAACGCCCTCAATTGCCGCTGCGGGCGCGGGGGATGATCGGGTTATGCTGATCGACCATCTCATCTACCGGGCCCCGGAACTGGCCCGTGCGGTCGCCGATGTGGAGGAACGTTTTGGCGTGCTGGCCCAGGCTGGTGGCCAGCACATCGGTCTGGGCACCCACAATGCGCTGCTCGCGCTCGGCCCCCGCACCTACCTGGAGATCATCGCTCCCGATCCCAGTCAGCCACAGCCTTCTGTGCCGCGCCCGGTTGGCATCGATCGAGTCGGTCGCGGCAGGCTGGTCGGCTGGGCGATTGGCTGCCCTGATATTGACGCGGCGGTGGCCGGGGCCCGCAGCCGCGGCTATGACCCGGGTGAGGTAGCCGACATGCAGCGGGCCAGGCCAACCGGAGCGGTGCTGCGGTGGCGGCTGACGCTCAACGCGATACCTGGGAGCCTGGTGCCGTTCCTGATCAGCTGGGGCGATACCGAGCACCCCGCCACATCCGCACCACGCGGGCTCATCCTGGAGTCTTTCCACCTCGAACACCCCGATCCCGCGTCCCTCGCGCCGGTGCTGGACGCTCTTGGCGCTGAGGCGGAGATCAGGCCAGCGGCTGCTCCCGCGCTCATTGCCCACCTCAGCGGCCCGAATGGCAGCAACGTGCTGCGTTAGCCTTCCGTGGCGCAGCCCAGGCAGTTCGGCAGCACCCCGGCCACCAAAAAGCCGCATAATTGTCGCAGGACAGCTCGCATAACGCCTTGACCGACGCGCTAGTGGCTTCTCAGCGCCAGGATTCCCGCGCCGCGAAAGGCTGCGCCTTAGCACAGAGGGCCTGGTCCTGATACAGGGGGAACACGATGAGCCACGGTAGTACCGCCGGAACGGGCGGCCGGTCGCGGAGCCTGATCCTCACGGCGATGATCTTCGCGGTGTCGATGACCTTCATCGACCAGACCATCGTCGCGATCGCCGCGCACGTCATCCAGCAGAATCTGGGCCTGTCGTCCAGTGGCGTGCAGTGGGCGATCAACGCCTACCTGCTGACTCTGGCGGCGCTGTTCGCGTTCGGCGGCCGACTGGCCGACATCGCCGGGCACCGGCGGATGGCGGTGCTCGGGGTGATCATCTTCGCCGGCGCGTCGGCGCTGTGCGGCGCCACGCCCGGCACCGGCGCCGGCGCCGAGGCGTGGCTGGTCGCGTTCCGCGCGTTGCAGGGCGTGGGCGGGGCGATCATGTTTCCGGCCGCGATCGCCATCGTCGTGGTTACCTTCGACCTGCGCTCGCGCGGCCGGGCCCTGGCCCTGTTTTTCGGCATCGCCGGCGGCCTGACCGCGATCGGCCCGATCGCCGGCGGGTTCCTGATCGAGTGGACCTGGCGGGCGATCTTCTGGATCAACATCCCCGTGGCGCTGATCGCGCTGGTGCTGATCGCCATCTCCAAGCCGCCGAACGAGGCCCGCCCGGCGCCGATGGACTACCGTGGCCTGGCCCTGATCATTGGCGGGGTGGGGCTCAGCGTGTTCGGGTTCCAGCAGTCGGTCCTGTGGGGCTGGGGCAACCTGGCCATCTGGGCGTCCATCGCCGTCGGCGTGATCCTGTTGGTGGTGTTCTTCATGGTCGAGCGGCGCACCGAGTCGCCGCTGATCAACGTGCGCATCTTTGAGAACCGCACGTTCACGGTGGAGAACATCATCCTCGGCGCGGCGAGCATGGCGTTCATCCCGGTGTTCTTCTTCGCCGCCCTCTACGGGCAGATCGCTCTGGCCCAAAAGGCCACCACGGCGAGCCTGCTCATCTTGTACTTCTTCCTCGGGTTCGTGGTCTGCGCGCAGATCGGCGGGCGGATGCTGGACCGGATCGGAGCCAAACGCCCGGTGGTGCTGGGCTGCATCCTGGCCGCGGTCGGGTTCGGGCTGTGGGCCAGCCGGGTTACCGACCTGCACGTCGGCGCCCAGGTCGTGTTCATCATCATGGCCGGGGCCGGCATGGGCCTGATGCTCGGGCAGGCCAACACCGACGCGATCAACCGCGCCTCCCGGTACTCCTACGGTGAGGCCACCGGCATCACCCAGACCGTCCGCAACTACGGCGCCAGCCTCGGCTTCGCCATCCTCGGCACCTTGCTGATCACCCGGTTCCAGGCCGCGGTCACGACCTCGCTCACCGCCAAGGGCCTGCCGCACGCCGCGGCGTCGGCGCAGGCGGCCAAGATCGCCCAGTTGCAGGGCGGCAACGGCAACGTGGCCGTCATCCCCGCCTTCATCCGCGCCGACTTCGCCAGCGCGACCCGCGACGTGCTCTACGGGATGGCCATCATCATGGCCGTCGCCGCCCTGGTAGCCCTGCGCGGCCTCAGGCGCGGCGTCCAGCAAGACACCGCACCGGCCGCGGAGCAGGTCAGCAGCCAGCTGCCCGGCGAAGACCCCGACATCGACCTCGACACCGCCGGGCGCTAAAACCATGCGCCAGTTCCCGGGGGCCAGGCGTCGGAATTCATACTCGGCAGGGAGTCCCTGACCGGTGGTTGCCGCACCGCCACGGTCCTCGCTCTGCGTGGCAGGCCGACGTCTTGTTTCGACAGGTGCAGGTGGCCGTTGACGCGGCGGAACTGGTGATCGGCGTCGAGCATGCCATGCGCCTCCGGCAACGCAGCTACAGATCGACCTCGCGATCATCAGCGTTGCAGCAGTACGGGAGCGGGGTCGGGATGGGTGCCTGGGTGGTTGAGCAGCAGTTGGACGTGGACGGTGAGCAGGTCGGCACCCAGCACGCGGACGTTGAGTGCGTTGAGCGCGCGCAGCGGGTGCCAGGCGATGATCCGGCGCTGACGGGCCAGCGCGTCGTCATCGGGCAGCACGGTGGCGATACCCGGGACCCACCGGTAGCGCAGGCCGGTGCTCAGCCGGACCCGGACGTGCGGGTCACGGCGGATGTTCTGCACGTAACCGGCCCGGCTGCCGTGCTCGGCGATGATCCAGAACGAGTCGCCATGGCGGCCGTTGCCTACCGGGACGCGGCGCGCCTTACCGGAGCGCCACCCCCGCGTCTCCAGGATCGCCAGTCCCAGTGGGTTGACCCCGACCGCGAACAGGACGCGGACCAGAGGGTTGATGATCCAGCGCTGGACAGCGCGCACCAGCAGCACCTTCGCCCTCCGGCTGAAGATGGTCAGGACCAGCAGCCCGGCGTACCCGGCGGTCAGCGCGAGTGAGACCGCCAGACTGCCCCCAGGGACGACGGCGTACAGGCCCCAGACCAGGGCCATGGCCGCGACCGTTCCGGTGAGGAGCCCGCGCGGCACTGTCATACGACTGTATTGCTTCATACGACTGTATTATGTCACCATGTTGCAGAAGTCAAATCCGGTGCCGAGACAGGCCGCGATCACCCAGGCGCTGCTGCGCATCGTCGCCGAACGCGGGCTGGAGGAGGTCAGCGTCCGGGATGTGGCCGCCGGCGCCGGCGTGTCCATCGGCACCGTCCAGCACTACTTCCCCACTAAGGATGTGATGCTGGCCGCGGCCTACCAGGAGGTACTGCGGAGCATCCGGGCCCGCATCGAGGCCGTCGAGTTCGGCCCGGACATACGCGTCAACCTGTCCGCGGTGCTCGCCGAGCTGCTCCCGCTCGACCGGCGCCGCCGCGCCGAGACCCGCATCCACCTGGCCTTCGCCGCCCGCGCCGCCACCATGCCCGCCCTCGCCGCGATCCAGCGCGCGGCGCTCAGCGAGCTACACCGTGGCCTCGCCGACGCGTTCGCCCTCGCCTGGGCTGGGCGCGCGACCCGGGCCGACAGCCAGCTGGCGGCGCACGCCGCCATCGCCGCCGCCGACGGGCTGGCCCTGCACGCGGCCAGTTCCG
>Ga0306920_100009601_pt1 | contig 12923 bp, 8 predicted proteins | sample flu12Cox44000170_FD_204666 | JGI IMG/M metagenome (GOLD analysis project Ga0306920, IMG submission 204666) | Lab enrichment of tropical soil microbial communities from Luquillo Experimental Forest, Puerto Rico - flux4day.12C.oxic.44.000.170 (v2)... | ecosystem: Environmental > Terrestrial >...
CGTCCCGGCACGAACGTCGCCGTCGTGAATCCAATGGTCGGCACGTTCCAGCTGACGTCGCCCACGTCGGTTGACGCGGCGGGCTCATTGGGATCGAACTTGCGCAGCGGCTCGATCTCGTTCGTCGTGTCGAGGCTCGGCACGTTGTCCATCTTGAACGTCTTTTGCAGCTCCAGCGCAAACTTCTGCTCCTCGGCGTTCATCTTGTAGCCGCCCACTTCCTGCAGGTTCTTCTGCGCCACGGCGGCCAGCGGATCATTAGGCACGATGTTGGCGTAGCTGCCGATGCCGCTCACATCCAGCGTGGTGCCAGTCATAAGTGTTGCGCCCTTGGCGATGTTCTGGATCCACTCCCACACGTCTTTCAGCGTGGTATTGAACGGGCTCCGAGCGATCAGATCCATCTGCGCTAGGTCCGGCACCACGTTCGGCGCCACGCCGCCCTTCGAGATGATGTAGTGAATGCGCGTGTTGCTGGGAACGTGCTCGCGCATGAACTCCACACCGTTGCCCATCAGCATGACAGCGTCGAGCGCCGAGCGGCCGCGGGCCGGGGCCATGGCCGCGTGCGCCGCTATTCCATGAAACGTGAACTTGGCCGAAACCATCGCCAACTCGCCGCCGTTGCCGACCGCATTGCTGCCCCCCGGATGCCAGTGCAGCACCACGTCCACATCCTTGAACGCGCCGTCGCGCACCATGTACACCTTGCCCGAACCGCCCTCTTCCGCCGGGGTGCCGTAGTAGCGCAGCGTGCCTACGATGTGGATTGCCTCCATGTATTGTTTGAGGGCGACCGCCGCCAATGCCGCGCCAGCGCCCAGCAGATTGTGGCCGCAGCCGTGCCCTGGCGCATCGGCTTTCACCGGATCGCGCGTTGGCACCGTTTGCTGCGAGAGCCCCGGCAGCGCGTCAAACTCGCCCAGGATTGCCACCACCGGCTTGCCCTCGCCATAGCTGGCGATGAAGCCTGTCGGCTCGTTAGCCACGCCCGCCTGCACCTTGAACCCCGCCTTCTCCAACTGCTCCTGCAGCAGGTCGGAGCTTTTTGCCTCGTGATAGCCCAGCTCGGCGAAGTCCCAGATCTGCTTCGACACGTGCTGCCAGTTCGCCGCGTCCTTGTCTACCAACTGCAGCACCTGCGCATGTCCGCCGGCGGGAAGCTGGGCTGCTGTCGTGGCGGCAAATAGCGCCGCAGTTCCGGCCAGCCACAACGATGTTCTGACCTTCGAAGATAGAAACAGCGAAAGCGGCGAAGATTTATCCATGCCAAGCTCCTCATGGGCGCCTTTTACAAGAACGACAAAGAATGGAATCAAGATGAAAAATCATGCCACAAGACCCTGGCCAACGAATACCTTCCACAGCGCGGAACGGTGGCAGCGATACCATGAGGGCTGATAGTGACAGTTAACTTCCGTATCGCCCGTCAGAACGAAGCCGATTCTTGTAACCCACTTTTCGAATTGCCTATTCGTTCAGATTCAGCATGGTGCTTCGAGACGCGTCATTTCGGCAGCGGATGAAGTTGCAGGAAGGCGGCTGCGGCGTCGCGGGCAAGTCCGGCGGTTTCGCGGGAATTCGGTCGCTCGGTTACGCCGAGCAGCAGGCTGACCATCAAATCGTGCCAGAGCAGGCCGGCGAACTGCCCGGCAAGTTCGGCAGGACGGCCTGTGAGCAGTCCGGACGCTTGGGCCTGGGCCATGATTTTCCGCAAGGCGGCACGGCTTGCCTCGCGTCCTGTAGAGTCGAGGGCACGCGCCACTTCGGGGGCATGCACCGCCTCTGCGATCGCCAGCCGGAATACCGCAATGACCGTGGGATCGCTTACCTCGCGGACGAGCTTCGTCCCGAAAGAAGCCAGTAGATGCGCCAAGGCCGCGCGGTCGCGCGGGACGGGCAGGTCAGCGGGAACTTCCAGCCGCTTCGCGCGCTCCCTGATGCAGGCGATCAACATTCTCTGTTTGTTGCCAACTAGCGCGTAAAGCTCTCGCTTCGAAACACGCGCCCGCGTGGCGATCTCAAGCGTGCTGGCCGCTGCGTATCCGCTCTTCATGAACGCCCTAAAGCCTGCCTCAAGGATACGCTTGCGCACCGCGGTTTCGTCGCCACTTTCCTTGTTGCCTTTTGACATCTTTGTTCTAGCCATCAACTCTTTTCGGCGAAGCTGGTACGGCATAGTACCATCTCAGGAGTGTGGTACCCAATAGTACCACAACAGCGCACTCGCGAGGGCAGGCTGATTTTCTTGCAACCATCCATAAGACGCCGCGTCTAAGTCAGTGTGTGGTACCCATTGGTACCAACATGCAGAAAAGGAACCGTTGGAAGGAGACGATTATGATCAAGCCAAGGATCATCGTCACTGGCGCGACCGGCAAGACTGGGAGCGTCGTTGTTGCCGAGCTGCTAAAAATCGGTTATCCCGTCCGGGCAATGGTGCGCCGGAAAGATGGGCGCAGCGCACAGCTGAAAGCGCAAGGTGCCGAGATCGCGGTCGCTGACATGAGCGATGCCGAGCGCGTGGCCGAGGCGCTAAAGGACGTCCAGCGCGCTTACTATTGTCCACCTTTCGATCCCTACATGATTCAGGGCGCAGTCGCCTTTGCGGTGGCCGCCAAGGAGGCCCGGCTGGAACACATCGTTGGCCTGACCCAATGGCTGGCGAGCCCCTCCCATCCCTCGCTCATGACGCGCCAGCATTGGCTGGTCGACCGGCTGTTCTCGATGATGCCCGGAGTCGCGCATACCGTCGTCAGGCCGGGCATCTTCGCTGATGCCTACCTGGCGACTATTGGCTCGGCCGTGCACCTCGGCATCTTTCCTTGGATGTCCGGCAATAGCCGCAACGCGCCGCCTTCGAACGAGGACATCGCGCGAGTCACCGTCGCAGCTCTCGTAGATCCTGCACGGCACGCCGGGAAGAGCTACCGCCCCACTGGACCAGAACTTCTCGGCCCCGAGGATATGGCGCGGGCGATCGGGCGAGCTGTTGGGCGATCAGTCAGGTTCGTGCCGACACCTACTTGGCTGTTCATGAAGGCCGCACGCATGAGCGGCCTTCCAATCGACCTGTTTAGTGGCATCCGCTACTACATTGACGATCACGAGCGCGGCGCGTTCGAGCTGGGCGCACCAACGACCGATGTGCTCGATGTGACCGGCCGTCCTGCTGAGGACTTCGAAACGATCGCTCGTCGTTATGCGGCACCGTTCCGCAACCAGCGAACCTTCGGCAACTGGCTTCGCGAGTTTGCGCAGTTCATATTGACCCCGCTCAGCCCGGGCTTCAATTTGGATCGCTACGACCGAGAACTGCGGCGTCCCTTCCCGTCGGAGCCGCAGTTCGCCACCGACTCCGAGGTGTGGCGGCGCGAGCACGCCATCGCCGCCGCCAAACCGGCGGCGCCGGCAAGCAACAAGGCCCCTATCACCGCCACAGTCGCGGTCAATGGCTGAATTCTAAAAAGGAGACATTCATCATGCCACAACAGAATATCTGGTTTTTCGTAAGTATCGCGTTCAGTCTCATCGCGTGGGGAGTAGTCGCCGCTCGATATTTCTGGCCGGAACTCCGCCTCCGGTCAAGGGCCGAGGCATTGCAGCCCTTGCTCGTCCTGCACAGTTTCCGCTTCATTGGGTTGGCATTCCTGATCCCTGGCGTCGTTTCGGCGGATGTGCCGTCTGCCTTTGCGCATTCCGCCGCCTATGGGGACTTCGTCACGGCGATACTGGCGTTGCTTTCGCTTCTATTGCTGCCGAGTGCGGCTGGCGTTGCCGCCGCATGGATCTTCAACCTCTGGGGTTTCGCCGATATCTTCAACGCTTTCTACCAGGCCAATCACGCCGGACTATTGGCGGGGCAGTTGGGAGCTGCATACTTCCTCCCGACTATGATCGTGCCGCTGCTGTTGGTTACGCACGGACTGGCTTTCCGGATTCTTCTGCAACCTCAACCTGTACCAGCAATGCAAGAGAGCCGGCGTCTGGCATAAGGCCCCTCGGCCATCGAGAGGAGCGCTATTGCCCACACCGGCCCTTAGATAGCCTCCGAATTGGCGCCCCCGCAAATTAAACTTCGACTTGGTGTTGCATCCACCTATTGAATCCACCCCACTAACCGAGGACTACTCCGGTTTGCCGTGATCCGCTCACCATTTGTGATGAGGGCCAATGGAACTGGCTGCGCGCATTGGAATTTGCGGGAATTCCGCTCAGTTGTGGGTGGGCGATTCAAGCTTGGGTGAGTTCCGGCCTACCTTCTGGAACCAGTTCTCGCTCGGGGTTGATCTTGAGCCAAAATAGTGCACCGAGAGCGAGCACGGAAGCCAACAAGAACAACGGCCGATCATAACTGCCTGAGAACTTCGCGATATAACCGAACAAGACTCCAGAGAGAAAGGAGCCCACTTGGCTGGTTGTGTTTTGTGCGCCAGCCATTGAGCCGGGAAATGTTCTCGCCACCTCGATACAGGTCGGGAAGATCATGGGTTCAGTGAAACAGACTCCCGCGTAGCTCATGCATAAGAGAAAGAGTGTGGCTAGCCTCGAAGGCGTCACGGCGGCAAGGAGGACAAATATGGCGGCGCAAGCAAAGCCGGCCATTCCGATGCGACAGCGTGCGGCCCTCAGCCCAGCGCGTTTCAAGAGGAGGTCGCTGATAACACCGCTACCCACATTCGCGCAAGCGCCGAAGAAAAAGAGAAACGCTGTGAAGAGCAGTTCTTTCTCGGTGAAGTTGCGGGCTCGAACCAGGTAAGTAGGGAGCCAAGTGAAAAAGAAATAGGAGCCATAGCCGTAGCAAAACCCCATCAGCAAAATCGCCCAAAAGTTTGCGCTGACCAGGGCGACGGGCCACGGCAACCCATGCCGCTGACGCGCTGCTGGGTCCCCGATTTCTCGCAGTTCGGAAGCGGAGACACCGCGCTTTTCGCGAGGTGTGTTGCGGAACCACAAGAACCAGACAACCGCCCAGGCCAACCCGAGCAGTGCAAAGGCGTAAAACGAAGCTCTCCAACCGTAGCGCGTCTGAATAGGAATGACGAGGACAGGGCTGAGAGCGCCTCCGACCTGCATGGCCACAGATAAGACTCCGAAGGCACGCCCTCGCTCGCCCGTAGGAAACCAGGAAGCGATGCTGGCTGTGGCGTTCGGAAAGGCACCCGCTTCGCCGGCGCCAAACGAGAATCTGGTCAGCAGAAGAGCCGGATAAGTCGAAACCGCACCGGTAAGAGCCGTAAACGCCGACCACCACAGAACGATCCGGGTAAGGACGATGCGCGGACCGAAGCGATCAGCCATCCATCCGCCGGGGATTTCAAACGCTCCGTAAGAAATGGCGAAGACGCCGACGACCCAACCCCATTCCTCGGGGCCGATCCGCAGGTATTCCTGAATGCGCGGGCCAGCAACTGAGATGCAGACGCGGTCAAGGTACGTGATGACCGACAGGGCGAAAAGAAGAATGGCAACCCTGTATCTGTATTTCATCGAGGCTAGGTCCGATTGGAAGAGAATCTACTATCGCCTCCAGACAAGGGCAAGTACGATACTGCAAAAAAGCTGGCTTCGGTCTCGACCGAGGGCTAGTCCTCGATTAACCGCCACACCAACTTGGCGGAAGGCTCCACTTCTCCGGTTTCGCCACACAAACCGGGGACTACTTCCGAGCAGTTGCCGTCACTCGGCACATTCCGCCGGTTGCACACGGTTACCTTTTCAGGCAAAAAATAATAGTCTTATCTCGCCCATCAGAAGCCGATTCTTAGGCAATATCATGCGTGTAAAATGATGCCCGTTTCGGATATCAAGAAGGAAATTCATGTTCAAACGCCTCGCCAAGCTTTTCGGCGGCCTAATTGCTGCGATCATCCTCATTGTAGTGGCAACCGTCGCCGCCTTGGGATTTGTATATCTGGAGAAGGCGCGGGAGCGCACCACAGCGGGGACGTTGCGTTATACCTCGCAGTATCTTCTGATGAGCGATGGCACACGCATCGCTATCGACATAACCCTGCCGAAGGTACTAAAGCCGGGCGATAAAATTCCGGCGCTAATCAAGGGCACTCCGTATTGGCGAGCGAGTTGTCTCACGTTTCTTGGCGGAGCGTTGGCCGAGCTTGGCCTGCTGAGAGGCCTTCCGACCGAACCGGATGTCATCCTACTAAACGATCGGGGCTATGCGGTGATCACTGCAGATACGCGCGGCACTGGTGCCTCCTTCGGCTATGTCAACATCATGTTCGACGATCGCGAGATAAACGACTTCGGGGAGGTCATCGACTGGGCCGCGAAACAGAGTTGGTCAAACGGGCGCGTTGGCGCCTATGGATTCTCCTATCGGGGCATTCTCGCCGTTGATATGGCTTCCCTCGACCGCCCGGCCCTAAAAGCAATCGCCCCCAGCTTCGATTTTCCTGATCTATATCTGACCGCCTATCCGGGCGGAGTGTTCAGCAAACGCTTTATCAAAGATTGGTCTGCGCTCACCATGGCTCTAAACGATGGCCGCCTCCCTTTTGGCCATCTGTTCATCGCGGGGCCAAAGCGCGTCGACGCCGACAAAGACGGGACGCTGCTGGCGCAAGCCATCGCCGACCATGACCGCAATTGGAATGTCTATGACTGCATTAGCAAGGTCCCCAATCGGAGCGACAAGATCTGCACGAGCGGAAAATCGCTGACCGAGATTTCGCAGATCTCGCGTCGATCGGCAATTGAGAAATCTGGAATTCCGATGTAAGTGACAGTGGGCTACTTCGACGCAAATTCGGCTGCGCAGGCGCTCACACGCTTTCGCACCTATTCCAATCCGCAGGAATTAACGCTTGGTGCATTTTCGCATGGCGGCTTCTTAAGCACTGATCCGTTCGCGGACCAACACGCGCCTGTCGATCCAATCTATCCCAAACAATTGTCAGCGATGGCGGACTTCTTTGACCGATACCTAAAGGATGATGGCAAGCCGATCACCAAGTCGTTGCACTATTTTGTGCTCCACGGTGGTGGCTGGAAAACGGCGGACGTCTGGCCGCCGCCTGGTGTCAAAGCAATTAACTGGTATCTCGGCGCCGATCATTCGCTCTCCACAACTGCTCCTGCTGGCAACGACGCCGACATCTGCAAGATCGATTTCACCGCCAGTACGGGAACAAATAGCCGTTATCGGTCGCCTGTCGACCTTTCGAAGACTGCTTATCCCGACCGCAAGGCGCAGGACCAGAAACTCCTCACTTATACCAGTGCTCCACTCGACGGGGACATCGAGATTGCTGGAGACCCCATCGCGAACCTGATGCTTGCAACAACAGCTCCCGACGGAGAGGTGATTGTCTATTTGGAAGACATCTCGCCCGATGGAAACCCCATTTATCTCACGGAGGGTCCTTTGCGGCTGACACATCGCAAGCCTTCCGCAGATGCAAGCACGAGTCTGTCAAACGATCCACTGCACACGTATCTGGCGCTAGACGCCGCCCCCATGACGCCTGGCAAGGCTGAGTTGATCAAGATTGGGTTGTTCCCAATTGCGGTGCTGCTTCATAAGGGCGAACGCATCCGGATTGCGATTGCGGGCGCGGACGATGGCAATCTGGAAAGGTTGCCGTCCACGGGCGATCCCGTGCTCACTGTCGAGCGTAACTCCGCAGTGCCCTCTTGGCTGGAACTTCCAATAACCGCCGTAGTCAAATAGCGTGTTGCTCATCACGCGGAGTCGCCTACCTCGTGACGTTTCCGCGTAACAGCACGCCGGCACAAGATTTGCGGCCCAGATCGAAGTGAGATGTTGGGCGAGTGGTCGGCAATCCGGAGTTCATGGTCAAGATCCTGGTTAACGCCAAACCACCAACTTGGCGGACTTCACTTTAACGACTTCCGGCTTCGCCCGTGTCGCTGTTTCGAACTTAATGGTTAAGGATTGCTAGAACGATTTTAGAACTTTCTTTCGGAATTTGTGTCAATCCTGCCAGAAACGGGAATATCAGTTGGCGGAACTCAAGTGTGGCTTTGAATCAACCGTTCCGTCTGACCACTCTCGCACCGGAACCAGGAACGTAGTCAAATGCTCCCAGGTGTCATTAAAAGCGACAATTGGAGAACCCGGCAGGCCCACTCCCCATGCAGCAGGGTCGGTTCCTGAATAAAAAAACATCAGATGGGGATGCCAGTGTGGGTCACTATCGCTCAAGTAGCCCTGCTTTGACAGCATGTAGCACATAGCCCCAGGCTCCATCGCGGGCAGTTCTTTTTTGTCGATGGCGGCGACAATGGCCTCCATCATCTGAGCTTTCGTACGCCCAGCCAGTATCAAGTCCGTCTTTTTGATTGTGCGTGGAAGGTAAGAGCGTGCGGCTGCCGCATTGAAGCAGATCGGAGCACGCCCCTTCGGATTCCAGAAGCCCGGGTCATCGACTGGAGCCGTCCAGGAACGTTCCACGATGCACACGAAGCCGTTTTTCCCATGAATCGCAGTTTCGTAACCGTGACGTCCGAGAACCATGACCTCAGCGTCGCGTGAGATGGACTCCGGCGCCGCACTCCGAGCAAGCGCGATTTCAGCCTCCCGATCCTCCATCAGGTATTGGTCAACCGGGGCCATGTTCGGATATGGTGTTTTGGTGTCTTGTGCTTGAGCCTTCCACGCTGTGCCCAGCACGACAACCAACGCGAAACTCCTCACTACAACCGCTGTGAGTCCTTTCCGTCTCATTGATTTCTCCCAAGATCTGGATTTCGAGATACAAAATCTGGAGCGTTCATTCTCGGACTGTTCGATAACAGGTTGATAGTAAAGGATCCCGGGCTGCACTGATTGACTGATTCCCCCTTCAGGAGGAACTCCTTGCACGCGCCCGGCCAGTCCTTGCCCGACATGTGTCGTCGGTTATGTCCGCATCCCCCTTTGAGGTACATATAGACGCGCTAGCGCACGACGGTCGTGCGGGCCGGACCACGCCCATTCACCGAAACCGTAACCGTCTGCCTTTACATGCGCAGGTTGTGTGAGAACGCGCACACGTTGGGGGAGTTAGCTTCCGCCATGGGCGGCTTAGGCCGCCCTAGACTCCCGCCCATTCCTGTCCCTCGGCTAGTTGCCGCCAACCTTGAAAAGAGTGTCCACAAAATTGCGCCGATCTGACCTGCTGGCTGCCTCTCCCCACTGGGCAGCACCGGGCTGGTAGCTGGGGTCCGCCGCGACGAACGCGCATTGGCTGCACCTGTACGCAGTCCGGTTGCGTGAATCGCTGGGCGTCAGTAAAAGCCAGGCCGGTCGGGGCATCTCGACCAGCTTCATTGGGCCATGCGTTGGGCATTGGGGTGTCTTGAGAGCGATGCGCGGAAACTGAGGCTGTTTGCTGCGTTGAATTTTTCTCATGCATCCACGATACGGCCATCGCAGGTGCCTTTCATTGCTTCGGAGCAACTTGACAGGCGAACGCATCGCTGTCGCTGTTGCTTACCAGAAGGTCTGGCTATGGCGACCAATTTCATCTTGGGACCATGCTGCGGGCATTGGGGAGTGCTGTGGCTAAAGCGCGGAAACTGGCGACGTTCAGGCATGGGCGGACATGGCGAGCGGAACCGTGAACGGGAATACACGACCGGTGCGAACCGGGCCCCCGAATCGAACTGGCTAGATCGCCTTGTCACTTAGGCGAACGAAGGTTAATAGAATCATCGGGACTTTTGGTAGGGGCGCTGGGGGTCGAAACCACGGCCTTAAATGTCACAGGCTCGTCACACGATCCTAGAGCAATTCGCCCTTAAGAAATGTGCGAGATGTGCGTGCTGCTCATTTAAAACGTGCGTGACACGCAAGGTTCACAGCCGAGAGGCGCTTCGCGAGCGGGTCTTAGCAATCTCTCGCCATCACGAATGTAGTTCGGAGTTAAAACACGGAAATTAGTGGGCCCGCCAGGATTCGAACCTGGGACCAACGGATTATGAGTGGCTTGTCGCTTTCCGATGAGTTCGCTGCGCGGCTGACGGCCCGCGCCAGAGTCTTCCGACGCTTCTAAAGGCAGCTCTAGTTCAATTTTTTCACTACCGCGATCTTGGCCAGGCCGAGCGCGTGAACCACCTGCGTTTCGCGCAGGCGTGAGGCGTCGTACTCAAACGCCAGTTCGGTTCTCGCATCGTTCAACCTGAATTTCCGCAAGCCGTAGGTGTTGGCGAATTCACTGAGGCTGTGCAACTGCTCAAGCGTGAGCGGGGATTCGAGGGCGTACCGGATTTCCATGAGTGTCATGCCGGGTAGTATAGCAGCCTCGCCGGGCATCCGGCCTCGCGCCCCGGCCCCGGCTTGACACAGATAGGGGGCAGGGGTATAAATACCCCTAGAGGGTATATAGCCATGCCTGCCGAATTGGGCTCCCGGACGAAGAGGGAAGGAGCAGCGGCCGACTGCGCTTGCCAGGTGGGCCCCGGCCACAAAGCGCTGGCGGTCGATCAAGCGCTCAAGGAAAGCAATCGGAAGCGGCTGCGCCGCATCGAAGGGCAGATCCGCGGCCTGCAGAAAATGGTCGAGGATGACCGCTACTGCGCCGACATCATCACCCAGATCGCCGCGGTGCAAGAGGCGCTGCGCGGCGTCGCGCGCAACCTGATGAAGAATCACCTGCATCACTGCGCGAGTAAGGCGCTGCGGTCGGCCCGAAAAGAAGAGGCCGACGCCATGTACGACGAACTGCTGGGGCTGATTTACGCGCATTTGCGCTGAGCCTGCCACCCTTGCGGAGGGCACCCGGAGGAGTAATGGAGCGCGACCCAGTTTGTGGAATGACCGTGGAGCCGGCGAAGGCCGCTCGGAAGGTCGAGCACGCGGGCCAGACCTATTATTTCTGCGCCGCTGGCTGCGCGGAAAGGTTTCTCGAAAATCCGGAAGGCTATCTCGAGCCGTTGCTGGCCGCGCCGCTTCGCTCGCCGGTGGTCCTTCCCAGCGCGCCGCTTACAAAGGATCCCGTCTGCGGCATGAACGTCGATCCCGCCAAGCCGGCTGCGACCGTAGAACACGCAGGCAGGAAATATTTCTTCTGCTCCACGCGCTGTGCCGAGCGGTTTAGAAGAGAGCCCGAACGATTTCTGCTCGCTGCCGGGCCGGTTCGACCGCAGCAGGTCTCCCACAAGCACGCCCCGGAACCAGAAAAGACCCCGGCGCGCGCTTCCGGGCAAACGAAAATCCGTTACACCTGCCCCATGCATCCCGAAGTGATTACCGACGGGCCAGGAGCCTGCCCCAAGTGCGGCATGGCTCTAGAACCCATGGATTTTGCCGCCGCGGAGGACGCTCCCGATTCCGAATACACCTCCATGCGCAAGCGGTTTTGGGTCAGCGCGGTATTGAGCGTACCGGTTTTGATTCTCGGTATGTTCGGCGAAAAGCTGGCGCTCCCGTTTGGGGCTTCCGCCCGCCACTTTGTCGAGCTTGCGCTTTCGGCTCCGGTGGTCGGGTGGGGCGGCTGGCCGTTCTTTGTGCGTTTCTGGCAGTCTCTTGTGAACCGCAGTCCCAACATGTTCACCTTGATCGGCCTCGGAACGGGCGCGGCGTTCCTCCACAGTCTCGCCGCAACGCTCTTTCCGCAACGATTCCCCGCGGCTTTTCGGGATATGGACGGCACGGTTCCGGTTTACTTTGAAGCGGCTGCCGTGATTACCACGCTGGTTCTGCTCGGCCAGGTTCTTGAACTTCGCGCCCGCGCCAAAACCTCTTCTGCCATTCGCGCTCTGCTCCGCCTGGCGCCGCAAATCGCGCACCGGCTCGACCCCAGTTCGGCCGAAAGCGACGTTCCGCTCGCCGAGGTCCATCCCGGCGACCGTCTGCGCGTCCGTCCCGGCGAACGCGTCCCCGTGGATGGCGTGCTCCTCGATGGCGCGAGCGCGGTCGACGAATCGATGGTCACAGGCGAACCCCTGCCCGTTGAAAAGTCCTCGGGCGACCCGCTCACCGGCGGGACGCTCAACTCGAGCGGCAGCTTTGTGATGCGCGCCGAGCGCGTCGGCAGCGAAACCACGCTGGCGCAGATCGTCAAGCTGGTCAGCGAGGCGCAACGCAGCCGTGCACCCATGCAACAACTGGCCGACAAAGTCGCGGCAATCTTTGTTCCGGCGGTCGTTGCCGCCGCCGTGCTCACCTTTCTGGTGTGGTCGCTCGCAGGTCCGCCACCCCGGCTGGCGCACGGACTGGTCAACGCCGTTGCCGTGCTCATCATCGCCTGCCCCTGCGCGCTCGGTTTGGCCACGCCGATGTCGGTGATGGTTGCGGTAGGCAAGGGCGCCCAGTCGGGAATTCTCATTCGCAATGCCGAAGCACTCGAGAAGCTGGCTTCCGTGGACACGCTGGTGGTGGACAAAACCGGCACGCTTACCGAGGGAAAACTCGCGGTACGAAGCGTCGCGCCGCTCGTCGGCAGCTTGTCGGGGGATGAGCTGCTGGCCCTCGCCGCCAGCGCCGAACAGTCGAGCGAGCATCCGATCGCTCGCGCCGTGGTGCGCTCCGCCGAGGCGCGCCATCTTGCCCTGGCTCCTGCGAGCGACTTCCGTTCCACCGCAGGCGGCGGCGTCGCGGCCCAGATTCAGGGCCAAACCGTCGTGGTCGGTTCCCAAAAGTTCCTCGCAGATCAGCAAATTACGGCCGCCGAACCGCCCTCCGAGCAAGGCTCCTCGCGAATCCTAGAGGAGCCCGCCCTTACAGAGATCTATGTGGCTATCGACGGCCGTACGGCCGGCGTACTCTCGCTCGCCGACACCGTAAAGAAGGAAGCGCGCGGAGCCGTCGACGCTCTGCGCGCTTCAGGCGTCCAGGTGATCCTGCTCACGGGTGACCGCAAAGGGCCGGCCGAATCCGTGGCTCGCGAGCTCGGCGTGAGTCGTACCGAAGCCCAGCTCTCGCCGCAGCAAAAACGCGAGGCGGTGGACCGGCTGAA
>Ga0306920_100009603_pt1 | contig 12921 bp, 15 predicted proteins | sample flu12Cox44000170_FD_204666 | JGI IMG/M metagenome (GOLD analysis project Ga0306920, IMG submission 204666) | Lab enrichment of tropical soil microbial communities from Luquillo Experimental Forest, Puerto Rico - flux4day.12C.oxic.44.000.170 (v2)... | ecosystem: Environmental > Terrestrial >...
GGACTGCGGCTGCGGGCGCAAACGTGGTATCAAAAAAAAGGCCGGAATCTAGGATTCCGGCCCTGTCGATCACGAAATGGTTGCGGGGGTCAGATTTGAACTGACGACCTTCGGGTTATGCGATCTGACTCAGCTTTCGCTGAGAGTCGGACTGTACCTTCATCCCTCGTAAGAGGATGCTCGCCATCCAGTCTCTACGCCTTCCTCGTGCTTCCGAGGCTTGGTTCGGTATTGCCGTATTCCGTACAACAAAACTTAGGTTCCACCGACTTTGACGAGTGATCTTCCCGCACATTGCTGTGCGGACGCCCATTTTGCCGAAGCGAGATTTGAACTACCGATCCCGCTCAGAGTGTTATGAGCCCGACGAGCTACCAGGCTGCTCCACCCCGCCCATAGATAATACACGACTTGTCCATCTGCTTCAAATTAAGCCCGAAGTAGCAGCCGTACCTTCACAGGCACCCAAGAACGTAGCCAGGGATTAGTTATGCTTTCATTCGCGGCTGCCGGGGCCCTCAGCTGTGCGGCCCACATCTCGTAGAGACCATCCTTCACACGATTCCGTTCTGAGCACTCGTCGCCGTGCGGCCCGGGATCGTCCGGAGGGGCTACTCCTCAATGTTCGACTCCGCTCCCGTTCCGAAACGGGGCAAGTGGACCGAAAAAGTTGTCCCCTCCACAACCCTTCAAACGTCTTGAAACTGGAAATCAGGGAACGAGAAAACAAGGAGGATCACATGAATACAGCACGAATCTTGCAAGGAAAGCACGCTGTCATTTTCGGGGCCGGGGGTTCCATCGGCGGTCGCCGAGGAGTTCTCAGCACAGGGCGCTGTAGTCTTCTTGTCTGGCCGTGCCAAGTCGAGTGTCGAAGCAGTGGCAAAGAGAGTCACGAATGAGGGGGGGCTGGCGCACGCAGTTGCAATTGACACGCTCGACGAGGACGCCGTCAACCAGTACATCGACGGCATCGTGAACCAAACGGGCAAGGTCGACATCATTCTCGAGGCCGCTGGCCCAGTGGCCAGAGAGTACGGGAACGGAAAGAATGCCATCCACTTGCCGATCGAGGAGTTCATGGTGCCACTGACGACGATGGTCAAGTCGCGCTTTATTACCGCACGCGCGGCCGCGCGCCACATGATCAAGCAGCACTCCGGAGTGATCATTTTCGTGACGGGTAGCCCAGCCCGACCGCACGTGCCGGGTGCGACGGCGATTGGCGCTGCATTTGGGGCCATAGAGAATCTCACCGGAAATCTGGCTTTCGAGGTGAGCCCCTTGGGCGTCCGGGTCGTCTGCATTCGGGCCCTAGCCAATATCGATAGTCGATCCATTCAGGACACGATGGACTTTCTCGCTGGCCAACTGAAGATCACGAAGGACCAAGCGATGGCCCAAATCGCCCAGTCGAACTTCCTGAAGGTCCCGGCGACTGTCCAAGACACGGCGAATGCAGCGGTGCTGGTTGCGTCCGATCACGCGCGGATGATGACCGGAACGGTAGTAAACGCAACCGCCGGTGCTGCGCTGGATTGAATCAGGCGACAAAGGAACCGCCATGGTATCGTTCGACAATGAGGCGATCCCACGGACGCCAAGCGGGAAGTCTTTGGCGATCACGCGGGCTTGAATTTCTCTCCCACGTCGCGGCGGCCATCCTACTCGAGAACATCAATTCTGTATTTGTTCTGTGTTAGAGCAGTCAAGTCAAACGAACAGCTATCAATCCCTATTTCGAAGGAAGGGTTTCCGTGCATAATCGGATTATGGCGCAGCTCGATAACTTTTGCCCGACAGTGTTTCGCGCCATCGCGGAATACCTGAACCTTTGCAAGGCTGCGCAGCAGCTCTTCCTCACGCAACCCGCCGCGACTTTGCAGATGGTGACCTGGGAGTGCCGCTATCCGATCGCACCGGCGGAAAAACTTCCTTAACGCCACAAGGTTCTATTTTGCTGACGTATGCCAACGAACTCGCGGCAGCGGTTTCCGAAGCGGAACAGGAACTGAGCTGCAAGGATGACAGAGTTTCCGGGGAACTCTCGCCTGGAGTTTCCACGACCATCGGGCAATACCTGCTCGCGTGGCTTTGGCCGAATATCGAGTGCGAGCTGCATCGCGGCAACACGAGCCGGATTGTAGGTCTGCTCTTGGTTGGCAAGGTCCCCGTGGGCTTGATTGAACGGCCAGCTCGCGACCGGGGCATGCATAGGGAGCCATTTAGGGAAGGCGAGCTGGTACTGATTGCCCCACTAGATACTTCATTGGATAAACTGTCTCAGACCATGCTGCGGGATTGCGGCCTGCTCCGGCCCCGGGCACCGCGAAAACCGGTCTGGCTCAAACAGTGGGGGGATATAGTGAGCCAGTTGCGGACGGGCACGAGAGACCTGTGAAGCTCACTCCATCTCGCAGGGTTTACGGGCTCGGCGTGATCCTGCTCGTGTCGCTGTACATCTGTTCACGCCATTTCAGCAGGGTGGGCGATCCTTCCTTCCTTGTTCCGCTGGCGGTTGCGGGAATTGCATACCTCCTCGCCATTCGTGAGTTCTTCTCTACACCAAAATTCCCGCCACAGGTTATGGTCATCGGGCTCGCGCTAGCTGCTGTGTGGCATTTTCTATTCCTACGGATGCCATCGGGTCTAGACGACGACATTCATCGATATGTTTGGGACGGCCGCGTGCAGCGGCTCGGGTATAACCCTTATATCCTCGTTCCGAGCGAACCTGCCCTTGCTGGATTGCACACATCTGAAACACGTACGCTGAACAATCCGGAGGTGCCGAGCCCCTATCCACCCGGGGCCGAGCTATTCTTTCGGGCCGTAACCGCGATTCACGAGTCTACATTTGCGCTGAAGGTAGCATTTGTAATTTGCGATATGGCGATTGTGTTTGTGTTGCTTGATGTGTTGCGTCGCACCCGGCAGGGAGGGCACTGGGTTCTGGCCTATGCTTGGTACCCACTGCTCGCGACGGAGGTGGCGGGCAGCGGCCACATCGATATTGTCGGCGTGCTGCTGCTGTTGGTTTCCGCAGCGGCGCTTCTGAGACGCTGGCGTTCGGTCGCGGCCATCGCATTTGGGCTGGCTGTTGCAGTGAAATTGCTTCCAATCGTACTGCTGCCACTCTACTGGAAGCGGGTTCGCCTGCGCGACGGAGCGCTGGCCGCAGCCCTTCTCGGGCTTCTATATGTGCCATTTCTCGACCACGGCCGTATTCCGTTCGGCTCGCTTGGCACCTACGTGCAGCGTTTCCGCTTTAATGATCCCGTTTTTGCAACGCTCGAGCGAGTGACGGCTCCACAGGTTGTCGCTGCGCTGGCAGTGCTCGTTGGCTTTCTTACCGCGATGTGGATGAGACGAAGGTCCGCGGAATGGTCTTCCGATGCGTTTGCCTGGCCAATGGCAGCCTCGCTCTTGTGTGCGCCAGTTGTATATCCATGGTACATGCTGTGGCTGCTGCCGTTCGTGCGTTCGGTCACAACACTGCCGATTATCGCCTGGACGGTGAGCATCATTCCTACTTATTATGTTTGGCACCTGCGGACGCTTGGACGGCCGTGGGTGGTTGCTGGCTGGATTTTGCTGGTGGAATACGGATCCGTGGCGGTTGCAGCCGCAATTGTCGTTTGGTTCAGGGTCAGCCGATCGGCCGCACCGCAATGCTCAGTGGACCGATTGGAGTGAAGCCAACCGCACCACACGAAATCCTTGCATCTAGGAATGTTTCTGGTTCATCCAACACGACAGCACGTTCATTCTCCGAGGAGGACCCCACATGACAAAGTTGCGCCGTTCCACTACGATCCTTCGCGTGTTTTCGGGGATGCTCGTCCTGGCATCGACTTCCAGGGCGCAGACACGCCCACCCATTGTCGAACAGCTTGCCAAGACCTATGGGATTGATTCGTATGGGCAGATCGATGCCGTCCGCTATACGTTCAACCTAGAGCTCCCCGCTTTGAAAGTGAATCTCTCGCGCACATGGACCTGGGAGCCTAAGACCGGCCAGGTCACATACGAGACAAAAGATAAAGAGGGCAAGCCCGTCAAGGTGTCCTATGTCCGGTCTCAAATCAACAGCGCACCTGCCAACGTAAAAGACGAAGTTGATCCGGCCTTCGTCAACGATAATTATTGGTTCATATTCCCCTTCCATGTTTACTGGGACACCAGCGCCACCGTAACAGATAAGGGCATGCAAAAATTGCCGCTGGGGAAGGGTTCGGCCAAGCTGGTGTCGGTGAAATATCCCCCGGAGGTTGGGGGCTACACGCCGGGAGATACCTGGGATCTTTTCGTGGGGTCTGATGGGCGAGTCAAGGAATTTACCTATCATCGTGGTGGACCGAAGAAGCCGAGTCTCCTCTCCACAACTTGGACGGGCTACAAGAAAGCTGGCCCCCTGCTGGTCTCAACCGAGCATCGCGGAACAGCAGATGGCCAGCCGGCGCATGTTTTCTTTTCGAACGTGGCTGTGAAGCTCGCGGGGTCGGACAAGTGGATGGACGCGCAATAGGAAACAGGTGAGCTACCGGCTGGCTCCAATTGGAGTCGATTTTCACGAACCAGACTCTCGGGCGATCACGCCCCGAATAATCGGACAATCAGGATCCGGCTAAGGCCTGCACGGCCTTGCACGCGCCTTTAAGCCTCAGATTCCGTACGAGTTAAACCTGCGCGGGCATCACCATTGGCCAAGCTCATGAAACAGCGCAGCCTGGTCGAAGGGCAAGCTCTCTCATTCGTATCGCAGCGCATCGGTTGGATCGAGGGTTGCAGCCTTTCGCGAGGGCCAGAGAGCAAACCCTATATTCAGCACCGCGGCGGCTGTAAAGGCGATCAGAACGGCGCTCCTACTGAAGACAAACGTTACGCCTGTGCGGCTAATGAGCCGCGAAATTGGCCAGGAAAGAAAAGCGCCTGCGGTGCACCCCGCCAGGGCGAGGGCCGTACTCTCCGAAACAACGTGGAGAAAAATGTTAGAGGAGGTCGCGCCCAGGGCTCGCCGCGTCCCGAATTCACGCGTCCTTTCTTTGAGCGCGATCCAGGTAATACCCAGCGTTCCTAATCCCGAAACGACCAGCGCGCTTGCTCCGATCCAGCGGAGGAAGAATCCCAAGCGGTTGGCGGCAGCCAGTTGCGTGTCCAGAAGCGCCTTCTGGTTTTGGATCTGAAAGTCATCCGGTTGCTTTGGCTGAGTGTGATGCAGTTGATGCAAGAGCGAACGAATCTGCGCGGCGGCCGCGTCCATTGCAGTCGGCGAACCGGTTTCAATGATGAGCTCGTTGTAGTAATCCACGTTCATCAGGCGGCGCATCGCGGTCGAGAGGGGCACATATACCTGATTGTCTTCATTGGTCACATCGAGACCCTGCCCGCGCTCGGTTAGAACACCAATCACCGTAAAAGGAACCCGGTTGATGAGTAGGCGATTGCCAATCGGCGAACTGATGCCGAAAAGATCCTGCGCAACCGTATGGCCAAGCAACGCAACGCGCGACGAGGTGCGCTCTTGGGTTGCATCGAACACGCTGCCTTCGGCAGTCGGCCAGTCTCGGATAGGAAAGTAGTCCGGTTCGCACCCCACAACGCCAGCGTTCTTGGACAGATCGCCGGCTTTCAGCCAGAAACTCGCGTTCACCAGTGCCGAGGATCGCGTGCGACCGAGCACTTCGCGGCGAATGGCAAGGTTGTCGCGCGCGACCAGCGTGGTGACAAGCTGTCCTGTGCGTGCGCGGCCGGCAATCACCCGGCTTTGGGCCGGCGTAACGATTAGAACGTTTGTTCCCATTCGTCGGATTTGCTCAAGAATTTGCCGCGTTCCGCCAGCACCGTAATTCACCGAGCAAACGACACCAGCCACCCCCGTAGCGGCGCTTAGGACCAAAAGGGCTGACCGTAGCCGATACCGCCAAAGAAGGCGTAGGGAATGGGCAACTATCTGCCACGTGCGGGTGTTCATGTCAGGACCGCAGCGCTTGACTCGGTTCGACGCTTGAAGCCTTCCAGGCAGGATAAATCCCGAATAACAAGCCTGTGCCAATCGCGACCAGAATGGCAGTGACAATTGGTTCCCAAAGGAGTATCTGCGGCAGTTTCTGCAGGCGCGCGACAATCTGCATTCCGCCAACACCGATCAACACGCCCGCGATTCCGCCAGACGCTGCCACTAAAACAGCCTCCAGTAGGAACTGCTGCACGATGTCGCCGCGTCCTGCGCCCACTGAGCGGCGAATGCCGATCTCCTTTCTCCGCTCGGATACGGCAATCGACATCAAGGCCATGATGACGATTCCGCCGATGAGCAGCGCCATCAGGGAAACCCCGGTCAGAATTTTGCTAAGGGTGCTGCCGGCGCGGGTGACCTGCGCCATCGTTGCCGCGGGATTCGTGATGGTGAAGTCATCCAGAGCAGGCGGGCGGATGTGATGCCGTTCGCGCAACAACGCCGCGACTTTCTCCGTCGCGTCGGTGCTCCGGTCAGGGTTCTTCACTTGCGCGATCAACATGGTCAGGTAATCACGATTGAAAAGCCTGCGCGCGGCGGTGTTAATGGGAATTAAGACAATATTGTCGAGAGCCGCCCCGGCAGGACCGGCCCCACGCGATTTCAGCGTCCCGATCACCTGAAACGGAACATTGGCAATCCGAACTGTCTTTCCAAGAGGATCCTCGTTAGGGAACAGGCCGTTTCGGACATCCGCGCCAAGTACTGCAACACGCGCCATCGAAACGTTCTGTTCTTCGTCAAAAAAGCTGCCGTCAGCAACGTCTTCCGACCGCAACACAAGCCAGTTGCAGCTGACACCAAAGACGGCAGGAGATGTAGAGCGATCGCGATATTGCACATCAATGTCGAAGGCGTTCTGGACCTCGGCGATCGCCTTGACTTCGGGGACTTCGGTGGCGATGGCGTGGCCATCTTCAAACCGCAGCGTCGGTGGTACGTTGACCAGCGTTGGCATGCCGCGCGAACGGCTGCCGCCCGGTCGGACAATGATCGTGTCAAACGTCCCAATCATCTTTTTGAACCGCTGCATCGTTTCGCGCTTCGTGGCTTCGCCAAGCGAGCTCAGGATTGCAAGTGAGGAGATGCCCACAACGATGCTCAGCATCATGAGCGCGGCGCGAATCGGATAGCGACTCATGCTGCGCATCGCCTGTGAGGTAATCCTTGCTGCCCTCATACTGCACCAGGAGCAGCGCGATCATTTGCGTCCAGAGCGCGGTCGGAAACCGCTGCGCCGTCCCGTAAAAGAATCTCGCGAGAAGCATAGGCCGCCACCGCGGGATCGTGCGTCACAAGCAGAATCGTTCGGCCTTCCCTGTGCAGGCTCTGCAACAGCCCCATAACCTCGCTCGCGGCATTCAAGTCCAGATTTCCTGTGGGCTCATCCGCCAATATGAGTGCCGGCCGATTGATAAGCGCCCGTGCAAATGCCACACGCTGCTGCTCGCCACCGGAAAGCTCTGTGGGAAAGTGCTCCGCGCGCCCGCTCAAGCCGACTCGCGCCAGGGCCTCGTACGCGCGTTTCCGGTCCACGTGCCCATTGCCGTACACCATAGGGATCTCGACGTTCTCCAAGGCTGTTGTCCGCGGAAGCAGATTGAAGGACTGGAAAATGAACCCGATCTTGGCATTGCGAATTCGGGAGAGTTGCCTGTCTGTGTAGTGGCTCACCTCTTCGCCATCCAGGCGGTACACGCCCGAGCTTGGCTGATCCAAGCAGCCCAGGACATTGAGGAGCGTTGATTTCCCGGACCCCGAGGCTCCTCGCACACAAACAAACTCTCCAGGTGCGATCTGAAACGTCACTTCCTTGAGTGCTTCAACCGCGGCATTCTCGCCACGCTTGTACTTCTTTGAGAGTCTCTCGACTTCGATCATGGTCGGTTCACGACGCCGGTTTGGCGCCTTCCATCCTCCCGTCGCTGAAGAGCAGCACGCCGTCCGTTTCGGAAACTCCTTGCTTGATCTCGACCACTCCCCCCTCTTTCCTTCCCGTAACCACCAGACGCCGCTCTGGCTGCGCCGTGCCCGCGAGATAGACAAATGTCTGTTCGCCGTCGCGTTGTATGGCCGCCCGAGGCAACACCAGGGCCACATGTTGTGCGTTCTGGATCGAGACGTTGGCCGTCATATCCGGCTTGAGCAGTTTCGCGTCTTTCCGGATATGGATGGTTACCTCGTAATTCACGACGCCGGACACAATCGTCGCCTTTGGCGCAACATTCTCGACCATGCCGGGGAAATCTCGAGACGGATACGAGTCCACGGTGAACACCGCGGTATTGCCTGGTTTGACATTCGCAATATCGGTTTCGTCTACCATGGCCACGAGTTGCAGCGCATTGTCGCCGATGATGGTTACAAAGGTCGGAGCGGTAAACGATGCCGCCACGGTTTCGCCCTCTTGGGTCGAGACCGACGCCACCGTGCCGCCGATAGGCGCGCGAATCTTGACGTATCTCAAGTCAACCTGCACGAGGTCGCGGTCGCTTAGCGACTTTTCATATTTCGCTCTTGCTTCTTCGAGAGCTAGTTGCAGGTCTTGCTGCTGCTGAATCGGGATGAGCCCTTGCGAGGCAAGCTGCTGCGCGCGTCCGGCAGCTACACGGGTGCGCTCCATCGAGACGCGGTCAAGTTGCGCTTGTGCATCGGCTTGCGCCAGCCGGGCCTGAATTGGCGCATCGTCAATCTCGGCGATGACGTCGCCTGCTTCTACATGCCCGCCGACGGTCGCGTTCAGCTTCTTCACGATTCCTGAAAGTTGCGAGCCGACCCGAACCTCCGAACCGACGCGTAGGCGGATCGTGCCGGTGGCGCTTACCGTGCTGCCAATCATTCGTTGCGTGGCATGCACCACGCGCGACGCTTCTTGCGGCTGCGGGCGCCCGCCCCTGCGCGCCGCAAAGAAGCCGGCTGCCGCTAGGCCGCCGGCTCCCAGCACGACAATGATTGACGAGGCGGGCCGCATGTCGCCTATTTCTTGTCGAACACCATTGTCACTGGCGGGTTGGAGCCGCGCACCGATTCCACCGTCATCGTCTTCCCGTCGCGAGAAAGCGACCAGATTTCGGTGCGCACCGTTTTCGTCCCGGCCACTGCTCCCACGCTCGTCCATGTTGTGACTAGTTTTTCTCCTTGCCACTTGCTGAGGGTCTCGCTGGGCCCCGCCATCGGCGAATCGTTGGCCGCCGCTTTCCCGGTCAAGTCGTAGTGGGTCGTCGTCTGCTGATTGTTTCCTTGAAATGTCGCTTCGGTTGTGACATCGATCGACGCGGGCGACTGCTTAATGGTTTCCGTCAGCTTCATGTCCGACATCATGCCGATGTTCTTGCTCTTTTGGGGATCAAACGCCCACCTTCCCGAGAAGTCCGGCGGGTTAGCAGCACGAGCTGGGAGAGTCGCAAGGCAAATCAGCAACGCAACGATTTTCGTTTTCATCTTCTTCTCCTTCTTGGTCATTCAAGAAAAACGTGAGCACCCGCCAACGCGACAAGAAGGACCGCCATCGCAACATGCAGGCCGAGGAACGGCGATTCGCGGTTGTTCTGGCAACCACAGCATCATCATTCCACTCACTGCTTGCACAGCGAGCAGCAGAAGCGCTGCTGTCGCGATCCACAGTCCAGAGGCGCTCGTTCCGCGAATGCCTGGCAGCTTCATCGACGACCAGGCATGGGCAAAAGCTAGGAATGGCAGCGCGAACGTAACGACATGGTGACCCGTGAGTACCCGTGCGCGCGCAGGACGGACAGCTATTGGCCAGAGCCAATGCCCGAGTCCGGAAGAACCCCAGCGATATTTGCGCACCCAAGAGTAAGACAAGCCGTCGAGATGTGATTTGCATCAGTCCCATGTTGTTCGCGGCTGTACGAGCAGCGGCAAATCAAATGGTGGGGGCTATAGCTAGGTACGGGGTCAAGAGGATTTTTGGGGGCATTTCGAGGAACGTTTTTCACGCGACCGCGTGGGGCAAGTCACCACGTTCGCGGATTCGAGCTGCTGCAAGAGCCACTCGAGTTGCCTTCGCATGGTGTTTAGCATGCGGGACTTTTCCTTAATCGCTACCAGCCGTTCCCGGCCGATGTCGATGACTCCCTGAAGCTCATGCGGCCGCCTCCGGAACCGTTTCGGCCCCATGGACGCGAGTACGCCATGCAGTTCGGTGAGCTGCCTTATCTCTGCAAGCGTGAAACCCAGTTGCTGATTTCGTCTAATGAATATTACTCGCTCAAGATCACTCTGCTGGTAGCTGCGGTATCCCGAGGCAGTCCGCGGCGGTTTCGGCAGAAGGCCTTCTCTCTCATAGAATCGAATCGTCTGCAGGTTTACGCCCGCATTACGGGCCAACTCCCCAGTGCGCATGGCTTATATTGTGGACCCTATACCTGAGTACAGGGCAAGACGAATCGTCCGATAGTGTAATTCCGCTGGGGTCGAACACCGGGCGCCTGAACTTGCCGCTCGCGCTTCACGAATGTCGGTCTGGGAAGAAGGCCGGTATGCTGAACGCGCTCAGGAATTGCTTTACGTGATGATGCGGGTATTTTGCGAGCAGGTGTTGTTCGGCGGCTGTTGCGTCTCCGGTCCTGACTGCCTCCGCGAAGTCGTGCAGGTACTCGCGAGTCTGCCCGATCAGTTCGAGGCCGGCGGCCTCTCCGTGTCCTGGATAAATCGTTGTTACGCGATCTTTGGCAAACGCTTCGAGCTCATCCAGTCGCGCGAGCCAGCTTTCCAGATGTCGTTCTTGCAGATAGAGGTGTGCTTGGTTGTAGACCAGATCCGCCGAAAGAAGAGACCTGGATCCCGGGATGTACACGGCAGCGATGTGCTTGCTTTCGCATTCACCAAATTCGACGACATCTACCTTGATATCCTCCACAGTCAGGGCCGGCTGAGACAGCGCCTCGGGAATCACGAGGTGCTTAGGCCCCTCTGGACCCAGCTTGCCTTGCAGCATCGACAACATCCACGTGCCGTCAGCCCGGATATCGGCAACGACATTTTGCGTGGAGACCACGCGAGCCTTTGGAAAGCGCTCAGTTATCACCTCCAAGCCCATAAAGTGATCGGGATGCGCATGAGACACCATAACCGTTTTAAGCGACTTCCCGGATTTAGCGATCCCATCGGCTAGCTGTTCAGCGTCGCTGCGCAGCATAAACACGTCGAAAAGGATAGCTTCAGACCTGCCGCTGATTAAGTACGAGTTTGACCAAGCTCCAGGTTCGCTTGAGGTGAACGACTGAATCGCCGAAGATTCTGTTACCGCCGGAGTCGCCATTTCATTCCTCCCGGATCCTTCCACCCGATGGGATACCGCGGCGTCTGCCATCCGTATCAATCAGCCAGGTGCCGCCAGCGCGAAAGGCATTTGCCACATCGAGTGTGTTCTCAAGGAAGTGATACCGGACGATCAAACCATCGCGGAGCTCGAACAAAATTGAATACGAAATGTCTGCGGTGCGGCCTGTGGGCAACGCATGTAACCGAAACCACCCGAAAGCTGCAGCTTTGTTACCATCGGAGATAATTTCACGCGGCCCAAAAGTGGTCACCTGCAGATTGCGGTGCAGGTGTTCGAAGAAAGCCTTGAGAGCTTCCCGACCATGATAAATCCCGAGCCAAGGAAGAGCAGTATGGCACTCCGCGGAGATAGGAGGCAGCACGCCCGTCGAGTCCCGGGACGGTGTTCCATTCACCATGTACTCAACGTCAGGGTGAAAGTAACGGTCGATGGCTGAGGCGTCCCTACGAATGACGGCGTCTAAGTAAGCCCCGATTAGCTCCGGCGATTGAGCCTGTGCGTTCACGGCCATCTCCTCGATGCTAATCAGTGTGCTGCGGCCGGCTTCTCCGCAAAGCCGCCGCCTTGAACCGCGGTCCAGGAAGCTCCCTCGGCCGGTGGCGTCACAGTGGCCCAGCGCTCCGCGATTTTGTCCCCTTCGAACCGCCACAACACGAACCCGTGGAACTGCATCTTCTTGCCCGATGCGACATCGGTCCAGCGCCAGATGTTGCGGCACACGACTTTGTCTCCCTCGGCGATCATCTCCTCGATTGTCAAATGCAGGTCGGGCAGGGCCTTGTACATGCCGACCATCATCTGTTCGTCACCCTTTGCATCGGTGGGTTTCCCCCCCGGACCGTCATGATCGAAGAAATCAGGGGTCATGTTCTTATGAATTACCGCCGCATTTCGCTTGTTGACAAAGTCCTCGAAATGGCTTCTTACACGCTCCTTCATTTGGTCGGTGGTCAGAGCGGTTGGCATGGTCACCTCCTGAGCGCGAATCGCAGCTCTTAGCGATCATAGCTTGTTGGATAACCTGCGCGATACAAGTTGTCAAGGACAAATGAGCCGCATCTCTGGCCACGGCGGATTCACTAGGATCGCTTGACTAATTAGTGCCAAGGCTTCAGATTTCTCGCGTGCTGAAAGCCTCTCACAAGGCGCGGTCCTCAGCCACCATCCCCGGCACAAGGCAGGTTGTCGTTCTGGCGACGCCCACAGCCCAGTCGTTGGAAGTAGCAGGGCCCATGGAAGTCTTTGGCAGCGCCAACTTTAGATTGCGGGAAGCTGGTAGAGAGCACGCGATTCCATATGAAATCGTGCTGGCCTCGATCAATAACGATCTGCGGATTACAAGTGCTACTTCAGGGTTACAGCTAGTTGCGACGGCACCCTGGTACCGTTTGGCTGGCGACATCGACACGCTTCTGGTCGTCGGCGGCATAAGTATCTGGACCGGCGAGTCGCATCCTCGACTGTTGGGATGGCTGCGTCAGCAATCAAAAAAGGTTCGCCGTTTGGGTTCCGTTTGCACGGGAGCTTTCGTCCTTGCGCAGGCCGGGCTTCTCGATGGCCGAAGGGCGACCACACACTGGTGTTTTACAGGGAA
>Ga0306920_100009604_pt1 | contig 12921 bp, 9 predicted proteins | sample flu12Cox44000170_FD_204666 | JGI IMG/M metagenome (GOLD analysis project Ga0306920, IMG submission 204666) | Lab enrichment of tropical soil microbial communities from Luquillo Experimental Forest, Puerto Rico - flux4day.12C.oxic.44.000.170 (v2)... | ecosystem: Environmental > Terrestrial >...
GCGGTGGTGGCCGCAACGATAGCGATAGCGGCAATCTTCTTGTTGAACAACATGGGTGGTTCCTTTCGGGGTTGAAGTGTGTGCGTAACATCAGGGCTCGATCGTGGCCTTCACGCTATCGACCACTGGGTTGCCTTCGTCGTCGATCAACGCAAACTGGACGTCGGCGTTTTCGCCTGCCGGAGCGTCGAGCTGGCCGAGTTCGAGCGTCGAGGTGGAGAGCGGCGCGACCATGTCGGGTGTGATCTGCTGCGAGCGGCCTCCAGCCTTGACGAGGATGGCGCTGAAGCTCGCGTAGTAGGGTGTCGGATTGCCGATCCTGAGGGTGAGCTTGCCCGCGCCTTTCGCCAGCGAGAACGTGAGCCGTTTCGGCAGTTCGGGCGCCCCATAGGGCAGTCCGGCCGGCCGCACGAAGACCTTGATCTGCGTACGCATCGTGACCATCACGGCCTGCGCCTTGTCGGGCTCGCTTTTGGGCAGGCCAGGGATCTCATACAGGTTGAGCCAGAACAGCGATTCGCGGTCGGAGGGCAGCTTCGCGCCTGAGTGGATGATCCGCAGGCTTTTCTGGTCGCCTGCGGCCATGCGGAAAATCGGCGGCAGCGTGACGAACGGAGCGGTCGATTCCTGGGGTGTGCCTTCGACATGGCCGTCGTCGATCCACGCCTGGACCAGTACGGGATAGGTATTGACGTTGAAGACCTGCAGCGACTGCTCGGTCTCGCCCGAGGGAAATATCACGCGCGAAGTCTCGGGCGTCACGCCCGCATGAGCCGGCAGGCTCAGTGAGACGGCAAGCAGCGCCGCGCGTGCGAGTGCGAGACCGGCAAGGCGCAGGGAACGCAGGGCGTTCGCGGCAGGCCGACGGGCTATGAGAATCCGCAAGGCGCCTGCGAGATGCCGCCGGATTTGTGCCCGCGCGCGACAACCGCACGCCCCTGAACTGGACCCGCTGCGAACGGGAAGACGGCGTGGCGTGGCGGAGCGCATGCTACGGTCGGGTTCACTGCACACGGACGATGACCTGGGCAGTGGCGTTGTAGCCGCCGGGCGTGACAGGCACCGACCCTGGCGCAAAGGCCTTGAAGGTCGCATTGATCTGGCGCGTGTACGAAGTCAACCCTGTTCCCGGCGACCCGGTCGAGGTCGCGTCATTGAGCACCGGATCCCAGCCGTCCTTCGCGCCGCCCAGCGTCACATACTCGTTCGTGAGGAAGTTCAGCGCGCTGCCGCCCGGTCTCGTCAGGGCGACGCCGACGCCGGTCGCCACCGACGAATCGGTGCCGTAGTTGTCCGAGAGCAGATAGGTCACGCCGCTGCCCGTGGTCGTGAGTCCGGCCGAGACCGCCGACTGGGCATTGGCAGGCGGCGCGAGGATACCGAGCGCGGTCTGGTTGGCCGCGGTGCCGCTCGCGAAGGCGCCCATGCCCGTTGGGGTTGTGGACTGGCATTGCATCTGGATCGTCACGGGCAACTGGCGGGAGCCGCCCTGATTCAGTTCGGCAACCGTCACCGACGGAAAGACGACGAGCGGTGTGGCGTTGGTCACGGCACAGGTTGCCGTTCGCCTGATGTAGACGGTGTTATAGGGGTTGATCGCACCCGGCCAGGTGGAATAAAACCAGTCGTATGCAACGGCGTGGTCGGCACCGGGCTTTACGTTGCCCGTGAAATTGGGTCCGACGAAAATCGCATAGCCTACCGGCTGTGTATAGGCCCAGTAGCCGGGGTTGGTGCTGGTGTTGGCATAGTATTTGGTGCAGGCGCTGCACTGGAAGAATTCGAGCTTGTACTGGCTGAAGTTCTTGGCCTTCACGAGCAGCCAGCCCTGGCTGTCCGTGTCGAGGCCCGTCAGTTGCCGCGCGGCCCAATAGCGGGATGAGTATTGTCCCGTCGTGAGGTTGGTGATGCGCGAGATGAGCCCTTTGTAATAGGTGTAGTAGGTGCCGGGAATGCCGGAGTCCGCGCTCGCGTCCCACTTTCCGGCATAGTCGTTGTCGCCGTTGGTCGAGTAGAACTCGTACAGGGCATTGGCCGTGGCGGCCTCGGGCGAGCAGCGGAACAGGACCATTTCGGGGCTGTAGGTGCCCACGCCACTGGCTCCCAGGTTGTAGATGGACGAAACGCCGCTGCCGAGCAGCGTGCCGTCGGCCACGAAGGGCGGGGCATTGATCGTGACGGTCATCGGGTAGGCGCCCTGTCCCGCCGTATCCTGAGCGCCGATCCAGTTCGACGTGACCGTGCCGGTATCGGTGTAGTACGCGCTGTTCACGTTCGTGTTGAGTCCCGTGATCCTGTAGCATCCCGTTGCCGTGGACACGGCCCACGACGACGTGGGCAGGCCCACGCCGAGGACGCAGGTGAGCAGCGTCAACCATGCGGTTAGACGCGCCCGGAGCAGGCGCGAAAGGAAATTCTTGAAGCTGCCGGACATGGATGGCACTCCTGATTGCGTGTCTGTTCTGTCGAATTCGTCGTTAATGACGGACTGGCACGGCCGGGAGCCGGACTGTGCGTCCGGCCCCCTCCCCCATGCAGGGCTTCGCTTATTGCTTCGCCGAGATCTCGATGGGTGAGCAGCCGACCGTCATTTTCAGCAGGGCGGCCTTGGGATCCTGCCCGCTGACGTCGTAAGGAATCGTGCACTGGTTGTCGTGCCCGTCACCCCATTTCACGGTGACGACGCCACGGTCCGACGGCACGCGCGCATACACCTGGCCGCCCTGGCCGACCATGCCGATGGCGGCTCCGTCGCTGTTCAGGACGTCGGCGCCAAGCGGCAGCGGCTTGCCGTCCGGCAGCGCGGAGTGGATCAGCACGGCATGGCCGGTGAGCGTCGAGAAGCGCAGCAGCACAGCTGAGCCGGGGTACGGCGCAACGCGCAGCTGGTTGCCCGTAAGCTCCGCGCGGGCGCCGATGCCCTTGGTGTCGAGCGCGACGTCGTTGTAGCGATACGGCGTGAGCGACGGCACGATCGCATAGCCCCAGCGGTCCACCTGCGCGCCCTGACCATTGCGCACCTTCGCGCCTTCGGCCCCCTTGGCCTCGACGACAGCGAACGTGTCGGCGAGATACGGCCCGAGCGTGACGCCGCCGCTGTGCGCGACGGCCGAGCCGCGCGCCGTGGCGCCGCCCTGCCAGAAACCGTTGCCCTGCGAGTAGCTCGCGCCCATGGTGATCATCGAGAGGTTCTTCTGGATGTTGCCGCTGATGCTGCGCTGGCCGTTGCCGGTCTGGGCAGTGCCCGCGAGGCCATAGCTGATCGTCTGGGCCTCGTCGGCGATGCCGGAGACCGAGGCCTGGTACGTGCTGCTCGAACGCGAGTCGAGCGAGACGCCGCCGGACACCGAGGCAGCGCGCGGGCCGGAGCCGAACGGAATCGACACGGTCGCCATGAACGTGTTCGAGGTCGGATACACGGTGCCCGATTGCCCGCTGCCTGTGACGAAGCCCGGTCCGTTCGTCGTGTAGAGCGGTCCGGTGTGCTGGCGCACGAACGACAGGTTGTAGCTCATCGACCGGAAATGGTTGTTGTAGCTGACCTGGAACTGCGTATCGCGCGCCTTGGCCCCGTAGTAGCTGCTCACGCCGAGCGACAGCGACAGCGAGCCGTAGCTGTCGAGGTTCTGGTTCACGTTGAGCGTGAACTGGTTGCGCTGCTGGTAGGTGGTCGATGACCAGCTCTGGCCGCTCTGGTAGGCGGCGCGCGCGCCGAGCGCATCGACGAAGTCGCGATAGCCGCTGGTCGAATAGCGGTAGCCGGCGAGCGCGAAGGTGGTCTGGGTGGCCGCGATCGTGTGGCTATACGTAATGGAGCTGAGCCAGCCGTTCGTGCGGTGGCCGGTCGCGTCGAGCGCATTGGACCACGACGCATTCATGCCGAATGCGCCGATAGGCGTGGCGAACACCGTGCCGGCAAGCAGCGCCTGGTAGTCACTGGACAGCCGGGTGGCGGTGTTGAGCGTGACGCTGTTGGTCAGGCCACGTTCGTAGGTCAGGTCGGCGAACGTGGCGTTCGCGCCCTGGACCTGGCGCACCCGGCCGACGGTGGCGCTGTAGTGGGACGACCCTGCGCGCCGCGAGTTCGGCACGGCGGAGAACGGCACGACGAAAGTGGAGACCTGGCCGTTCGCTTCGAACACCTGCACGGTCAGGTCGCCCTGGAAGCTGGTCGGGCTGAGATCGGTAATCCTGAAGGGACCGGGAGCGACGGTGGTCTGATAGATCGTGTTGCCGTTCTGGCTGACGACCACGCGCGCATTGGTATTGGCGATGCCGGTGACGACCGGCGCGTACCCCTGCATGGAATCGGGCAGGGAGCGCTCGTCGGTTTGGTTGTGAACACCGGTATAGCCGACCGAACTCAGCAGGTTGCCGCTGGTGAAGTTCTGACCAACGACGAGACTGCTGCCGATCTGGGGCAGGGGCCGCTCGGCGTAGGCGCGAATGTTGTTCCAGCGCGAGTAGCGGCTGTTGCCGCCGTCGGTGAAGCTGTAGGCGGACTGCTGGTGCAGGCGCCAGAGGCCGAAGTTCACCCCGGCGTTCAGGCCGGCGTAGAACGAGTTGGTCTTGAAGCCGAGCGCCGACGACGTGTAGTAGTTGGTGTCGTAGTTGACGTAGGCCATGGTCTGGCCGGCGTCGAGCTCTTTGATGTCGACCGATCCGCGCGGCGTGCTTTTCATCATCGCCTGCGGGACGCTGATGTCGAGACGCAGGCGCGACAAGTCGAACGTGGTGGACGCGCCTTCGATGCGCTTGCCCATAGGCAGGCACTCTCCGGGCGTGTCGGTGCCGCCGGCTTCGTCGCCGATGGCGGCCATGCCGCTCTGCTGGCTGTCGGGCATCGGCGTTTCGGCGGGCGCGGCATTGACCGCGGGGTCGCCGGACTTGATGCCGGAGACGAGCACACCGCTGTCACGCAGGAACGTATCGCTCAGGCAGGGGTAGACCTCGCCGTCCTGGGCCGCGCGAAACTCGACGGCCTTGCGCGAGATGAAGTTGCTGTTCAGGTAGACGTCGACCTGATAACGGCCCGGGTCGACGACGCTCGCCTTGTTATAGCGCTCGATGTCGGCCACGCCCAGCGAGGACCCGAGCAGCAGCTTGCTGTCGAAGTTGTACGCGAGCGTGACCGGCACGGCCGCGTCGGCGCCCTTGTCGCCTGGGCTGACCGAGCTGACCGGCGCGGCGAACACCGGCATGGCCGGCACTGCGAAGCCAAGCGCGACGATGCTGAGCGACAGCCGGGTGGCCGGATGCGCGTCTTTTCTCGGGGCGAGTTTATCCGCGCGGCGCGTACGGCGCGCCGCGGCACGTTGTGAGCCGCTCATCTCAGTTTTTTCCCGTCGTCGTGGGGGTGGTCGCGGGATACTCGGCGTCGCGGACTGCGCCGTAGTCGTCGATGTATTTCACTTTCACGCGTACCGGGGCGCTGTCGTCGATGTGCGCGGATTCCAGCTTCCAGGTTTGCCCGGATTGCGGCGCGACCATGGACGGCGTGAACTTCGTGACATGCGAGCCGCTCACGACCTGGCCCTCGATGAGGGAGACGTGGTAGCCCGATGCGTTGTTCGCGCTGATGCGCCATTTGCCGGCTTCGCTCTCGAGGCGGAAGCTCAGCTGTTCAGGCGCCTTCTGCGCGCTGCCCGCGATGGTCGTCGGGCGATAGAAAACCTTGAGCCGGTTGCGCAGCATGACCATCATCTGGTTCTGCTCGCGGTAGGTGCTGTTGAGCGAGGGGATCTGCAGGGTGTTCAGATAGAACACGGATTCGCGATCCTGGGGCAGGTCCTTGCCGGTAAATACGATGCGAACGGTCTGCCCGGCTTTCGGATTGATCTTAAAAACGGGGGGCGTGACGATGAAGGGGGCATCGGCGTTCTGGGGTGTGGACTCGGGATTGCCGGAGTCGACCCAGAGCTGCATGACGCTGGGCGAATCGTCCTGGCTGCTGAGCTGGAGGGTCTGCTCGCGCGCATCAGCGGGGTAGATTACGCGGGTCGTGGACATGACGACGCTGGCCGACGCGCTTCCCAGTTGCGCCACCAGCGCGAGCGGTGCGACCACCTTGAATAATTTCGCGTTGAACCACGTCATGCCGGTTTGCCTTCTTGTGTGAACGATTGAATAACAGGGCCTGGAAGTCTCCAGGCCCGGCTTGAGGCGCCGACCCCGGATGAGGGGGCCGACGCTCAGGCGCTACTGTTACTGGTAGCTGACTGCGTACTGCACGCTGCCGAGCACCGAACCGGCGGTTGCAGTGCCCGTCGCGCTGTAGTAGCGCACGGCGAAGTCATGCGTGGCCGAGGTTGCGCCAGCAGCGAGGTTCAGACCCGCTGCGGCATAGCCCGTGCTGCCGGACAGGTTGAACGGCGTGGACGTTGCAGCGGGATCCAGCAGCTGCAGCGCCACGTTGCCGGCGGTGCCGGTGTTGCCGAGGTTGCCGTTGCTGTCGACCTGGTTGCCGACGAACACCGTCTTGATCGGCGTTGCGCTCGCCTGTGCCGTGCAGCCCGTCACGCCGATTGTGAAGGTGGTCAGGCCGGCGGCACTGCCCGCAGCCGAGAGAGCTCCAGCCGACACCTCGGGCAGCCGAACCGTCGGGTTCGATGCAACGCCATCGATCGTGACCGCGCAGGTCTGGGTCGCCACTTCACCCTGGAAGTTGATGGTGTTTGCGCTAGCCGCGAATGCGATCGCCGGAGCGGTGGTGGCCGCAACGATAGCGATAGCGGCAATCTTCTTGTTGAACAACATGGGTGGTTCCTTTCGGGGTTGAAGAGAACTAGTGATTCTCATTCACGCCCCCCTCCGGAAGATATCGGACATTTCCTAATTCTGGGGGGCGGACCCGAACCGCCGAAAATACCGATGCGCTGCACGGCGCCTGCGCGGGCTTGACTCGCCCGCGTCATTGACGCGGAGGCCATCTGCGGAACCCGTTTTGTGTCGTCGGGATGCGGGAACTTCGAGGTCGTTGCCGGAAACGCATCCCGCAGGTTGTCGCGTACCGTGGTGCATTCGGCACGGGCCTGCAGTGCGTGGGTGTAGGCGATTGTGTAAAAGCGCGTATGGAAACGTCGGCAGGAGCCCGATTCGCGGTTCACCCCTGCGCGTCGGCCGCCCCTTCTGCGATCAGCGGCCAGACCAGCGGTTCGAACTGGTCCGGTGTGATCGGCCTGGAGTACAGGAACCCCTGGGCGAAATCACAGCCCATCGCCTTGAGAAAATCCCGCTGCTCAACGGTTTCCACGCCTTCGGCAATGACCTGGATACCCAGTTTGTGTGCGAGCACCACCATCGCCTCGCAAAGCACCTGGTTATTTTCGTCGACGCTCAAATTCTGTACGAATGAACGGTCTATTTTCAGGTAATCGATGTCGAAGCGTTTGAGGTAGGCAAGCGAAGAATAGCCGGTACCGAAGTCGTCGATCGAGATCCCAATGCCAGCGAGACGGAAGTCCAGCAGCTTCTCGTCGATGTTGGATCCGGTCTGCAGCAGCAGCCCCTCGGTGATTTCCACCACCACGCTTTGCCCTGGCATGCCCTCGCGGTTGAGATATTCGTGCCACCGCGCTCCGATCCCGCCATCTTGACGAACCTGCACCGGAGACATATTCACGCTGATCTGGAACGACGGATCGTATTGGTCGCGCCATTGCCGCACCTGCTGCACGGCTTGCCTGAAGACCCAGTCGCCGATCGGGATGATGAGGCCCGTATCTTCGGCCAACGCAATGAAGTCCAGCGGGTTGATCATGCCGCGCTCAGGGTGCAGCCAGCGTATCAATGCCTCGGCCTTGCGAACCCGTCCCGTTGCCAGATCGACGACAGGCTGATAAAGCAGCCGGAACTGATTGCGAGGCAGGGCTGCGCGCAAGTCGCTGGTCAAACGCAAGCGCGTTTGCGCCTCCCGCTGCATGTCGGGCGTGAAGTAACTAAAGCGGTTACGACCGGCGTTCTTGGCCGCATACATGGCCTGGTCGGCGTTTTTGAACAGCGCATCGAGTTCGACGGTGTCATCGGGGAAAACGGTTACGCCGATGCTGGCCGAGATATATACCTCATCCGCACCGAGTTTGAATGGCTCGGTCAGTCTGCGATTGATGCTCTTCACGGTCAGCTCGACGGCCTCCATGTCGTCGAGATCGGGCAGGATCACCGTAAACTCATCGCCGCCGAGTCGGGCGACGGTGTCCAGATTGCGCACACACGAGCTGATGCGCCGGCCCGCCTCGATCAGCAGGACGTCCCCCGTGTCGTGGCCCAGGGAGTCGTTGACCTCCTTGAAGCGATCGAGGTCAATCAACATCAGCGCCATGCGCTTTTCCGAACGCCGCACGCGCGTGGCTTCCTGACTGAGACGATCGTGAAACAACTGGCGGTTCGGAAGACCGGTCAGCGCATCGAAATTGGCCTGCTTCCAGATGGTGGCCTCGAACGCCATCCGGTCACTGAGGTCGCGACCGACTGCCAGCACCGAAGTGATGCTGCCGCAACGATCGATCTCCGGCGTGATGCGGATATGGGTGCAGTGATCCTGCCCGTCCTTGCCCGCCCACCTCAGTTCAAACTGCGCGCTTTCCCCGGTAGAGATGACGTCGCCGATCTTCTTTTCGTAGACCAGCGCGTTAGGCCCGCCAGGGAGTTCCGAAGGCCGCTTGCCGAGCGCAGTGGCGAGATCGCACCCAGCCGACGTGCAGAAAGCGGGATTGGCGTAAGTGCGGCGCAGTTCCCGGTCGTAGCGCGTGATCGTATCGGGCGAGTTCTCGCTCAGCGTGCGCGACTCCCGCTCGCGCGCGACGAGTTCCGCCGTTCGGTCAACGACGGTCTGTTCGAGCGACGCATTGATCTCGTTGATCTTCTGAATCTTCTGCCGGATCGCAGTCCGCATTCGCTCGAAGCGCTGGGCCAGCCCGGCCAACTCGTCCGGTCCGCCGACGGAGCCTCGCCCATCCTTCACGTCGTCCTCGACGGCGCCGGCATCTTCGCCGGTGTCGTGCATCCTGCGCACGAGGTCTCTGAGCGGCGCCGAAATGCTGTTGGAAATGAACCAGGCAAGGAAGATGGAAAGCAGAAACCCGGAAATGCCGACCAGCACGATCTGGTTGCGTACCGCCTGTGCCTCCGCAGTCAAATTCCGCTCAGCGATCATGCTGACAACGAACCAGCTCGTGCCGGGGATTCTCGCGTAGGCAGCAAGGTAACGCCCGCCACCCTTCCCGGTGATTGCGATACACCGGCTTGCCTCACCCGACGCCCGGTGGCGGGCGATATCGTCGATCAGGCCCGGTTCGGGCGTGGTTCCGGCATTGGGCCACGAGGCGTCGTTGGGAACGACGATGATCTTGTTGTCGCTTGAATCGAATACGTAGATCGCCGTGCCGCTGCCCGAGGCAGCGTCGTTGAAAATCGTCGAGAAGTATTCGGGGCGGACGACCAGAACGAGATTGCCGATCTTCCTGTTGCTGCTCTTGTCGTAGATGGCGCGCACCATCCCCAGGTTCTGTTGTCCGACTCCATCGTCGTAACTGCCCCAGTATGTGTGCTCGTGCGTGTGTTCCGCCAGGCCGACGAGAGTCGTCACGCCCGTGGTCAATTGCGCGAACGCCTGCGTATCCAGAATCTGATCTTTCTGGTCGAGCAGATATTTCTGGTTAATGAAGTCGACCGATCCGTAGTGATCGAGCAGCAGCCGGGCCATGTCCTGCCGCGCTTCGCTCTGCTCCCTCGCGCTTCCGCTCGCCGCTCTCGCCAGCGCGCCCTGGACACGATCCGAAAGCACGAGGAGGTTGCTTTCCGTTTCGATCTGCTGCATTCGCAGCTGGACGTTTCTCGAAACCTGCCTCACCACCTCCTTGGAAAATATCTCCGCGTTCTCCTTGATTGCCGCGATCGACTTCACATAGGAAATGCAGCCCGAAATGAAAATGGGCAGCAACGACAACAGAATGAAAGCCGCAATGAGTCGATAGCGAATCTCGACGCGTCGAAGCAAATCCTGGCAGAGGTAGTCGAAAGCGCGCCGCAGCGACGCGGAGATCGAGTTCATTTGTAGTGCATTTTCGCTTCAGTCTTGACCGATACGTCGAGGCGCTCCGCGGCCTGCCCGGGCGTCAATTTCCTGAGCAGCACATCCTGCATCAATTTATGCAGCAGCCCAATCGTGTTGGAGGGAAGCGATGAATAATAGGGACTCGCAGTGGCGGGATAGCGGCTGACCGAGTTCGCGTAGTCGACGATCTCCACGTCGGTCACCACGGTTCCCATTCCTCGCTGAAACGGTGAGATGTTGTGACGCTTCCTCTGGAGAATCGGGAATCCCTTTCCGGCGATGAATTCCAGAAAACGGATGGCGGCAGCCTTGTTGGGCGTCTCGCAAACGGCAAAACCCGTTTCACTGCCGAGCACCGGCACCACCCGTTCGCCGCGTGCATTCCACGGCGGGATGAACACCCCAACCCCAAAGTCGTTCCCGTGCAACATGATGCCGGCGGCCCAGCTGCCCTGAAACGCCATGGCAACCTTGCCCTCCCTGAAAAGGCGCATGCCTTCGTCGTAACCCGTCGTCATGAACGACGGCTGGGCGTAACCACGCTCGGGAATCAAGGCGATGCGGGCGAAGATATCGGCCACCTCCGGCGTATCCAGATTCAGCGTGCCATCCGCCATTTTTTCTTTCCAGTGCGGCTCGTGTGCAACCACGCTGTTGGCAAAGCCGGAAGCGAACGGCCCATTGCCGAGCATGTTCGGAAAACCTCCGTTCCACATGATGGGGACCATCCCGGCCCGCTTGAGCCTCGCGCAAACGGCCAGAAATTCATCGAAATTCGTCGGCAGCGTGTCGATTCCTGCCTTTGCGAACATGGCCCGGTTGTAATAGATCATCGTCGTCGCCACGCCACCCGAAACGCCAAACCCCTTGCCGCGGCGACTGGTCCAGTCGCGCTTGAGCGGGTCCAGCATGTTCTGCCATGCCGACGTCTCGCCGACATCGGCAAGCACGCCCTGGTCGACCAGTTCGGCGGCGTAGGCGTTCGGATTGATGCTGACGAGATCAGGCAGCGTGCCGGCTGCCACGCGAGGCTTGATGTTCTCCTCGACCGAATTGCCGATCATGAACTGCACGTTGACGTGCACATCGGGATTGAGCTTGCCGAACTCAGCAGCGATCTGGAGCATCTCTTCTGGCCAGTCCGGCGCCCAGATCAGTGCGGTAATGGTGGTTTTGGGCGGCGGCGCCTTGCTGCCTGGCGCGTCAGCCTGCTGATCGCAACCAAAGAGCAAAAACATGCCGATCAGACCAGATAGCAGCCAGGCAAACTTGATTCCGTGCACGTAACGCTCGCTTTTCAGTTCGGGTATGGCAAACCAGGCGTCTGGTGAACTGGCGTTACCGAATGAGCCGGCTCGGGAAACGCAATGGTCAGTCGGCTACGGCTACCGTCGTCCAGACCGGACGCAGAAGAGCCAAACTGCATATCGGCTGAAACTACGTGTCACTTGAGGGCTTCGGGTTGATTCGCCGTGTGCGCAGCGCCAATGTGTTTTCTGGGCGTTATCGGACGTGTCCCTGCGGACAAACGAACGTTCATGCATGTTGCCAGGCATGGTCGCGCAGTTCGATGTGCAGGCGCGAAGCGATGACATCTACGATCCGATGCAGGCAAAGAATCGGTCTCTTTGCGGGCTCGCGCCCGTCGCCGTCCGCGACCTGTAACCCGGGTCATGATGGATCGCTACTTGCGCGATTCCCACTCGGGTTTGACAGCATTCACCGTGTGGCGTACGGCCCCTTACGCTCTTCGAGTAAGGGGCAGACGTCGGAACAGCGCGAGGGATCTATTCGGAGATCAGGAACCGGTCGCGGTTCTTTGCATCCTTGATCCAGTTCGGTGCGCGCCCCCTGCCGGACCAGGTAGCGCCGGTCGCAGGGTCGCGATATTTCGCGGACGACGCGCCAGCTGACTGCCCCGGTCTGCCGCGGCGGCTCCCGAAGATGTCCCGCGGCGTATATCCAAACTCGGCCACCTTCTCGCGAATATCGGCGAGAACCGTCTCGAACTCCTGATGACGGACGGCGGCCGCCTGGCTCTCGAGTTCCGCAATTTGCGCTTTCAGTTCCTTGTACGTTGCCACGGATCGCCTCCCACAATGTGGATGCCACACGGCAATCATAGTGACTTTCGCACGACGCTGACCGCAATCGGGATGGCCGCCCGGCACGCGTCTTCTCCACCGGCTGCACCGCGGAAAGTCAGCGCAGGATCGTGATGCCGCTGCCCGACTGCGAGCCCCCGAACGTTGAACCCATGTGCATTGACGCAAACGCGAAACGGTGGAGCGCCCGGGCTCATTATTTATCCCGGCGTTATTCGGGCGCGGGCTGACTCCCGCGTTTTTCTGGTGACGACAAGTCTGTTCAGCACGTAAAGCGTATTGCAGCCGCAATCCGTGTGGAACGCCTGGAGAATACCCGCGTACCGGTCAGCCTCCGTTAGCTGCCGTGCTATCCTTGCGGCATGCGATTTGCGGGTTGTAATGGTGTGGTGCAGTAACTCGCATGGAAGGAGTTTTAAAGGTGGATGAACGAAAACGGGAAAGTATAGTTTCATACCTCCGCCGCAGAATGGCGGAATTTGGAATCGAGCCAGACGATATCGCGGCTTCGATTGCCCAGGACCAGCTTCGGCTGCGCGCTGCACGCTACCAGAATGCGTCGGGCAACACGTGGGACGGCAACGGCGAGATGCCGCAATGGCTCGTTCAGGCGATGAGCGCCGGACAATCGCTCGAACACTTCGCCATCGGGAATTCCGACGAGAAACAGGCATCCCAACGCGCGCGCGTCAATTGGGCGAACGATCCATTCGCCGGCAGCCGGCTGGCCACTGAAAATCCGGAGCGCCTGGGCGCCCCCTG
>Ga0306920_100009605_pt1 | contig 12919 bp, 13 predicted proteins | sample flu12Cox44000170_FD_204666 | JGI IMG/M metagenome (GOLD analysis project Ga0306920, IMG submission 204666) | Lab enrichment of tropical soil microbial communities from Luquillo Experimental Forest, Puerto Rico - flux4day.12C.oxic.44.000.170 (v2)... | ecosystem: Environmental > Terrestrial >...
GGTGACGAGCGCGATATGCCTGATGCGAGCCATCTGCCATCCTCCCTCAATACGCGCGCCGGTCGAAAGCGCGGGTTTGCTGTGTAGGCTCACGCCAATCGCATCGTCAAGAGAAGCCTCGGCCGGCGATCTGCTATAAGCGTCGTGTTCGCATCGGCAGCGGGAGGAGAATGATGGAAAAGCGGCGGAGCATCGACGTGGCAGGGGCGAAGCACGTCAACCCGATCCCGAGCGCCAGCCGGCGCGGGCCTTTTCTGGTCTCTGGGGCGATTTCCGGCGCCGATCCAGAGACCGGCAAGGTCCCGGTCGACCTCGACGAGCAATGTCGGCTGATGTTCGAGAACGTCCGTCGCGTAATGGCCGCGGCCGGCGGCTCGCCGGATGACATCGTCAAGATGACGGTGTGGATAACCGACCGCTCTCTGCGCGAGATCATGAACCGGCACTGGGTCGCGATCTTTCCCGATCCGCATTCGCGGCCGGCTCGCCACACCCTAACCTCCAGCGACTTCACCCCGCCGATGCAAATCCAATGCGATCTGATGGCTGTACTAAGCGAGAGCTGAGGCCATGAAGATCGTCGATATTCGCACGACCCCCCTCTCCTACCGCTGCGACCCGCCCTATGGCAGCGCCGGCGGCATGCAGGCGCGCCGCGGCAGCCTCCTCGTTGAGATCGAGACCGACGAGCGCATCATCGGGATCGGAGAGGCCGGGGTCGGCGGCGGCGCCACTGCAGGTGTCATCGAAAAGCTGTTGCAGCCGATGCTGATCGGTGAGGATCCGCTCCTGATCGAAGGGCTCTGGCAGAAGATGTTCGCGCGCACCCGCCAGTACGGGCGGCGCGGCGTCGTCATGAATGCGATCAGCGGCATCGACATCGCACTCTGGGACATCGCGGGAAAAACCGCCAACCTGCCGGTCTACCGCTTGCTCGGCGCCTGCCGCGAGAGGGTCGAAGCCTATGCCAGCGGCGGCTTTTACCAGCAAGGAAAATCGGTTGACGATCTGGCCGGCGAGGCCGAGGGCTACCGCGCCCGTGGCTTTCAGGGCATGAAGATGAAGGTCGGGCGCAACCCGTCGACCCAGACCCATCTGCGCCATCTGGTCGAGCATTCGCAGGTGTGCGAGGTCGAACCCGAGGAGGACATCGCAAGGGTAGCGGCGGTGCGCCAGGCGCTGGGGCCCAAGGCGAAGCTGATGGTGGACGTTAATTGCGCCTGGAGCCCGTCCTTCGCGATCGAAATGGGCCGAGCGTTCGAGCCCTATAAGCTTTATTGGATCGAGGAACCGGTCTCGACCGACGATATCGACGGCAGCGCACGGGTCGCCGAGGCGCTGGCCACGCCAATCGCCGGCTACGAGACCGAGATCGGGCTCTATGGCTTTCGCGAATTGATCACGCGGGGCGCGGTCGACATCGTACAGCCCGACCTCGCCTGGGCTGGCGGGTTCTCCGAATGCCGCCGTATCGCCGCCCTGGCGCACGCACACCATCTCACGGTCGCACCTCACTCCTTCGCCGGCGCCGTCTTGCTGGCAGCCTCGCTGCACTTTATCGCCTCGATCCCGAATGGGCTGGTGCTCGAATTCGACCAGAACCCGAATGGTCTGCGCGACGACTTGTTGAAGGAGCCGATCACGATCGAAAGCGACGGGTCGATTAGATTGCCGGAGCGACCCGGTCTCGGGATCGAGCTCGACCGCGCCGCGGTCGAGCGTTATCGCGGTCGATGACGGGCCGCAGGCTCTACACGATCGGTTACGAAAGAGCACTTCTCGGGGATGTTATCGCTGCTCTCAGCGCGGTCGGTGTCGCGACCGTCATCGACGTGCGCGACCGGCCGATATCGCGCCGGCCCGGCTTTTCGAAACGGCAGCTAGCCGCCGCGGTCGAGGAGGCCGGAATGCGCTATGTCCACCTGCAGGCGCTCGGCACGCCGCCGGAAGGCCGGCTCGCCAATCGTCGCCGCGAGTGGAACCGGTTTTGGGGGATCGTCGAAGAGAAACTCGCCCGCCCCGAAGCTGAACTCGCGCTGCAGAGGGCCACCGATCTCGCGCAAGCCGCCACGAGCTGCTTGCTGTGCTATGAATCCGACTGGCAGATCTGCCATCGTCGCCGGGTCGCCGAACGCCTTGTTAGACGCCACGGCTTTGTGGTGTCCCACCTGGTTTCGGTGCCGAACTGACGGGAGGATGAGATGAACAAAAACGCCTCGATTGTTATTCTGGCCCTCGCGACACTCCTGGGGACGAGCGGCGGCGTGCAAGCTCAGCAGGCCAACATGAGTTTTTTCGTGACCAGCGCCGGCTCCGGCAAAGGCGCGGATCTCGGAGGCTTGGCAGGCGCAGACCAGATCTGCCAAGGGCTCGCGCAAAGCGCAGGCGCCGGCAATCGTACTTGGCATGCCTATCTCAGCACGCAGGCGGCGGATGGCCAGGCGGCGGTCAATGCGCGCGACCGCATCGGCCGCGGGCCCTGGCAGAACGCCAAAGGAGTCGTGGTTGCAAAGGACGCCGACGAATTGCACGGCAATAATAATCTGACGAAGCAAACTGCGCTGACCGAGAAGGGCGACGTCGTCAATGGCCGCGGCGATACCCCGAACCGGCACGACGCTTTGACCGGAACGCAACCGGACGGCCGCGCCTTCCCGGCCGGCGAGGACAAGACCTGCCACAACTGGACGAGCAGTACTCAGGGCGCGGCGATGGTCGGGCATATCGACCGCCAGGGCTTGCGCGATGATGAGGCGTCGCACTCCTGGAAGTCTTCGCATCTGTCGCGCGGCCCTGACGGCGGCTGCAGCCAAGCCGACCTGCGCAGCACCGGCGGTGACGGGCTCTTCTACTGTTTCGCCGCCAACTAGGCGCGCGTCCATTCTCTTTCCGGCGTCGCGCGGCGCTGTTCCTTGATCGCGGCGCGACGCGCCTTAGCCTCCAGGCGCCGCTCCGTTGCGGCTACGCTGGGCTTGGTCGGCCGACGCCGGGTCGGGGGGACGGCAGCGCGCCGGATCAGCGCCACGAGCCGGTCGAGCGCGTCCTGACGATTGCGCTCCTGTGTACGGTAGCGCTGCGCGGTGATGACAATGACATCGTCGCGGGTCAGCTGGCGACCCGCCAGCCGTGCCAATCTTTCGCGCACGCCCTCAGGGAGTGAACGCGAGCGCGACAGGTCGAAGCGCAACTGCACGGCGCTCGACACCTTGTTGACATTCTGCCCGCCCGGCCCGGATGCTCGGATAAAGCTTTGCTCGACCTCGCTGTCGTCGAGGAACAGATGGCGGTTAATCGGGATCAACATAGCACTTCACGCTGGATAGCATGGTAGTGTAAGCGTGAGCGTCATTCCGGTCGGGTCGCATCGTCCCAGCCTGCCACCTCGGCGGTGTGCCCCTGTGATTTGTCAGGAGAGATTTGTCAGGAGCCAAGTATGCCTAATCTGAGTTTCGCCGCACCGACGACCGTCGACGAGGCCATCCGCGCGCTTGCCAACGCCCAAGGTTTAGCGAAACCGCTGGCCGGCGGCACCGATCTTTTGGTGCAGATGCGGTCCGGCCGGACACGGCCCGAAGTGATCGTCGACATCAAGAGGATTCCCGACCTGATCGGCATCCGGGAGACCGGCGACAGCTTTGTAATAGGTGCCGCTACGCCTGGTGTGATGCTCAGCGAGCACGAAGCTTTTTCCCGCGCGTGGCCGGGAATTGTCGAAGGCGTCGATCTCATTGGCTCGCAACAGATCCAGGGCCGTGCCTCGCTGGTTGGCAATCTGTGCAATGCTTCGCCCGCCGCCGACAGCGTCCCGGCGCTAATCGCCGCGCATGCGGTCGCGGTCATCGCCGGCCCCGACGGGAAGCGCGAGGCACCGGTCGAGGCGATCGTCACCGGGCCGGGCCAGACTTCGCTCAAGAAGGGCGAGTTCATTGTCGAGTTTCGGGTGCCAAAGCCAAAACCACGGCAATCGGACGCCTATCTCCGCTTCATTCCGCGCACCGAAATGGATATCGCGGTCGTCGGATGCGGTGTCAACGTGACCCTGGACGCGTCCGGTCTCTGCACCGATGCACGCGTCGTGCTCGGCGCCGTCGCTCCGACCCAGGTCATCGTCGACGAAGCCGCCCAGGCGTTAAAGGGCCATAGGCTCGACGACGACACGCTTTCCCGGCTCGATGCCGCCGCGCAGCGAGCCTGCAAACCGATCAACGACAAGCGCGGCACGATCGAATACCGAACCAAGGTCGCCGGCGTCCTCGCGAGACGGGCGGCCGCCATTGCATTTGAGCGCGCCGCCGGGCGCGTGGCGGGAGTCCACTAATGGCCAAGCAACACGTATCGACGATTATCAACGGCGAACCGGTTGAATATCTGTGCGAGCCGCAGCAAACGATGCTGGACGTTCTGCGCGACGAATTGAACCTGACAGGCAGCAAGGAAGGCTGCAGCTCGGGCGATTGCGGCGCCTGCACAATCATCTGTGACGGCAATATCGTCTGCTCGTGCCTGATGCTCGGGGCCGAGGCCGAAGGCCGCAAGATCACGACGATCGAAGGCATCGCCGAGGGCGAAAAGCTGCACCCAGTGCAGCAGAAATTTCTCGAGCACGCCGCATTGCAATGCGGCTTCTGCACCCCCGGTTTCATCGTCGCGGCGAAAGCGCTGCTCGACGAGAATTTGAATCCGACCGAGGAAGAGACCCGCTACTGGCTCGCCGGCAACCTGTGCCGCTGCACCGGTTATGACAAGATCATTCGGGCGGTGCTCGACGCGGCCGCGGAGATGCGCGCTGGGGCAGCGCGATGAGTTACCTCGACAAAGACGCCCTGAAGGTGGTCGGCACCCGGCCGATCCGTCCGGATGGCGTCGACAAGGTTATTGGACGCGCGAATTTCGGCGCCGACATGAAGATGCCTGACATGCTGTGGGGTAAGATCAAGCGCAGCCCACACGCGCATGCGCGGATTATCTCGATCAACACCGAAAAGGCGATGGCGTTACCGGGCGTCAAGGCGGTGACGACTCGCGCCGATTTCCCGGACATCCCGCCGGACAAGCGCACAATTGGCGCCATGCCCCACAATCTGTGGGACCTGTCGCGCAACTGCATGGCTAAAGGCAAGGCGCTCTACGAGGGGCACGCGGTGGCTGCGGTCGCCGCGACCTCGCAGGCGATCGCCGAGCAGGCGCTCGATCTGATCGAGGTCGAGTACGAGGTATTGCCGCATGTGATGGATGTCGAGGCGGCGATGGCGGACGATGCGCCGATACTGCACGACGATATCTTTACCGCGGGGGTCGAACCCAAGCCGGCCAAGCCGTCAAACGTCTCGAAAATGGTTCGCTTTGCCAAGGGCGACGTCGACGCCGGGTTCGCCCAAGCCGACATCGTCATCGAGCGGCGCTACACGACAAAACCGGTGCACCAGGCCTATATCGAGCCGCACGCCTGCGTCGTCTCGGTGGCGCCGGACGGGCAGACCACGATCTGGAGCTCGAGCCAAGGCCAGTTCATGGTCCGCGCCTACACCTCGCGGATCGCCGGCGCCGAGGATAATGCGAGCATCCGCGCGATCCCCGCCGAGATCGGCGGTGGCTTTGGCGGCAAGACGATCATCTATCTCGAACCGGTCGCCTATATGCTGTCGAGGAAGTCTGGCCGGCCGGTCAAGATCGTGATGAGCCGCGAAGAGGTGTTCCGGGCGACCGGGCCGACCTCAGGCGCCGTCGTCGAAGTCAAGATGGGCGCCAAAAAGGATGGCCGGATCACCGCCGCCAGGGCCGTGCTCAAATACCAGTCCGGGGCGTTTCAGGGTTCGCCGGTTCAGCAGGGCTGTATCTGCGGACTTGCGGTCTACGACCTGCCCAACGCCGAGGCGATCGGCTACGATGTTCTGAGCAATCGCCCCAAGGTTGCCGCCTATCGGGCCCCGGGCGCGCCGATCGGCTCGTTTGGGGTCGAGAGCTGCATCGACGAACTGGCCCGCGAGCTCCGCATCGACCCGCTCAGAATGCGCGAGATCAACGGCGCCAAAGACGGCACCAAGGCAACACACGGGCCGACCTGGAACAACATCGGCTACATGAAGACGGTCGAGGCCGCAAAAGCCCACCCGCAGATGAGCGTGCCGCTCGGGCCCAACCAGGGGCGCGGTATCGCCTCGGGCTACTGGCACAATGCCGGCGGTGAATCGAGTGCCGCGTGCCACGTCAACGAAGACGGCACGGTGACGGTCACCGAAGGACACCCCGATATCGGTGGGTCGCGCGCCTCGATGGCGATGATGGTGGCCGAGGTGCTCGGCATTCCATTCGAACGGGTCCGTCCGGTCGTTGGCGACACAACGGCGATCGGCTTCAGCGCCTCGACCGGCGGCAGCCGTGTCACTTTCGCAGGCGGTATGGCGGTGACCCAGGCGACCCAGAAGGTCGTCGAGGAACTCAAAAAGCGCGCCGCGATCATGTGGGACATCAGCCCCGAGGCGGTTGAGTGGCGGGACGGGAAAGCCTTCCCCGCGGGCGCCAACGCCGGAAGTTTCGAGCCGGTCGATCTGGCGGCGATCGCCGCCAAGGCGGCGCGCACCGGCGGCCCGATCAGCGCTGAGGTGCAGATCAACGCGCAGGGCCAGGCGCCGGGCTTTACGACCCATATCTGCGATGTCGAGGTCGACAAGGAGACCGGGCACGTCAAAATCCTGCGCTACACGGCGATCCAGGATGTCGGCCGCGCGATCCACCCGTCCTATGTCGAAGGTCAGATGCAGGGCGGCGTGGCGCAAGGGGTTGGCTGGGCATTGAGCGAGGAATACATCTACGACAAGGATGGCCGGCTCGAAAATCCGGGCTTCCTCGACTATCGCGTGCCGGTGGCCTCGGATATGCCGATGATCGACACGGTCCTGATCGAGGTGCCGAACCCGCGTCATCCGTTCGGCGCGCGCGGCTGCGGCGAGGTCCCGATCATCCCACCGATGGCGGCGGTCGCAAACGCGATCGCGGACGCCACCGGTATCCGGTTGCGCGACCTCCCGATGTCGCCACCGCGGCTGCGCGCCGCGCTCGACGCCACGGAGCCGATGCGCGCCGCGGCGGAATAAAGAGGTCGTTGCGAGGAGCGAAGCGACGAAGCAATCTCGATCCGCCGAGCAAAGGCATGCACGAGATCGCTTCGCCAACGCGCGCAATGACATAGCGAGATCCTGCCCGGCACTCGCCTAAGCCGGGGCGACGGTTATAGCGGGAGTACGGTTCACATGACATATATGCCGAAAGAATTGCAGAAGGTTGTCGGGACCCGTCCCATTCGCCCGGACGGGGTCGACAAGGTCACCGGGCGCGCCAATTTCGGGGCCGACATGGTGATGCCCGGCATGCTGTGGGGCAAGGTCAAGCGCAGCCCTCACGCCCATGCGCGGATCATGTCTATCAACATCGACAAGGCACTCAAATTGCCCGGCGTCAAAGCGATCGTCACGTCGGATGACTTTCCGCCGATCGCCTCCGAAGAAGCATTCGTCGGCGAAGGGCCGATGAATTTCCGCGACCTGTCGCGCAACTGCCTGGCGCGCGACAAGGTCCTCTATGACGGCCACGCCGTCGTCGCGGTGGCGGCAACTTCGCCGGCAATCGCGGAGGAAGCCTGCGAGCTGATCGAAGTCGAATACCACGTGCTGCCCTACGTCATCGACGTCGAAGAGGCGATGAAGCCTGATGCGCCCCTACTGCATGACGATCTGTTCACCCAGGGTGTCGATCCGAAGCCGAACCACCCCTCGAACATCGCCAAGGTGGTCGCCTTCGCGAAAGGGGACATCGACGCCGGTTTTCGCGACGCCGACGTCATCATCGAGCGACGCTACTCCAACGCGCCGGTGCACCAGGCCTATATCGAGCCGCATGCCTGCGTCGTCTCCGCCGCCGCCGACGGCCAGTGCACGATCTGGAGTTCGAGCCAGGGCCAGTTCATGGTGCGGGCCTATTGCGCTAAGCTCCTCGGCATCGACATCTCCAACATAAGGGCGATCCCGGCCGAGATCGGTGGCGGGTTCGGCGGCAAGACGCTCGTTTATCTCGAGCCGGTCGCCCTCGCGCTGGCGAAGAAAACCGGCCGACCAGTCAAGATGGTCATGAGCCGTGAGGAAGTCTTCCGCGGTACCGGTCCGGCGGCGGGCGCGGTCATCGAGGTCAAGCTCGGCGCCAAGAAGGACGGCCGGCTGACCGCCGGCGACGTCGTGCTCAAATATCAGGCCGGCGCCTTTCCAGGGTCCCCGGTGGGGCCCGGCTGCATGTGCGCCTTTGCGATGTACGACATCCCAAATGCCAAAGTTACCGGCTACGACGTCGTTTCAAATCGCCCGAAGGTTGCCGCCTACCGCGCGCCCGGCGCGCCGAATTCCTCTTATGGTGTCGAGAGCTGTCTCGACGAGTTGGCCGACCAGCTTGGGATCGACCCGCTCTCGTTGCGCGAGAAGAATGCGGCCAAGGACGGCGTCAAGGCGGTGCATGGGCCCACTTGGCAAAACATCGGTTACACGCAGACCGTCGAGGCCGCCAAGAACCACCCGCACCTGAAGGAAAAGCTCGGACCCAACCAGGGCCGCGGCATCGCTTCCGGCTTCTGGTTCAACATCGGCGGCGAGTCGAGCGCCGCGTGCCACATCAACGAGGATGGCACCGCCGTCGTCGTGTCGGGCAACCCGGATATTGGCGGCTCGCGTGCGTCGATCGCGATGATGGCGGCCGAGGTGCTCGGGATCCCCGTCGAGCGGGTCCGGCCGATCGTTGGCGACACGAGCTCGATCGGCTTTTCGTTCCTGACCGGCGGTAGCCGCGTCACCTTCGCGACGGGCATGGCGGCGACGCAAGCCGCCGAGAAGGTCGTCGAGGAATTGAAGAGGCGCGCCGCAATGATCTGGGACATCAGCCCGGACGCGGTCGAATGGAAGGACGGCAAGGCCTACCCCGCCGGCCCCAATGCCGGCAGTTTCGAGCCGCTGCCCTTGGCCGAGATCGCGCTCAAATCGGGACGCACCGGCGGGCCGATCAGTGCCGAGGTGTCGATCAACGCGCAGGGCGCCGGCGGCGGCTGGGCGACCCATATCTGCGATGTCGAGGTCGACAAGGAGACGGGGCAGGTCAAGATCCTGCGCTACACCGCGATCCAGGATGTCGGCCGCGCGATTCATCCGTCTTATGTCGAGGGCCAGATCCAGGGCGGCGTGACCCAGGGTGTCGGTTGGGCTTTGAATGAGGAATATATCTACGACAAGGACGGCCGACTTGAGAATCCTGGCTTCCTCGACTACCGCGTGCCGGTCGCCTCGGATCTGCCGATGATCGATGCGGTAATCATCGAAGTGCCGAACCCGCGCCATCCGTTCGGCGCCAAAGGCGTCGGCGAGGTGCCAATCGTGCCGCCGATGGCGGCGGTCGCCAACGCGATCGCTGACGCGATCGGCATCCGCATGCGCGATCTGCCGATGTCGCCGCCGCGGCTGCGCGCCGCGATCGACGCGCAGGAGCCGCTGCCCAAGGCAGCGGAGTAGTAGTGCCGCGCGTCCATTTCTCAGGCCAGGCTGCGCGGCGGTTCACCGCCGGGCAGACCGAGCTCGAGGTGGAGGCGAATAATTTCCGCCGGATGGTTCTGGAGCTCGACCGCCGCTTCCCCGGCCTCGGGCGTCAGATCGAGGAAAGCATGGCGGTCGCGATCGACGGCGAGATCTTCCAGGACGCCTATCTCGCCCAGCTCAACCCGGACAGCGAGATCTACCTGATCCCCAAAATCGGCGGCGGCTGATAAAGCGATGCCGCAGGTTCGCGAGCCGGAAACCGATGAACTCTTCGAGATGGCGAACTTGTTCCCGCGCACGACAGGGCTGCCGATGACAGTGTGGGTCAGCCCTCGGGGAAACGCGCGCCACGATCTCCGTGTCAAAGTCAACATGACCCACGGCAATCAGATGAGCGTCTCGAACACTGCCGTAGTAGGAGTTCGCCCCAGCCCGCACATCATAACGGGCCGGTTGTCACCACGTGATGAGCAGGCGGTCTTCGAATGGGCAGCGCTGAACACCGATGCCCTCATCGAATATTGGGAAGGCCGGATCGACACCATCCAGCTTGGCCAGGCTCTAAAGCGAGTTGCTTCGAGGAATCTGGGCGCCGCTTCGGAGCCGTAGGTGTTGGCAACGCTATAGCACTGCCTGACGACGATTATTCTTCCGGCACGCCGAGCTTGCGTAGGCCGGCAAAATAAACCGATTCGTATAATGCGCGGATCTTCGGCGGTCCCCAATAGCCGGTGACCTTCATGTCGGCGATCGTGGATACCCAGACTTTGCCGCTCAACTGATAGGTTTCCGCGAGCTCCCTGCTGCCGCGTTCGGTCTCGCCGTTGAGCGCATAGGCTGCGCCCAAAAACGAATAAGCCAGCGGGAAAGTAGGAATCGCGCTTCGACCCTTTTCCAGCCAGGGGATCGCTTCTTGAATGCGCGATTGCAGCAAATACACCTGTCCGATCCGATGATACCAATAGCCGATCTGCGGATCGCGGGGACTGAGGCGGATCGCTTGCTCGTGCAAGTTGATCGCTTCGTCTAGGGATCCGACCCAGAACTTGCACCAGCCGAGACCCGCAAGAGCGTCGACCCAGCTATGGTTGAACGCGAGCGCCTCTTGATATTCCGGGATGCACTGCTCGTTGCGCCGGGTCGCGCGCAACACCTGGCCGTAGGCATAATGGGCGATTGGGCTCCGCGGCAATACCGTCGGAACCTCGCGCACTAACGCCTCTGCCTGCGCAAAGTCCTCCTTCGCTGTGTCGGTCATGCGGTCGAGCGCGCGAGCGGCGAGGATGCTCGCCAAGAGGCTCTTGGCCTCAGCTGAGGCCGGCTCGAGTGACAATGCGCCCTGGAACCAGCCAACAGCTTCGGCATAGTTCTCCCGCGTCGGGGATTTGTAGGACGCGGCACGCCCCCGCAAAATGTAATCCATTGCGTCGGGACGCTCGACCGGTCGGGAAGCCTCCGCGCCGACCAGTTCAAGGTGCAAGGTGAGTGCGATTCGGCCGGTTATCTCGTTCTGCACGGCGAATGGATCGCTCGTCTCGCTGTCGAACCGCTCCGCCCACAGATGCGCGCCGGATTCGGCATCGACCAGCTGGGCGTTTACTCGGGTCTGATTCCCCGAACGTCGCACGCTGCCCTCCAGCACATAGCGCACCCCGAGCTGGCGGCCGATCTGCTTCGCATCGATCGGCTTGTTTTTGTACGTGAAGGCGGTATTGCGCGCGATCACGAACATGCCGGCCAGTCGCGACAGGTCAGTCGTCAAATCATCAGTGACGCCGTCGGCGAAATATTGCTGCCCCCCGCCTTCGCTGAGGTCTGCGAAAGGCAGCACGACGATGGAGAGGCGCGGTGCGTTTGTTGGCCGCGCGGTCGCGCCCGCTGTCGCCGGCGCGGAGGTGGATGGCGCCGGACGAGGCCGCCAAGCTGCGGCGGCCACGAGGATCAAGACCGCAAGCCCCACGGCGAAGCCGACGAGGGCAAGGCGCCGGCGCCGGGTCCTCGCAGGCGCCGCTTGCGCGCTCGGCGCATCAGAGATCGCGATGGCGCGCGGTGTGCGCTCCGGGATGAGGATCGCGGCAGGCCCATTGATGCCGCTGCTGATTGCGAGAGCAGCGGCCGCCGAGCCGGTCGCTTGCTCGAATCTGGTCACGGGCGCGACAAACCGATAGCCGCGGGCAGCGACTGTCTGGATGCAGCTTCCCTCCGATCGCCCCTGATCGAGAATGCGGCGCAGCGCCGAGATCTGAACGGTCAGATTGGCGTTCTCGACCACGGTCCGCGCCCAGACGGCCGCCATGATTTCTTCTTTCGTGACGAGATTACCGGCCCGCTCAACAAGCACGCCGAGGACATCGAGGGCGCGCGGGCCCATCGGTACCGGGACGTAGACGCCGCGTTCGTCGCGCTGAGACAGACCCTCGCGCCGATCGAAGCGAAACTCCTCGAACTGAAAATTCTCGGTCGTGGCGAGCACGCCGATGCCTCCCGTATTCGCGCCTTAGCCCCTTCGAGCAGAATTCCCGGCGCGTTTTCGGCTCGATCTTGCAGAGATTGGGGCGAATTTGCAGCATTTTTGCAATTTTTTTATGCCGCCTTTGTAGCCCTATCTCGCGGGCGCGCACCCCAATGGCTGTCTGAGCTGGAAGCTCATGAACCCAACGGGAGACGAGGAAATGCGCTGCTACAAGAAGGCGATGTTCAGAACTGCGATCACCGGAACTCTTGCGACGGTCTCACTGGCAATGGGTCTTGTCACCCAGGCGTCTGCCGGATGCGTAAACCCGTCGGGGTTTAAGGCGAGCGCTTTCCAGCCGATCTCGTGGCAACGGACGGGTGAATTCGGGCCAAGCTCGCCTCTGCTGGTCGCGGACCTCGATGCCTCCGTTGATGGGATCGTGGGGTTCTGGAGAGTGACGTATGTGTCCAAAGGCACCCCCGGTCTGCCTGACGGCACGGTCTTCGAGAACGGATTCCAGCAATGGCATTCGGACGGAACAGAGATCCATAACTCCCAAGCTCCGGCAGCGCAGGGCAATTTTTGTCTCGGGATATGGAAGAAAAGCGGAAAATCTCATTATACACTCAATCACTTTTACCTGGATTCGGATCCCGCTACCAACACCCTGCAGGGCCGGGGTCAACTCCGCGAAGAAATTGACCTGGACCGAGGCGGCGATGAACACTTCGGGACTGTTACGTTCGATGTCTATGATCTCGAAGGGAACCTTCTTGTCCACCTCCAGGGCACGGTGCACGCGACCCGTATCACTGTGAAGACCGATTTGAAGGACCTGTTCTGAGCAGCGACCCCGCTACGCCGGGCCCAACACGACTCCGCGAAACCTAACGGGGAC
>Ga0306920_100009606_pt1 | contig 12918 bp, 9 predicted proteins | sample flu12Cox44000170_FD_204666 | JGI IMG/M metagenome (GOLD analysis project Ga0306920, IMG submission 204666) | Lab enrichment of tropical soil microbial communities from Luquillo Experimental Forest, Puerto Rico - flux4day.12C.oxic.44.000.170 (v2)... | ecosystem: Environmental > Terrestrial >...
ATTCTGCGGTCGCGATCGGGAGCTATTCTGTTGTTCGAGCCGGGCGCCAATAATATATCGATGCCTTATACTTTTGAGAAATTTGCCAGTGTCCCGTCCGTGTCCCGTCGAGATTCTGGGCTCGCGAGCGTCGCCTCGATAATTTAATTTCGATGCGTTTGTTAAGCCGACGGTATCTGCTTTAGCCATGAGGGTCTCGGTGCCCGGCCGAAAAGCAAGCCGCGGACTTGACCCCTCAGTTGGCGGCCTCACCGTCTGACCATGAGCAAGGCAATATCTTGAGCAAGTCAATATCTAAAGAGTGTATGGCTCTTCTAAAAGAAGCCAGCGAGATGTTCAGCGAAACAGGTTGCGTGCCTGGTATCGATGGAGAAGAGGTGGCAGCTGAAACGATAGTGCCGGATGTGAAGGGATACATCTCGGAGACAATCGACGACCCGGAAGCAATTTACGACCCGGCGATATGGGATACACCTGGGTTTGCGCTGGTCCTTTCGTGGCTGGCACAAAAATGGCATCAAAGATGCCGCAAGCTCGCACCTCGTGGCAGTAAGAACCCTCAGGAATACCTGACCAGGGAACAACTCAGGGCATGTCTCGACTCGGCTGCGGCTGAGTTGATCCGAGAAATTACGCAAGGACGGTCACTGAACTAGGGTGTGCACCCATAAGCGGGCTGCCATCGAATTGGTGCCCTTCCCCGGTAGTCAGTGTGCAAGGCGGACAGGCTCGACGACCGCATGAATCTCGTGCGCCCGCCTCGCTGCCGGCGCATCAGTTGTTTTTTCACTACCTAGCCGGCAACGACAGCGTGCCTCACCTGCTCTGCACCGCTCACGCTGTGCAGCGAGGCCGGCAATTGCAGCACCGTTGCGTGTTGGCCTTCATAGAGCCGCGTGACCAACACGATCTCTCCATTAGGAAATTCGAGCGCATCGTGATGCACGTTCGGTTTGTCTGCGTTCACCTGCCGAAAGCGGGCTACCTTGTCGCCAATTGCCTTTTCACGCTCCCACCTTAAGCTTAAGAGAATGGCAAACCCGCGCTCGAACTCGATCTGTTTCTCGAACGCAACCTCCGTGCCGGGAAGCAGGCACACCGCCACGGTCGGTTCTCCCACGGCGGCAAAACCCCGCGTGATCGAGTTGTTGAACTGGGTCGTTACGAGCTTGTCTCCGACCCTTGCGGGTCGGGACGTCACATGGTGCAGACTGTAGTCGCACATCGACAACACTCCCTGATTGGGGCAGCCGAGATCGTTGTCCTTCCCGGAGAAATACGCCCGCGACAATCTTGTGTCCACCGAGCAATCGCCGCTCTCGCGCTGTCATTCTGGATGGGCAAAAAACGTTTCTACTGTTCCAGGAATGGAGGCGCTTATTGTTCGCGCGGCGGGGCAAGGGACTTTCCGCCCGCCTCTCAAAATCAAAACAACTGAGCTACTTAGGAGAACGCCAATGAAGTTTCGGCCGCTCCACGACCGCGTGGTCGTCAAGCGTATCGAGGCCGACGAGAAAACTGCCGGGGGCATCATCATCCCCGACACCGCCAAGGAGAAGCCGCAGCAAGGCGAAGTCATCGCCGTTGGCCCTGGTGGGCGCGATGAAAGCGGCAAGCTAATCCCGATTGACGTTCAAGCCGGCGACCGAGTGTTTCGGCAAGTGGTCGGGTACCGAGGTGAAGATCGACGGCGACGAGTACTTGATCATAAAGGAAAGCGATACCATGGGAGTGCTCGTCGAGGCGAAAGGTCACAGGAAGGCCGCCTAACGCGGTCGCTTCGTTTCAAAGGAATTTAGGAGCGAGACTCGATTGCTTCCGACGTCTGCACCGCTGCGAAACGACGCGCCGTGCCGATCGCGTCATTTCAAGCGCAAGGTGCGCGGTCGACTTGCTCCAGCAGAATCCCAAGCCGACGCGAGCGCAGATCGACGCGCAACACAAGTGGTACGACCGTTCGCAGTCAGCGCCTTGACAATAGACGCTCAGTTTGAATACGCTTGATCATAATTTTACGGTGCAGCCAACCGAAGCCTGTCATGAGGCCGTGCATTGGCAGACGTCGACATTAAAGCCGAATCGAAGAACGCGGTTGATATTGTCGGCCTCGACAATATCAAGGCCGACCTCAAGCTCGACGCCACCAACACCTACGACATCAAGCCGCTGAAAGCGGACAATAGCTACGACATCAAGCCGCTGAGCTTGGAAGTCAAGCCGCTCAAGGCGGACTACACCTACGACATTAAGCCGCTCGAGACCGACAACAGCTACAAGGTCGACTTGAAGCCGGTCACGCTCGACCTCTGCATGACGGCGAACATCGGCAAGATCCCGGACCTGTGCGTCCGCCAGCCCTACCGCCATCGTCTCGCGTTCACGCTCTACGGCGTGGAAGTGTGGGGGCTTTGCTTCTCGGGCGAGCAGGAGATGGTGTTGCAGGAACTGGACCGCCGTCCGCAAGTCGCGCTCGGCGGCGCGGCTGCGACCTGGCCGCCGCCGCGCGCAGCGGAGCGAACCGAGCCGCCCGAGTCGGGAGAGCCGCCGGACCCGCGGGCGCGGACGGGAGGCGGCCTGCGGATTCGAATCGGCCCGTGAATAGGGTAATAAACGGGGGACGCTATGACCGCCTCCGCTTCCGTCGTCGTGGTGGAGCCTTCCGGTAGGCCGATCCTGCTGGTCGGTCCGCCGCGCGTGGTCGCCGGCGACATCACGCTCCTGAACCCGGGCGAAACGACGCTGGTGCTTCGCGATTTCGGCGTTGCGGATCGCTCGGGCCGGCTCGTGCATCTGCCGGCGCGCCAGGGTCTCACGATGCCGACGGTGCTGCGGCGGGGCCAGCAGCAACAGTTGCGCATCGAGATCGCGCTCGTCGCAACAACGCACCCCGGCGAATATCACGTGGCAATCGACATCGCAGGGCAAGAGCGCGACGCCGTGCTGCACGTCACCGAGGATGTCGCGTTGCGGGTTGAGCCGGCGACGCTTTTTGTCGCGAACGAGGAGCGGCGACAGATGAAGCGTCTCGCGGTCACCAATGAGGGCAACGTGGCTGCGACGCTTGGCGACATTCGCGATGTCGCCCTGCGCGACGACCTCGCGCCGGCGATCGATGTGCGTCTGGCGCTGCAGGCGCTCGCAAACAAACCGGATCTCGATGAGTTCGTCGACGCGTTGCGGCGCGATGGGCCGACCATGGGCCGCCTCTCGCTCGGCATCGCCGGAAGGCCGGCCACAATCGCGCCCGGCGAGACCCGCACGATCGAGGTCGCGGTCACGCTGCCGGAGCCGCCGCCGCCGAACGGGCGCTATCGCGCGCGCGTTCCGCTGCTGAACGCGACGCTCAACATCATAGTCACCCCGTCGGGTGCGACCCACGAGCCTTCATATGAGGAGCATGCGCGCAACACGAGGGCCGCGAGCACGCCGGCACGGCGCAAAAGATAGGGGCCGATCATGAACGCGATGGTGCGACAGCCAGACTGGATGGACATGACGCTGCTCGAAGGGATGGACCGGCTCTATCCCGGATGGCGCGACCGCCGCTATGGCGAGCTGTTGCGCAATCCGTCGACCGAGTGGCTCACCGCGCTCTACGCGCAATATTCGCCTACGCCGGGCCAGGCCGGCCAATATCCGCGTCAATATGCGCGGCGCGACTATTTCGGCTGGCATTATCACCGTGATTGCGAGTGCGAGCAATGCCGGCATTACCGGCATCGCCATCATAAGCATCATCGTCATTACTATCACGAGGAGTGCCATTGCCGTCATTGTCGGCCGGAATCCTGCGAGTGCTTCTGCTGCATCGGCGATGTCGACATGGTGGTGTATGCGCGCGTCGGCGAGACGCGGGTGATCCCGCTGGTCGTGGAGAACGAGCGGCGGCGCGAGAAATCGATCACCGCCGAGCTCGGGCCCTGGCGCACGCGCGGCGGCGGCACGGCGCCGGTCAGCACGGTGAGCTTCGAGCCAAAGAACTTCACGCTCGCGCCATGCGCCGAGCGCGAGATTCTGATCACCGTGAAGATCGATCCGCCGCAGACCGCCGGCACGAGTAACGAGGGCGGGCGCACCGACGTTGACGCCTGCCTGGTCGCGACCGCCGATCTCACTCTGGCGGGTTGCGACCATCGCCCGATCCGTCTCGCGGTTGCCATTGTGCCGCGCGATTGCGAGCCGTTCAGGGTGGAATGCGGCTGTGGCTGCTGCTGACCCATATGCGGCCGACCGCATGGTCAACACGGCCGCCTGGGCGGCGGATTGGTCCGGCCGCTACAGTCAGTACTTACGCAGCACCGCGAGCCAGTCGGAAAGGACGCAGGACCTCTACCGGCGTCTGATGGAATGCATTGCGCGCGGCGAGCTCGCGCCGAGAGCGCTGCAGGACATGTTCTCAGCCTTCTACCGCGCGCGCGGGCATGTCTATAATGAGAGGCTCTCACAGATCACCCTGCGGTTCTTCGCCGACCTGGTGCGCAGCGTCACCGCCTATTCAAACGAATTGATGCAAGTCCTGATGCCGGGCGCGGCGGCGGTGCCGGCGCCGCCCGAGCTGACCTCCTCCGACCCGACGATCTGGTTCCAGCAGCTGATGGATTATTGCAATCAGCTGAGCGCGCATATCGCCCGCTCGTATCAGATGCTGGTCGACCGGATGGCGGCGGGACAGCTTGGATCGGACCAGATCCAGAAGACGGCCGCCGCGCATCTGGAGCGACGCCTGCCGGAATATCTGCGTGATCTCGCGGTGAGCTATTTTGAGCTGCTTAACGGGCTCAATGACCTGCGCGCGCAGAGCGAGCAGGAGTTCCTCTCGGGAGTGCTCGCGACCGCGAGCCGCACCAAGGCGGACAGCTTCGCGATCGAGCTCGTCGCCGCGCTCGGCAGTACCGCCAACGCCTCGTTCTCAATTGCCAATACGCGCGACGTGCCGGCGGTGATCCGCTGCGAGCTCTCCGACGTGCGCCGCCGCGACGGCATTGGTCCGGCGTTCCTGCCGAACATTGCGCGCACCCCGGAGCAATTGCAGCTCGCGCCGGGCGAGGAGGGGCGCGTCTCGCTCGCGCTGGCGCTGGATCGGGACACCTATGCGGCGGGCGCGCAATATGTCGGCGCGCTGCACATCACGGGCGGGAGCGAGCCGCAAGTCGAAATCCCGCTGCGGATCACCGCGATCGAGGGTGCGCCTCCGGTTCTTTAGTGCGGGATGACCTTTCGTCGTCATCCCGCTCTGGCTCTTTTGAGGACGATCGTTTCCCCTCCCGGATCAAAGCCCGGGAGAGGCTTGTTCGGGATCATGCTGCAGGGTTCTCGGGGAAGGGACATGCGTAACGGTAACGGCGTCAGGGCAGGACAAAACTTCGAGCCGATTGCAATCATAGGTATGCGTGGGCGCTTCCCCGGCGCGAACGATCTCGACCAGTACTGGATGAACCTCGCCAAGGGCGTCGAGTCGATCACGCAGCTCGGGCCCGAGGACGTGCGCTCCGCTGGCGTGCCCGAGGAGGTCGCGCAGCTGCCGGGCTACGTGCACGCCGCGCCGGTGCTCGATCGGGTCGACGAGTTCGATGCCGAGTTCTTCGGCTTCTCGGCGCGCGATGCCGCGCTGACAGATCCGCAGCATCGGCTCTTTCTCGAGACGACCTGGGAGGCGCTCGAGGACGCGGGCTACGATCCGGCGACCTTCCCCGGCGCGATCGGCCTGTTCGGCGGCTGCGAGCAGAGCACCTATCTCTACCAGCTCTATCTCAACCGCGACGCGCTCGGCTATCTCGACGGTATGCAGCTGATGGTCACCAACGACAAAGACCATCTCTGCACCCAGGCCTCCTACCGGCTCGACCTGCGCGGCCCGAGCGTCGTGGTGCAGACGACCTGCTCCACCTCGCTGGTCGCGGTCTCGCTCGCCTGCGACAGCCTGCAGGCCGGCCGCTGTGACATAGCACTCGCCGGCGGCGTCACGGTGCGCGTGCCGCAATATGCCGGCTATCTCTACACGCCCGGCTCGATCCTCTCCCCGGACGGACATTGCCGCCCGTTCGACGCCGACGCGCAGGGCACGATAGTCGGCAGCGGCGTCGGCCTCGTGGTGCTCAAGCGCCTCAGCGAGGCGCTCGCCGACGGCGACAATGTGCGCGCGGTCATTCTCGGCGTCGGGCTCAACAATGACGGCAGCGACAAGGCCGGCTACACCGCGCCGAGCTTCCGCGGCCAGGCCGGCGCGATCCGCACCGCGCAGGCCATGGCCGGCATTCCGCCTGAGTCGATCAGCTATATCGAGGGGCATGGCACCGGCACGATCCTCGGCGATCCAATCGAGCTCTCGGCGCTGATCGAGGTGTTTCGCGAGCACACGCAGCAGCGCGGCTTCTGCGGCATCGGGTCGGTCAAGTCGAATTTCGGCCATCTCTCCTGTGCGGCGGGCGTTGCCGGCCTGATCAAGACGGTGCTGATGTTCGAGCACAGGGCGATCCCGCCGACCGTGCACTATCACGTGCCGAATCCCGCGATCGATTTCGTGTCGAGTCCTTTCTATGTCGCGACCGATCTGCAGCCGTGGCAGCGCAACAGCGCGCCGCGCCGGGCCGGCATTTCGTCGTTTGGCGTCGGCGGCACCAACGCGCATCTCGTTATCGAAGAGGCGCCCGCGCAAGAGGCGCCGACAGCGCAACGCTCGCATCAGCTGCTCGTTTTGTCGGCGCGCAGCGCCGCGAGCCTCGACAATGTCTGCCGGCAGCTCGCCGCGCATTTGCAGGCGCATCCCGAGATCAAGTTACCGGACACGGCCTTCACGCTGCATGTCGGGCGGCGCGCCTTCCGCCATCGCCGCACGCTCGTCACTGACGCGGCCGACCGCTCTGCCGCGATCGCGGCGCTGCGCGATCCGGAAACGATCAGCGCATCCGTCGCGGGCTCGCCGCGTCCCGTGGTGTTCATGTTCCCGGGCCAGGGCTCGCAATATCCGGGCATGGCGCAGGCGCATTACCGCAGCGAACCGGTTGTGCGCTGCGCGATCGATCACTGCGCGCGCGTGCTCAAGCGCCATGTCGGGCGCGACCTGCGCACCTTGCTGTTCCCGCCGGAGCGGCGGCGCAAGCAGGCGGCGGCCGAGCTGATGAACACCGCCTGGGCGCAGCCGGCGCTGTTCACGATCGAATATGCGCTCGCCGAGCTGTGGCTCTCGTGGGGCATCGAGCCGGCCGCGATGGTCGGCCACAGCGTCGGCGAGTATGTGGCGGCGACAATCGCCGGCGTGATGACGCTCGACGATGCGCTGCTGCTGATTGCGCGGCGCGGCCAGCTCATCGCCAGCATGCCGCCCGGCGCGATGATCGCCGTGATGGCGGACGCCGCGGGGTTGACCGAGTTCGTCAGCGGCGAGGTCTCGCTCGCGGCGGTGAACGCGCCCGGGCTCTCGGTGCTCTCGGGCCCGCATCACGCCATCGAAGCGCTCGAGCGGGTGCTCGCCGCGCGCAATATCGCGGCGCGCCGGCTGCATACCTCGCATGCCTTCCACTCCGCCATGATGGAGCCGATGCTCGATCAATTTCGCGCGGTGGTCGCCTCGGTGCGGCTCGTGGCGCCGGAGAAGCCGTTCGTCTCGACGCTGATCGGGCGCTGGGCGGACGCGTCGGTCGCAACGCCCGACTATTGGAGCAACCAGTTGCGCCAGGCGGTGCGCTTCGCCGACGCGCTGACGACGCTTGCCGCGCCGGCGAGCCCGATCGGCAAGCGGCCATTTTTGCTGGAGGTCGGGCCGGGACGCGCGCTTACGACCTTCGCGGCGCAAACGCTCAAAGGCGAGGGGACACTCGGCTGCGCTATGCTGCCTGGCGCGGACGATCCGCGGCCGGACACGCAGGCCGCGCTGACTGCGCTCGGACAGATGTGGGCGAGCGGCATTGCGGTCGACTGGCACGGCTTCCACGCCAGCGAACGGCGCCGGCGGGTGGCGCTGCCGACCTATCCGTTCGAGCGGCGCAGCTACTGGATCGGCGCGCCGCCGCAATCAGGCGCCTCGCACAAGCCGCGCGATGTCTCCAACTGGTTCTATCGGGCGGTGTGGCGCGCGGCGCCCGCGCTGCCTCCTGCCGCGACGCTTGCGGCCTGCCGCATTCTCATCTTCGACGACGAGACCGGTCTCGCCGCCGCGATCGCCAGCCGCCTGACGGCGCTTGGCGGGGCGCCGATCCTGGTGCGCAAGGGCGCGGCGTTTGCGCGCCACACTGAGAACGACTACCGCATCGATCCGGCGCGGGCGGAGGATTTTTGCGCGCTCGCCGCCGCGGTCTGCGCGAGCGAGCTGCGCCTTGCCGGCGTGATCGATTGCTGGAGCGTCGCGCCTTGCGGCGATGGCGATCTGAAAGCCGCCGGCGAGCTGACGCTGCTCGCGCCGATGCGACTTGCGCGCGCGCTGAGTGGCGAGCATACCGTGCGGCCGCTGCCGATGCTGCTGCTCGCGCGCGGCACCACGAAACTCGACGCCGACGACCGGCTCGATCCGTTGCACGCGCTCGGCGTCGGCGCGGCGCGCGTGATCCCGCAGGAGCATCCCGGGCTGCGGCTCGCGCATCTCGATGTCGATGCGGACGCGGCGGTCACGGACCAGGTCCTGGCCGAGCTCGCGGCTGGCGCGCTCGAGCCGGCGGTCGCACTGCGCGGCGGACAGCGCTTCCTCGAAGCCTACGAGCCTGCAGCGATTGCGCGCACCGACCCGCCGCTTGATTTGCCTGACCGCCCGGTGGTGCTGGTAACCGGCGGGCTCGGCCATATCGGTATCAATCTCTCGGAGCGCATGTTCGAGCGCAGCGGCGCGCAGCTGGCGCTGATCGGGCGCGCCGAGCTGCCGCCGGCTACTGAATGGGCTTCGCGTGCGGCCGATGCGCAGACGCCGTTCGAGCTGCGCCGCCTGCTCAAGCGGCTCGCGCGCATGCGGGACGAACGCGACGATGTGCTGGTGGTGCGCGCTGATCTCAATGATCGCGCCCAGATCGTGGCCGCGGTCGAAACCACGATCGCGAGGTTCGGTCGCGTCGACCTCGTGGTGCACGGCGCCGGCCGCATCGATGCGGCGGCTTTTGCGTCGGTCACCGAGACCACGCCGTCAGTGGTCGAAGCCCAGTTCGCGCCGAAACTGACCGGGCTGTTCCACCTGATCGAGGCGTTGCGCGGGCGTGAGCCGAAGCGCTGGATCCTGCATTCCTCGATCTCGACCGTGCTCGGCGGGCTCGGGCTTGCGGCCTATGCGGGCGTGAACGCGGTGCTCGATGCGCTGGCGCTTGCCGGCGGCGATGGCTGGCTCAGCATCGACTGGGATGCGTGGGACAACGCCGCTGAGTCGCGCATGGAGGAAATGGCATTGCCGATTCATCCGGCCGAAGGACAGGAGGCGTTTCTGCGGCTGCTCGGCGCCGATGTCAGCGCGCGCGCCCTGGTGGTGGTCGACGATCTCGCGCAGCGGCTGCGGGCTTGGGTCCACCACGATGAATCGGAGAAGAAGAGCAACGTCGGCCGCCATCCGCGCCCGAACCTGTCCAATCCTTATGAGGAGCCGAGCACCGAGACCGAGCGCGCGCTTGCCGAGATCTGGAGCGAGCATCTGGGCGTGACGCCGGTCGGCATCTACGACCGCTTTCTCGACCTCGGGGGCCATTCGCTGCTCGGCGTTCAGATCGCTTCCGAGATCCGCGATCAATTCCAGATCGAAGTGCCGGTGATCAAGCTGTTCCAGGCGCCGACTATCGCACAGCTCGGCGCCTTCATCGATCAGGCGCGCACGCCGGGGCACGCGAGCTGCGATGGGAGAACGGCAGCGGCCGCGCCCGCCGTCGCGGAGGCTGCGCCGCCCGCACCGACACCCGTCGCGGCACCCGCTGAGGCGGCGGCCACGCCGGGCGGCGCCGCGAAGGCGAGCTACCGCGCGTTCTACGACAACATCACGCGCCGCCTGCGAGCCTCGGGCACCGGCGATGCGTCGTTCTTCCTGAACTATGGCTATGTCAGCCGCGCCGACGGCGCCGATGGCGAAGAGGCCGCGTTCGCCGTGCCGGATGGCGTGTTCAATCCGAACTCGATCAAGCTCGTCTATGAACTGATCGGGCCGACCGATCTGCGCGGCCGCAAGGTGCTCGACGTCGGTTGCGGGCGCGGCGGGACCGTCGCGCTGCTGACGCAGCTGTTCGAGGCCGAGGCGGTCGGCGTCGATCTTTCGCCCGAGGCGATCGCGTTCTGTCAGCAGACGCATGGCGACGCGCGTGCGAGCTTCAATGTCGGCGATGCCGAGAACCTGCCGGTCAAGGACCATTGCTTCGACGCGGTGACTAACATTGAATCCTCGCACACCTATCCGAATTTGCGCGCCTTCTTCTGCGAAGTGCGGCGCGTGCTGCGCCCGGGCGGACTGTTTCTCTATACTGATCTGTTGCCGGTGCAGCGCTGGGCCGAGGTGCGCGTGCTGCTCGCCGGGCTGCAGTTCAAGCTCAGCGACGATCGCGACATCACCGACAATGTGCTCGCGTCCTGCGACAGCGTGTCGGTGACGCGTGCCGGCGCGTTCGGCGCGCGCGACAGCATGATCGACAATTTCCTGGCGGTGCCGGGCTCGAGCGTGTACGTGCAGATGCAGTCGCGCGCTTGGGAATACCGCATCCTACGGGCGCAAAGTGCCTGAGCAGCCAGCAGCGGAGGGCGCGGGGTGGAACGTTCCTGTATTTGCGTTCATAATATGCCCCCTTTCATTGAGCTGCTCGAAGAACGCTCTCGCCCCGTCGTCAGCGTGTCAGCTGTGCGGCCGAGAATACGAGCCACGAAGCGGCAGAAAAGAATGTCGCTCGATTGAGATTGTGATGCCTGCCGACGGTACCATCGCTGCCCATTTCATCCGCGAAGATTTCGGCACATCTCGCTTCACGGCAGCTACGTAAAGACTAGCCGATTTCATGCCGCTGAGAAATAGGTCTCATACTCCGGCCAAGGTCTCCTATGGCTTTCAAAACCGGTACGGCTCAAACCGAGCAAAAGATTTCCGCTTTTGCCCCCGATAACAGATCTTCGCGGTTGTGCTGGCTGTAACCATAAAACCCTGAAAGCCTGTTACCGTTAGCACCGGCAAGTTCACCGGGCTTGGTTGTCACCGACAAAATCTCATCTGGACGGGCGTGCGTCTCGATCCCATCATATCGCGTTGCATCAAAGGCGCGGCAACATCCCGGAGCACTACGACAGCGGTCTGGGACCCGTGATTTTCGTCGACTACGCCGCCGACATCGCGCGCCGAGCGGCCGCCTGCAGTCCTGCGCGTGCTGGAGACGGCCGCAGGCACCGGGACGCGCCAATTACGCGATTTTCTGCCCCCGGCGTGCATCTGACGGCAACTGATCTCAACGCGCCAATGCTTGAGGTGGCGCGGACGAAGTTCGGGCCCGGCGAAGAGGTAGCCTTCCAGCCTGCCGACGCTGCCGCGCTTCCGTTCTCGGACGGAGCCTTCGACGCTGTCGTGTGCCAGTTCGGCGTAATGTTTTTCCCGCAGAAAGACACGTCCTATCGAGAGGTTCATCGCGTGCTCGCCCCCGGCGGACATTACCTATTCAGTGTTTGGGACTCACACCGGCACAACCCGTTCGGCCGAATAGACGTTGCCGCCGGGTCGCGCCAGACTGGCGACAAGGCCGTTACCAACTGGGTCGTCTACCAGCGCGAAGACGATTGGGACGACCGATGACGCTTGCTTTGCCGCGACGGCTGCGTTTCCACCCGTCACAATAACATCGACGGAGCCGGACGAACTCGGCCGCAATCTCCGCCAAGCGCTCGGTGCGTCCCTCCGCCCAGCGATATTGGATTGCGACGGTGCCTCCCTCGATTCAGCCGAGTTCGTGCAGTCGCTGCACCGGGCAGCAACCCATCTCTAATGGCCAGAGCCGAACCGGCGCTGAAGAAGCCGATGGTCGGCAGCCTTCCGGGCTGCTGCGCGCGCGCCGCGACCGGCCACGCCGCTGCGCCGCCGAGCAGCGCGATGAACGCGCGACGACCGATGTCATTGCCATCTGACCCTCCCGTGGAAGGTCATGCCCATGCAATGGAGAGACCCTGTCACGCTTTGAACGTGCGGTCTGTACTAGGCCGATAGGCAAGTCGAGTGAAAGCCTCCGAATGACCGCTTGGGTTCAAAGGCGGTCAGGCTCAGACGGAAGCGTGGCTGCCTGTCGCCCGAACGGAAAACTCAAGCGCGCACCTCATGGGCTCTCAAGCCCCCGGTCGGGAAGTAATGCGAAATCAAATGCCGTGATCGGCTCGGAATTGATCGACCATCTCTGTGAGCAATTCCACGCACTCGGCGCACAGCTCGGTTACCGGTCGGTCGGTCCCGGCGAAGACGTAAACGAATTGCGGCATGAAGATAGTGCCTCCCGCGTTGATACCGAGGAGAACGCCCGGCGATCCAAACATCGTGAGCATACCCGAGGCATCGGAATACGCGGCGCCTACTCCGATCTTAATTTCCTTGGTCTGTGTGATGCGGTCAGACCCACTCTCGTGGACCTCAATACGTCGGTCCTCACTCATGAATTTGATGAGGTCATCTTGGGCGGGATGAGCGGCATTCCATACCTCCGCCCGCCAAGCGGGATATGTAGCTGGCTGCTCATGGCGAAGCCGATAGTCGACTGTTCGCGCCGCACTGAGAAACGCGCTCAGATAGAAATCGAAAGGCTCCTTGTCGCCAAAGGCCCTGCGCTCCTGTTGACGCATCTGGTCCAAGAAGAACCGTGCCTCTCGCAGCTTCTTCTCGACGTTGTGCATTTGCGGTCTCAATCCCTGCCTACTTGCGGCAGGGGAGTAGGGTATCATGGCTGCCGGCTGCACGTGTGATGAAATCTGCTTCCTTCTCGCCGCGAAAACTCCAATCAAAGCCAA
>Ga0306920_100009607_pt1 | contig 12918 bp, 10 predicted proteins | sample flu12Cox44000170_FD_204666 | JGI IMG/M metagenome (GOLD analysis project Ga0306920, IMG submission 204666) | Lab enrichment of tropical soil microbial communities from Luquillo Experimental Forest, Puerto Rico - flux4day.12C.oxic.44.000.170 (v2)... | ecosystem: Environmental > Terrestrial >...
CTGCGCCGAAAGGAGCGCAAAATGACGGGAAGAGTCGAGAGTTCCATGGTGACCTCGGGGAACGATTTGCCGGGCTACCGGGTGGTGAAGAATTTTGGAATCGTACGCGGAATCACGGTGCGCTCGCGAAGCGTGCTCGGGAATCTGGCCGCCGGCATTCAGACCATTGTCGGCGGAAATATCACCGTGTTGACGGAATTGTGCGAAAAAGCGCGTGAAGAAGCCTATGAATTGCTGCTGCAACACGCGGCGCAACACGGCGCGAATGGCATCATCGCCATGCGCTACGACGCGAACGAAGTAATGCAGGGTGTGACGGAAGTGCTGGCGTATGGCACCGCCGTGCAGGTGGAACGAATCGGCTGAAAGCCGGCCGAATCCGGTTTCTTCCGCTTCTAAACAGAATGATAGAATCCCGTCTCCATGTACTGCACATCCTGTGGCAAGGCCGTCACTGAAAGAGCCAGGTTTTGTGCGAGGTGTGGCACGGCCGTCGCAGCCGATCCGGATGCGACCGTTATGGGAGATGTCGGGATGGAGGAGTCCGATCCGGAGACCCTCGCTCCCGACGTTCCGGCCACGCCGCCCCGCCCGGCTCCGCGATCCGCGCCTCCTGCGCCTCGTCCACGATCCGCTCCTTCGAGCAATCCGGTACTGACTTCCTCCGATCCTATCGGCGGCGGAAGGTTTGTGCCGGGTGCCATGGTGGCGGACCGGTATCGCATCGTGGCGCTGCTCGGGCGCGGGGGCATGGGCGAGGTCTATCGCGCCGAGGACCTTAAGCTGAGCCAGGTGTTGGCGATCAAATTCCTGCCGGAGAAGTTGTCGCAGGATCCGGCGGCGCTGGCCCGGTTCCATTCCGAGGTGCGAATCGCCCGGCAGGTTTCGCATCCGAATGTGTGCCGCGTGTTCGACATTGGCGACGCCGAAGGGATCCCGTTTTTGACCATGGAGTACGTCGACGGAGAAGATCTGTCTTCGGTAGTCCGGCGCATCGGCCGGCTGCCGCAAGACAAAGCGGCGGAAGTTTCGCGGCAGATTTGCGCCGGGCTCGCGGCGGCGCACGAACGGGGCGTGATTCACCGGGACCTGAAACCATCGAACGTGATGCTCGACGGAGCGGGAAAAGCGCGCATCACCGATTTTGGCCTGGCGAGTGTGGCCGCTTCGATCGAGGGCGCCGCGGCGCGCGCGGGGACCCCGGCATACATGGCCCCTGAGCAGCTCAGCGGCAAAGAAGTCACGACCAAGAGCGACATCTACTCGCTCGGCCTGGTGATGTACGAAATCGTGACCGGACGCGGCCACCTTGAACGAGCTCTTGAAATCGCGGGAAAGCGGCGCCATTACCAACCCTTCGTCGATCGTGAAGGATCTCGACCCGCTGCTCGAACGCGCGATCATCCGGTGCCTCGATCCCGATCCCGGAAAGCGGCCGCTTTCGGCTTTGCAAGTGGCGGCGGCGCTGCCGGGCGGTGACCCTTTGGCTGCCGCCCTGGCGGCGGGCGAAACGCCTTCGCCGGAAATGGTGGCGGCGGCCGGCAGCAGTGAGGGGACTCGACCAAGAATCGCCGTCAGCTGCCTGTTCGCTGCCATCCTTCTGCTGGCCCTTTCCGCCGTTCTGGCTCGCCGCGAAAACGGGTTGGAACAACTGAAGCTGACCTACGCGCCCGAAATCCTGGTGCACAAGGCGGAGGAGATCACCGCTAGTCTCGGTTACGGAGAGCCGGCGGCAGATCGCGCCTACGGTTTCTGGTATGACGACGACTTTCTCGACTATTTAGACAAAAAGGATCGGCCGGGAGCGGCGTGGAGTCAGGTGCTCGCCGAACGACCGCCGCTGCTGCGTTTCTGGTACCGGCAGAGCCCGAAAGAACTGGTGGCCACCGATTTTTCGGGGATGTCGCTAACGCCGGGAGTGGTGACGTTTTCCGATCCGCCAGAGACGTTTTCCGACATGGTGAACCTGCGACTCGACCCGCACGGGCGGCTGGTCTACCTCCTGGCGATGCCGCCCGAAAGAGAACCGCGGGCGGCAACGGTGAAGGAACCGGACTGGCAGCCGCTGTTTGCCGCCGCGGGCATGAACTTGGCGGATTTTCACGCCGCCTTGCCGTCCTGGAATTCTCTGGCTGCTTCAGACACGCAAGCGGCCTGGGACGGCACCTGGCCCGGGACGGCGCGCGCGCTGCACATTGAAGCGGCGGCATGGCGGGGCAAGCCGGTGTTTTTTCTCTTGGCCGGACCTTGGACGTATCCTTCGCGGATGCCGCCTCCGCCCGAAACACGATCTGAAAAAGTCGGGAGAGTCTTCGGAATCTGCTTTGCGCTGCTTTTGTTCGCCGGGGGGTCGTGGCTGGCCTACCGGAATTACTTTCGGGGCAAAGCCGACCGCCGCGGCGCGCTGCGCCTTGCGGTGGCGGCGTTCCTGCTGGAACTCGTGATCTTCGTCGTGCGCGGCCATCTGAGCTTTTCGGGCGAGGCGCTCGGACTGCTGGCGCTGGCTCTCAGCACGGGGCTCTTTGTTTCGAGCATTCTTTGGATGCTGTACCTGGCTCTCGAACCGTACGTGAGGAGCAAGTGGCCGCAGACGATCGTTTCCTGGTCGCGCCTGCTGGCCGGAGATTTCCGCGACCCGCTGGTCGGGCGCGACACTCTTTTTGGCATTGTGCTCGGTGCCGCCTGGACCTTTGTCCTGTACACCGGGGCGTCGTTCGACATCGGCGCGGGGGAGCGGCCGGTGCTGCCGAACACCGAAATCCTCGACGGGGTACGCTCGACCTTCGGCATGTGGCTCAGCAACGCCGTCGGCGCGGTGTTCGGAACCCTGTCGTTTTTCTTCGTGCTGGTGCTTTTGCGTGTTCTGGTTCGCAATCGTTGGCTGGCTGCCGTCCTGTTTGTGGTGATTTTTGCGTTTCCGAAGGTGCTCGGGAGCGCACATCTTCTGACGGATTTGACGATGTGGTCTGTGGTTTACGCGATTGCGGCGTTCGCCGTCGTGCGTTTCGGTTTGATCACGTTGGCGACGGCGGTGTTCACCGCAAACATGCTGCTGAACGTCCCGTTTACGACGGATCTTTCGAGCTGGTACGCGCCCGGCGCGATTTGCCTGATTCTGAGCTTTGTGGCCATCGCCTTATGGGCTTTTTATACCGCGCTTGCCGGCCAAAGGCTGCTGAAGGCCGACCTGTTTGAATAGCGGCGGTCAGGCCCTGGCTTGCTCTTGAAAAACGCCTTCGAGCAACCTTCCTGACAACTGCTCGAGATCCGCCAGGGCCCGGCTGGCGGCCACGCGGGCATTTTCGAGGAAAGACGAATCGAGCAGGAATGCGCACCGGTCGACGAAGGGATGATTCACGGCTTCTAGTGACTTGCGCCGGCGCCTTGGTTGCGACGCTTTGGCCAGGATTTCCTCGTACATCTGTAAATCGGATTGGAACTCGAGAGCGGCACCGGCGTTCCATTGTTGCTGGCGCGCCAGCGCCCGAAGGAATTTTTGGCGGAAGGCGGTGACATCCTTGCGAGTCATCGGCTGCAGCTTCGGCCATTCACGTCCGCTAGTGCCGCAGGCCAGCATTTCAAGCGCGTGCGCGGAAGCTGCCAGGAGCGCTTCGCGCTGAATCAGGGAGAGCAGGTCGCGGTACAAGCCGGCATGCACCTGCAGCGCATAGCGTCCGTGTTCGACGACGTAGGAGTCGACAAAGCGCGGCACGATGCGTTCGCGGACGAGATCTTCGCTCAGCCTTTGCGCGAGCAGCGCCGCGCGATCCGAGCTCGCGCGTTGCGATTTGGCGGAAGCAGCCACGATGTCCCCATACTAGCAGCAGTCGGCCGCGGTGCACGCTGTCCGGGCGGGCAGCAGGCGATCGAAAAAGAAAAAGGCCCGGTTTCTTCGACCGGGCCTTGCCTAGGGGACGGAATCGGAATTAGTGGACGGCGCGAGGAGAATCCCCGACACCGGTCTGCTGCGGTTCGGGCTCGGGAACCACCGGCGCGATCGGCTCCTTTTCGAGCGCATGCTCGAGCACTTCGTCGAGCGTGCGAACGTAGGTGATCTTCAAATCGCCGAGGATTTCGGGCGGCAGATCGGCCACCGCGTTCGGTTCGTTGTCGGCCGGCAGCAAAACGTGAGTGATGCCCGCACGCTTGGCGCCGAGCACTTTTTCCTTCACGCCGCCGATGGGCAGCACCACGCCCGAAAGCGTCATTTCGCCGGTCATGGCCAGGCGGTTCTTCACCGGCCGGTTGGTCAGCAGACTGACGAGAGAGGTAACCATCGCCGCGCCCGCCGAAGGACCATCCTTGGGCACCGCGCCCGAAGGCACGTGGATGTGGATGTCCTGTTTGCGGAAGAAGTCCGGATCGATTCCGTACCTCTCGGCATTGGCGCGCGTCCAAGTCAGCGCCGCGGTCATCGATTCCTGCATGACCTCGCCGAGGTGGCCGGTCATGGTGAACTGTTTGCCACCGCGCATGCGGCTCGCCTCGATGAATACGATGTCGCCGCCGACCGGTGTCCAAACCAGGCCTACCGCCACGCCGGGCTTTTTCACGCGCTCTTCGACTTCCTTTTCCGTGCGGAACTTCGGCACGCCGAGGAATTCGCGAACCACCTCCGGCGTTACGACCATCTTCTCGGTCTTGCCTTCGGCCATGCGCCGCGCCTGCTTGCGCACCAGGGTCGCGATCTCGCGCTCGAGGTTGCGCACTCCGGCTTCGCGCGTGTAGCTGTGAATGATTTCCTGCAGCCCGGCTTCGGTGAATTCGAGCTGCTCGCCTTCCTTGATCCCGTGCTCAGCGGCCTGCTTCGGGATCAGGTACTTGCGGGCGATGTGAATCTTTTCTTCACCGGTATAGCCGGGAAGTTCGATGATCTCCATGCGGTCGCGGAGGGGCTCCGGAATGGGATCCATCCAGTTGGCCGTGGCGATAAACGTGACCTTCGAAAGATCGAACGGCACGTCCAAATAGTGCTCGCGGAAGGTCGAGTTCTGTTCGGGGTCGAGGACTTCCATGAGCGCCGAGGAGGGATCGCCGCGGAAGTCGCGCCCGAGCTTGTCGACCTCATCGAGCATCATGACCGGGTCGTTGGTCTCCGCGCGCTTCAGGCCTTGAATGATCTGGCCGGGCAGCGCGCCGATATACGTTCGCCGGTGGCCGCGGATTTCCGCTTCGTCGTGCATGCCGCCGAGAGCAATGCGCACGAACTTGCGGTCCAAGGCTCGGGCGATGGACTTGCCGAGCGAGGTTTTGCCGACGCCCGGGGGGCCGACGAAGCAAAGAATCGGTCCCTTCATACCCGGCTGGAGTTTCTTGACCGCGAGGTAGTCGAGAATGCGCTCTTTCACCTTTTGCAGATCATAGTGATCTTCGTCGAGGATCGCGTGCGCTTTGGGGATATCGATCTCCGTGCTGCCGGACGACTTCGACCAGGGCAGTGAGGTCATCCACTCGAGATAAGTGCGCGAAACCATGTACTCGGCCGAGGCCGGGGTCATTTTGGCCAGGCGCTTCAGCTCGCGGTCACACTCTTTCTTGGCTTCGGCGGGCATGCCGGCCTCGTCGACCTTCTTGCGCAGTTCCTCGATTTCGGCCTGGGCGTCGTCGACTTCGCCCAGTTCCTTCTGGATGGCCTTCATCTGTTCGCGCAGCAGATATTCGCGCTGGTTCTGGCTCACCTGTTCCTGAACCTGTTCGTTGATTTTGCTGCGGAGTTCGAGAACCTCCAATTCCTTGGACAGTTCGCGAATCAGGATTTCCAGGCGCTTACGGACGTTGGCCGTTTCGAGCAACTCCTGGCGGAGCAGCGTTGAAAGGCTCGGCAAGGTGCCGGCAATGAAATCGGACAGGCGCGACGGGTCGTCGATGTTCATGGCGACGTTTTGCAGGTCGTCCGACAGTTGCGGCGAATGGCTCACGACATCGCGGAACAGGTCCTGAGCGTTGCGTTCGAGCGCCTCGAGTTCATTGTCGTCGTCGCCGGTGATGTCCGGTTCCGAGGCCACCGCCGCACGAAGAAAGGGGCGCAGCGCCAACAGTTCGACAATGCGGATGCGCTGCAATCCTTCGAGGAACACCACGACGTTGCCGTTCGGCATCTTAACGGTCTTATGGACTTTGGCCAACGTACCAACCTTGTGCAGGTCGGCGGCGGCGGGATCCTCAACCCGAGGATCGAGCTGAGCGGCTACGCCCAGCAGTTTTTCTTCGCCGGTCAGCGAATTGACGAGCGCCAGAGAACTCTCGCGGCCGACCGTCAGCGGCAAAACCGCGCCGGGGAACAAAACCGTGTCCCGAACCGGCAAGATCGGCAGCGTTTCTGGCAAATGATGTTTTTTCTCAGCCATAAACTCTCCTCAAAGGGTCGGCGAGGCGGGTCGCCTTGAAACCGTTAGATGCAGGGACGCCCGAAAAGGTGCGCGGATATGCATCTAATAACAGCACAAAGTCTTAGTCGAATGCGCTCAATCTTATTAGAAACCGCCCCTCGTTGCAAGCGCCATCCATAACTGGCATAAAAGACATAGAGTTACTTCCTTGGGTGCTTAGAATCCGAGCCTCGCTGGCTATCGATCTTTCCTGGAAGGGTACGAAGTCCGAACGAAAGCCATGGCTTGCTCCCTGGTCGCCACGCCACCCTCGAGCTGGGCGTCCTCGAGCGCAGTCAGGATTCTCTGATACTCCGGCCCGGGAGCATATCCCATCTCATTTAGATCGTCGCCTGTCAATAATCTTGCGGGTCTGACCTGGTCGGCAGGGGTGGCCGCAAGGAAGTCCCGCACGAGGTTGTACGCATCGATACGACCGTGGCTCGCGCCGCAATCGAGCCGGTGCAGCTCGAGATGTTCGTCGAATCGCGGCTGACGGACAAAGCGCTTGAGCGTCGACTTTCGCATCTGCGCCACGTCTTTGAATTTCATGTGATTCGCCACCAGGGCCTGAACCTGCTCCGTGTCGTCGTTCGACAACTTCAGCCGTCTGCAGATCTCGCCGGCCATTCGCACGCCGACTTCCACGTGACCGTCGAACCGAATGCGGTCGCCCGTCTCTGAGGCCGGCCGAAAGGTTGGTGGCTTCCCTACATCGTGAAGAAGGACGCCCCAGGCGAGTGTTGGCGAACAGCCTCGAGGCAATCCTTCGAGCATCAAGCGCGTGTGCATCCAGACGTCCCCTTCGGGATGAAACTCCGGAGGTTGCGGCACGCCCTTCATGGCGGAAATTTCCGGCAAAATTTGGCCCAGCAGGCCGGATTCCTCGAGCCATTCAAAGCCGCGGCGCGCGGCGCCTTCGGTCAGAATCTTGGTCAGTTCTTCTTGTGTGCGTTCTGCCGACACCACGCGAATTTCCCCCGCATGGATTTCCATGGCCGCGAGCGTCACGGGTTCGATGGCATATCCAAGGCGCGCCGCGAAGCGCACCGCCCGCAGCATGCGCAGCTTGTCTTCCCGGAAGCGGCGCTCCGGCCCGCCGATGGCGCGAATCAGCCCGGCCTTCAAATCGGCCTGCCCGCCGACAAAATCGAGCACCTCGCCGGAATCGTGACGCATCAGAAGCCCATTAATGGTGAAGTCCCGGCGGGAAACGTCGTCTTCGGGCCCCGAAGCGTAGCGCACCTCGTCCGGATGACGGCCGTCCGAGTAGCCGATGTCTTCGCGGAAGGTGGCCACCTCGACGGTGGCTCCGTCCGAGCTGACCAGCACGACGCCAAACTGTGCGCCCACGGCGATGCTCCCCGGGAACAGCCGCAAAACTTCGTCCGGCTTGGCGTTGGTTGTGACGTCGTAGTCGGCAGGGTCTTGTCCGAGCAGCAGGTCGCGCACGCAACCGCCGACGAGGTAGGCCTCGAAGCCGGCCCGCTGCAACGTGTCGCAAATCGAATTGGCCAACGGCCGCGATTGCATGTGCTGATTATCCCCCTCGATACCGGAGATTCGCGCCGGAAAATTCGGGATGCCCGCCAGAACGGGAACGTTACTCCACCTGCAGCACAAGGCAGGTGATGTCGTCGGATTGACGTGTGGCTCCGACAAAGTCTTCGACGCTCTTCATCAGATACTCGAGCGCGCCTTGAGCGGAGAGCCGGGGGAGAGCACGGATGGTGTTGAGCCAGCGAGGATCGGAGTACTCCTCTCCGGCAGCATTGAAGGCCTCGACCACCCCGTCGGTGAACAGCACGAGCGTGTCCCCGCCTTCGAGCTGGATCGAGGCGGCCGGGAATCTGGCATCAGCGGTAATGCCAAACGGCAATCCCGAGGATTCCAGTCGCTCCGTTCCGCCATTGGCATGTCGCACGACCGGCGCATTGTGGCCGGCGTTGACATACGTCAGTTGGCGAGTGACGGGATCGTATTCGGCAATGACGGCGGTGGTGAACCGTTGCCCTCCCAAGCTGTGCGCGCTGGCGTAGCGGTTCAAGCGCTCGGCGAGTTCCGACAGCGGAGCGCCCTCGGTAACCAGGGTGCGGAGGCTGGCCTGCAGTGTGGCCATGAGCAATGCCGCGGGAACGCTTTTCCCCGCCACATCGGCCATGACCAGCATCAATTTGCCGCCTTCCGTGCCGCTCTTCAGCGGGTAGAACGCGTCATAGTAGTCGCCGGCCACCGAGTTTTGCGGGCGCGTCCAGAAGGCCACGGCCGCGTTAGGAATCGGAGGGGGAGCCGACGGGACGAGCCAGGTTTGTATCTCTCGTGCGATTTCAAGGTCGCGTTTCATGATGACCTTGTCGGCCAGCTCGAGCGAGAGCAGAAGCAGAAATAGAACCGCGGAGATGAACTTCAAGTCAATGTCGGAGTTGAATTGGTCGGTCTGGATCCTCAGGCCCGAAAGAGCGAGCAGGACCAAAGCGATCAGCAGGAGCACGCGCCGCGCCGGGCTGAGCTTGTTCATCATGGCCCAGAACAATTGCCCGGCGACGCGGAAAGGACGCTTCCACCAAGGCAGTTTGCTCACGGCATCCCAATCGACGTCCTTGCCGTAGAAGCCGTAGCTCGAGCGCGCGTCGGCGGCAAACTGCGACCACAAGTCGTCGATCGCCCGGCCTTCGCTGACGCGTTGCCAAAAGCTCGGCTCCCGAGGGTGCCGTTCAACTCGTGGGCTGGATGGGGCCGGGGAACTCATCGTTCGTCTCTAGGCTATCACGCCGGTCGCACATGGGATCTACTACGAATCGTCGCGGCGCAAAGACCCACCGAATTGCACCGATCCGAAGCCGAATTTGTCGCGCAAGCCGTCGGCGGCCTTGGTCAGCCGGTCGAGCTTTTCGCGACGGTCGGCTTCGAGCAATTCAAGCTGCCCCGCGCCGTGAGTAAACTGCGAGAGGGCCGTGCCGAGCAGTCGGACTTTTCTCTTCGGATCGCGATGCGCGCGGAACAATTCGAGGAAGATCCGAGAGACATCGGCGTCCAAATGAATGGGCTCATTCACGGTTTTCGACCTCGTGTAAGTTTGAAATCCAGCGTAGCGAATGGTGAGTGTCAACGTGCGCGCGTTGAGACCGGCTTCACGGAGGCGCTTGCAGGCCTTCTGCGACAGATGGCTCAGCATGGATTCCATTTCCGCCACGTCAGCGGTGTCCCGACCGAACGTGTGGTTGTGCGAAATGGATTTGGGCTCGGCATCGATCAGAAATTCGTAAGCGTCTCCGCCGCGCGCCTTGCGATAGAGCGCTGTGCCCCACTGACCGAAGATCAGCTCGAGCTTTTCCTCGGAGTGACCGGCGAGCTGGGCGACGGTTTCGATGTTCAAGGCCCGCAGGGCTCGCTCGGTGACCGCTCCGATGCCGGGAATCTTGCGAATCGGCAAGGGCGCCAGAAAACACTGCTCCATGCCGGGAACGACCCATACCAGACCGCGCGGCTTGCCCTGGTCGGAGGCAACCTTGGCTACTAAGCGGGTCGACGCGAGTCCGCCCGAACAGGGGAGCCCGGTTTCGCCGGTAATGCTCCGAAGCAGTTTGTCGGCGGCGGCTAAGGGAGGTCCGTGCAGCCGCTCTGTGCCGGCAAGATCGAGATAGGCCTCGTCGATAGAAACCATCTCCACAATGGGGGAGAACTTCGCGAGGATTTTCGCGACCCGGTCGCTCCATTCCGAGTACTTCTCGTGATGGCCGTCGAGGAAAACGGCATGCGGACAAAGTCTCCCCGCCGTACGCAACGGCATCGCCGAGTGAATACCGTAGTGGCGCGCTTCGTAGCTGGCCGCCGCAACGACACCGCGCTGGTCGGGCCGACCCCCCACGACAACTGGTTTTCCGCGCAACTCCGGGCGCTCCAGCAGCTCGACCGAGACGAAGAAGGCGTCCATGTCGACGTGCAGGATCGAAGCATGGAGCGGCAGCGGTTGCTCGTTGGCGACATCTTGCTTGGCGCGGAACCTGGCGAAATCCGGCATGGCTTAAGCCTACGACTTCGTTCGGAGCGAGGCAACGAACAGCCTCTGCGGGTCAGCGGGGCAGGCGCTCGGCCGAAAGGACGCGTGGAATCCCGGCAAGGTCGTTTGTCACGCCGATGTTTGTCCATTGGTCGTCGTCGAAAAGCGGCTGAACCGCGGGCAGACGGTCGCAGCCAAGTTCGAGCACCAGCAAGCCGCCTGGCTTGAGCCGCTCGGCCGCCTGGGGAATCAGCTGGGCATAAAACTCATCGCCTTGTTGGCCCCCATACAGCGCCAACTCGGGTTCGTGCTCACGAACTTCGACTGCCAGCGAACTCGCCTCGCGGCGGCTCACGTACGGGGGATTGCTGATGACAAGGTCGAACCGCAAGGGGGTTTCGCTGCTGGTAACGCGCTCAAAAAGATTCGACTCGATGAATTGAATCCGGTCGGCGTACCCTAGCCGGTCGGCGTTCTGCCGCGCCATCTTCAGAGCTGCGCCCGAAATATCCGTGGCATAGATGGTCGCCGCAGGCAACTCCCTGGCGAGGGCGATGGCAATGCAGCCAGAGCCAGTTCCGATATCGACTAAAGAGACGCCTTCGCCGGTTAAGCGCGGCGGCCGGCCGGCGCGCATCTCACGCACGGCGAGTCGATCGAGGGCCACTTCAATCAGGTGTTCGGTCTCAGGACGGGGGATCAGCACGTCCCTAGAGACAGAAAACTCCAGGCCCCAGAATTCCTGTTTGCCAGTCAAATGCTGCGTGGGTTCGCCTTTCGCCCGTCGCGCCAGGAGTCGCAGATAGGCATCGGCCGAGGCTTCCGATAGGACCTCCTCGGGGTGCGAATAAATCCAGGTGCGCTCGCGGCCGGCGACGTGCAGAAGCAGCAGTTCTGCCGCCAGGGTGTAGGAGGGGACGTCCGCTTGGCGCAAAAGACCGATTCCTTGCTTGAGCAAAGCGCGAAGCGAGCGATCAGCGGAAACTTCCGTCATTAGGCCTCGGCAAGTTCCTGCTTCAGCCGTTCCGCTTCGTAGTGGGTCACAAGCCCGTCGACAAGAGGCGCCAGTTTGCCGTCGGTCACTTCTGTGAGTTGGTGGATCGTCAGGCCGATGCGGTGGTCGGTGACCCGATTCTGCGGGTAGTTGTAGGTGCGGATTTTCTCGGAGCGGTCGCCCGATTTGATCTGGCCACGGCGTTCCGCGGTGATCGCCGCTTGCTGCTTTTCGAGCTCCCTTTCGTACAGGCGCGAGCGCAACACGCGCATGGCCTTGGCGCGATTCTTGATCTGCGACTTTTCGTCCTGCTGGGAAACGACCAGACCGCTTGGCAGATGCGTGATGCGCACGGCGGAGTAAGTGGTGTTGACAGACTGCCCGCCGGGGCCGGAAGAGCAGAACGTATCGATGCGCAGATCTTTCGGCTCGACCTTGATGTCGATCTCGTCCGCTTCCGGCAGAACCGCGACCGTCGCCGCGGAGGTGTGGATTCGTCCCTGCGTTTCCGTATCCGGCACGCGTTGTACGCGATGGACGCCGCTTTCGTATTTCAGCTTCGAGTAGACTTTGTGGCCCTGAATTGCCGCGACAATTTCCTTTACGCCGCCCATCGACGACGGCGAGCTTTCCATCACTTCCACTTTCCAGCCCTGCGATTCGGCGTAGCGCGAATACATTCGGAACAGATCGCCCGCGAAAATCGCGGCCTCATCACCGCCGGTGCCGGCGCGAATCTCGAGAATGATGTTCTTTTCGTCATTGGGATCTTTGGGCAGCAACAACAGCTTCAGCTCGTGCTCGACGGTGGATTTGCGTTCGGAGAGCTGCTTTTCTTCTTCCTGGGCCATGTGACGCATTTCCGCGTCTTCGGATTCGACGACCATTTGGTGCGCGCCGGCCAGGTCTTTGTCGATTTGTTTGTACTCGCGATGCTTGTTGACGATCAACTCCAGGTCGGCGTGTTGCTTCGCGAGCTTCTGAAAGCGCGAAGAGTCGCCGATAACTTCCGGAGTCGAGAGGTCGCGGGTCATCTCCTGGTAGCGGGCGTCGAGTTGGTCAAGCTTTTCCGTCAGTGTCAGTACAGCCATAAGAACCTCGGCAATCAAAATATTCAGACAGAGTCCGATTCGAAGAAACGCGCAATGGATGTCGATGGCGCATGAAAAGACGGGAAAAGCGCTCAGGAACCGGAGCTTCCGGCGAGATCAGCTAATAAAAGGCGGCGTACATAGCCAGTTCGTAAAACCAGGATATCGCGGGATGGCCGTTTCGCGCAATCGGGAGCGCAGAGTTGCCGGCGATGATAACGGTGTACTACGATGCGAAAAGCTGAAGGAAGGAGTTCCCCGGGCGAATGAGCGAGGCGGCCCGTACGGCAATGGACCAGGCAGCAGAACCAGCAGCCGAGGGCGAAGCGCGCGACGATGCGGGTTTCCTTTGGGATTTCTGGTATCCGGCGCTGCGCAGCGAACAGATTCGCGGGCGGAAGCTGGCCACTGGGATGCTGCTCGAGGTGCCGCTGGTGCTTGGCCGTACCGCCGAAGGCAAGTGGT
>Ga0306920_100009609_pt1 | contig 12917 bp, 10 predicted proteins | sample flu12Cox44000170_FD_204666 | JGI IMG/M metagenome (GOLD analysis project Ga0306920, IMG submission 204666) | Lab enrichment of tropical soil microbial communities from Luquillo Experimental Forest, Puerto Rico - flux4day.12C.oxic.44.000.170 (v2)... | ecosystem: Environmental > Terrestrial >...
TCATGCTGGGGGCTAATGCCAGCAACTCTGCGAGAAGCGGAGCCGCGCCGAGGAGATGCTCGAAATTGTCGATGAACAAAAGCATCGCAGCGGCGAAGGAAGTGCGCAAATATTCCTTCAACGTTTCGAGCGGAGATTGCGTTTTGGTGAGGCGCACTCCTAGAGACTGGGCGATGACGGAAGCGATGAGATTGGGGTCGTTAACCGAAGCGAGCGGCGCGAAATAAACGCCGGACGGAAAATGCTCGGAGATAGCGGAGGCCAGAGCCAGAGCCAGTCGGGATTTTCCGATACCTGCAGGCCCCGTGACGGTGACCAGACGAACTTCGCGGCGAAGCAGGAGTTCCTGGACGGTGGCGAGTTCGTTTTCGCGGCCGACGAGCGAGGCGCTGGGCACCGGCAGGTTGCTGGGGCGCGTCTCGTGACGCTTGAGCTGGAGATCGGACAAGCGGTCGCGAATGGCGGTCAGGTCGCGAACAAGGTCACGAGTGGAGAAGTAACGTTTCTCGGGCTCCTTGGCGAGACAGCGCTCGACAACCCAGCAGAGGGGGGGAGGGGCCTCGGGATTGAGCGAGCCAAGCGGTTCGGGTTCTTCCTCGGCGATGGCGACGAGGGTATGCGCGTGGGTCGGCTTTCTGAAGGGGTGTTTTTGCGCGGTCATTTCGTAGAGAACAACGCCGAAGGCGAACTGATCGGAGCGGAAGTCGACGGGGCGGCCGGCGGCCTGCTCGGGCGACATATAACGGAAGGTACCCAGGAGAACGCCGGGTTCAGTTTGGGCGACGGTCGTGGAGTTGTCGAAATCGCCCTCGCCGCTAGGGGTGGGTTTTGCCAGGCCGAAGTCGAGGATTTTGACGGCGTCGGGAGAAACCATGATGTTTTCGGGTTTCAAATCGCGGTGAACGACACCGAATTCGTGGGCCTTGGCGAGGCCCTCGGCGATTTGAACGGCGATGGGAATGACTTTGCGAATGGGAAGAGGTCCGGCATTGAGGAGTTCGCGAAGGGTTCGCCCTTCGAGGAACTCGAGCACCAGGAAATCGACGCCGTCGTGGTGGCCGATGTCGTGGAGAGTGCAAATATTCGGATGCGCGATCTGGGAGATGGTGCGAGCCTCGTGTTCGAGTCGCTGGCGATGTTCGGGGTTGCGGGAGAAGCGCTGAGGGAGAACTTTGAGGGCCACCGTGCGGCCGAGGCGGCTGTCGCGAGCGCGGTAGACTTCTCCCATGCCGCCGGCTCCGAGCGGCGAGAGAATTTCGTACGGGCCAAGCCGGGTACCGGGAGGGAAAGGCATAAGTGGCGTGATTATAACTGAAGTGAGGCGCACAGAAAGCGGAGTACGCGCAACGGCCCTAAGCGGTCGAGGCGGAAGTCTCCTGATCGAGAGGGACGGTTGCAGAGATGTGTGTGCCTTCGCCGGGTTTTGAAACCAGCGTAAACTGGCCGCCCGCCAGTCGGATGCGTTCACGCATGCTGACCAAGCCGAGACCGGCGGCTAAGGGTGCTTCTTCGACATCAAAGCCGATCCCGTCGTCGATAACCTGAAGCTGAATTTCAGCCCGCAGACCCTGCACTTCAACGCGAATCTGTTTTGCGCGGCTGTGTTTGCCGGCATTGTCAATAGCTTCCTGGATGACGCGAAGCACACCGAGAGCGAGAAGACTGTCGAGGTCAGCGGGAACGCTCTGGCAGCGGGACGCTACTGGAATATGAAACTGTTTGCTGGAGTCCTCAACATATTTCTGGATGGCGTCCGCGAGATTAAAGCTTTTGAGCCGGGAAGAGTGGAGTTCCCGGGAAAGACGTCCGACGCGCTCTCCAACTTCCTTGAGCTTGCCGGATAACTCCGGAATGCCGGGATGCAGGGCGCCCGGCAAACCCGAAACGGCCTTACCGGCGCGCATCATCTGAACACCTAAAATAGCTAAGGATTGCTCGATATCGTGTAGCTCACGAGTCACGCGCATGCGTTCGCTCGGACCCATATCTTGGATCGTCGGTGGATCACCGGGATTAGCCATTGATGGCGGACCTCGGGAGAGCTAGCGACGGAAGTATCTATTCGGTGAACATCAAAAGCCACGTTCCATGGGACCGACGGGACGGGCTTCCTCGACGAGGTCCAGGCCGCGGAATTGCGTGACGGTAAGAAATTCGAGGACCGGAGGGGCAACGCTGAGTTCCATGAGAAGCAAGAGGCGCTTATAGAGGTCCGACTGCAAGTGGTGCATGAGGTTTTCCTGATTGTCCCAGCGAGCTTCCATGTGCAACTCCTCGGGGTTAGGCCAGCCCTGAAACAAGCGGCAACTCAAGCAGCCGGGCTGGACCTGGATGGGACCCACAAGGGAGACCAACGCCTTGCCAAGTTCGTGCACCTTAGGTCCAGGCACGAAGATACCCAAGATTTCGATGATCATTTCCTCTCCACCACGAAACGAGACAAGCAATTTCTAGCATTCCAACAAGCGCCGCAGTTCATTTCTATTGCTCCAAGACTTCTTTTGTCGTGGCCAGGGACTTCTGCCGGTCGGAGTCCGGATGGCTGACGGCAGAAGCTGCGAACGATGCTGGGCCTTGGTCATGATCACCCCTTGAACCGTGTGGCCTCGAAGGTGCTTGCGTGCGCTGAAATATCATCGGCGGAAACCGCCACCGCCGCCCCAACTGCGCCCACCGCCGCCCCATCCACCATTGCTGTGTTGGCCACCGGACCAGCGATCCGCCGAAGACCCACCGCTCGTTCGATTCTGACGGTCCTGATCGAGACTCTGGGAATTCCAACCGCCCGAAGAGCGATCCTGGTTGTAGCTTTGCTCGTGTTGCTGAGCATTGGCTTCGCTATTGGGGTGCTGTTGCTGGTAGGTTTGCTTATCCTGCTGCATGTTGGCCTGAGAATCCGGATGTTGTTGCTGGTAACTGGACTTGTCCTGCTGCGCTTGCTGTTGCGCCTGTTGGGTATTCACGCTTTGCCAGGAATTGGTGCTGTTGTTATATTTCTGCCAACCGGAGCCGTTGTTCTGATAGACGTTGCCGTCGTGGCCGGCGTACATATCGCCGCTGGAAGATTTGCCCGCATAGGTATCACCGTGGGCGGTGGAAGTGCCGTAAGCTTTACCACCTTCAGAACCTTGCGCCGAAGCAACGGTTCCGTTGGCGGTGGAGTAGTGCTGGGTGTAGGCGGCTTGATTGCCGTGCTGGACGTAGGACTGGCCCCACTGCGCGGTGGGACTCGAGCCTTGATGTGTAGCGCCATAGGTTCCGGTGTAGGGGTTGTAGGCTTGCCCGGCGCTCTGATGACCATAGGGAGTCGAAACGGAGGTGCCTTCCTTATACGTGCCGGTGTACGGATTATAAGAAGCTGCGTGAGTCTCGGAGCCGTACGCACCATAGGTGGTCGAGGAAACGCCATATGCACCGGTGCGGGTGTTGTAGTAAGGAGTGCCGTATGCACCGTAGCCGTAAGGAGTCGCGTACGGATGATAGACGGGATAGCCGTAAGCGGGATAACCGATGTACGGAGGATAGTAGTAACCGGTGCCGCTGCAAACGACCGCGCCGACAGCAGCACCCATGATGAATCCGCCGAGATAGCCAGCGGTATAACTGGCCTGAATGTTGCCGTCGGAGGTGGTGGTTTGCGTTACGTAGGTAACGTTGTAGACGGGTGAACTTGGCGGGATAGTGTAGATGACTTGCGGAACGGAGTTGGCGGCGGTCCAGGGACCTTGCGGAGTGGCGGACATGAACCAGACGCCTTGAAGGCACAAATAATAGACGTCGCCCACCTGAATGACCTTATCGGCGGTGTTGCTGGCGTATTGCAGCGTGGTGCCTTGAACAGGCACGAACTGCGGCGCACCGGTGTAGGTCACGTTGACCTGGGCGGCCGCGGTCTTCGGATTGACAACCATGGTGGTGGGGATTTGCGCGATCAGCACGGCATCCTTTGCCTCCGGCGTGCCTGGGACGGAAGCGAGGATGGCACTGGCGGGACTGGAGAGCGGAATGTTGGCGAAGTCGGGAGGCAGAGTGAGGCTGGCGAAGGTCCACGGACCTTGCAGGTTCGTAGCGCTGAACCAGCGTCCCGCCGCGAGGTAGTAATACGTTTGTGTGGGGCTGTATAGAAAAAGGGGACTGTCGGTGTTGTTGGCAAAGGACAGCTGCGTTCCGGGAATGGCGGAATAGGTAGGCTGGCCTTCAAAGAGAATGACCTCGGCGGGTGAGGTACTAAAGAAAACCGAGGGGACCATGGGATTGGTGACTTGCGGTGGAGGGACCATTTTCTTGACGTCCGCGAACATGCCGGAGTTCGGAAGGTTGTTGAACTCGTTGGGCAGTTGCGTGACTTGAATCCAGGGCCCGCTGAGGGAGCCGGAACTCAGCCAAACGTTGTTGACCAGCAGGTAGTAATACTGATTGCGCTTGAATTGGAAGAGGGGCCACGAGGTGTTCACGACAAATCGTAGATTGTTGACGCCGGATACGTCGGAGTAAACGGGCTGGCCATCGATGCCGAGAAGAATCGCGGGGGAATAGGCGACGTAGACTGCCGGAGGAGTGTTGTTGAGGTTGACCGTTTGGACGGTGCTGGGCTTGGGCATGTAGGAGACGATGCGCTCGAGAGCGACCTTTTGAACGGGTGGCACGAAGGAGCGCAGCAGTTTGTCCATCCTTGCCGTGGTGGCCGGGTCAAGATCGGGGAAATAGGTGTTGAGGACCTTGATGCCGAAGAGGGTGACGAGGTGCGAGTCGTTGTCGACGGAGGTTGCGGCTTCGAGCGTGGCTGCACCAACGATTTGCTTGCCACCGCTGGGAGTAAGCTCGAAGGCCTGCCGCCAAGTGACGTTACTGTAATTGTCCCAATGATCGACCTGGGGTTGGTACGCGATCAGAGTTCCACCGGGTTCTTCGTGCTTGCGGGGCCACCCGGGATCCTCTTGAGCGGCAGCGGCATAGACCAGCGCGAGTGTGAAAAATGCCGCCGCGATAGAGATGCGAGAGTATTTCATAACTTCCTCCAAAAGCCGGGCAAAACGTAGGCCTATGAAAACTTGTTGCCAGGGGCCACTCACCCGGGAACGCGCCGTACCCGTTCCCGGTGAGAAAATCGTCATTGCGCTTTCTTGATGGCCGGGGGCTTCCAGCTGCCGTCGATGATAGAAGGCGGTGTTTCTTTTGGCCAGTACAGGCGCAACATCGGCACGAACTTTGCCTTGGGAGCAGGGAGCCAATTGGCCTCCTTGGCCTTTCCCGGCGGGTCCGCTTGCAGATACAAGTCCACGGATCCGTCGGCGTTGGTGGCGAATTTATTGCGCGAGCTAAGGGTGTATCGATTGAGCGAATTCGGCACGAAGAAATAAGTGCCATCGTACATGGTTAAGGACCAGAAGGAATTCACCGGGGGCATCTGACCTTTGTCAAAGTGCATGACGTAGTGATTCGAAGCCGCGTCGAATTCGCCCCCGTCCGCATCTTTCTCACCTGTGGGATAGACCGCATCCTGCGGGCGGTTCGCGCCGAGACCGATGGCCGTAACGAGCGCGCGCTGGAGATAGTCGGTGCCATACGTGCCGGTCTTGGTGGTGAACATCCAGCCATTCACTGGCTGACCTGCTTTCTTGAAGTACTCCATAATCTTGGCTTGGGCGAGCTTCGGTACGGTCTTGAGCGCTTCCTTGTCGAACGCACCGAGCTTGCCGGGATCGAAATCCTGGCCTGGCACGATGCCGACCTTGGCCATGGTGGCAACCAAAGGCGCGTCGGCCGCGGCGGGAGGATTGCTCTTCAGGAGCTTCGCAAGATAGTTGAAGTATTCATTCACGCCCATGGCGTCGACCTGGTCGCGCACAGCCGTTTTCATGTCGAACTTGGCGTCGACTTCCCCGGGGACGGGCGTATATGTTTTGCCGTAATCGCTCAGGGGCACGAGCGCGAATTTGTCTTGCAGCGCGTGCACCTTGGCGTAGTCGTCGGGTGTGCCAGTGCAATAGATGCGGCCAAGAATCCAAACTAACCCGGTGGGTGACTTATATTCCGTCACGTCGGTCGGAAGCGTGCCCGACCATCCGGGCCCGGTGATGACATATTTTTGAGCCTTGTCGCCGGTAGTACGCTTGCCCGGGACCTGGAAAACGTCCGTCCAGCCGTCCAGCATGGGCATCAAGTAGTAACGGTCGCCCATATCAGGAATGCTAAAGACCCACGGCTCCTTGGAAACATCGATCCAAGCGGTGGTGTACAGGGTGTCGGCGTTGGGAGCCGTGACGGCGTGGTCGTCCACCGCAGGGTAGCTGCGTAAACGGATAATCTGCCCCATAGGGGCGCGTGAGGCTTGCGGGGTAGATACGTTGGTGAGCTGCTTGCGAGTCATGTCCATGGTTACGAGCGGATAACCATAGATGTAAGCGTCGACAGCGTCTCGCAGGGCCTGTCCGGCAGCGGGTGCTTTCGCAGTGGGCTGGGGGTTTTGCTGACAAGCACAGAGCCAAATCAATATGGCTGAGACAAAAATCAGGGATTGGTAACAGGGCTTCGAAGGCATTGAATTTCTCTCTGACACCATTCGCTTTCTAGGGTTGATAATCGCAAGAGTCCTTGCGGTTCAGAGAGCAATCTCGCAACCAAAGGACTTTGTGCAGGAGGAAGATGAATGCATGAAAAGAAGAAGGTTGCGAGTGTTGAGTGACCGGCGATTATGCCGCAGGCTAGGGAAAGGCCCACGAAATATTGGAGGCTCTCCAATTGGTTGGGTAACAACGCAACTCGTGTGCCCTGCATCGACCGCAGCCGGTAAGGTTTGCGTCTACTGCTTGAAGACGAGCGGCGGTCCGCTGACGCGGTCGGCTACGAGGGTGACGGTCACCTCAACGCGGTCGGCAATCTTGATAAAAGGAATGCCACTATTCATTCCGAACTCCTTGCGGTCAAAGGCCATAGTTCCTGTAATTTCGCCGTGACCGCTGCCTTTTGTTCCAGCGACGGTCAAGGTCAATGTTTCGGGCTTGGAGACTCCGCGAATCGTGAATGTGCCCGCAATGTCAAAGGTGTTGGAGCCGGTCTGCACAATCTTAGTGGAGTGAAAGGTAATGTAGGGATCTTGCTCGACGTCGAAGAAATCTTTGCTCTTTAGTTTACCGTCCTTCATCCCGCTTCCTGTATTTACGCTGGCAGCCTGAATCTTGATGTCCAAAACGGCGTCCTCAGCGTGATTCGACGTGAACGTCAGCGTAGCATCCCATTTATCAAAAACACCCTCGATTGGCACAGAGGCTTTTACCGCGAACTTAATCACGCTCTTCACTGGCGTGATTTTGAACACCGGAACCTCAGAGGGCGCCTGGGCTTGAGTCGAGAGCGCAAACAAAACACACAAACCGGAAATCGGAATCACCAACATATTCTTGTAACGCTTCATTATCTTCCCCCTAATTCTGATCCATGTCCGAGAGCTGGATTCAAACAGACTGTGGGCGGAATCGAGTAGACGGTATCACTTTCAGAGGTGATGGCGCCACCGTGAGGATGCACCTCGGTTGAGCGAAACAGCTGGGCAATTTGACGGTCCGCCCAGCAGTGGTTAGGCGTCGTTTGATTCGCCGACTTTGTTGTTCCGCTTGCTTCCTGGAGCTTCTGAATATCGGTCGGGGAGAGCTTGGGCCCGTCGATGGTGAGTGTGAGTTTGTCGACAGTGCCCTTGAACGCGAAGGGCACTTGATCTTCCTCGTCCACGTGCGTGCCGGTGTCAGCGCCAATGTCGAAGTTTTCGTCCCATTGCAGAATGAAGGCAGGGTATGTTCCATGTTCCGCGTGGCAACGGCTTGGCCGTCCACTTTTAGAACGCCCGTGCCGCCGCGGCCGACGCCGTCGGTCATGATCAGCAGTACGTTTGGCGCGCCTTTCGGCGGAACGACGCGCGGAGCCAACAGGGATTCGACTCGCGCGCATGGTTTTCCGTCGATGGTGACCTGGGCTAACACGTTGCTCACCTTTCGTTGCAGCAGGACTCGGGAAGAGGGGGATTTCTCCCCAAGTCCTGCGACCTGGCATGGGCGAGATACCAGGAGTGGGGGTTAGAACCGGAATTGCACACCGGTCTGGAAGCGGAAGTTGCTTTGGCTGTTGTTGCCGCCGGTGAAATTGTTGCCGAAGCGGGTGAGGTCATAATCGGCGTCGACGAGGCGGATGGCGAACTTGGGGCTAACCGCGATGTCAACGCCACCGCCGATGGCCATCGAAAAAGCGTTGTTGCTGGGTGACTTGGAGCCGCAAATTCCGACGTTAGTGCAGCCATTCGCGTAGAAATTGCTGTGTGCTCCGCCGAGAAGTACTTCGGCGAAAGGTTCCAACTTTCCTGCGCGGTACTTGATCTGCGGACCAAACATGTAGGTAAAAAGATTGCACAACCAGAAACGGGGGCGCCCGGTTTGGTGCACTGCGTGTAGCTGCCATAGCCCTGCAGATCGGCTGCGAAGCCGAGCCACTTGGTCATATAGAAGGTAGCCTGTCCACCGCCGCCGTTGAGGTTCTGGCTATTGAAGTACGAAGGTAGCCCCGGGTTCGCGCGGAAATAGGAATAATCGCCGGTGATTTCGGCCTTGGGGTTGTCCTGGGCGAAGGCCACCGCACCGAGCCATAACGTAACCATCAGAAAACCGATCAAGCGCTTCATTGACTTCTCCTTTTTTGTTTAAAAAGATTGCCGATGGTTCGAAAAATTTTTCGACAGAGAGGACACAAGTCAGGTTCTCGCCGTCCCTCACAGCACGGAAGAACGTGTCTGGATGCAAGCTGGGCCGCCCGCCTCACTTGCACCCTGCCTGTCCTCCATCCTCTCTGCCTGGCCCAGCCAGCGCTGGCTGGGATCTCACTTGCGACTCAGCTTGGAACGGAGCGAGCGGTCTCCACCAAGTCCAAGCCACGAAATTCTCGAACCGCAAAAAACTCCAACACCGGAGGCGTGGTGCTGAACTCCATGAGAAGGAGCAGCTTTTTGTAGACCTCCGAGCGCAAATGACCCAGCAGATTCTCGTGGGTGTCCCAACGGGCGGCGATCCGTAACTCGTCCTGCATGGGCCAGACTTGCGATAAATGGCAACTCATACATCCCGGTTGAAGTTCGATGGCTCCGACCAGAGAAGAGAGGGCCTTTCCGATTTCCAGCCGCTTCCGGTTAGGCGCCGCGATACTGAGAAGCTCAATTATCATTTTTTCTCCCGCAAAACGGGGGAGAGTGGTCCGAGTTCGTCGGATATTTCGCGTGTGGCGTGCGAGCTGGATCCGAAACCCAGAACAGCATCGCAGTAAAGCAAGGCAGAGGCCGAAGGCAAGTTTGCTAGCCGCGAAAAGGCTAACTCCTGAGAGGGGAAGGCGTTCCGGGAGAGCACGAGGGGGGCGAGCGCGAAATAAAAGCGTTTGGAGCACGAGATTTTGGAGTGCCCCCAATTATTTGGAGTTAAACGGCGCGAAGGCTTGATTACCGTTGAGGGGTCGGCGTTGATGGCCAGAGCGCCACCAATGACGGAAGCTTAGGCGGGCCGATGGATGCCGAGCTTCTTCATGCGGGCTTCCAGAGTTGTGGCTTTCAGCCCCAAAATCTCCGCAGCACCGCCGCGACCGCGAATGCGCCAACGAGTCATCTGTAAGACCTGAAGAAGGTGGTTGCTTTCCACTTCATCGAGCCGCAGAGATCCATTATGGTCGGACGCTAGGTCGGGAAGCTCGGCGCAAAACGTCGGGCCGGAATTGAGGATGAGGTTGCGTTCCATGACATTGCGGAGTTCACGAACATTTCCTGGCCAGGAATAGCGCTGGAAATCACGCATGGTGGCGGCATGTACGCCCTCGACATTGCGGCCCATGCGTTTGCCGAGGTCCTTGAGCGTGTGCCAGACCAGCGCGGGTATGTCTTCGCGACGCTCGCGTAAGGGAGGAATGACGATGGGAAAAACGTTGAGGCGATAAAAGAGGTCCTGTCGGAATTTGCCTTCTTTGACGAGGGTCTGCAAATCGCGATTGGTGGCAGCGATGACGCGGACGTCGACGCGAACCGTTCTTGGACTGCCAAGTCGTTCGAATTCACCTTCTTGCAAAACGCGCAGGAGTTTTGATTGCAGTTCGAGAGGCAATTCACCGATTTCGTCGAGAAAAATGGTGGACTTGTCGGCCACCTCGAAGCGGCCGATCTCGCGGGCCAAGGCGCCCGTGTAAGCACCTTTTTCGCGGCCGAACAGCTCGCTTTCGATGAGTGTGCCAGGCAGAGCGGCGCAATTGATCTTGACCATGGGTCGAAGTTTTCTGGCGCTCATATCGTGAATGGCGCTGGCGATAAGCTCTTTGCCAGTGCCGGTTTCGCCAAGAATCAGGACGGCCGAATCGGTGGGCGCGACTTGTTCGGCGCTCCGGAGCACATTGCGAATCGCGGCACTGTTACCGACCACAGCGCTATGGGTGTGCTCGAGCTTGATCTCCTCGCGCAAATAGACGACTTCGCGTTCGAGTTTGTCCTTGAGTTCGCGAATTTCGGCGTCCGCCTTCTGTAGTCCTTCATCGGCCTGTTTTCGAGCCAGGGCGTTGGCGAAGATGTCCGCAAGGTCCCGAAAGCGGGAAATGAAGCGCTCCTCCCATCGGCGGTGCTCCCGGAAGGTTCCGGTGGACATTTCGCCCATGACTTTTCCCGCGACACGAAAGGGAATGACCAGGCACGACTTCATGCCCGTGGCGAGGAGGTAATCCCGCTCCTGAACGGCTTCTGGCGGCAAGTCTTCGATGCGTTCGATGCCGACGTCCTCGCCCTGGGCCATGCGGCGGGCGAGCCAAGGCAAGACGCGCTTGTCGGCGAGTTCCGTGAAGGCCGGGAAATCAGCGCGGACCCAGACATGAGATACGAAAATATTCCCGCTATCCGGTTCGATCTGACCCAGAGTCGCCTGATCGGTATCGAGAGATTCGACCAGGACCTGGAGACCATGGGTGATCTCGCGATCAACGAGAGCGGAAGGAAGGTTGATGAACTTGGCGGACAGGGAGGCAAAAGCCTGCTCGGCGTGCAGGTTCCTGGCCATTTGCATGGCCAGAAGCCGGTCGGAAATGTCTCGAATGATGCAGAAGAACAACATTCCCTTATCGGTCCTCACGGGGCTGAGGCTGATGTCGACAGGAAATTCGCTGCCATTCTTGCGCCGGCCGAACAGTTCCTGGCCGCGGTTCATGGGACGGCTGATAGGAGCGGCCTGATAGGCCGCGCGGTCTGATTCGTGAACGCGGCGAAAACGCTCCGGGATCAACGTTTCAATGGTTTGGCCAATCAGTTCGTCCCGCCGGTAGCCAAACTGCTTCTCAGCCTCGGAGTTTACCTGCAATATGCGGCCGTGATGGTCGGTGGTTATCATGCCATCGGGGGCCAGTTCGAAGAGGACGTGATGGAGTCCGCCAAGCTGTTCCTGTGCAACAGGGGCTGGTTCGCCGGACGGCTCACCGAGCGGGGACACAGGAAGAGTATCCGTTCTGCGACCTGGAGGTGGCAGACGCATGAATCACATCCTTAGGATTTTATTAGCCTGTATTGGAATTGGAACGCTACCAATGGGCGGTTGGCTAAGCGCTACGTTAACGTAGGCTGAACGGGCGGTCAAGCATTAAACTCCAATAGGTTGGGGGACCTCCGAAATCTTAGACGTTGCGCGACACCCTTTTCCTTTTGGCTTGGGGATACCCACCTGTCAAAAGAGACACTTGGAAGAGAAGATGGAGTTATGTACATGTGGAAGGGCCCGTGCACTTCCTTTATGGCGGGATCCCCGAAAACGGTGTGCGAGAATCGGCTTCCGTCGGACGGGAAACGGATGTTTAATCCTGCAAAAGCGAAGCGGTCGCGGAGCTGTTGAGGTCAAGAGGAAGGAGAAGAGCAATGAGGAAGGAGCTACGTATCAGGTTGGGGAAAATTGGGGTGGTGTTAGCGATTGCCCTGCTGGCGGGGCAGGTCAGCGCGGCGCAAGACGTGAAATACAACTTTATGCCCGGGACGGATTTTTCGAAATTCCACACTTACAAGTGGGTTACGATTGAAGGCGGCGCTCACCCGAACCAGATTGTCGATGCGCAAATCAAGCAAGCGGTCGATAGCCAATTGGCGGCCAAGGGTCTGACGAAGACAGACAGCGACAAGGCGGATCTCTATATCGGGTATCAGATTGCGCTCGACCAGGAAAAGCAGTGGAACGCGTTTGGCACCGGCGGCATGCGTTGGGGCGGCGGAATGGGTACCGCGACCAGTTCGACGATCACGAATGGAAGTCTGGTTCTGGATATGTACGACCCGTCGACGAAGCAACTGGTGTGGACGGGAAACGCGACGAAGACGCTCGACCCCAGTGGGAACCAGGAGAAGAACCAGAAGAACCTCGACAAAGCGATGCAGAAGTTGTTAAAGAACTATCCGCCGAAGCAGAAATAGCCGGAGAGCTTTCGCAAGGAGGAAGCGAAGGATATGAAGCACAAGATGAGGCAGGTGGTGCGAATCTCCCTATTCGCCGTGGGTATGCTTGCGATCACCGCGGGTTTGAGCCGGTTCGTAGTAGCGCAGAATCCGGAGTTGCAACAGAAGGTAGCGGAATTGAAGCAAGCCTCGGCGATGAATAAGCAGGCGCTCGCGCAGTACACTTGGAACGAGCAAGTCGCCATTAGTTTGAAAGGCGAAGTGAAGAAGACCCAGCACTTCCAGGTGCAGCTCGGTCCCGATGGCAAACAGCAAAAGACATCGTTGGACCCACCGCCGCAGCCGCCGGAACACGAAGGGCGCCTGAAGAAACACATCGTCGAAAAAAAGAAAGAAGAGTACGAAGACTATGCGGATCAAATCAAAGCGCTGATCCAGCAGTACGTTCCGCCGGAAAAGGACAAGATCGAGCAGGCGTACCAGG
>Ga0306920_100009610_pt1 | contig 12917 bp, 8 predicted proteins | sample flu12Cox44000170_FD_204666 | JGI IMG/M metagenome (GOLD analysis project Ga0306920, IMG submission 204666) | Lab enrichment of tropical soil microbial communities from Luquillo Experimental Forest, Puerto Rico - flux4day.12C.oxic.44.000.170 (v2)... | ecosystem: Environmental > Terrestrial >...
GCCTGCTCTCGGCGGACGTGCGCCGTCAGCTCACAGGCGGCGATCCCGAGAACCGGCTGATTCGTCATTTCGATCGCTACGCTGGGCTCTCCTGGCCGAGCCAGATGATGCGGTTCGACGTGGAGACGTATCTGCCTGAAGACATCCTGACGAAAGTCGATCGCATGAGCATGGCGCATTCGATCGAAGCGCGCGTGCCACTGCTCGACAACGCGGTCATCGACTTCGCATCGTCACTTCCCGCGGAGCTGAAAATTCGTCAAGGTCGCCGGAAGCACGTGCTGAAGGAAGTGGCAGCCCGATACCTACCGGGGGAACTGATCGACCGACGTAAGCAAGGGTTTGGCGTGCCGCTCGACGTCTGGTTCCGCGGCAATCTTCGGGAGCTGTTTGCCGACACGTTGCTGTCAGCGCGGAGTCTTCAGCGCGGATACTTTCAGGCGCCGTTCGTCCGCGGGCTCATCCGTGAACACCTGAGCGCCCGGCGCGATCATACGTTCCGTCTGTGGCAACTGGTGGTCTTCGAACGCTGGCTGCAGCAATACGTCGACGCCGGCCGAGCTCTGCCGTTCCTCGCGCCACCCGTTCCGGTGAGCGCGTAACGACACGCGCCGTGTCGGTCGCGCTCAGGCGTGTCTGCGCAAGTCGCGTGGCACCCCGCTTGCTCAAGTATTCGCCCATGCAGCAGCCGCCCCCCGTCAATATCGCGTTTGTGATGACGAGCTGCGAGGCTGGTGGCACCGAACGGCAGATGATCGAGTTACTGCGACGTCTCAACCCCGAGCGCTGGCAGGTTCACGTGGCCTGCTTTCACGCGCGCGGCGCCTGGTTTCGCCGCATGTCGGAATCGGCAGCTACCGTCACCGAGTTTCCATTGAAGAGCTTCCGCCGTCCGGACACGATGCGGCAGGCGCGGGCCTTCATGCGCTGGTGCCGCGAGCACGGCATCGTCATCGTCCATACATCCGATCTGTACGCCAACATTTTCGCGCTACCGGCAGCGGCGTTCGCCAACGTGCCCGTTCGCATCGCCAACCGCCGTGAGATCAACCCGGACAAGTCGATTGGACAGATCGTCATGCAGCGCGCCGCGTACGAATGCGCACACAAGATCGTGGCGAACTCGCGCGCGGCAGCCGAGCGGCTCCGGCGCGAGGGCGTGCCGGCGCGGAAGGTCGCAACCGTGTCGAACGGCGTGGATCGCCGCGTCTTCGTCCCACATCCTCCGCGCCCGAAGCTCCGGCGCGTCGTAGTGGTCGCGAACCTGAGACCCGAGAAGCGGCACGACGTCCTCATCGACGCGGCGCCGGAGATCCTGCGCCACTTCCCGGAAGCACGCTTCGATATTGTTGGCAGCGGTCCGGAGCTGCGCGCGCTGCAGTCGCGGACCGTCGACCAGGGCGTCGCCCACGCCTTCGCGTTCCTCGGACACGAAGAGGATGTGGCGGCCCGGCTTCGGACCGCGGATATCTTCGTGCTGCCGTCGCAGTCGGAGGCGTTTCCGAACGCTGTCCTCGAAGCCATGAGCGCGGGACTGCCGATTGTGGCCTCTGGCGTCGGCGGCATGCTCGAGCTCATCGACGACCATCGCACGGGGCTGCTCGTACCGCCGGGCGACCCTCATGCGCTCGCGCGAGGCATCTGCCGGTTGATGGCCGACCAGCCGCTCGGGACGCGGCTGGGCGAGGCCGCGAGCGTGGAAGTGCGCGGGCGCTACTCGTTCGATCGCATGACGGCGGCCTTCGAGGCCGTCTATCTCTCGGAGCTCGCGCGGCGGGGCATGATCTCCGCCGACAGCCAAACGGTGCTGGCGTCCTGATATGTGTGGCATCGTCGGACGCTTCAACTTCAACCCGCAGCATCGCGTGGATCAGGACCAGCTGATCGCGATGATGTCGGTCATCGCCCACCGAGGTCCGGACGCTGGCGGCTTCTACAGCGGCGACGGCATCGGCCTGGGGCACCGCCGCCTGAGCATCATCGATCTCGCGACAGGGGATCAGCCGCTGTCGAACGAAGACGAGTCGATTTGGACCGTCTTCAACGGCGAGATCTATAACTTCGCCGAGCTGCGGGTCGAACTCGAGGCCTGTGGTCATCGTTTTCGCACGCACACCGACACCGAAGTCATCGTCCACGCCTACGAGCAATGGGGAGAGCTGGCGATGACGCGCTTCCGCGGAATGTTCGCGTTCGCGTTGTGGGACGCGCCGCGCCGCCGTCTGCTGCTGGTTCGCGATCGCCTCGGCGTCAAACCGCTGTTCTACTCGCTGCTGCCGTCGGGCGTCGTTTTTGGCTCCGAGATCAAGGCGCTGCTCGAGGATCCGGAGGTTCCGCAGGAATGGAGTGCGTACGCGCTGGACGCGTATCTGGCGCTTCAGTACGTGCCGACCCCGCAGACCATCTATCAGGCGATCTGGAAGCTGCCCGCGGCGCATTTCCTGGTGGCGGAACCGGGACGCGTCAGCGTCAGGCGCTACTGGGATCTCACCTTCCCCGGTCGCGGCGATGCCGGGCGTGAAGAGGAGTATCTCGAAGAGCTCGACCATCATCTGACCGAAGCCGTCCGCCTCCGGCTGATCAGCGACGTGCCGCTCGGCGCGTTCCTCTCCGGCGGGATTGATTCAAGCCTGGTCGTGGCGGCGATGACGCACACGGCCCGCGGACGCGTGCTGACGACGTCTGTGGGCTTCTCGAATGAAGCGTTCAATGAGCTGGCCCACGCACGGACGGTGGCTCGTCATCTGAAGACCGAATCGTACGAGCGCGTCGTCGAACCCGACGTCGCCGATCTGCTGCCGACTCTGGCGTGGCATCTCGACGAGCCGTTCGCCGACTCCTCCGCCGTGCCGACCTACTACGTGTCGGCGGCCGCGCGCGAACATGTGACGGTGGCGCTGTCGGGCGACGGCGGCGACGAGCTGTGGGCCGGATACACAAGACACCGCGTCGAGCAGTCCGAGCTGGCCGCACGCCGATGGCTCGGCGTCTCTGGCGGACGGCTGGCGGGATGGATCGCCGGCCACCTGCCGCTCGCGCTGAAAGGTGTCCGGTCGCTGCGGCATCTGGCGTTGCAGCCCGCAGATGCGTACGCGCGCAAGCACGCCTACGGCCTGTTCGACGGCGATCGCGGCGCGCGCCTGTACTCGCACGACTTCGCCCTCAGCGTGCGCGATGCCGATCCGTTTGCAGGCTTTCGCCGCGCGCACGCCGCCTGCGCGTCGCCGGACCCGCTCGATCGGGCGCTCTACGTCGATGTCAACACGTACCTCGTCGACGACATCATGACGAAGGTCGACAGGATGAGCATGGCCGTGGCACTGGAGGCCCGTGAGCCGCTGCTCGATCACCGGTTGCTCGAATTTGCCGCAACGGTGCCGAGCTCGCTCAAGCTGAAGAACGGCCGGAGCAAACATCTGCTGCGCCGGCTTCTCGAGCGGCGCGTCCCGGCGTCGATCGTCAATCGGCCCAAGCAGGGGTTCGCCGTCCCGGTCGCCGAGTGGCTTCGGGGTCCGTTGGCCAGACTCGTCGACGATCTCCTGCAGGACGGCCGGCTCCACGATCGCGGGATCTTCGAGCCATCGGCTATCGCCCGCCTCTGGAGCGAACATCGCACGCGGCGGCAGGACCACGGACATCGCCTGTGGAGTCTGCTGATGCTGGAGCTCTGGTTTCGGCAGTTCGTCGACGGCGCCACGAGACCGTCGCGCACACGAACCCTGGCGGCGTAAAGGACCGGACCCAACTATGTGCGGCATTGCCGGCCTCGTCTCCTCCGACCAGCTCGATTTCGACGCGCCGCGCCGGGTGACCCGCATGCGCGACGTGATCTCGCATCGCGGACCCGACGATTGTGGCATCCACTGCGACGCACAGGCCGCGCTCGGCCATCGACGCCTGAGCATCGTGGATCTTCGGAACGGCCAGCAGCCCTTGTCCAACGAGCGCCGCGACGTCTGGGTGATCTTCAACGGCGAGATCTACAACCACGCGCTCGTCAGGCGCGAGCTCGAATCCCGCGGTCACATCTACCGCACGCGTTCCGACACCGAAACCATCGTGCACGCCTACGAGGAGTGGGGCGACGACTGCGTCGACCACTTCAACGGCATGTTCGCGTTCGCCATTTGGGACCAGACCAGGCGGCGGCTGCTGCTCGCACGCGACCGTCTCGGCATCAAGCCGCTCTACTGGGCGCATCGCGGCAACCTGCTGCTGTTCGGCTCGGAGATCAAGGCCATTCTCGCCAGCGGCCTCGTCGATCCTGAGGCGCGGCTGTCAGCCCTGCCGGAATTCTTCGGCACGCGGTCGACCGCCGGCGCGAAGACACTCTATGCAGGCATTCTCAAGCTGCTTCCGGGCCACCGTCTCGTGTTCGAGGACGGCGACGTCCGCATCTCGCAGTACTGGGACGTACCGATCGGCGAACGCCGCCGGCTGAACGCCGCGGATGTCGTCGCCGAGTTCACCCACCGGCTGACCGAGTCAGTCCGAAGCCAGCTGATGAGCGACGTCCCGCTCGGCGTCTTCCTCTCCGGCGGGCTCGACAGCAGCGCCATCGCCGCGACGATGGCACGGCTCAGGGAGCAGCCGATCGAGACGTTCTCGGTCGCGTTCGAGGAGCAGGCCTACAGCGAGCTGGCCTATTCGCGAACGGTGGCGGATGCGATCGGCGCCACGCGGCACGAAGTGGTCGTCGGTGAGCACGACTTCTTCGGCGCGTTGCCGAAGCTCGTGTGGCACGAGGACGAACCGCTCGCCCATCCGTCGAGCGTGCCGCTGTACTTCGTGTCGGCGCTCGCCAGGCGTCACGTCACCGTCGTGCTGACCGGGGAGGGGAGCGACGAGCTGCTGGCCGGTTATGGCCGGTATCCGCGCATCGCCTGGAACTGGCGCGCCGCCACGCTCTACGAACGCGCCGTCCCTGGTGCGATTCGGTCCGCGATTGCCAGTGGGATCATCCCGAGCCTTCCCGAGCGCCTGGCGCGATATGTCCGGCGATCGTTTCTCGCTGACCAGTCGCACGAGGCGATGATCTTCGACAGCTTCGGGTCGGTGCGACTGGCCGAACAGCGGGCGCTCGTCTCGCCCGCCCTGCGCGACAGCGTCACGGCCGGGCAGGCGTACGCCCCGTCGCTGACGTACTTCGATCGGCCGGGCAAGGGGAGCACGTTGCTCGACCGCCTCTTGTACGCCGACATGAAAACGTACCTCGTCGAGCTGCTGATGAAGCAGGACCAGATGAGCATGGCGGCCTCCATCGAGAGCCGGGTGCCGTTCCTGGATCACACGCTCGTGGAATTCGCCGCGCGGCTCCCGGACACGTGGAAGCTCTCGGGCTGGACGACCAAGCGCGTCCTTCGCGAAGCGATGAAATCGGTACTACCCGATGCGATCCTCGACCGTCCGAAGATGGGCTTCCCGGTACCTCTGCGCGCGTGGACGCGCGGCCGCTGGAAGGCCGTCGTCTCCGAGGTGCTCCTCGATCGGCGCACAAAAGAACGCGGCATCATCGACGTGCCGGCCGTGGCGCGGCTCTTGGACGAGCATGCGGCGGGATCCATCGATGCCACGGATCGCATCTGGAGCCTGCTGAACCTGGAGATCTGGTTCCGGACGTTTATCGACAAAGGCGGCGTGCAGACGTTGTCCACGCCGAAGGCCCCGTATCCCCATGCGAATTCTCTGGCTGAAGTCTGACCTGCTGCTGCCGCTCGACAAGGGCGGTCGCCTGCGAACGTGGCACCTGATGCGGCACCTCGCGCGGCGACATCAGATCACGTATCTCTCGTTCGCGGAGACCGCCACGGACTCGCGCGACCTCGCCGGCATGTGTCAGGTCGCCGAACGCGTCATCACGATTGCCAGATACGAGCGGCCGAAAGGATCGCTGCGCTTCTACGTCGATGTGGCGGCCCACCTCGCCGATTCGTTGCCGTACGCCGTCGCCACGTACCGATCGACCGCGTTCAGAGCACGGATCCTGAGTCTGCTCGAGCAGACTCCCTTCCATCTCGTTGTCTGCGATTTCCTGGCACCGGCCGTCAACCTCCCGCCGGCCCTGCCCTGCGCGTCGGTGCTGTTCACGCACAATGTCGAGTCGGAGATCTGGCGGCGGCACGCCGAGACGAATCACGGGCAGATGACCCACGGGCTGTACGACACACAGTACCGCCGCATGCTGGCGTACGAGGACAACGCACTGCAGCGGTTCGACGGCATTCTGACGGTGTCCGACGCGGATTCCGAGACCTTCCACCGTCTGTATCCGGACGTCTGCGTGAAGCCGATGTGGGTCATTCCGACGGGGGTCGACACCGATTACTTCGCGCCCGACGGGACGTCCCCGTCCGGACCGCGTCTCGTGTTCACGGGCTCGATGGACTGGCTGCCGAACGAAGACGCGATGTTGTACTTCTGCCGCGAGGTGCTGCCGCTCATTCGTGCCGAGGAGCCGCGTGCGAGGCTGACGATCGTTGGACGAACACCGACGCCGGCGGTGCGCGCGCTCGCGGATGAGCACATCGAAGTCACCGGAACCGTAGCCGACGTCAGACCGTTCGTGCGGCGGGCCTCGGTCTACGTGGTGCCGCTCCGCATCGGCGGCGGCACGCGTCTGAAGATCTTCGAAGCCATGGCCATGGGGCAGGCGGTCGTGTCCACCACGGTGGGCGCCGAAGGACTGCCCATCACCGGCGGCGAGCACGCCCTCATCGCCGACGGACCACGCGCATTTGCCGACGCGGTGCTGTCGCTGCTGCGGGACTCGCGGCGCCGTGAAGCGCTCGCCACCGCCGCACGGAAACTCGTCGTCGATCACCACGACTGGTCGGTGGCGGCTGGAGTGCTCGACGCCGCGCTGACGGAGTGCTCCGCGCGATCGCCGTACGTCGTCAAGGCGCAGGATCCCGGCGCCGCCGCACCGGCGGCATCAGGGCGTCTGGACAAGACTCGAAACGATCGGATGTCTGCGTGAGCGTCCTATGAAGATTGCAGTGTTCGGGCTCGGTTACGTCGGAAGCGTCTCGGCTGCCTCCTTTGCTGCCGCCGGCCATGAAGTGATTGGGGTCGACGCCAACGCGGGCAAAGTGGCGTTGGTGAACGCCGGGCACAGTCCGGTCGTCGAGCCAGGTCTCGACGACCTCATTGGCGACGGCGTCGGGCGAGGGACGCTCCGCGCGACGACAGATGCACAGGACGCGGTTCGGTCAAGCGATCTGTCGCTCGTCTGTGTCGGCACACCCAGCCAGAAGAACGGCAGCCTCAACCTCGACTATCTCGAGCGCGTGAGCGCACAGATTGGGGCGGCACTCCGGAACACTCCCGCCTACCACGTGGTCGTGGTCCGCAGCACCGTATTGCCGGGCACCACGCACAGCCTGGTCATCCCGACGCTCGAGCGTGCGTCGGGAAAGACGTACGGCACGGATTTCGGCGTGTCGGTGAATCCGGAATTCCTGCGCGAGGGCACGGCGCTCAACGACTTTCAGAAGCCGCCAATGACGATCGTCGGCCACAATCACGCCGCGGACGCCGTTCGTACCACGGAGCTCTACCCCCCGACGGGCGCGCCGCTCGTCAACACGAGCATCCGGGTGGCGGAAATGCTGAAGTACACGAGCAATGCCTGGCACGCGCTCAAGGTGTGTTTCGCAAACGAGATCGGGAACCTCTGCAAGCGCGTCGGCGTCGACAGCCACGAGCTGATGGACATCTTCTGCCGCGACGACAAGCTGAATATCTCGCCCACGTATCTCAGACCTGGTTTCGCCTTCGGCGGATCCTGTCTCCCGAAGGATGTCCGCGCCATCCAGTACCGGGCCAGGGAGCTTGACCTCGAAACACCGGTGCTCTCGTCCATTCTGCCGAGCAATCGGATGCAGGTGGAGCTCGCGTTGGCGGAGATTCTCGAGACCGGATACAGGCGCGTCGGACTGCTCGGGTTCAGCTTCAAGGAGGGTACCGACGATCTGCGCGAGAGCCCGATGGTGACACTCGCGGAGGCCCTGATCGGGAAGGGCTTGTCACTCCGCATCTACGACCGGCACGTCGCCCTCGCGCGCCTCGTCGGCGCGAACAAGGACTACATCGAGCAGCAGATCTCGCACCTCTCGTCGCTGATGGTCCCGACGATCGATCAGGTCCTCGCCGAGTCCGACGTCATCGTCGTCGGCACGAAATCGGAGGAGTTCGCGGATGCGCTCATGCGCCTCCGGCCGGAACAGATCGCGATCGATCTCGTGCGACTCCCGCTGTGCGGATCGTTTCCCGCAAATTATCGCGGGATTTGCTGGTAAACACAGGCGTCAGGTTCGCAGGAAACCTCTTCGACCGATCCCACCGCGATCTTTACTCGGCAGTTCAATACTGCGCAGTTGATCGTTCTTTCTACATCTCACCTGCACATTGCCGTTGAGCCGCTTCGGCGGCTCCGGTAATCTCGTACTGTCGACGATGTGATGCGCGAGATCAGTATCTCGCGTGCTCCCCCCAAAACCTAGCTCCCGGACAGCCAACATGAAAACAGTGGTTGCTGCACTCGGTCTGTGCACAAGTGTCGCTTTGTGCCCCTCCTCTTCAATCGCATCGACGATCTCCGTCGCATCAGGCTCGGACCTCCAGAGCGCGATCGTGAACGCGAAGCCGGGCGACACGATCCTGCTCGCGCGAGGAGTCGTCTACGTGGGCAACTTCACGTTGACTGACAAGGGGTCGTCGACGGGCTCAACGGCAATGATTACGATCCGCACGAACGGAGACAGCGGTCTCGCCGCGGACGGTCAGCGCGTGTCGCCGTCTATGGCGCCGCTGCTGGCCAAGCTCCAGTCGCCGAGCAACGGCGCCCCGGTGATTTCGACGGCGCCGAACGCGCATCACTGGAAGCTGATGCTCGTGGAGATCGTCGGCAACGGCCTCGGGGACCTGATCGACCTTGGCGATGGTGGAGAGACGTCGCTGGCGCGGGTGCCCCACGATATCGTGTTGGATCGTGTGTACGCTCACGGCGACCCGAACCTGGGCCAAAAGCGCGGCATCGCGCTCAATAGCGCGTCCACGACGATCACCGGGTCGTACATCTCAGACATCAAGGCCGTCGGCCAGGACACTCAGGCAATCTGTGGCTGGAACGGTCCCGGACCATTCATCATCACGAACAACTATCTCGAGGCCGCCGCCGAGAACGTGCTGTTCGGCGGCGCCGACCCGGCCATCAAGAACCTGGTGCCGGCCGACATCATGTTCTCGGGCAATCTTGTCAGCAAGCCGGTCGCCTGGCGTTCGCAGGGCTGGACCGTCAAGAATCTGTTCGAGCTGAAGAACGCGCGCCGGGTATCCGCGGTCAACAACATCTTCGAATACACCTGGGAAGGCGGCCAATCCGGATACGCCATCCTGTTCACCGTCCGCAATCAGGATGGCGGATGCCCCTGGTGCCAGGTCGATCACGTGACCTTTTCGGGGAACGTCGTCCGGCACAGCGCGGCCGGCATTCAGATGCTCGGGTCCGACTACAACTACCCGAGCCAGCAGACGCAGACGGTTCTCATTCAGAACAATGTCTTCTGGGACATCGACAGCCAGAACTGGGGCGGCAACGGCTACTTTATAAGCATCGTCAACGCCCCGCGAGACCTGACCATCGACCACAACACGATCATTTCCGATCACGGTTCGGGTGTGGTTCAGGTCGACGGTCCGCCCGTCCTCGAGTTCAAATTCACCAACAACCTGGCGAAGCACAACGCCTACGGGTTCATCGGGACGAGCCACGCGTACGGTTCCGATACGATCAGCGCCTTTTTCCCCGCGTCCGAGATCACCTGCAACGTACTCGCGGGCGGATCGGCCAACTTGTATCCCGCAGGCAACTCGTTCCCCACGACCGATCAGTTCGAGGCGCAGTTTGTCGGATATACGGGAGGCGATTACCACCTGGTAGCGAGCAGCCCGTGGCGTAAAGCTGGCTTGGATGGGCAAGACATGGGCGCCCCGTTCAACGGAGCCGCGCCCTCAACCGGCTGGATCCCGCACCGCCGGTAGTCCCCGCTGATTTGCCACAAGTGGCAAACGCTTTCTCCTGAAGGAGCCGGGCACCCGTCAATTCAGGCGGGCACCGCATTGCTCGGCCCAAGTCGCGGACCTGGGCCATGAGCGTACCGCCGACGGTGCTCGGACGGAGCCGACGAGCGCTCGGCTTTGGAACCGTTGGAACCTCAAGCATTCGATCCCTCCAGGCACAGCCGTTGCTAGCTCTGGCGGTCCGGAGCCTGCTTGACCCTCGATCTCGTCATTCCCACACACAGCCGCGCCGAGCTGCTCTCCCGCCTGCTCAGCAGCATCCGATCCGCGCGAGTGCCAGACGGCGTGGCTGTGCGAACGATCGTTGTCGACAACAACTCACAGGACACGACGCGTGCCGTCGTTGATTCGGCGCAGGCAGGATGGCCGGGAACGCTGGAATATCGATTCGAGCCGATCCAAAGCAAGTCGGTCGCCCTCAACCATGGGCTCTCACTGGTTCGTGCCGACGTTGTCGGCATGCTGGATGACGATGAAGAAATCCATCCGGAGTGGATTGCCATTGTCGCGGAAATGTTCGCGGACCGCGAGGTCGACTTCATCTCAGGTCCTTACCTGCCGCGCTGGGGTGCGCCCGCGCCGGTCTGGCTGCCGAGGGATTTTCCGGGTGTCATTGGATGGATGGACGCGGGCAATCGACGACTCGAGTACGGTCGCGACTACAACGGCGTGATGATGGGAGGCAATGCGGTTGTGCGGACGGCCGTCGGTCAATCGGTCGGCTGGTACGATGCGTCGCTTGGCCGCGTCAGCACGCGGGTGGGCAGCGGGTGCGAAGACGTGGACTTCTTCGAGCGCCTGCTGAGTGCGGGCCGCAAGGGTTACTACGTTCCGGAGCTCGCGATCTATCACTACATCCCCCCGCACCGGCTGACGAAGCGCTATCACCGCGAGTGGTGTTTCCGTCGATCAATAGCTCAGGCGGAACTCGACGGCCTCCGCCGGCAGCCTGTCACCTACCTGTTCGGAGTTCCGCGCTACATGATCGGGACCGCGGTCCGCTCGCTCATCGCACTCGCCGCAGCCGTCGTTCGCGGTGATTGGAATTCGAGTGGGACGTTCTCGCGCGAGCTGACGCTGTGGGAGCTCATGGGCTTCGTGGCGGGCACGATCAGGCGCCGCCTCCGGCGGCGTGCGTCAGGTACGTCGCTTGCTCCGTCGTTCAACCGTGGTTAGCCGCGTCGATCCCCGGGAGAGCAAAGGCGTCGTGGAAGGCGTCCGCCCGAACGAACGACATACGTACAGCAATCCCAACGCGCCCGCGATCGACTCTCAAGGACTTCCCTCAAAACCGACCGCCGTCGCCGAAGATCGCATCGGGGCGAACGTGGATGACAGCGAGGTATCGAACGCCAGCGAAACAGGGCAGACGAGCGATGCGTCGCGAGACGAGGTGAAACCGCTGGAAGACGAGTAGCCCGGTTCGAACGGACGCGGTGGTTGTCGTCGTTCCTCGTCGATGGTCGCATCATGCCATCAGTACGGTAGCGGTGTACAAATTCGTCGGCAATCGCCACCTCCTTAACGTCCGTGTTTCGCCCAAATCGGGCACGACTATTGCGAGCCGCCCCGCTGACAAAGGAGCGCCGATGAGCCCGACTCCACGGATCAAAGACGGCGTTGCCCGATTGAGGCGGATTTTTCTCGAACGGCCCGGCGCTCAGCTCTCCGTCGGCGAAGCGTCGCAACTATCGGGTCTCGAATGGCACACCTGCCGTCTGGTACTCGAAGCGTTCGAAGACGCTCATTTCTTGATACGCGGTCCCAACGGGTTGTTCGTACGCGGTACCTACGCTCCCCCTTCCCGATACGCGGGACAGTAACGGCAGGCCGCGCAGCACACACAGCGCCGCCGCGCTGACCGCCATCACGCAGGTCGCACCCCATCCGACCACGCGCAGCCGCTCGGGCAGGCTGAACACCCCATTACCTGGGTCGCTGTCGGCAGCAGCTTGATCACCACCATGATTGACGCACTCGACACACTGTTGACGAACGCGCTCCAGAACAGGCGCCCTGATCGGGTCGACATGCGTCACGTTCAGCAGGACGCCGGCAAACGTCGAGATCGCGATGATCGCGCAGAACCAGGGTGCCCGACGCGACTTCTTCTCTAAGCCGACAGGCCATCGATGGGCCTCCCCAAGCTCATTTGTTCTTCGACCTCTTCACCGGCCTACGAGAAGAACAGGTAAGGGTTGATCGTCGTGCCGAAGATGGCGACCAGGCCCGCGATCGACGCCGACGACAGCTCGAATCAGGGCACGAGCGTCGCGACCCACCCGCGCCGCCGAGGAGCATGCGCAGCGCCGCAGCCATGGCCCCGATGGCAGCGCCGATGTTGATGACGTTGGCGACGAGGAGCAGAACGACGACACGTGCAGGAGTGCTGGCGGATCGTGTTTGCGGAGATCGGCCGCGAGACCGTGGGCTGTCACGAGACCGATGCGTGCGCTGATTTCTTGGATGCCGGCCATCAGCGGGTACGACACCAGCATCGTCTAGAGAAAACCAAAGCCGAACTGACTTCCGACCTGCGAGTAGGTGGCGATGCCGCTCGGGTCGTCGTCCGAGGCCCCAGTGATCAGACCGGGGCCCGGACGAGCCAGCCAGCTGTGCGACGTCACCTTCGACGATCACCGGGCGACGAGGGACGATTCCGTTCGGACTCCCCTCGGTCGTGTGGAGCGTGCGACGCGGACCTCGGCGTCGACCTCGGCTCCATGTCCTCCTCTTCTTCGTCTTCGTTCTCGCTTTCGTCCGGGTCGGCGACGCGGCGCGATCGGATCGGGTGTTCCCTCTCCTGAGCACCCGACGTGGCTGCCTGCCGCGCCTCC
>Ga0306920_100009611_pt1 | contig 12915 bp, 11 predicted proteins | sample flu12Cox44000170_FD_204666 | JGI IMG/M metagenome (GOLD analysis project Ga0306920, IMG submission 204666) | Lab enrichment of tropical soil microbial communities from Luquillo Experimental Forest, Puerto Rico - flux4day.12C.oxic.44.000.170 (v2)... | ecosystem: Environmental > Terrestrial >...
AAGCCGGAGCCGATTCCGGTGAAGTTGATGCAAGGCGGCGCCGCAGATTCGGTCGCCCCCTCTCCCCGCACTTGCGCGGGGAGAGGGAGCAGACCGATACTGCCGCCAGTCCTACAGCATAGCGCCCGTTGCTCTTGCGGAGGTCGGAGGTATAGATAGCAGAGCATGAGCGATTACGATCTTGTCGTGCGCAATGGGACGGTCGCAACGGCGGCCGACGTCTTTCGCGCCGACATCGGGGTCGCCGACGGCCGGATCGCAACCATCGGCGCAAAACTTGGCCGCGGCCGGCGTGAAATAGATGCGCAAGGCAAGATCGTCACGCCCGGTGGAGTGGACAGCCACTGCCACATCGCGCAACGATCCTCGCTCGGCGTCATGACCGCGGATGATTTCTTCACCGCCACCCGCTCGGCAGCATGCGGCGGCACGACGACAGTCATCCCATTCGCCGCGCAATATCGCGGCATGTCGTTACGCCAAGTCGTGAAGGACTATCACGCGAGCGCCGAGGGCAAGGCGGTGGTGGATTACGCCTTCCACCTGATCATCTCCGATCCGACCGAGCAGGTTAGCGGCCAGGAGCTGCCGGCGCTGATCAAGGATGGCTATACGTCCTTCAAGATCTACATGACGTATGATCTCCTCAAGCTTGACGACCGCCAGATTCTGGAAGTGCTCACCGTCGCGCGGCGCGAGCGCGCCCTGGTCATGGTTCATGCCGAGAACCACGATGTCATCTCCTGGCTGAGCGAAAAACTGCTCACGAGCGGTCATTCGGCGCCACGTTTCCACGCCGTTGCGCACGCTCCTATCGCGGAGCGTGAGGCAACTTCGCGCGCGATCTCGCTTGCCGAGCTTATGGATGTGCCTATCCTGATCGTTCACGTTTCGGCGCGCGAGGCGATGGAGCAGATCCGGCTGGCGCAGGATCGCGGGCTCAAGGTCTATGCCGAGACCTGTCCGCAATATCTGTTTCTCACGGCCGACGACCTGGACCGGCCGGGTTTTGAAGGCGCCAAATATATGTGCAGCCCGCCGCCGCGGGATAAAGCGAACCAGGAAGCGGTGTGGCGCGGCATCGAGACCGGCGTGTTCGAAGTGTTTTCCTCAGATCACGCGCCTTATCGCTATGACGATCCCGAAGGAAAGATGAAACACGGGCGCAACGCTCCGTTCAAGAAAGTGGCGAACGGGGTGCCGGGGCTTGAGGTGCGCACCGCGCTCCTGTTCTCGGAGGGGGTCGGCAAAGGACGCATCGATCTACCGAAATTCGTGGCAGTCACGGCAACGAACGCGACCAAGCTCTACGGGCTTTATCCCCGCAAGGGCACGATCGCGGTGGGCGCCGACGCAGATCTGGCGATCTGGGACCCGGAAAAGAGCGTGACCATCACGCAATCAATGCTGCACGACGCTATGGACTACACGCCCTACGAGGGCAGGCAAATCAAAGGCTGGCCGGTGATAACGCTGGTGCGCGGAGAGCCGGTCGCCGAAGACGGGGAGTTCGTCGGCAAGGCGGGGCGGGGCCAGTTCCTCAAATGCGGTATTTCGCCGGCGAGCAAGCCGCTCGGCCAGACCGTGATTGGATACGACCTCGCGCCTTAGAGCATGATCCCGAAACCCCCACCCTTTATCCCTCCCCCGCTTGCGGGGGAGGGAAGGGTGGGGGCTTTTTCGGAAAAAGATCATGCTCAAACAAAAAGTTAGAGCGGGATGATGATTCGAAGAAAAATCATCCCGCTCTAACGCGCGATCCCGTTTATGAATGGCTCCGCGCGTCGCTACGCATGTCCTGCGCGCACCAGGCGTCCCGGCATGGCGCCGGTGTGCTCGCCCCGTTCGAAGGTCGGCATTCCCGCAACCAGCGTGGCCACGTAGCCGTCCACCCGCTGCACAAATCGTCGCCCGCCGGCGGGAAGATCGTTGACCAGCTGGGGCTGATAGAGCCGCAGGCCTTCGAAGTCGATCAGGTTGATGTCTGCGCGCATGCCCGGCGCGAGGCGGCCGCGGTCGTGCAGCCCGAAAAATTGGGCGGTCTCGCTGGTTTGGCGCTTGACGAGAAGCTCGAGCGGCAAGCGCGGTCCGCGCTGGCGATCGCGGCCCCAGTGGATCAGCATGTAGGTCGGCACGCCCGCATCGACGATGGATGCACAGTGCGCGCCGCCGTCGCTCAATCCGAGCAGCGTGCCCGAATCGACCAGCATTTCGCGGATCGCCTCGTGGTCGCCGGAGACATAATTGACGACCGGGAAGAACAAGTAGCGGTTCTGCGCGCCGGTCAGATAATCGTAAGCGACCTCATCGGGAGCACGGCCCTCGCGCGCCGCAATGGACGCCACGCTCACCTCGTCGGCCGGCTCATAGTCCGGCGGGTCCCCCATGATGAAGAACTTGTCCCAACGGGTCGTGATCAGCTGACGAAACTGTGCGAGCTTGCCGACTTCCTCCTGCGAGGGTTTTTCGTTGAGGATCTTGCGCCGCAGCACCGGGTCACGCAGGCGCTTGAGCTGCTCGGGAATGGGCAGGCTCATGATCTCGCGATAGCTTGGCCGCACCGTGAACGGATTAAGCGCGGTGCCGATGCCCAGCATGACGCCGATCGGCCGGCCGGCAATCTGGGCCGTGAGGCTTAAACCCTGCGCGCGTGCAGCATGCACCGCGCCCAAGAGCCGCCGCCACCGCTCGGGGTCCTCGTAGCGGTCGGTGAGCAGGAACCAGACGGGCCTGCCCGTTGATCTGGCAAGCTTCGTCATCCACGCAAGCTCCTCCTCCTCATCGTCGAAATCGCTGTTCATGCCGAAAGCACCGGCGCCGACCTCGCTCAGCGCGCTGCCGATCCCCAAGAGCTCTTCGCTGCCGGCGTAGCGCGAGGGCACCATGTCCCCGCTTGGCGTCTTGTGCGAATCGGTACGCGAAGTGGTGAAGCCGAACGCGCCTGCCCGCAGCGCCTCCACGGTCAGCCGGCGCATTTGCGCAATATCGTCCGGCTTTGCCTGTTCAAACCGGACGGCACGATCGCCCATGACATAGACGCGCATCGGCAGATGCGCGATCTGAGCAGCAATGTCGATCGCATGCGGCCGGCGCTCGAGCGCATCGAGAAAATCGGGAAAGCTCTCCCATTCCCAGGTCAGGCCGTCGCTGAGCACGACGCCGGGGATTTCCTCCACCCCTTCCATCAGGTCCATCAGCGCACCGCGATGCTCCGTGCGCACGGGAGCAAAGCCGACGCCGCAATTGCCGAACATGGTCGTGGTGACGCCGTGCCAGCAGGAAGGCGAAAGCATGGGGTCCCACATCGCCTGCCCGTCATAATGGGTATGCACGTCAACCCAGCCGGGGGTCACCAATAGCCCGCTGGCATCCATCTCGCGCCGGGCAGGACCAAGCTTGCCGCCGACTTCGCTGATTTGATCGCCGCTAATGCCGATGTCACCGGTAAAGCGAGGCGTGCCGGTCCCATCGATGATGGTCCCGCCGCGAATGACGATGTCGTGCATCGCAATGCTCCTTGGGATTATCTGGGAACGATCATGCGCCCGCGCCGGATGCGATGCAATGCGCCCGCGCCGCGGGGCTGCGTCCAGGTGTCAATAAGTCTTGGCGCCGGCTTGCGCCATCTGGCCGCGTGCCTCGCGAACGGCGGCGGATGCCGCGTTCGCCATCAGCCGCGCATCGCTCAGGATGGTGCAGAGCTGGTAGCCTTCGCCGAAGCGCCGCAGCGCCGTCTTGGCGCTGTCGGTATGAACGCCGGCGATCTTTCCATGTTTGCGCGTGACCGCACAGATGGTTTTTATGGCAGCGAGCACATTGGCATCCTGCGGGTCAAGGCTGGGGGTCACTCCCATGCTCAGTGAAAGATCCGATGGTCCGACGTAAACACCATTGAGCCCGTCCACTGACACGATCTCCTCCAGGTTCTTGACGCCCTGCTGCGTCTCGACCATGGCGAGGATCAGGATCTCATCATTAGCGTGCTGCCAGTAATCGGCCCCACCGTAGAGAACGGCACGGTTGGGACCGAAACTGCGTGATCCGCGCGGCGGATAACGGCAGGCGGTCACCAGCGCCTCGGCTTCCGCCTTCGTGTTGATCATGGGGCAAATGACGCCGTAGGCGCCGGCGTCCAACAGTTTCGCCGTGAGGATGGGCTCGTTCCAGGGCACGCGCACCATGGGCACGGCCGCAGTGGTGGAGATGGCGGCCAGCATGGCGACAGCGGCCTGGAAATCGACAGGCCCGTGCTGGAGATCGATGGTGACGGAATCAAAGCCCTGGTGCGCCATCAGCTCGGCTGAGAATGGGTTTGCGATTGCAAGCCACGCATTGACCACATTGCCGCCGCCGGCAATGATCTTCTTGAGCTCGTTCTTGCGCATGAGGCGCTCCTTGTTCAACCGAACACTTCAGGGTTGACCGCGTTCTCCCGGATCGGTTTGCCGTCGAGCACGCTCAGCACATTGTAAGCCGCCTGCATCGCCATGCGCTCGATCGATTCGCGCGTGACGCCAGCCATATGCGGCGACGACAAGAGATTGGGAAGCAACAAGAGCGGATGATCGGGCGCCGGCGGCTCGGGATCGAAGACATCGATGCCGGCGCCTGCAATGATGCCTGCCGTAAGCGCCGCGTGCAGGGCGGACTCGTCCACAATGCCGCCGCGCGCCGTGTTGACGAGAAAAGCGCTCCCCCTCATGCGCGCCAACCGACGTGCATCGAACATGCCCGTGGTCTCGGCCGTCTTCGGGCAATGGATGGTCACGAAGTCCGCCCGTGGCAAAGCCGCATCGAGATCGGCAACGGGCTCGCAGCCCGCCGCGCTGACCGCACCGGCGGAGAGATATGGATCGTAAACCAGTACTTTCATTTCCAATGCGAGGCAGCGCTTGGCGATTCGGGTGCCGACACGGCCAAACCCGATAACCAGCACGGTCTTGTCAAACAGATCGACCGGCACCAGGCTCAGCCGCTCGGCCCAGCGCCCCGCGCGAACAAGGCCGTGCAGCTCGCCGGTGCGCTTGGCGAGCGCAAGCATCAGGAGAAGCGCGTGCTCGGCCACCGCGGAGGAATTCGCGGTGCCCACCAGCATGAGCGGGATGCGCCGACGGGTGAGGGCCGCCACGTCGATGGCGTCATAGCCCACCCCGATGCGGGCCACGACCGCCAACCCGGGAACGAGGCCGCATTCACTCTCGCCGAAGCGCGTTAGCCCAAGGATTACGCCGTTGGCGTCCGGGGGGGTTCGCAGAAGCGCATGAAAATCGGGGGTCGCAATCGGATTGGAAAAACGGATAAGGTCGAGATCGTCGCGCGCGTTGAGAACTTTCCAGCCACCCTCGCCCAAGGTGTTGGGCACAAGAACGCGTTTCCTGTTGCTTGTCACCAAATTCCCCTACGACTGTTCTGCATGCGGATCAAGCTCTCTGAAAACTTTCGCGCAGTCTTCTATGCGCCGTTTTACGCCACCCATGCGCTCGGCTTCTATGCGCGTGAGGGGATTGAAATCGCGCTCATCGAGTCGCCTGCTCCCGGCGCGACCGCGTCTGCTCTCCTCGACGGCACGATCGATCTCCTGTGGGGCGGGCCCATGCGGGTGATGAAGGCGCGCGACCAGGATCGAGCTTCGCCTCTCCTCTGCTTTTGCGAAGTCGTGGGGCGCGATCCGTTCTTTCTGGTCGGCAGAGGCAACGCCTCGCAATTCCGTTTGACCGATCTTACCCGGCTGAGATTTGCCAGCGTGTCCGAAGTCCCCACCCCCTGGCTCTGTCTGCAGCAGGATCTCCGTGATCTCGGCGTCGATCCCGATCGGCTCGATCGTGTTGGCAATCGGACCATGGGAAACAACCTCGAGGCCCTTCGCGCCGGCGATCTGGATGTCGCGCAAATGTTTGAGCCCTATGTGTCGATCGCCTTGCAGACGGGTGCCGGCGACATTCTCTATGCGGCGAGCGGGCGAGGACCAACGAGCTACACGACCTTTCTTGCCACGCGCTCCGGCATCGAGCGTCATCGCGACGCATTCATGGCGATGACGCGCGCCGTTGCGTGCATGCAGGCTTGGCTCGCCGAATGCAGCGCCGAGGAGCTGGCGGAGGTGACCGCTCCTTTCTACCCGACCATTTCCCGCGACATTTTGTTGAGCGCTTTCCGGCACTACCGCGCCGGCGCAATCTGGTCGCGAACTCCCGAACTATCGCGCGGCGGGTTCGAGCGATTAGCCCAAAGCCTGTTTTCCGGCGGATACATCTCTTCGATGCCGAGATATGAGGACTGTGTCGATCAAGACCTTTGGCAAAACAGCGCGCGGGAGGCGTGATGCTCGATCTGATCATTCGTGGCGGCGAAGTCGTGACGCCGCAGGGCGTCATCCACGGAGACGTGGCCATCGCCGGAGAGAGCATCGCCGCGGTTGCCGCTCCCGATACGCTGCCATCCGCCAAGCGCATCATTGAGGCGGCGGGGCACATCGTGATGCCGGGCGGAATCGATCCGCACGTGCATCTGCATCACGTTTGGATCAAGCCCGACGGCACGCCGCTGGTGACAGCGGGCCCCGAGCAGGTGGGGCGCGCGGCACTGTTCGGAGGAACAACGACCTTCATTGATTTTGCCTATTGGCGAGATGGCGCCTCCGCGCGCGAAGCGATCGAGCTGCGCGACAAGGACTTTGCCGGCAAGTCTCCGTGCGATTGGGCTTATCACCTTATGCTGCACTCGGAGCCGCCGCCGCAATTCTGCGGCCAGCTCGCCGAAGCGATTCAGGCCGGCTATCCGACGCTCAAGATTTTCACGACGAATATTTTGCCGGCCCGGAGCGGCCGCATGATCGATTTCGGCGATATCTGGGAGGCTTTCCAGGTTCTCGCCAAGGAAGGCGGTCTTGGTGTCATTCATGCCGAGGACAACGATATCGTCATGCACATGTATGCCAAGCTCATCCGCGAGGGCCGCGTCGAATTCGAGCACCTTGCCGAAGTGCATAACCAGCTCTCGGAGGACTTGAGCTTCCGGCGTGTTCTGCGGCTTGCCGAGAGCGTGCCGGGGACGGCGGTCTACATGATGCACGTGTCCGCCGGAACGGGCGTGGCCGCGATCAGCGAGGCGCGCCGCAAGCGATTGCCGGTCTATGGCGAGACGCTGCACCAATATCTCATCTACTCTTCCGATGATTACCGGCGTCCGAACGGCCAGATCTATCACACCTATCCCTCGCTCAAGTCGCGCGAGGACCAGGACGCGTTGTGGGGCGGCACCGCGAACGGTTCGATTGCGTGCATTGCTACCGACGAGCTCTGCTGTACGCTTCGCGACAAGACGCTCGGCAGGCGCATTGACGATGTCACCGGCGGCAATTCCGGCGTCGAGCCGCGCCTTGGCGTGATGTATACCGAAATGGTCGCGCGGCGCGGCTACTCGTTGTCGCAATACGTTGATCTGGTCTCTACGAACGCCGCGAGGATCATGGGGCTTTATCCGCGCAAGGGAGCAATCGCGGCGGGAAGCGACGCCGACATCACGATCCTCGACCCCACGCGGCGCGGCAAAGTGCGAACCGCCGACTTGCACGAGACCGACTACACGCCATGGGAAGGCCACGACATTTTCGCCTGGCCGGTGATCACCATTCTGCGCGGCAAGATCATGACCGAGCTCGGCCGGTATCACGCAAATGCCGGCGACGGGCGTTATCTCAAACGCAAGATACCGGCCGCGATTTGCAACGGGCCTGCAGTTTGAGCGATCCCGGCAAAGACATTGTGGCCGAGCTGCTGGCGCAGAGCCTGATCGCCTGGGGGCTCGACGGGGCGGTCCAGACCACGAGCGACGGGGCGATCCTCCTCTCGTGCAACGGACGCAATATTCGCGTGCAAGCGGCGGCGCCCAATCTGCCGTTTCGCTGGATGGTTACCGTCGATCACCATGCGCGGGGCGCAATCTCGCTTGTTGCCGTGCTGCGCCGCCTGCGCATCGCGCTTGACCCAAACTATGCGGCAAATCCCGTGCATGTCGCATTTCCACGGACGCCGTCGTGATCGGGGTGCTGGTTCTCACCGGTTTTCTCGGCAGTGGGAAGACGACATTGCTGCGGCACTTGCTTGCTCAGCCGCAATTTTCGCGCACCGCCGTCATCATCAATGAATTCGGCGAGATCGGCCTTGATCACGAGCTCATCGAAACGAGCACGGACCATTTCATTGCGCTCACGACAGGGTGCCTTTGTTGCAAGCTGCGCAGCGATCTCATCGCGACCCTCGAGGACATGCTGCGGCGGCGTGATGAGGGCGCGGTCCCTGCTTTCACGCGCGTGGTGATCGAGACCAGCGGGCTGGCTGATCCGGCCCCGATTCTGCAGACCCTGATGACCGATGCGAACCTTGCCGGCAGGCTTATGTTTAGTGGGCTCATCACGACGGTCGATGCCTTCAACGGCGCCGGAACGCTCGAACGCGAAGCGATCTCGGTGAAACAGGTCGCGCTTGCTGATCGTCTCATCCTGACGAAATCGGATCTCGCGCAATCCGGCGCCGCCCAACTGGGCGCACGACTCGCCCGACTCAATCGGCTGGCACCGCTGTTCACGGCCGATCACGGCTGTGTCGATCCGAACGTCTTCGAAATCGATTCGTCCAATACCAGCGCAAAGTGGTCGCGCGAGCTTGTCTCCGGCCAATCAGACCTGGATCACGTTCATGATTGCAAGATCCAGACGTGGACGATTGTGCGCAACGAGCCGATCCACGCCGTAACCTTGAGCCTGTTTCTCGAAGCACTCGCCGAGCATTGCGGCGCCGACATGTTGCGGCTCAAAGGGATCGTGCATATTGCGCAAAGTCCCGACCGGCCCGCCGTCATTCACGGGGTCCAGCACGTCTTCCATCCCTTGGAATGGCTGCCGCGCTGGCCCTCGGAGGATCGCCGCAGCCGGATCGTGGTGGTTGGGCGCCGTATTCCACGGCGCTGGATCGAGCTCCTGCTCACCGCCATTCAAATGGAGGTGCAGGAGGTTGGTGCGCTAACGATGATTGCAAATGCGTGAGGGTCATCTGTCCTCCGTCATCCGATCCGCCACCTCGCGCGCAAATGCGAGCAACATCTCGTCGGCGCCCGGACGCGCCAGAATGGAAAGCCCGACGGGCAGGCCATCAACGTGCGCGAGCGGCAGGTTGAGCTGCGGCGCGCCCAGCGTGCCCGCAATGGTCGTGAGCGTGCTGATGGCGGTACGGCGCGCCCACATTGCGGAGCGCCGCTGGCCTACAGGTGCGGCAGAAAAGGGCGCCGTCGGCAGGCAAACGATCACGTCGGGCTTGAGCACTTCCATCAGCTCCATCCGGCGGGTGCGCTGAAATTCACGCGCCGCGGCAAGCGTCGCATCATCGACCTGCATGCCGCGGAGGAAGTTGTCCGAGATTTCAAACGCAAAGCGCGGATTATGCGCATCAATCCAGTCTCCGAACGTCGCCCAGGCCTCGCGCCCCTGAATCGCGCGCTGGTGCGCAAACCAGTCGCCGAGCGGCACCTGTTGCGAGAGCGCGCGTTTCTCGCCAGTGCCGGCAAGCGCCGCAATCCGTTCCGCGGCGGGCAGAAGGGCGTCGGCGGTCGCTGGCTCAGCGATCGCAAAAGCATCGATGGCGACGATCACATGACGCGGCCGCTTCGCAGATTTGAGATCAGCGCCTAACAAAATTTCGCCGATACGCCCGAGCAGATGTGCGTCGCGCGCGAACCACCCGATGGTGTCGAAGCTCGGCGCCTGAGCGACCATTCCTTCTAGCGGCAGCCGCCCATGGGTCGGACGGATGCCAAAGATGCCGCAGAAGCTTGCAGGAATACGCACTGATCCGCCGGTATCGGTGCCGAGCGCGAAGTCGACGAGGCCTCCCGCCACCGCCGCGGCAGAGCCGCTCGACGAACCGCCCGACACGCGGCCGGGTGCGTTCGGATTGGTCGGTGTGCCGTAATGGGCGTTCTCGCCGAAAATGCCGCGAGAAAGCTCGTCGGTGTGGGTCTTCCCCACCATGTCGGCGCCGGCATCCACAAGCCGCTGCACCACCGGGGCCGTGCGCGCGGCAGGCGCATGCAGCCGGAGCCAATCGGGATTGCCCGCGCCGGTGACATGTCCTTCGATGTCGAACAAATCCTTGGCAGCAAAGGTGAACCCGGCAAGCGGCCCCGCCGGCGCCCCCTTCAATCGCGCCGTCGAATGGGCGCAGAACGCGTTGAGGGGATCATTCACGGATGACGGCTTTCATCGCCGCCTCATTTGTGGGGAGGCCTGCAAGCTCACCCAATGTAATCGGCTTGACCGGCGGACGCAGGCGATAATAGCCGATCTCGGCGGGGCTCACGCGGCGCGCCTGCGCCATCAGTTCGGTCACCGTCAATCCGCAAAGTCTTCCCTGGCACGCTCCCATGCCGCAGCGCAGAAACGCTTTCATCTGATTGGGACCGGGACAGCCGAGCGCGGTCGCATCGGCGATTTGTGCTGCAGTGACGTCCTCGCAGCGGCAGACCAGGGTCTCTCCTGCCGGCTGCCGAAACTGCGCCGCCGGCCGGAACAGGACATCGAGAAATGCGCGGCCGCGCGTGAATCTGCGCAATGACGCCAGGGCTTCGCTCTCCCGCGCGACAAGCGACAAATCCGGCCGGAGAGATCGAACCGCTGCAATGGCGGCGAGATGGCCGCGCGCCCGCGCCGCTTCCGCCCCTGCAATCCCGGCGCCGTCACCGGCAACGGCGACGCCCGGCAGGCTCGTCGCGCCATATTCGTCGACGACCGGAACGAAACAGAGCTGTGCGTCGCTCCAGCGATGGGAGACCCCTGCCGACAACGCGAGATTGACGTTCGGGACCACGCCCTGATGCAGCAGCAACATGTCTGCAGGCAGGCGCTCCTGCCGCCCGCGGGCGGTGCGATAGGTCACCGTCTCGATCTTTTCGTTCCCCTCGGCGGCAAGCGCGACGATGCCATGGATCACATGCAGCTTGCGGCGGACCGCAAGCATCAGGCGCGCGCCCTTTGCGGGATATGGCGAGGTTGCAAAGCCTGCTGCATGTGCGAGCGCGCTGCGCCAGGAGGCGCGCGAAGTCGTGTCGAGCACGGCATCAAGGCGCACACCGGCATTGAGAAACTGCCAGGCGATGAGCCAGAGCAGAGGCCCGCAGCCCGCCAGCACCGTTCGTCCCTGCGGGACCAGCCCCGATGATTTGAGCAGGATTTGCGCGGCTCCGGCCGTCATCACGCCGGGCAGAGTCCAGCCCGAAATCGGAAATGGCCGTTCCAACGCGCCGGTTGCAAGGATAATGCGTTTTGCCTGCACAAGGCGAGAACGGCCGTTGATGGAGACTGCAATCTCGCCCATCCGCGGCAGCGCCCACACCGTTGCGCCGGGCACGTAATGCGCGCCGCTTGCGAGCGAACGGCGCGCGAGGTCCGCGCCCTGCCAGTAATCGTCGCCAAGGATGGTGCCAGGCTGCAGCGGCGAGGCCGTGACTGCACGATAGATCTGCCCGCCGGGATGATCCTGCTCGTCCAGCAACACCGTCTCAAGACCAGCACGCGCGCAACAGTCCGCGGCGGCCAGTCCCGCCGGCCCCGCGCCCACGACTACGACGTCATAGCGCTCGCCCAGGCCGCGGCTCATGCGCCGAAGTTCCGTTTGCCGTGCCGGGTCTCGATGCGCATGCCGGACTGCACCGCAGTCATGCACGCCTGGCGATTGCCGACTCCGTCAATCGTGACGAGACACTCGAAGCACGTGCCCATGAGGCAATAGGGAGCGCGCGGCGCGCCGGAGAGGGCCGACGTGCGGGTCGTCAGACGGCCGGAGCCGAGCAGCGCGGCGGCCACGCTGTCGCCTTCACGTGCTTCGAATGGAGCGCCATCGATAAAGATGGTCAGAGCCGGGCGGCTCGCATCAATGATGCGCCGGAACATCGAATCGCTGTGTGCTGAACGCTTGCAAATCGTTCGGGAGCGCGCCCGCATCGATCAGTGCCGGCAGCACCAGCGCATGATTGGCGGCAAGCGTGACCCCGCTGTGACAGGTCGCGATGAACGCGCCTGCAAAGCTGCGTGACTGATCGTAAATCGGAAACCCGTCCTGAGGCATGACTCGCAGCGCTGCCCAGCAGCGCACGACGTTAAGCCGCGCAAGCAGCGGAAACATCCGCGCCGCGCGAGCAGCCATGACCGAGAGAACCTCGCTGCCGATGGAAGCGTCGTAGTCCGCTTCCTCGACCGAATCGCTGATCATGACGCCACCTTCGTCGGTTTGCCTGATGGTATGCACCACGTAGTGCATGAAAGGCGCGACCTTCTCGGTAACGATGATCTGGCCGCGTTGTGGGCGAACGAGCGCGTTGAGATCAACCATCGCCGCCAGGCGGGAATTTCCGAGGCCCGCAGCAAGCACGAGTTTTCCCGCGGTAAATACGCCGTTTGCGGTGGAGAGCGAAAATTCGCCTCCGCGCGGTTCAATCCGGGAGACGAGATGATTGGAACGATAGTCGCCGCCAAGCCGCGCAAACGCGACATGCAGCGCGCGCAGCAAGCGCAGCGCGTTGACGTGCCCGTCTTGCGGGCAGAAGCTCGCACCGGCGACTTCCGGCCCGATCTGCGGCAGCATTTTCTCGAGCCGGCCGTGATCGAGCATTTCATATTCAAGTGCTTCCATGCCGGGCTGGTTGTGCAGGCGCTGGAGTGCGTTGGTGCGATTTTCCATCTCGCGATCGGAAAGCAAAAGATGCAGCCCGCCGGGCTTGCTGAAGCAGACATCAAGGCCGGTCTGCTCGCCAAGCAAGCTTGCGAACTGCGGCCAGAGCCGCGAGGACTGCATGGTCCAGCAGCCATATTCGGGCATGCCGGCGCCTTTGCTCTGCACCCACACCAGCGCAAAGTTTCCGCGCGAC
>Ga0306920_100009612_pt1 | contig 12914 bp, 9 predicted proteins | sample flu12Cox44000170_FD_204666 | JGI IMG/M metagenome (GOLD analysis project Ga0306920, IMG submission 204666) | Lab enrichment of tropical soil microbial communities from Luquillo Experimental Forest, Puerto Rico - flux4day.12C.oxic.44.000.170 (v2)... | ecosystem: Environmental > Terrestrial >...
GATCCAGCCGGGCTGCGGGCCGAACCGGCGTGCGATCTCGGCACCATCGTGCGTTGCAACCCGGACCTCGGCGATGACCTCTGGGCGCGGACTGAGCAGCTGGCTTCTCGCACGGGCGTGGATGCCACCGCCATCTGGGAATGGGGAACCATCCACCGAGTCGTCAGCGGCGTCTACGCCTGCAGTATTGGCTTTCAGCCCTTTGGCGATCTGCTGCTGGCCGAAGCGGATCGCCTTACGGCGTAGTCACCGGATCGCGCAGCAGTCCGAACCTTCGAACCCTGGAATCATCGTCGGATTGGCATCAGAAGAGCACGCCGTAGGAGCCGATGACCACCCATCATCCAAGGTCAATCACGGGACCGATGATGAACGGCGCGCGGTTCGTATTGTTGGAACCAGGGACCTGCCAAGCAGACTCGGACCACCCGCCAGTCGTCCTGGTCCTCCCCCGTCTTCCTCGCAGGCGCCAAGATCCTCGCGAGCGGGCGCCGGGTCTGGGCTGGCGAAGCCATCGCGAAGCGACGCCCGGAGGGCGTCCTAGACGCGGTGGCCGCGAGCTGGACAATCGAAGCCGAGGAAGACAACACCCATGCCTGGTGGATGCACACTGAGCCGTCCTGATCCCTGGCGGCTGCTTAGGCGCGCCCGTGCCGGGCGGGCGCCCCAGCGCAGAGCCCGGTGGCGGGCGCGCGCGGTGCCGCGCAGCGGCGCCGCTCTTGACGAGTCCGGAGGGTGCCCCGTTGCGGCGGAACTTTCGGCAACGAGTCTGGCTGCCTGCCTTGCGGGCGGGGTGCCGGTGATCCATTTCCATGACCTGCGCCATACCGGCAACACTCTGGCCGCGCACGCCGGGGCGAGCCTGCGCGAGCTGATGGACCGAATGGGGTACTCGACAACCCGGGCCGCAATGGTCTACCTGCACGCAACCGATGAGCGCCAGTGGGCAATCACCGATGCCCTAAGCCAGCTCGCGGTGGGGAACAGGCCGCGGCCAAGCTCGGCTCCATCGGCACGCAGCGGGCACGGAAGCGCCGGATGCCTCGTGAGGATCGGCTACCGCCGGGCCGGGCCAACCGCTGGCCTGCCTATTTGATGGGCGCGCCTGGCAGGATTTCGAACCCGCGACCCGCTGCTTAGAACGCACATTCGAGCCGTCGCCTGAGTGTGCCAGATGTGGCCTGACAAGCTCTTTAGCTGCAGCTATGGCGGCTAGACGTGGCTGGGGATCGCCCGGTATCTGCCGTCCTTGGCTCCCCACTTGGCTCCCCGCAACACGGCCGCCCTGGATCCGCCTGCGGCGCTCCTCGTCTCAGGTTGACCCTCGGCTGGGCGGCCAGCTCGCCCTCCTCACAGCACGGCACGATGAAGTAACACTTGGGGCAGGCCCACTTCGAACCATTCCCGTACGGCCGCAAGTCGCTCTCGCTGCACTGCGGGCACTGCTCGACCCCGGCACGGTCGCCAAAACTCACCAGCACACCGTAACCAGAGATCGTCCCGGAGCGCACGATGCCACGCCTGCCGCCGCCCTTACCAGCCGATAACCCCGCAGCCTCCCCAGGGAGGCCCATCCGCTATTGCCGAAATGAGCGAGTTCCATCTGCGCATTCTTATGCAGAGCTCAGCATCTCCATTCGTGATCAGCCATGCGGTGAGACACACGTGGTGAGCACTGGACCCACCCGTTGGGTGGGCCTCCCTGCCGATTATTTATTGCTGCTTGCGGTGCTTGCGCTGAATGCAGTTCTGCTCTTTACATGCGTGTTCGACTGCTGGCTGATGACGTGAACGGGTGTGACTGCGTGTTCAGGGGATGACGTCGTCAGCGGGCGCCTTCCCTGCCGGACTCGGGGGGCTGGCGTGGCGCCACAGGCTTCTAGCTTGAGCGCGCTAGCAGCAGTGCAAACCTGCTGGGCAGGCGGCTCGGGGGTTACTATCGGGAGCGCCGGCGTGCGTGTTGGCGGACGCCGGTGACCAGCGCGAGTCCTGTCGCGAGGGTGGCAGTAGGCCGTCATTCGCCGCAGGCGGGTACGCGCCCGACGTGGCGGCGGGGGGATATCGTGAGCCAGCGGCAGCGGCCGGGGCGGGGCAATTTGCCGGCCGAGCTGACCAGTTTCGTCGGGCGGGCCCGGGAGCTGGCGGAGGTCCGCAGGCTGCTGGCGGCGGCGCGGGTGGTCACGCTGACCGGTCCGGGCGGGATCGGCAAGAGCCGGCTGGCGCTGCGGGCGGCCCATCAGCTGGGGCGCCATTTCCCGGACGGGGTATGGCTGGCCGAGCTGGGCGGGCTGGATGACCCCGATCTGGTGCCGTATGCGCTGGCCCGGGCGATGGGCGTGCATGAGCAGCCTGACAACGGGATCCAGGACACGCTGGTGGATCACTTGCGGGACCGGCGGCTGCTGGTGGTGCTCGATAACTGCGAGCATCTGCTGGGGGCGTGCCGGGAGCTGGTGGCGGCGCTGGTGTCGGCCTGCGATGGGGTGCGGGTGCTGTGCACCAGCCGGGAGCGGCTGGGCGTTGCGGGAGAGGCGACCGTGGTGCTGTCCGCGCTGGAGCTTCCCGCGATGGATGCGCCAGTGCTGGTGGCCAGGGCCGCGGAGGTGGAGGCGCTGCGGCTGCTGACGGAGCGGGCGGTGGCGGTGGCTCCCGATTTCGCGCTGACGCAGGAGAACTGCGGGGCAGCCGGGGATATCTGCCGACGCCTGGATGGGCTGCCGCTGGCGATCGAGCTGGCCGCGGTGCGGCTGGCGTCGATGACCCCCGGTGATCTGCTGGAGCGGCTGGATGACCGGTTCCGGTTGCTGGCTGCTGATCGGTCCGGCGGGCCGGAGCGCAGTCAGGCGTTGCGGGCGGCGGTGGACTGGAGCCATGAGCTGCTCGGGCCGGGCGAGCGGGTGCTGTGGCGGCGGCTGAGCGTGTTCGCCGGCGGGTTCGGCCTGCCGGCGGCGGAGGCGGTGTGCTCCGGCGCGGGGCTGGACCGGGAGCAGGTCGCCGGGCTGATCGGGCGGCTGGTGGACGCCTCGATCCTGACCATGGCGCAGGGTGGCCGGCACGGCCGGTACCGGATGCTAGAGACGGTACGGCTGTATGGCGCGGAACGGCTGCGCGAGGCCGGCGAGGACCGTGAGTTGCGGCACCGGCATGCGGCCTGGTATGCGGAGCTGATCTCGCCTCGCGGCCGCCCGTGGTGGGGAACGCCCGAGCAGGCCGGCGTGCTGGATGCGCTGGATGTGGAGTGGGCCAACGTGGAGGCCGCGCTGGACTTCTGCGGCGGGGCACCGGCCGCCGCGGAGCCGGAGCTGCCGGGGCTGGGGCTGCGGATGGCAGCCGATCTGTGGCTCTACTGGCTGATTCGAGGCCGCTACCAGATCGGCCACCGGCACCTGGAGGCTTTTCTGACCTTGTCCCCGGCCCCTACGGCCACTCGCGCGATGGCCCAGTGGGCGCTCGGGTACCTTGCTCAGGCCACGGGGGATCTTGACGCCGCAGTGGCCGGTTTTGAGGAGGTACGGCGGGTCAGCGAGCAGGCGAGCGGGGACCGCGAGCTGGCGTACGCCCTGTTGGGGCTGGGGCTGGTCCGGCTGCGGCTGGGGGAAACGGAACTGGCCGGGGAGTTGCTGGCCGCGTCGCGGGAGGCGATGCAAGGGGTGGGCGACGCATTCGGCCGCGCATTGTGCCTGTATTTCTGTGCCACGGCGGTGGCCACCGCCGGGAGGCCGGCCGATGCCCGGCGGCTGGCCCTGGACGGGCTACACGCAAGCGAGCTGGCCGGGGACTCGTTCGCCCGGGGGATCTTGAGCGCCCTGCTGGGGATTCTGGACTGGCAGGCCGGCGATCCCCAGGCCGCAGAGGCAGGGATCAAGGAGGCGGTGCGGATCCAAGACCGGACCGGGCACCGGTGGGGCATGGCCACGAGCCTCAACGCGTTGGCCTGGGTGGCGGGGCCGTCCGGACGGCCCGAACGCGCCGCGCTGCTGCTGGGCGCCAGCGCTGCTGTGTTCCGGGAGCTCGGGGCCACGCTCCCCCCCTACTGGCAGGTCTATCATGATCGCTGCGAAGCGGCGGCCCGGGCAGCCCTGGGCGAGGGCCGCTACCGCGCCTGCTGGCAGGAGGGCTACGCGCTCAGCCGGGACCAAGTCACAGCTGCCGCGCTCGGCGACGAAGGCACCGTCCCTGCGGCGCGGCCCGCCCCGGCGGCGGCCGCCGCCGACGGTACCTTCGAGCTGTCCGCGCGCGAGCTGGAGGTGGCCCGGCTGGTCGCCGACGGGCTGTCGAACCCGGCGATCGCCTCAGCCCTGTTCGTGTCGGTGGCGACGGTCAAGACGCACGTGTCGCACATCCTGGCCAAGCTCGGCCTGGACTCCCGCACCCAGCTGGCCCGCTGGGTCGCCGGCCACGACCTGCACCCGCCCGCGCCAGCCCGCCAGTAATCGCTCGGCCGCCGCCGGATCATCCTGCGCATCGGCCAGCTGGCCGATGGCACCGCGCCCACCGGCGCGCAGGATCGGAACGGTAACCCGCACCGATCGGCGCCGAGGAGGACACGATGACCATCACCGCCGACACCACGCCCACCGACAGCCCGATGGACTGGCGGGGAGAGCCACGTCAATCCCTGGTGATCACACCCCCCGCACCAGGCCAGGCCGACGCTGGAGTGACGGCGGCAACCGACGCCACCGGTGCGGGTGAGACCATGCCTGAGTGCCCAGCGTTTCCGTACCTGCCTGCCGACATTCAGCACGCGCTAGCGGACTTTGATGCACGCCTGGCAGACGGGCGCCTGCCCATCGCCGACGACGGGTACCCGGCGATCCCTCCTGCGGCCGAAACATGGATCTCAGACTTTCTTCACTCCCACATCCCTACGGAGATCTAGGGCTTACCTCCAGCGATGAGGGGAGACAGCACAGAAGCGCCACCTGGCAGCAGCTGCGCGCACACCCACACCGAGCCCCTGCGCAAGACAGCCCCTCCGCCCGGAGCACATTGGATGCCGCGCCCATACCGGATACCCCGGACGATTCATGGGCCCACAGCCGATGGTGGACGCCAACGGCCGGGAATGACGACAAGAACCCTCGGCAGCGGCAACGAGATACACCCCGACCGGCGCGACATAAGCTTCCGAACCCGAACGCGCGAGCATCACAGTGCGGATTGACCATCCACATGGGTGACAGGCGACACCGCCAGTGGTCCTCGGGTCCAAATACGGCTGGCAGTCGCGGCGGATCTGCTCAACGAGCAAGGGCCCGCATTTGAGCAAGGCGGGCATGAGCCCTACGATTGCCACGCACACGAATCCAGGCCCCAGCCGCCCGCACGCGTCTCGGTAGGTGAGCTGACAGGTGAGCGTTAGCATCCCCAAGCCGGGTACACCAGTCGGCTACGACGAGCACATTAGGCCGCTGTTCAGGGGGAAGGACCGCGAGTCGATGCGCTTCGCGTTCGATCTGTGGTCGTACGAGGACGTGTCGGCCAACGCGGCCGCGATCCTTGCGAAGGTGAGCGCAGGCGCCATGCCGTGCGATGGCGCCTGGTCGTCCGAACGGGCCGAGCTCTTCCGCCGGTGGATCGATACGGGGATGCGGGAAACAGTGTCTGACCTGGTCCCCGAAGCGGCCGGACCTGCAGAGTCAAGCGGGGCCGCGGCGGCGGGCGTCGAGGCGATCGAGGGTCGGCTGCGCAGGGTCCTCGACCTGCGCAGTGAACAGTATGTGCGCGAACGCGCCATCGTCATCGAGCATCGCAGCGCGCTCATCTACATGCTCAGCGAAGCCGCTGAGCTTGAGCACGCGCTCATGTGCGAGTACCTGTTTGCGGCGTTCTCGCTTAAACGCTCGGTCGATGAGGGGCTCACGCACGAGCAGCTCGCGGCGGTCGAGCGGTGGCGGTCCACGATCTTGGGGGTGGCCAAGCAGGAGATGCTCCATCTGGCCATCGCGTGCAACCTGCTGACGTCCGTTGGGATAGGTCCGCATCTGTCGCGGCCCAACCTGCCTCAGCCGGCCCGGCACTATCCCAGTGGGGTGCGCCTGGAGCTGCTTCCGTTCGGTGAGCAGGCGCTTCGCCACTTCCTGTTCCTCGAGCGGCCCGAGGGCATGGATTTGAGCGATGCCGAGGGGCTGGCCGCGGTCGAACATGCGGTTCCGGTCATGGGTGAGGAGGAGATCGCGCCGCACCTGCAGGAGTTCCGCACCGTCGGGCACCTGTACCGGTCGATCGAAGCGGGCTTCCGCCACCTGGCGGAGAAGATGGGTGAGGAGAACCTGTTCCTCGGCCCGGTCGGATCGCAGACCCGGGGCGAGCTGTTCGGCTGGAAGGAACTGGGGCCGATCTCGACCACCGAGGACGCGGTACGCGCCATCGAGGCGATCGTCGAGATGGGTGAAGGGGCGCGCGGTGACTGGCGCAACGCACACTTTGGCCGCTTCCTGTCGGTGCTGAGCGAGTATCTCCAGCTGACCGAGAACGCACCCGGCCTGGAGGTGACACGCCCGGTGCTTCCCGTGCTCGTGCGACCGCCCGAGACCGGCGAGGAGGCGGACCTGATCACCGACCCGGCCACCGCGCGCGTAGCCGATCTGTGCAACGTCGCCTACGAGATGCTCCTGCACGTGCTCTACCGGCTCATGAGCCACATCGATGAGTCGGCCGAACAGATCGGCACCCTCGCGACGGTGGCCGTCGGCATCATGACCGACGTTATCGGGCCGCTGGCCGACATCCTCAGCACCATGCCCGTCGGGCCCGAACACCCGGGACGTACCGCCGGGGCGACCTTCGAGCTGTTCTACCAGCCCGACTACCTTCTCCCGCACCGCAAAGCCGCCTGGCTCGTGGGGGCAGAGCTTCTCACCGACGCCGCGGCCACAGCGGAGACCGAGATGCGGCGCGACCGGCGGCTTGAACCCGTCGTGTCGGCGCTGCGCTCACATGCCGAAGCCCTCCGGGAAAATGCAGTTTGACCGGGACCTCGCCTCAGCTTTTAGCCAACAACCGCCGGCCATTCTCGGCCGAGGATACGACCAGCGAGCCTGCGCATTCGCGACAGAGAGAAGCGCCACCCTGCGGTCGGCAGCCAGCGCCCTAAGCTTCGGTGCCCGCGGCAGCGATCCATGGACGAATTGATCTCCGGTCCATTGAAACCAGATCGGCACCAACCCGAGGGCTGCCATCCATCAACGCATAGGCCAACCGTGCCTGGTTCGCCGAAAGCTCCTCGACCACCGGATCATCAGCAACTCCAGGGTGCCCTGCTGCGTAATCTCCATCCCTTCTACCGGTCAAAGATCCGCGTGGCCCGTCCACCGGCCGCAGTGGGCTGACTCCATCCGATTCCCGTATTCGTCGGCCGCGACCACTCAATTCTGTTGCTGCCACGATGATCCCGGGCGACTCCTGCACACGCCGGGGGTAAGAGGCAACCAGGATCAACCCTCACCGGTCATGCATGGAGGACTCTCGGCTCCCGGCCAAACTGTCCCGTTCTGCGCCGCGGTGGAGCCTCGGTCGGAACGCACATTCGGCGAGCAGATCAGCGGGTAGGCGGCCGCCATTTGGCTCGGCCTGTCACGTCGCCCGCGTTCCTACCGTCAGAGTGTCCACGGCAGGATGGCGTGCGTGGCCCGAATATTTATCCAGGCCACGTTGGCCCGAGAACGCCCGCACATGCCGCAGGGCGAGCGGGCCTGTCGGCTGCGGTCGTTGGGTACGAGTCCGCTCGCGGCCGAGGTGCTGATCCAGCATCGGAACGAGGCCGCGTCCAGCGGATCGGGGTTGCTGACCCCTAGCATTCACATGACTAGGAGGGACGAGATGAGCTATGGAGCTCGCATCGCCGATGGCCGTCAGGTCGAGTTGTGCGACGAGTGCGGTTTCGACGGCCGCGACATTGTCGACGACGCGGCCGAGTTGGTCGCTGTGTGCGGCCGACTCGCCGCCCTGGTGGACGAGAGGCAGGACGCATCAGAGCGCCCTGGGCCCGAGATCTTCTCTGCGACGGAGTACGTGCAGCATTCCGTCGAAGTGATCGAGGGGATCCTGGGATACATTGCGACGGTCATAGGGATTCAGGCACCACAGGTGGGTGACCTCGGGACTGCCGTTGGTGTTGCGCGGGCCATCCTCCCGTCGATCACCGCCGATCAGCGGGCGGCACTGCTGTATGACAAGTATCGGTTTCCGGCGTCGGTGGACTGGCTGCTGCAACATCTCCTGCACGATCTGCAGCACCACGTACTCGACATTCGGCGCGGGTATGCGTGCATCACGATGAGCGCGCTCCCGGAGGTTTACACGAGCCGACGGGACAGGCCGCTCTGACCGTTTGGGCACGCGGGGGGCCGGCCGGACCGTCCGCTCATCAGCGTGAGTCAGTTTGCGTCAAGCTTTGGCCGGTGCCTCGTCCGTCGTCTGTCCCTGCATAGCGGTATGGGGTTGGTCCCTGCAGCACGTGATCGGGTTAAGGAGACGACGGACGGGGCTGCCCATGATGAGCGCCGAGATCACCAGGGGGTGTCTCAATGCCGCGGAGGGCTCGCCCCGGCCGCCGGCTTGAGGCGCCGCTGACGGTCAGGCGGCGAGTGCCTTGGTTTGCCGCCGGGTGCCGTGGGTGGCGGTGACCGGATCCCAGGCTTGCCCGGTGGTGATGACCGCGTGCAACTGCCGCAAGATTGCGGCGGCGATGACGGTCTGCGCTTGGGTGGGGGTGAGCTTGTTTTGCTTCCTGCTGGTCAGGTGCTGGTAGCGGGCCCGGTAGACCGGGTTAGCCCGCTGGGCTCCCCAGACCGCGCGCCAGGCGGCCAGCCGCAGCCCGGGCCGTCCCTGCCCGGTCAGCCGGGTCCGGCCGGTGAACGCGCCGGACAACTTCTCCCGCGGAGCCAGGCCGGCGTGTGTGACCAGTGCCCGGCCGGTGGCGAACCGCCTCGGGTCGCCGGTCTCGGCCAAGATCGCCGCCGCGCCCACCGGCGACAGGCCGGTCATCGAGGTGGCCAGCCCGGTCAAGCCGAGCTCTCCTAGGACTGCGGTCATCCGCCGCTCCGTCTCGGCCAGCCGGTCCTTGGTGAGCTGCCAGTCTTCCAGCAGCAGCTGCACCCGCTCCAGCGCACCAGGCCGGTGCGCGATCACCCCGGCCGGATCGGCGAGTGCTGTGAACAGCCCGCGCACGATCCGCAGGCAGGGTTTGCGCCCGCCGCGGCGGGTGATCTCGCGCCGCACCACCTGCTCGAACCGGGCCGCCCCGAGCCGCCGGGTCCGGGTAAAGTCCCCGCCATCCCGGCCGGCGATCACCGACAATGCGGCCACCCAGGTCGCCGACCGGAACGGCTGCCTCGCGGTGTCCAGGGCCGCGGGCCAGGCACATTCCAGCAGGTCGCGTATCTGCTGAACCTGGCCGCCGGCCTCGGTGATCAGATGCTCCCGGCGGGTGCCCAGATGCCGCAGCCGGCCCCATGTCTCATCGACCGGCTCGGGGACATAGCAACGCAGCTGGGCGGTGAGCCGGGCGATCAGCACCGCGTCTTTCTCATCGGTTTTGTCGCAGGTCAGGTCCTCGGTCCGCCGGGCCCACGAGGTGACCATCGGCTGCACGCACACAAACGGCATCGACCGCTCCGCAGCCAGTTGCCCCAGCACCCGCCACCGGTGCCCCGTCGGCTCGCACGACACCGTCACCCCGGCCCAGCCCGCCGCCGCGGCCCGCCCGGCGGCCCAGTCCAGCGCCGAGCCAAGATCCCAGGCGCGGCACCGGAACGTCCGCCGCGCGATGACCTTCGAGTCGTGATCGGTCACCACGACCATCTGCTTCTTGCCTGCCAGGTCGATCCCGACGATCGCGTTCGTCACCGGCACCAGGGCGCGCAGCCGGTCCAGCCGCGCGTTGCGGTTGCGGTCACCTCGGGACACGCCACTACCGTTACCCATGAACGTCCTCCTGCTGCGTGGGACACCAAGCCCGAAGCGCATCAGGGGGACGTTCCTACGTCACGAACCGACACGCAGAATGTGTTTCTATGCCGCCGAGCGAGTGGCGCCGCCTAGTCGCTGGGCTGGCAGTTGTGTGTCTGAGCCGATGGCCGGGCGCGCCGTGAGCAGGCCGGTCCGTACGCTGGTTGGCATGGCACGAGGTGGTGCGGTCGCGGCGGGCGCTGCTGCTGGCGCGATCGCCGGACTGGGTTACTACCTGATCGTCAGCGGCAAGCTGACGATCGACACGGGGTGGGGCCGGCGGATCCGCCCTCTGGGGCCCTTCAGCGTCCGGGTGGCCGCCCCCGCCGCCACGGTGTTCGACGTGATCGCCGCGCCCTACCTGGGCCGCACTCCCCGCGCCATGGCCGCCCGCCTGCGGGTGATCGAGCGGGGGAAAGACATGGTGCTGGCGGAGCACTACACCCCGGTATATCGCGGTCGGCTCACGGCCGTCACGCTGGAGACCGTCATCTTTGACCGGCCGGGCCGGGTCACTTTCCGTCTTGTCCGCGGCCCAGTACCGCACGTCACTGAGGAGTTTGCCCTCACCGAGGACAACGGGGTGACCACGCTTGCCTACTCGGGCGAGCTTGGCACCGACTTCGGCATCGCCGGGCAGTGGTGGGCAGGTCAGGTTGCCACCGCCTGGGAAGGGGCAGTCCGCGCCTCATTCGCCAGCATCCGGGCCGAAGCAGAACGCCGCGCCAGCCACAGCGCACCTATTCCCTGACACTCTCATTTGCCGCTGCGGGCGCGATGGCGATCGGTGAGGCCGGGGCGGTCAGCGTCGCGAGTGCCAGGTGGCGAGGAGTTCTCTTTCCATGTCGCTGCTCAGGCCGGCGCGCAGGTCTGGCTGCCCGCGCTGCTGGTCCCAGGCCAGGGTGTCGGCCACGGTGTCGGCAAGGGGCCGGCAGCGAAGGCCGGCGGCGACCGCCTTGGCCGCGTCATAGGTGTGCGCCCCCGGGAACTGGGGTTCCCACATCGGGAACCACTCTTGGGCCTCATCGCCTGCGGCGTCCAGAAATTCCTCGGACACCCAGGTGAACGTGGTATCGGCCGCCGCGACGTCCCGGGCGGTTTGGAGCACGTCCCGCAAGACGACCGGTTCGCCGGGCCCCACTACCCCGAACACCCCGCAGTCAGCGGCCTCGATGCGGCCCAGCACGAAGGCCGCAAGATCGCGGACGTCGATGACCTGCACCGGCGCGTCCGGTGGCCCCGGAGCTGCCATTTCTCCCCCGCCCGCCGCACGCCGCAGGTAAAAGGTGAACCGGTCACTTGGATCATGCGGCCCGACAATGTAGCCAGGACGGATGATCAGGCACCGGTCCCCGAACGCTGTCTTGGCCTCGTGCTCGCACGCCACCTTGAGCGGCCCGTACGTCTGCGCTGTGACCATCTCGGTCTGCGGGAAGGGAGGCCGATGGGTGGCAGCCCGCTCGGTGGCTCCGGCGGGCACGTCATCCGGGTGCACCGACAAAGTGGAGACCAGGGTGTAGTGCCCGGCAACATCCCGCAGGACAGCTGAGGCCTCCCGCACAGCCCTGGGAATGTAGGCACAGGTGTCGAGCACCGCACCCCAGCTGCGTCCCCGCAACAGGCCAAGCTGACCGTCCCGGTCCCCGTGCAGGTGCTCAACGCGGGGGAAGTCTTCCGGCTCCGACACCGAGCGGTGAAACACCGTGACGTCATGGCCATGATCCACGGCCTGCTCCACGAAGGCACGCCCCACAAACCGGGTACCGCCAACCACAAGAAGCTCCACCCAACCCTCCGACCGCCACGACCCGGACCCCGGATGCAGGGCTAGCACGTGCCCGGCCTGGCCTGGTGTCCCGAAGATAGCCCAACCGCCCGCAGTGCCTGCAAAGGAGGGCACTGCCTCCCCTCACGAGCACGAGCCTGGTTCCCGGACGCACTCTTCTCCCGCATACGAGGCGCCGGATCAGGTGCGATCCCGCCGGTGTCGGCCAGCCCCGTTTGCTCACAGCGCGGACGGGCGCCTCGCCCGACATTGAACCCTAGACCCGGCAGACTGCACCGAGGCCAGCAGTCGGGAATCCCGCTACTGTCAGTGACAGTGACGGTCTGCAGTAGTGGCCGGCGAGCGGCGCGTGCCGGGCGGAGCCGACTAGATGACCTATGCGAAGGTCAGTGATCGTAGGCGGTCAGTGAGCGGTGGATGGGTGCGCCGGTGTGGTCGTTGTGCCAGATCGCTGCGGTCAGGGCCAGGATGCGCTGCAGGACACGCACCATGACTCCGGCGACAGTGTGGCCGCCGTGTCGTTCGAGGTCGAGCTGGGCTTTGAAGGTCTGGTTGATCGACTCGATGGTCTGGCGCAGCGGCTTGAACAGCGGCGCACCGGGCCGTTCGGGTTCGCCTTTGCGGGCGGGGCGCAGCAGTGTGAGCTGCTGGCCCCGCGAGGGTGGCTTCGAACTGCGCGCCGTAGTACTGGCGGTCGGCGATGAGGGTCTGCCCCGGCCGGGTGGCGGCCAGGCCGGGGTCGGCGGCCAGGATGCCCAGCAGGGTCTGGCGTTCGTCGGCTTTGGCGCCGGTCAGCGCGAAGGCGATGGGGAGGCCGCCGAGGGTGGCGATCAGGTGCAGGCGCAAGCCCCAGAAGTACCGCGAGTGGCTGGCGCAGTACCCGTATTCGGCCCATCCAGCCAGTTCCGAGCGGTGCGCCGTTTCTTTGGAGCGGCCGCATTCCACCGGGGTGGAATCAATGACCCACACGTCGTCGGTCCACAGGCTGGTGTCGGCGGCCAGCAGCCGGATCAGCGTGGTGATCAGCACGGCGGCGGCGCGCAACCGCCGGTTATAGCCGGGCTGGCCAGGCAGGTAGGGGAACAGGTGCCCCAGGTGAGCGCGGGCGTGGCGGATCCACCGGGCCTCGGAGGTGTACCCCAGCAGCGCCTGCATCACTGCCAGGGTGACCAGC
>Ga0306920_100009614_pt1 | contig 12912 bp, 5 predicted proteins | sample flu12Cox44000170_FD_204666 | JGI IMG/M metagenome (GOLD analysis project Ga0306920, IMG submission 204666) | Lab enrichment of tropical soil microbial communities from Luquillo Experimental Forest, Puerto Rico - flux4day.12C.oxic.44.000.170 (v2)... | ecosystem: Environmental > Terrestrial >...
AAGGACGCCGAGATCTTCGACCATGAGCTCAAGCACGCCCTCATCCATCAGGTGTTCAGCTTCAACTCGCCGGTCTGGTTCAACGTCGGGACAGCCTCGCCGCAGCAGGTCAGCGCATGCCAGCCGTATGACGCTCTGGTCAGCACCCCCGGCGGGCTCGTTCCGATCGGCAAACTGGTCGAAGAAGACGCGGTTGGCACGAAGGTGTATGACGCGCATGGCGTGACCCGGATCGTCGCGACGCAGGCCAACGGCGTCAAAGATGTGCTGCGGCTGCACACCAAGGCTGGCCACACTCTCGATGTCACGGCTGACCATCTCGTCTGGCTGTCGACAGGTACCGGCACCGGACGGTTCGTGCCCGCAGGCACAATCCGCCGCGGCGATTCACTTGAGTGGCACCGCAGGCCGGCCTACGGCGAGGCTGAGATCGATCCAGTGGAGATAGCTGAAGCCGCCCTGGCGGGATGGCTGCAGTCCGACGGTTTCGTCGGTCAGTACCAGTCAGGCACCAACCGCTCGCTGACGATCGAGGCGATGTCGGTCACGCCGGACGAATTGGCCTGGGTCACCACAGCCCTCGACCAGGTCTTCCCGGAAATTCATCGCCATGAGCGGTCAGTGCAGACACAAGACACCAAGCTCGATTGCCGCCGGACCCGGCTCTATGGCGAGGTCCTGCGGCCGTTCGTGGAGCGCTGGGGGCTGCTGGCCCGCGGCACTGACATGGAAGTGCCCGGCCACCTCTACACCGCACCGCTGCCGGTGGTCGCTGCCTATCTGCGGAGCATCTTCCAGGCGGAGGGCTTCGTCTCGGCCCGCCAGTCCTCCACCGTCGTGGAAGTGGACATGATCCCGGAGGGCTTGATCCGCGGGATCCAGCGACTGCTGCTCCGCTTTGGCATCTTCGCGCGGGTCGGCTTCAAGAAGGACGCCCGCAGTGACCGCAAGGGCTGCTGGACGGTGCGTATCCAGACCGCTGGTGATCGCCGCATCTTTGCCGACGAGATTGGCTTCATCGACCAGGCGAAGGCCGCGAAGCTTGATCGCGGCTTCGAGCTTTCCGGCCGGGCTGCCCGCGACACCAAGAGGCTAGAGATCGACCGGATCGAGTTGCTTGGCGTAATGGAGGTCTACGACATCCAGACCGAGAGTGGCGAGTACCTCTCCGACAGTCTCCGGGTCCACAACTGCTTCATCCTGGCCGTCGACGACACGATGGACTCGATCCTGGAGTGGTACCGGGAAGAAGGGCTGATCTTCAAGGGCGGTTCCGGGGCCGGAGTCAACCTGTCCCGCATCCGCTCCAGCAAGGAACTGCTGTCCTCCGGCGGCACAGCCAGCGGGCCGGTGTCCTTCATGCGCGGCGCGGATGCCTCGGCCGGCACGATCAAGTCCGGCGGCGCCACCCGGCGGGCGGCCAAGATGGTCGTGCTCGATGTCGATCACCCGGACGTCGAGGAATTCATCGAGACCAAGGCGCGGGAAGAGGACAAGATCCGGGTCCTCCGCGACGCCGGGTACGACATGGATCTGGGTGGCAAGGACATCACCAGCGTCCAGTACCAGAATGCCAACAACTCGATCCGGGTGTCCGACGAATTCATGCGGGCCGTCGAAGAAGGTGGCGCTTTCGGGCTGGCCGCCCGGCGGACCGGCGAGGTCATCGCCAGGGTCGATGCCAAGGAACTGTTCCGCAAGATGGCCCAGGCCGCCTGGGAATGCGCCGACCCCGGAATTCAATACGACGGCACAATTAACAATTGGCACACCTGCCCGGAATCGGGAAGAATTACCGCGAGTAACCCATGCAGTGAGTATGTCCATTTGGACAATTCCTCGTGCAATCTCGCCAGCATTAATCTGCTCAAATTCCTGAATGACGATAATTCGTTCGACATCGGCCAGTTCCAGCGGATCACTGAGCTGATTATCACCGCGATGGACATCTCGATCTGCTTCGCCGACTTCCCGACCGAGAAGATCGCGGCTACCACCCGGGCCTACCGCCAGCTCGGCATCGGCTACGCCAACCTGGGCGCGCTGCTGATGGCTACCGGCCATGCCTACGACTCCGAGGGCGGCCGGGCGATCGCCGCCGCGATCACCTCGCTGATGACCGGCACCGCATACCGCCGGTCCACCGAGCTGGCCGCTGTGGTCGGTCCCTACGACGGTTACGAGCGCAACGCCACCGCCCACAAGCGGGTCATGCGCATGCATGCCGACGCCTGCGACCAGATCACGACCCTCAGTGGGATGGACCGCGAGATCCACGCCGCCGCAGTCGGCGCCTGGAAGGACTGCCTCGACCAGGGTGAGACAAATGGGTACAGAAACGCCCAAGCCTCACTATTGGCACCTACCGGGACAATTGGCCTCATGATGGACTGTGACACCACTGGTGTCGAGCCCGACCTGGCGCTGGTCAAGTTCAAGAAGCTGGTCGGCGGCGGCTCCATGCAGATCGTCAACCAGACGGTCCCGCGTGCCCTGGCCAGCCTTGGCTACCAGCCCGAGCAGGTGGAGGCGATCACCGAGTACATCGCCGAGCACGGCCACGTGGTGGATGCGCCCGGCCTGCGGCCCGAGCACTACGAGGTATTCGACTGCGCCATGGGCGAGCGTGCCATCAGCCCGATGGGCCATGTCCGGATGATGGCCGCTGTCCAGCCAGGGCTGAGTGGGGCCATCTCAAAAACTGTTAATCTTCCCGAATCGGCATCAATAGGAGATATCGAGTCAATCTACCTAGAAGGCTGGAAGCTGGGCCTTAAAGCGCTGGCCGTCTACCGCGACAACTGCAAGGTCGGGCAGCCGCTGTCGGATGCCAGGAAGAAGCCGGAGGCGGCAGCCGACACCTCGGCGCCCCACGACACCCGGCCGGTCCGCAAGCGCCTGCCCAAGCAGCGGTCGGCCACGGTGACCCGGTTCTCGGTGGCCGGCGCGGAAGGCTACATGACCGCGTCCAGCTACCCCGGCGACGGCGTGGGCGAGGTGTTCCTCAAGCTCGGCAAGCAGGGGTCCACCCTGGCCGGCGTGATGGACGCGTTCTCGGTCGCGATCTCCATCAGCCTCCAGTACGGGGTGCCGCTGGAGAAGTGGGTCGAGAAGTTCACCAACATGCGGTTCGAGCCGGCCGGGGTGACCGACGACCCGGACATCCGGATCGCGAGCTCGGTGATGGACTACGTCTTCCGGCGGCTGGCCCTGGATCACCTGCCCTTTGAGACACGGGCTGAGCTGGGCATCCTGTCCGCGGCTGAGCGCGCGGCCCAGCTGGCCGGGCAGGACCCGGCGGCGCTGGCCGAGGAGGACGAGGACACCACCGAGATGGCCCAGTCCGTCCCCGTCGAGCACCCGCGCGGCGTCAGCGCGCCAGCCGAGCCGGCCGATCCGCCGCCGTCGGCGCCGGGGGCCACGGACCCGGCATCCCCGGCCGGCCCGCCGCCAGCGGCCGCCGGGCCCCGGCCGCACAGCTCGATGGAGGTGCTGGAGTCCCAGCAGGGCCGGACCGCGGACGCACCGCTCTGCTTGATCTGCGGCACCAAGATGCGCCCGGCCGGCAGCTGCTACGTGTGCGAGGGCTGCGGCGCTACCAGTGGCTGCAGCTAGCCGCGGGCCAGGCCAGGGCACAGCGCCACGGCGGGCCATCCCATAACCGGATGACCTCATGCCGGAGGGGTGGCGGGGCGGTTCGCCTCGCCACCCCTTCCGGGTGCCCAGCGCCTGCCGATCCGCCCTGCCCGGCCGGCGACCGAGCGCACCTCCCGGTGGCGATCCGGCTCCGGCCACCGCCACCGGCACCAGCCGCGCAGTAGAGTGCGGGCTCATGGCACGGCTGGACGGCAAGCGCGCGCTCATCACCGGCGGTACCACGGGCATCGGCCTGGCGATCGCGGAACGCTTCCTGCACGAGGGCGCGGCGGTCGTGGTCACCGGCCGCGACCCCGGCCTGGGCCGGCATGCCGAGGGAGTGCTGCGCGGCATCGGCGATGCCCGCTTCCTGCCTGCCGACGCCGCCGACCCCGCTGCGGTCTCACAGTCCGTGGCGGCGGCGGTGGACCACCTGGGTGTCCTGGACGTGCTGGTCAACAACGCCGGGATCGGGGTGGAAGCCCGGCTGCTGGACACGCCGCTAGCCGACTATGACCGGGTGATGAACGTCAATGTGCGCGGCTTCTTCCTCTACGCCCAGGCCGCCTACCCTCACTTGGCCCGCCGCCGCGGCTGCATGATCCACATCGCCTCCGATGCGGGGGTGTGGGGCGAGCAGGCGATCGGCCTGTACTCGGTGTCCAAGGCTGCGGTGCTGATGCTCGGCAAGATGCTCGCGCTGGACGGAGGCCCCGGGGGGGTCCGCTCGAATGTGCTGTGCCCGGGCGACACCTATCCCGGCATGCGGCACCTGGCCCCGCCTGGACGGGACAGCAGCCCCGAGGGCGGCGACTGGATCGTCCCGCCGATCGGCCGGATCGGCGAAGCCAGGGATGTGGCCGCGGCGGCGGTGTTCTTCGCCAGCGACGAAGCCGAGTTCATCACCGGGACCAACCTGCTCGTGGACGGGGGCATGACGGCTGGCTATCTCCAACGTGAGCGCGGCCCGCTCGCCGGGCAGAGCTGACGGCTGCGGCATGGCTGACCGCGGCGGCACGGCAGGGCGCCACGCGGTTGCCCGTAACGTGCGCTTCAATGATTATCGAACTGGTATTTGATTAAGATCATTTAACTGGTAGCATGATCTCACCAACCTGTGCTGACAGCGGAGGTCTGATGATGAGCAGCGGACAGTCAGGCGAGGTCACGCTGACCCCACGCCAGCAGCAGATCACCCAGTTCATCGAGGCCTGCCTGCGCGATCACGGTTATTCGCCCAGCATGCGGGAGATCGGCGACGCGACCGGGCTGGCCAGCACCTCCAGCGTGTCCCATCAGCTGTCCGTGCTGGAGAAGAAGGGAATCGTGGTCCGCGGCGCCAGGCGGCCCCGGACGGCGGTGGTGCGCCCGGTCAGCACCCCGGCGGGGCGGCCAGCAGCCGGCCGCCGACTGCCCGCCGGGCGGAAGCCAGCTGCGGCCAAGGCCGGCCGGGCCGCCTACGTGCCGATCGTCGGGCGCATCGCCGCGGGCGGGCCGATCCTGGCCGAGGAACTGATCGAGGAGGACGCGTTCCCCCTCCCCAAAGAACTGGTCGGCGAGGGGAACCTGATCGCGCTCCGGGTGACCGGGGACTCGATGATCGGCGCGGCCATCGCCGACGGTGACTGGGTGGTCGTCCGCCGGGAGTCGGACGTCGAGAACGGCGACATTGTCGCCGCGACCATCGACGGGGTCGAAGTCGAGGGCACGGTCAAGACGTTCAAGCGGGCCGATGGCCACGTCTGGCTGATGCCGCACAACCCGGTGTACGCACCGATCCTTGGCGACGAAGCGGTCATCGTCGGCAAGGTGGTCGCCGTCCTCCGCCGGGTCTAGCGGCCCCGGGCCCGGCGCTGGGCTGGCTCATCCGGGCCGGTGCCCGGTGGCCACAGCCGGCCCGATTCATCCGTTTGGCAGGCGGAAGAACGGTCTTATCCCGCGGACCTGCGGGCCGCTCGCGCGCCGCCATCACCGGCGGGTTCCCGGCTCCGCCGGATACCTAACGATGGGCATGCCCAGGCGGCCCGCTGCTCAGCCGGGAGCCGTCCCCGCCCCCTTGACCTGGCGGCCGTGCGTCCATACCGCGGTCACCCGGTCCGGGCTGGCCAGCACCGAGATGTCGGCCAGCGGATCGGCATCCACGGTGATCACGTCGGCGTCATAGCCGGCCGCCAGCAGCCCGGACCGCGGCGCCTGCCGGCCGAGAGTTGCCGGGCCGGTCGCGGTGGCCGCCTCGATCGCCTCCAGCGGCGTCATGCCCAGCTTGACCAGATGCACCAGTTCGCTGCCGTTGCGCCCCCAGGAGTCGAGCAGGTCCGGACCGGTCGTGGCGATGTCGGTGCCCATCGCGATGGTGACGCCGGCCTCCCGTGCCCGGGTAATCGCCTCGGCGTGGATCTCGGCGATGCCCCGCAGTTTGGCCATCGCGTACTCCGGCACGGCGTCGCTGGCGGCCAGCATTTCCTCCACGATCGTGCGGGTGGGCACCAGGATGGCGCCGGTCTCCCGCATCGCGTCGCAGCATTCGTCGTCGAGATAGGTGCCGTGCTCGATGGTGAGCGCACCTGCCTCCAGCGCGGCCATGATGCCCGGCTTGCCGTGGCAGTGCGCCGCGACCGACCGCTCGGCCAGCGCCGCCACCTCCACGATGGCGTGCAGTTCGGCGCCGGTGAACTGCTGGTGGATGGGATTGTCCAGCTCCGACAGCACTCCGCCAGAGGCGCACACCTTGATCAGCCGTGCCCCGCGGCGAAGCTGCTCGCGGACCGCCCGCAGGCAGCCGGGTACCCCGTCGGCCAGGCAGAGGGTGCCGTCCACCTGGGCGAGGCTCTCGATCCAGTCGAGCGGGTAGGAGTGCAGGTCACCATGGCCACCGGTGGTGGACAAGATGCCGCCGGCAGCGTAGATGGCCGGCCCGTCCAGCACTCCCTCGGCGACCGCCCGGGCCAGGTGGACTCCCAGGCCGCCAACTTCCCGCACCGAGGTGACGCCCGCGTCCAACGCCGCCCGCAGATCGCGGGCACACCGGGCCGCCCGCAGCGCGACCGGTTCCCGGGCCAGCACCGTGAGATCGAGCGAGCGCGCCCCCATGAAGTGGCCGTGGCAATCCCACAGCCCTGGCAGCACGGCCGCTGCCCGGTGCGCCTGCGTGCCCGGCGTGCCCGGCGCACCGCTGGCAGGGCCGGCATAGCTGACCTGGCCGCCGTCGAGCACCACCACGCCGTCCCGCACCGGCTCGCCCCGGCCGGGGATGAGCAGGTCAGCCTCGATCCTGTGCATGGGCCCTCCGTTCCGGCCGGCCACCCGGGCCGGCGCCGTTGCCATCATCGGGCCGGTGACGGCGGCCCGTCCATCACTCCCCGGGGAGTCCCGGCGTGGCCCGTGCCCGCTGGTAGCGGGCCTGGCCTCCGGTGCTGGTATCCGACTGTGTGCCGCCGTAAGCGCTCGGTGATGCGCTATACAAGGATCAGCACGAGGGAGTGAGATGCGGCCAGACGACGGACCTTCGCCGGATCGGCGAACGGCGGGGCAATGGCTCGACCGCATTCGCACTGCTATCCGCACCGCCTCACTGCCGGTGAAGGTACTGCTGGTCTTGGCGCTGCTGGCGGCCGTGGTGCTGGCCGCCCAACTGCCCGCCCAGGCCGGTGACCTGATCCTGGTGCTCGCGCTGTGCTATGGCCCGGTTGCCGTCTGGCGCAGCCAGCGCTCGGTACTCGCCTCGCTCGGGGTGGCCGCCTGGGGACTGGCCGCGATCTTGTTCGTGGCCGCGCTGACGCCACCGCTGACCGCGGCGCTAGTCCCGCTGCTGCTGCTCCCGTTCGCGGTGGTGGCGGCGGCCCATGCCCCGCTGCTCGTCCACCGGGCGGTACCCTGCCGGACGGTCGCCTGGACCCTGCTGTGGTCGGTGCCAGCCGCCATGATCGCCTGGCATTTCGCCTCGGGTTCGCCGCTGGTCAGCTACGTCGTCGGCTGGCTGATCGCGCTGATGGTGCTTACCTGGCGGCTCGCCCGCACCTGGCAGGAGGGGCAGGAATACATCCCGCAGCAGGCCAGGAGCCCGGCGGCAGCCGGGGACGGGGCTGGCGGGGGAGCCCAGGTGACCGGCGACAGCGGCGCGGGCCGGGCCGCCGCCGTTCCGCCCGGCCAGGTCCGGGTGGTCCGCGAGCCGGACGGGGTGCGCGGGCAGCAGGCGGCCACCGGGGTGCGCGAGCATGCCGTGGCCGAGCCGCCGCCGATCACCATCGAGGAGGCGGTGGCCGAACTCGACGCGATGATCGGGCTGGCCGGGGTGAAGGAGCAGATGCGCCAGGTCATCGCGTTCGTGCAGGCCACCGCGATGCGCGCGCGCAGCGGCCTGCCGGTGGACAAGCCCATGCACCATTTCGTGTTCCTCGGCCCGCCGGGAACCGGGAAGACCACGGTGGCCCGCATCATCGCCAAGCTCTACTACGCCTACGGCCTGCTGGAGACGCCCAATGTGATCGAGGCGCAGCGGGCCGACCTGGTGGGGGAGTATCTCGGCGCCACCGCCATCAAGACCAACGAGCTGATCGACTCGGCGCTGGGCGGGGTGCTGTTCATCGACGAGGCGTACAGCCTGGCCAACGAGGGCGACGGGCAGGCCGACCGGTTCGGCAGCGAGGCGGTACAGGCGCTGCTCAAGCGGGCCGAAGACGACCGCGAGCAGCTGATCGTCATCCTGGCCGGCTATGACCGGCAGATGGAGGAGTTCCTGGCCAGCAACCCGGGGCTGAACTCCCGGTTCCCGCTCCGGATCAAGTTCGCCGGGTACACACCGGCCGAGCTGATGGCACTGGCCCGGACGGCGCTGGCGCAGCGGGGAGAGTCGCTGAGCCCGGACGCGCTGCCCGCGCTGGCGCACATGCTGGACGATGTTGGCCGCCGCCGGCTCGCTGACGAGCTCGGCAACGGCCGTTTCGTCCGGAATCTGCTAGAGAAGGCCGGCCAGGCGCGCGACGCGCGAGTGCTGGCCGAGCGCGCCGAACCCTCCCAGGATGAACTGCTGACCCTGGAGGCGGGCGACCTGAGGCAGGCCTTCGCCGAGCTCACGGCGCGCTTCCGCGGCTATGCCGAGGTGCCGACGCTGGACAGCGCACTGGCCGAACTGGACCAGCTGATCGGCCTGGAGCCGGTCAAGCGGCAGGTCCACGAGATCACCGCGCAGCTGCAGGTGGCCCAGCTGCGCGGCCGCCAGGGCCTGGCCAGCCAGCCGCCGGCCCGGCACTTCGTGTTCACCGGGCCACCGGGAACCGGGAAGACCACCGTCGCCCGGATCCTGGGCGGTATCTTCGCCGCGCTCGGCCTGCTGGTCCGGCCGGAGGTGGTGGAGGCGCACCGGGCCGACCTGGTCGGCGAGCATCTCGGCTCGACCGCGATCAAGACCGGCAAGCTGATCGATTCGGCGCTGGGCGGGGTGCTGTTCATCGACGAGGCCTACTCCCTCTACAACGAGGGCTACGCCGGCGGTGACGCGTTCGGGGCGGAGGCGGTGGCAACCCTGCTCAAGCGGGCCGAGGACGACCGGGACCGGCTGGTGATCGTGCTCGCCGGCTACACCGCGGACATGGACCGCTTCCTGCGCAGCAACCCTGGCCTGTCATCGCGGTTCGGGGTCCGGATCGGGTTTCCCAGCTACCCGCCGGACCAGCTGGCCAAGATCGCTGAAGTCATCGCCGAGCAGGCCGGCGACTCGTTCGACCCCGATGCGCTGCCAGTGCTGGAACGGATCTTCCAGGAAACCTGCGACCAGGGGCGGATCGACGAGCTGGGCAACGGCCGTTTCGCCCGGTCGCTGTTCGAGCGTGCGTGCGCGGCCCGCGACCTGCGGGTCGCCGAACTCGGCGACCAGGCCAGCGCAGCTGACCTGACCACCGTCACGGCGGCCGACCTGGGTGTCGCGATGTCCGAGCTGACCGGCGGGGACGGGCTGTAGCGGCCGCAGGCAGGCTTGCCAGGGGGCGGGCTGGCGGGTCCGGCGAGTCGCGGGCGGGCTGGCCTGGCGGGTGGCGAGGGCGGGGTTGGCCCGGCCAGGGCGGGGTCAGGGCAGGCTGGCCAGCTCGGCGGCGAGCCGGGCGGGATCGTCGCCCGCATCCCTGATCAGGTACATCAGCGTGTGCTGCACGGCGTGCCGGTGCTCGCCACGGTCGAGCAGCCGCTGCGCGGCCTCCCACAGTTCGGGTGGGTCGCCCCGCCATAGCCGGTCGCTGAGCGCCAGGTGCCGGCTGATGTGCTGCTCGCTGGTGGGGCGCGCCTGCGCGTCGTCGTGATCGGCAGCCAGCAGCGTGCGCCGTGCCTGTGGCTGCGACGGGTCGAGGGTGGCCAGGTCGACGCCGTCGTAGTGGCCTCGCAGCAGGGGGAACGCGAACGCCCGCCGGGGGAGTGCCTCCAGGTCGGCGTCCGGCAGCAGCCGGGCCACGATCTCGGTGTCCAGGCCAAAGGTGGCCGGGTCGCGGTAGACCTTCGCGAACGTGCCCATCGCGTCGAAGACCGCGTCCAGGGTCTGCTCGATCGCTTCTGGCGGCAGTTCCCGGCGGCGGCCGGCCCAGCGTACCCAGGCGGCCAGCACGTGCGGCATGGCGTGCTGCTCCGCGGGCAGCAGCATGACCTTGCGGGGCAGCCAGTCCAGCAGGAACGTCTCCACCTTGGCGGGGCTGACCCGCAGCGGCCGCCCGAAGTCCTGCGCGCAGCCGTAGTCAATGATGTGGTCCGCACAGCGGCTGGCGGCCTGGCGGTCAGAGAGATCCTCCGCCTCGTCGGAGGCGAGGAACTCGGCGACCAGCATTCCCCGCCGGTCGTCGCTCCAGGCCTGCCGCCGGGCGGCGGCACCGATCCAGCCGGACGCCTCCTCATGCCCGGCCAGCGCGCTGGCGGGCCCGCCGGCCGGTGCCGTGGGCCTGGCCGGTGGCTCGGTGGGCGGCAGGGTGCGGATGCGCGCCCGGATGAAGGCGTGATAGCCGGGGAACGACGTGCTGACCGGCGGGTCGGCGGTGCCGTCGGTGGCGTTCAGCGCGGCCTCCAGCAGCCGCCTGGCCTGGGCCGGGGTAACCGGCCGGAACTGGCCTCGGACCGGGTGGTCGGCCGGCGTGTCCGCCGGCCCCTGGCAGCGCTCCAGCACGGTGGCGACCTTGGAGCTCACCCAGCCGTCGCGCAGGATGCCGCCCGCGTTGTAGTCCACCACCATGACCAGCGCGTGCGGGTCGGTGCCGGCGTAGCTGAACAGGCAGACCGCCTCGTCGCGGTCCCCGAAGATGTCTGAGTTCACATAGCAGTCGCCGGCCACCACCGCGCCGACATGCTCGGACCAGGCGGGCCTGGCGACACCCTGGTCGATGAGCACAAGTGCGGCCTGCTCGGCCCGGATCGCCTGGCGCGGGGTGCCAAGGCACGCGATGCCCGACAGCAGTGCCAGCGCGGCCGGGCTGGGATGGCCGGCGGCGTAGTCGACCAGCCCTTCGCCGATGACACCTTCCAGGTCGGCATTGCGGTGCCCGGACGACTGCGGCATCCGCTGCCCCCACCAGGTGCCGAGCATCTCGCTGACGATGAGTTCGGCGTCCAGTGGGCTGCGCAGGGCGAGCAGTTCACGTGCCGCACGCAGCATTTCCGCGAACAGGGCGTTGGGCGGCGGCGCTGGCGCAAGCGGCGGCCGGGCGACTCGATGATGACCCGAACGGCCCGCGCTTCCTGGGGGATTCCGGCGGCGGCCCTGCGAACTCACAAGGCACAGTTTCCCAGATCTGTGCGGCAGCGGGTTCGTTCCGAATGATCCGGGGCTGAATTTGTCGGTGTGGCCCACGGGACGGCGCGGCCACCCCCGGGCGCTGGCCAGCCGTGATGTCCCTGGCCCAGCCCGCCTACCTGGCCATCACGGCCGCCGGCGGCCAGAATCTGCCTTAGGATATGGGGGGCTTCTACCCCGGCCGTCATGACAGATACCGGCGGCGGGTGTGGGGTGTAACAGGGATCGGCACGCTGGCGCTTTCTTAACGCTAGCCTGCTTGTGTCCGCAGTGAGCAGGAAGGAGCCGCTGGATGCAGGCTCATTCCCGGGCCGGGTGCTCGCTCTATGAGCGGCTGAATGAGCCGCGGCTTGATGAGCACTGACACGTCCGTGCCGCAGCCGCGGACGTCTGGCCTGGATGTGTCGGACTCTGCGCTACTGGCGACCCTGCTCCGTGAGGCCCCGATCGGCTTCGCATTCTTCGGGACCGATCTCCGGTTCCGGCGGATCAACCGGAGCCTGGCCCGGCTGCACGGCCGCAACGGCTCTGACTACCTGGGACTGCTCCCCAGCCAGGTCTGGCCCGACCCGCTCGCCAGCCAGGCGGAAGCAGCCATCCGGCATGTGCTCGCCGACGACCAGCCGCTGTTCGAGCCCGACCGGTCTATCGCCGGACTGCCGGCGCAGGCCGCCCCGGGCCCAGCCGGCAACGGTGCCCGGGCGGCCGCCGAGGGGGACGAGGACAGCCCGCAGCCCCACCTGGACCGGGCCGCAGCGGCCGGGCAGGAGCGGCACTGGGCGTTCTCCTGGTTCCCCTCGCACGACCCGGATGGCGATATCTCCGGGGTGGCCCTGATCGCGGTAGACGTCACCGAGCGCCGCAACGCCGAGGAGGCGGTCCGCCGCAGCGAGGAGCGCTACCGGTCGCTGGTCCAGGCTGGCGCCCAGGTGGTCTGGGTGACCACGCCCACCGGGCGGATCGCGGAGGACTCGCCGGAGTGGCGCTGGATCACCGGCCAGAGCCTGGAGGAGTACCTGGGCAGCGGCTGGCTGGACGCGGTGCATCCGGAGGACCGGGAACGCGTCGAGCGGGACTGGCAGGACTGCGTGCAGGCGGGCAAGGTGTTCGACAACCGCTACCGGGTCCGCACCAAGAACAGCTCCTACCGGCACTACGACGTGCGGGCCGTCCCCATCGAGCGGGACGGCAAGATCATCGAATGGGTGGGCGCCAGCACGGACGTGACCGCCCAGCGCGAGGCCGAGGAGATGCGGGGGAGGCTGACCGAGCAGCTGTCCGCCGCGGCGCTGCGGACGGCCCGGCTGCAGCAGGCAACCTCCATGCTGGCCGAAGCGCTGACCGTGGAGCAGGTGGTCGAGGTGATCACCGAGGTAGGGCGGTCGGCAATCGGGGCCGACCGGTCGGCGGTGGCGCTGCTGGACCCGGAGCGGCTGCGGGTCACCACCATTAATCCGGCCGACCTGCCGGAGGGGCCGGGAGCACCGGCTGGGGACATCCCGCTGGATGTCCCC
>Ga0306920_100009617_pt1 | contig 12908 bp, 13 predicted proteins | sample flu12Cox44000170_FD_204666 | JGI IMG/M metagenome (GOLD analysis project Ga0306920, IMG submission 204666) | Lab enrichment of tropical soil microbial communities from Luquillo Experimental Forest, Puerto Rico - flux4day.12C.oxic.44.000.170 (v2)... | ecosystem: Environmental > Terrestrial >...
GCAGCGAGCGCGGCGTGGTCGCGCCCGCGGGCGAGCGCAAGCGTGAGCCGGAGGTGGCCTCGCTGTCGGGTGCACCCAGGGTGCGTCCGTTGCGGCACAGCTTCCTCCAGCCGATGTTCTACGACGGGCCGAGATATGTCAGGCCGCAGCCGCCCCGCGGCATCTACTACCGCTGAACGCGCGGCTCGCGCACCGAGCTGCTGGGCGTAGGTGTAGCGTTTGAGGGAATCTTTGCACCACGGACAGCTGCAGCAAGTTTTCGCCATACTCGCCTGTCACCGTCCTTGCATCGGGGGGGATGGGCGGCGCTGAATCCTCGCGTTAACCCTTCCCTATTGACACTACGCTAGACCTTATCCGGCCGCAGCTCGCGGCTGGTGAGGGGGCTTGCTGCCCGCGGTGCTCGTCGCGGGAGGCGGGGAGCTGACGCGAATGGGGGCTGGCACGTGACGAAGCAGGTCGCGCACAAGAGCCCGTCGTCTTTCAGCTCGGCCAGGGCGGGATACTGCAGCGGCTTGGCTGCTCTCCTGTTGTTCATCGGCTGCGACGCCGAGCGCGCCAGGGCAGACGGCGAGACGCGCACGATCTCGCTGCACCACATCCATACCGGCGAGGACCTGACCATCACCTACAAGGTGAACGGCCGCTATGACGATAATGCGCTGGCAAAGATCGACAGTCTCTTGCGCGACTGGCGGGAGGACAAGCCGACCAAGATGGATCCGCATGTGATCGACCTCCTGTGGGAGGTCCATCACGAGGTGGGCTCGAAGGAGCCGATCTGGATCGTGTGCGGATACCGCTCGCCATCGACCAATGCGACACTGCGCAAGCGCTCCAGCGGGGTAGCCAAGTTCAGTCAGCATACGCTCGGCAAGGCGATCGACTTCTACATTCCGGGCGTCCCGCTCGATCAGCTGCGAGCGGCTGGGCTGCGGGCGCAGCAGGGCGGCGTTGGCTTCTACCCGACCTCAGGCTCGCCTTTCGTGCATCTCGATACCGGCAGCGTGCGCCATTGGCCGCGCCTTCCGGAAGCGCAGCTCGCAAGCGTGCTCGCGAAAGGCCCGCTCGCCAGCCGATCTGCCTCGGACCCCAGGGGAACCGCGCTTGCGCGGGGCGACATCGTGCGTCCCGAGCGGAAGCCGGCGCACCTCGCGAAATTGCCCGAGCGGGGCAAGGAAGTTGACGAGGAGGAAGACGCGCCGGTGCGCGCTCAGCCGGCCGAAACGAAGCCTGTCAAGGAGGCGCCCGCAACGGTCGCCCGCGCTCAGGCCGCAATTGTGCCGTTACCGAGGGTAAGCCCGCGCAGGCCAGAGTCCCGCGAGATTGTGGCGGAGTCCTCTCCGGAGGCTGCGGCGCATCCTGGCAGTGACATTCAACTATCAGCTGCTGCTCCGGTCGGTTTTGAGATCGCATCAGCGAGCACAAAGCCGATCCGGCTTGCGCAGGTGCAAACTCCCGATCGGGTCAACAGCACGGACGTGATCAATGGGCGCGGCTACTGGCAAGGGATGCCGAGCGCCGAACCGGTTGAGGTCGCGCCGGCTGCCAGTTCGCGCGTGCCGCAGACGCCAACTCCGGCGTCGCGGCGACCTCCAGCCGCCGCCACAGGGCCGGGCGCCACCGGTTCGACACCGACCACCAACGCAGGCGTCGCGCATTGGCCGCTCGCCGACAGCAGCGAACACGAGCCGTTGCCGAATGCTCTCTCTTATGCATCCCAGCCCACACCGATCGCCATTTCACGCGCCGTGCCGCTCGGCCGCACGACCCCACCTGCCGAGCCCACAAATGTCGTCAAACGCAACGATGACCGCATGCCAGGCGCGGGCGCGCAGCCAGACGAACGTCCCGGCGCGACGACGGCGAGGAAGGTCAATGGTGGGCTCGTGCGTGTGGGCGACCGTTTCAACGATCCCTGGATGCGCGCCATGATCGTGAGCCCGAGCGCGCAGAGCTTCATGAAGACGACGCTATTCGGGCTGCCCGATTTCCGCAACCTCGGTGCCTATTTCCAGAAGCCGGCGACCTCGGTGGCCATGACCTTCAGCGAGGATCCAAACTCCGGCATGCCAACCGAACAGTTTTCCGGGAGCGCGGTGACGTTCGTCGGCAGCGTCAAGTTTACGGGCCCGTCTGCCGCGGCGCGCTAGTTGCGCAGCAAGGCGCCGCGGACAACTGATCTCAACGAATGCTGAGGAACGTAGGGGCGACGCATGCGTCGCCCCTAGAAATGCCCTGCGATTCGCGACGCGTTGGAAAAACGCGCGGCGCCCAGGCACGTTGCAACTCACAGCATCCCGAGCGCCTGCATATAGGTCTCAACAATGGTCTCGTGCTCGCGCCGTTCGTCCACGTCCTGCTTGCGCAGCCGTACAATCTCGCGCAACGCCCTGGAGTCGAAACCGTTCGCCTTCGCCTCGGCATACACGTCGCGAACATCATCCGCGATCGCCCTTTTTTCCTCCTCCAGACGCTCAATGCGCTCTACGAATGCCTTCAGGTGATCCTTGGCAAAGCGGGTGGCGGCAGGTTCTTGGTTTTCGGCGACCGCGATGGACATTCCGTTCTCCGATTCGAATGATGCGTTCGAAGACAGGAGGTCTCGACGGCCGCAAGGTCAAGACGAGAGCCGCGTCATCCCCGGAGTACACAGGAGGCGCGCTCAGGTTCAGTGCCGATGGCCGGTTTTTTCGAGCGCTTGCTGCTGCGATTCGGAAGCCTCTTTCTGGTACCTGGTCTTCCATTCCTCGTACGGCATGCCGTAGACCAGCGCCCGACTCGTCTCTTTCGACATCGGCACGTGACGCGCGTCGGCTGCGTCTTTCATCCAGTTCGAGAGGCAGTTGCGGCAGAAGCCCGCAAGGTTCATCAGGTCGATGTTCTGTACGTCCGTCCGCGCCCGCAGATGCTCGATCAGGCGCCGGAACGCGGCAGCCTCGATCTCCGTTCTTGTCTTGTCATCAAGCGACATGGCCGCATCCTTCCATGAAATCGGGCCCCCCGCGTTTCGCGTCCCTGAACAGCCCAAGAATAGTAACGCCCCGGTGCTCTTGCCAGCGGGGCAGCAACCGACCGGGATCGGTCTGGCTGGCGACCTTCATGACAACAATTCGACCGAATTCTTTGCAAAGCTGGGCGATCTGCTGGCCCCAGGCCTACCCTGACCATTGTGAACGAAATGCGGGCTATTGTCGTTGACACGGCCTAGGGGTCCCGCAGTATGCAGGCCATTCGGCCGTCGGACGGCGTGGGATCGGAGTCATGACGCATCGATCTGCGGGGACAGCACTTTTTCGACACGGGCGGCTTGCCCGCCGAACAATCGGCTGCTTCGCCGTGGCTGCGAGCATCATGGCCGCCGCGCCCGCGCGCGCGGATTTCCGCCTTTGCAACAACACCAGCAACCGCGTCGGGATTGCGGTCGGCTACAAGGAGAACGAGGGCTGGACCACGGAAGGCTGGTGGAATCTTGCCGCACGAAGCTGCGAAACAGTGCTGCGCGGCTCGCTGGTGGCACGCTTCTACTACATTTATGCCGTGGATTACGATCGCGGCGGGGAATGGTCGGGTCAGGCCTTCATGTGCACCCGCGAAAAGGAGTTCACGATTCGCGGCACTGACGACTGCCTTGCACGCGGCTACGACCGGACTGGCTTCTTCGAGGTCGACACCGGCGACCAGCCATCGTGGACCGTCCAGCTGACCGAGTCGGCAGATCAGGTGCCCATGCAGGCCCTGCAATCGCGCGTTCCGATGCTGCCAACGCCGTCTGCCTCCGGGCGACCCGGAACGGCGTCACCGCCGCAGCGAAACCGAAACTGATGCGACGCCTGCGCCGGACAAAGATCGTCGCCACTCTCGGCCCAGCCTCCTCGGATCGAAGCGTCATCGCGACCCTGTTCGCGGCGGGAGCGGATGTTTTCCGCATCAATATGAGCCACACCACGCATGACCGCATGCGTGAGCTGGTGAGTGCAATCCGGGCGGTAGAGACCGAGCACGCAAGGCCGATCGGGATCCTCGTCGATCTACAGGGTCCGAAACTGCGGATAGGCCAGTTTGCCGAGCGCGCCGCAACCCTCGATAAGGGCAGCACGTTTGTGCTCGACGCGGACAGCACGCCCGGCGATGCCACCCGCGTGCACCTGCCGCACAGCGAAATATTCGCTGCCATCGAGCCGGGCCACACGCTTCTGCTCGACGATGGAAAAATTCGACTGATCGCAACCGCCGTTGAGGAGGGACGCATCGCCACCCGGGTCGAGGTCGGCGGCAGACTTTCAGACCGCAAGGGGGTGAGCCTACCCGACACAACCATTCCATTCTCAGCTTTGGCCGAGAAGGACCGTTCTGACCTCGAAGCCGCCGTCCACAGCGATATCGACTGGGTTGCGCTCTCGTTCATCCAGCGGCCCGAGGACATCGCCGAAGCCAAGAAGCTCACGCGCGGTCGCGCGGCGGTCATGGCCAAGATCGAGAAGCCGCAGGCGGTATCTCGCCTCCCCGAGATCATCGATGTCTGCGATTCGCTCATGGTCGCGCGCGGCGATCTCGGGGTCGAGATGCCGTTGGAGAAGGTCCCGGGGGTGCAGAAGCAAATGACGCGTTCGGCGCGCCAGGCAGGCAAGCCGGTCGTCGTCGCGACTCAGATGCTGGAATCGATGATCAACAGCCCGGTACCCACGCGGGCGGAAGTGTCGGACGTCGCAACAGCGATCTTCGAAGGCGCCGATGCGGTGATGCTCTCCGCGGAATCGGCGGCGGGGCATTATCCGGTCGAAGCCGTTGCGACCATGGATCGTATTGCGCGGGAGGTCGAGCAGGATCCGCTTTATCGTACCATCCTGGAAGCGCAGCGCACCGCGCCCGAGGCGACGGGGGCTGACGCGATTGCCGCGGCCGCCCGCCAGATCGCCGAGACGCTCGATCTCGCGGCTGTGATCTGCTGGACGAGCTCGGGGGCGACCGGGCTGCGGGTCGCGCGCGAGCGACCGAAATCTCCGATCGTTGCAATCTCGCCCAAGCTCTCGACCTGCCGGCGACTGGCACTGGTCTGGGGCGTGCATTCGATTTTTGCGGAGGACGCGCACGATCTCGACGACATGGTCGAGCGCGCGAGCCGGCTTGCAGCCCAGGACGGATTTGCGAGGAGCGGGCAGCGCGTCATTATCGTCGCCGGCGTGCCGCTCGGCACGCCGGGGGCGACGAACATGCTGCGGATCGCCTTTATTGCGGCGGGTGGCACCAGTCGAGCGCAGCCTGCGCCCGCGGCGGAGGCGCTGACCGCCTAGATATCCCTGCCATCGACCTTGTCGGAGAGCTTCTTAACAAGGTCGGGGATGCGCTCGAGATGCGGGTGGATGGCGAGCGCGCGTCGCAACACCTCGAGCGCATGCTTCTCGTCTCCGAGCTCCTGCAGGATGATGCCGAGCCCGGAGAGAGCACCGAAATGCCGCGGCTCGCGCGCGAGGACCTGCTGAATGTCGGAAAGCGCCCGCCCAAAGTCCTTCTTTGCATAATAGACCGTGGCGCGCCGGTTCCAAGCCTCGACGAAATCCGGCTTGATGTCGAGGATGGCGTCGAGAAGCTTGATCGCGAGATCGTATTCCTGGGCGTCAACTGCGGTCTTGACCCGGCCCATCAGTAGGTTGGCCGTGTCGCTGCTTGAGGACAACCAGATCGCCCAGATCCGATTTTCAATGTATTTGGCGCTTTCCTCGTCGGGCGCGATCTTGAGCGCCTCAAACAGACGATCGAGGTTCTGTGTCCTGTCGCCGTGCTGCGCCCGCGGCAGGTTGCTGGGCGGCTCAACCGGCCTGACTGCCTCCGGATCCACGGCCTCAGCACAAGCGGGAACGACCCATGTCAGGGCGACGAGAATTAGTAGGGCAACCAGCCGGATCATTGGAGTGAATCTACTGCCCTGCCACGGCGCAATAAAGGGTTCGTCTTGAATAATATGCCCGATCGAGGGCGGAGGTTCCTTGCCCTCAGCAAGCTTTGTTCGTTCTGGGCAACCACACTATCCTTGGCGGGCCTTGAAACGACGCTGGACCTTGTTGATAACATAAACGCGGCCCCGGCGCCGGACCAGGCGGTTGTTGCGATGGCGCCCCCGCAACGATTTCAAAGAATTTCGCACTTTCATCGCTGATACTCCGGTGGCTCTTATATGCAGGTGCGCGTCAGCAGGATCAATGGACCGATTCTTTGTTCCTAACGCACGTTTGACCTGGACGACGGCGCAGGCTTGCGGGGCAATAGCCTGTAGAGGATCCGGACTGCCGGCCGTGGTGGGCGCGACAGGGATCGAACCTGTGACCCCTACCATGTCAAGGTAGTGCTCTTCCGCTGAGCTACGCGCCCTGGCCGCCACAAACATCCGGTAATATCGCCCCGATGAAGCTGAGGCAAGCTAGGTGCCGCAACGCTTAAGCCGCCAACATTTTCTGCACCTCGTGGACGAGCTCACGCAGGTGCACCGGCTTCGACAGCACCTTGGCATTTTTCGGTGCGGTTGAATCCGAATTGAGCGCGACTGCCGCAAATCCGGTGATGAACATGATCTTGATGTCGGGATCGAGCTCGGAGGCGCGCCGTGCCAGTTCGATGCCGTCCATCTCGGGCATTACGATGTCGGTCAGCAAAAGCTCGAACGGCTCCTCTCGCAACCGCTGATAGGCCGCGAGCCCATTGTCAAACGAGATGACCTCGTACCCGGCGTTCTGCAGCGCCTTCGCAAGGAAGCGCCGCATATCGCCATCGTCTTCCGCAAGAATGATCTTAGCCATCACCCCAGCCCGCCGGGAACGGCGGCCCCAGCGCTCTCGCGCGCCTCCACGCTCAGCAACCCTTGCATAAGCCAGAACCCAGGTAAATATCGGGTGAACCCGCCGCGCGGGACAGGAATGACAGATGAATATTGAAGGCGGCAGAGCTGGGCCATGGACAAGATCGCGTTTCTCGCGATAGTGAGCCAACTGGGAGGGCTCTTTTTGGGGTTTGCCGCAACGTCCGCCAGCTGCCGGTCTGCCAACCACCATGTCCGAGCCGAAGCACGAACTCGATCCTGCTTTCGAAATCCTTGAGCCGGCCGAAAGCTGCGGGCCAGTACTGTTCAATTCCCCGCACAGCGGGAGCGTCTACCCGCGCGCCTTCCTTAACGCGGCGCGGCTCGACTTGGCGACCCTTCGCCGGTCTGAGGATTGCTTCGTAGATGAGCTTGCTGTCGGAGTGGTCCGGCGCGGCTACCCCCTGATGCGCGCCCATTTTCCCCGATGCTACGTAGACGTCAACCGCGAGCCCTACGAGCTTGACCCTCGCATGTTCGAAGGTCGCCTGCCCTCCTTTGCCAATACGAGGTCGATGCGCGTGGCAGGGGGACTTGGCACGGTCGCGCGGGTGGTCGGCGATGCACAGGAAATCTACAGCCAACGCATTCCCGTCGAGGACGCGATTCGCCGTATCGAAGGATTGTACAAGCCGTATCATCGTGCCCTGCGACGCCTCTTCACGCGGGTTCACCGGGATTTTGGCGCCGCAATACTGATAGATTGCCATTCCATGCCCTCGACGTCCGGCTCCAAGGATGAGCGGCCACGCTCGGACGTGGTGCTCGGCGACCGTTACGGGACGAGCTGCATCGTGGCAGTGGCGGAGGCCGTCGAAGCGACCTTGCGCGCACGGGGCTATTCGGTCAGCCGCAACAAGCCGTATGCAGGGGGCTTCATCACTGAGCACTATGGTAATCCTGCCGCTGGCCTGCATGCCATTCAGCTCGAGTTCAACCGTGCCCTCTACATGGATGAGCGCCGCTTTGAGCGCTCACCATTATTCCCGCACTTGGCGGCACATTTGGAAATTCTTGCCGACAATCTCGCGTCTATCCCGCTGCAGGAATTAAGGCCATATCGTACTGCGGCAGAGTAGCCGGTGCGAAGGGTCGCGCGCGTCAATAAAAAAGGGCCGCCTGCGTGGCAAGCGGCCCAAGTTTAGGGAGGAAACGCCCAAGGAGGGCGGCGGTAACGCGAGGCGCTACCGCACCGCAACAATATGACGCCGCATTGCACAATGCGCAAGTACAGAAAGTAAGCAGATGCTGTCTGAATTGTGAGCGAATGGGCTTGCGCGATTTCCGGCTGGCGATGCCACCGCTCTATTACTTCAGTGAAATCAACCGGATAATCTTCCCCTTTGCCAGACGAAAGCCCGTGCCAGCCGACAATATCATAGCTGCATTGCTACAGGTGAGGATACCCGCGCTCGGGATCGAAAGGGTTCTGTCGACACCGTGGGGGGCGGCGCCCCCATTTCCAAGCAGGAGCCCTCTCTCATGACGGCAGTCGATTTGTCGGCTTTCGTGGGCGAGCTTGCCACGATTGCGGGGGAGACCATCCTGCCGTTCTTTCGGACCGCCTTAAGCGTCGCCGACAAGGGCGGGTCCGGCAGCTTTGATCCGGTCACGGCAGCCGATCACGCGGCGGAAACCGCGATGCGCAACCTGATCCACCGCACGTTTCCGGATCACGGCATTATCGGGGAGGAATACGGAAGCGAGCGCGCCGATGCCGAATACGTGTGGGTGCTGGACCCAATCGACGGCACGAAATCCTTCATCTCGGGCATGCCGGCATGGGGCACCTTGATTGCCCTGCTGCGATCGGGCGAGCCAGTATTCGGCATGATGAATCAGCCCTTTATCCGGGAGCGATTCAGCGGCGACGGTGGTCGCGCGCATTATTCGGGACCGGCGGGCGAGCGGGACCTGCGCATTCGGATCTGCGCATCGTTGTCGGAGGCGGTGTTATTCACGACCAGCCCGCTCCTGATGAATGCCAGGGATCGTTCATGCTTTGCCCGCGTCGAGGGGGCCGTGCGGCTGTCGCGTTACGGCGGCGACTGCTACGCTTATTGCATGCTGGCTGCGGGCCATGTCGATCTCGTCATCGAGACCGAGCTCAAGCCCTATGATGTCCTTCCCCTGATGCCGATCATCGGTGGCGCCGGAGGCGTGATCACCACATGGGAGGGCGATGCCGCGCATGTGGGGGGAAGGATTGTTGCAGCCGGCGACAAGCGCATCCATGCCGCTGCGATCGAGCTGCTGCAGGGGAAGTGAGCCCAGTCAGCCGAACAGCGGCGTGCCGGGCACAAAAGCGTCGAAAGCCGCCAACACCTGGCTTCGGAACCGATCCTGTTCCATGAGCAGCTCGTGACGCGCTCCTGACACGATGAGATGCGAACCAGCTCGCAACCGGATGGAAAACTCCTCGATCACCGGCGTCGATACAATTGCATCGAGCCCTGCGGCAATGATGAGAAGCGGTTGGCGAATGCGGCCGGGATAGCCGGGCTGCGTTAGCTCGCCCATGACCCGGAAGGCCGAATCGGTCCAGGCTACTGTCGGCCATCCCGTTGCCAAGGATGGTTCCGCTTCGAGCACAGCGACATTGCGTGCATAGCGCACCGGATCGGACGTGATCAGATTTCCCACAAAAGGACGCTGCTGCAGGACGGACGCATCGCCACCGGGGACATAGAGCGAGCCTAGACCCATAAGACGCAACGTTCTGACAGTCATGCGAGTGCCGGCCATGCGGCGCATTCCCGGCAGAGCGATCATGGGCGCAAGCAGCACCATTCGGTCGAACCAGCGATGGCCCGCGTGCGCGGTCCGTAAAAGGATGGTCGCGCCCATGGAATGGGCGAGCGCAAATACTGGGGGAGGACAATCGGGCAGGACCACCTCGTGGACGAATGTCTCAAGGTCGATCTGGTACTGCGCGAAACTGCGCACGTAGCCCTTGCGCCGATTGCGCAGCGCCCGCTCGGATCCGCCCTGGCCGCGCCAATCGAGGATGGCGACGGCAAAGCCGCGTGCGCGCAGGTCACGCACGGTCTCGAAATATTTCTCGATGAACTCGGCGCGGCCAGGAAACAGGCACACGGTGCCCTTGCGGCCCGGCGGCGGCGACCAGCGGGCAAAGCGCAAGGCGACGCCATCGCGCGTCTTGAGCATTCCGGTGACGACACCCTCGGGCACCGGATTGGCGGGGATGGAGACGAGCTTCATTCCTTACCGGTTTTTATCGGTCGATAACGGCGGGGCGGGAACGCGGGCGAGCCATATCGCGAAAAATACAGAAATTTCAATGCCTTGATCCCCTTGCGCGGGGGCCGCGACATCCCCATATCTGCTCCGTGCAGGCCTGCATAGGCTGCACACAAACGAACGGTCCGACCCAAGCGGTGGACCAATCGCATTTCGCTCAACAGAGAGGTTATGCCATGCGAACTTTCGATCTCACCCCCCTCTATCGTTCGACCGTCGGCTTTGACCGGCTGTTCTCTATGCTGGACGACGGCTTCGAGGCCGCTCCCGGCTACCCGCCCTACAACATCGAGCGCACGGGCGACAACGCCTATCGCATCTCGGTGGCGGTTGCGGGCTTTGCCGAGAACGAGCTCTCGATTGAGGCCAAGGAGAACACCCTGACCATCAGGGGCGGCAAGGAGGCGAAGGACGAGAAGAACCACGGCGAGGTGCTCTACCAGGGCATCGCCGCGCGCGCCTTCGAGCGCGTCTTCCAGCTCGCCGACTACGTCCAGGTCAAGGGCGCGAGCCTCCAGAACGGGCTCCTGCACGTCGATCTCGTGCGCGAGATTCCCGAGGCCAAGAAGCCGCGCCAGATCCCGATCGGCAATCATCAGCCGCGCGTGGTCGAAGCCAAAGCTGCCTAACGAGCCGGCCTGACAAGGCTCGAAAGCCGCAAAACGATAGCGGCAGGGCGCCCCGGTTTCCGGGGCGCTTTCATTTTGGCCGGGTTCACTCTTCGATAGCAGGCACAGGCGGCACCGGCAGCGGATCGGCCGCCGAAGCCGATAGCGAAGGAGAACTCACCTCCTTTGGCCGCCCGCGTGGCACCGGTGGCGCGGCGGCCTCCTGGGCCGCCGGCCGCGAGGCCGGCGCCGCCGCCTGCGGCCTTGCGGCGGGTGACCCGCCCGGCACGGCGTTGGTCACTTCCTCCTGCGTCCGCTCGGGCGGATAAGGGAGCTGTTCGCGCGCCGCGGCCGCCACCGGAGCAACCCGCACGATGCGACCGGTTCCTGCATCGACCGTAACCTGCAGCTCCCGATCCGCTGCGTCGAGCGCGCGCAGGACATAGGCCTGCCCCTTCCGCTGCGGGCGGCTCAGCGGCTGCAGCCCTTTCGCGCGCACGCTCGCCGCGATCTCGCGCGGCGAGAGCTCATAGCCGCTCCCGCCGTAGTACCCGTAACCGGGATAAGGTGCCATTGCCGACTGCGCGCAAAGCGAGCCGTACGGAGCAAGGCCGAGGAGCACGACCGCAGCAAGAGCGATCAAATATCGCATGGTGAGACCCTCCCGAGCTTGGCCTTTCACGCGAGCCTGCTCCGGCAATGGGGCATTGCTTGGGCGTGGCAGTGTCGAGGCGGATCAACCGGCCGCTCCGGCGAGGGAAATAAAGCGATCGACCTCATCGGCCTTTGTGGCAAACGAGGTGACGAGCCGCACCAGAGTAGCGTCATTTGGTAGATTGGTACCGGGCGGAAGCGACTGCGTGCGCCAGGGGTAATAAACTGCGCCTGCGGCCCTCAATCGCGCGTCGGTTCGCGCTCCCAATAAAACAAACACCTCGTTTGCCTCGACCGGCCAGACCGGCGCAAGACCGAGCGCGGCAAGGCCCTCCGCGAGGCGGTCTGCCATGGCATTGGCATGGCGCGCCAGCGCCAGCCAACGGTCCCGCTCGCAATAGGCCTCCATCTGCGCCGCAAGGAAGCGGTGCTTGGCGACGAGATGCCCCGCGCGCTTACGTCGCTCTCCCATCCCTTTGGCGCGGGCCGGATCGAACAGCACCACCGCCTCGGCCGCGAGCGCGCCGCCTTTGCTGGCGCCGAACGAGAGCGCATCGACGCCGGCCTTCCAGGTCGCCTCGGCGGGCGAAACGTTCATGCGCGCCAGCGAGTTTGCGAGCCGCGCCCCGTCGACATGCACCAAGAGCCCGCGCGCATGGGCGAGCTCGGCGAGAGCGGCGATCTCCTCGACGCGGTAACTGGTGCCGGCTTCCGTCGCCTGCGAGAGCGAAAGCACGGAAGGGCTGACGTGATGCGGCCCGCCCCACTCCCCGTCGAGCGCGCGGGCAAGGGTCGCGGGCGCGATCTTGCAGGCCGCTCCGGGAAGGCCGACGAGCTTGAGGCCGGCGCCGAAGAATTCCGGCGCGCCGCATTCGTCGGTCGCAATATGCGCCTCTGCATGACAGAGGACCGCGCCCCAAGGCGGCGAGAGATGGGCAAGCGCAAGCGCATTGGCAGCCGTGCCCGTCGCCACCAGGTACACCGCGGCCTCGCGCTCGAACATATCGGCAAAGCGCCGCTCGATGCGCGCAGTAAAGGCGTCATTGCCGTAGGCGAGCGCCGCCCCCTCGTTGGCGCGCGCGAGCGCCGCCATGATCTCCGGCGCCACGGCGGCTGCGTTGTCGCTCGCAAAATTCATGGGACACGCGATGTAGGGCGGATTAGCGTCAGCGTAATCCGCCATCCCGCGCGGGCCGGCGGATTACGGCGCGTGGAAGACGCGCCTAATCCGCCCTACATACCGCGCATGGCGTGCAATGTCGCTTGACTTGCGCGCGGAATTTGGCAGGGTGAGGTAGGACAGCATTACTGTCCCATCTGCACGCTGCCGCCGATGCCGCAGGCGTGCTATGTTATGTGGCGAACCCGGTGCGGCGGCATCGCGTCATAGCCCAAAACGAGCGCCAAAACAGCGCCCCGAGGAGCGCATGAGCGCAGTACGTCAACGTGTGACACCATCCGAGGGCAGACTCGGTCTGCTCCCTCTCCCCGCTTGCGGGGAGAGGGCTGGGGTGAGGGGCGTGTCCAATCAC
>Ga0306920_100009618_pt1 | contig 12908 bp, 11 predicted proteins | sample flu12Cox44000170_FD_204666 | JGI IMG/M metagenome (GOLD analysis project Ga0306920, IMG submission 204666) | Lab enrichment of tropical soil microbial communities from Luquillo Experimental Forest, Puerto Rico - flux4day.12C.oxic.44.000.170 (v2)... | ecosystem: Environmental > Terrestrial >...
ATATTCCGCGCGCACGGCGTGGGAAGCGATTCGCCTCCTCCACAAGCGCGGCCCTGCGCCGCCGCCCGTTTATCAAGCCCAGTACGATCCAAAGGCGCTGTTCGCCGCGCTGAAGCTCTTTGTCTGTCCCAAGACCGCCCGACCGTGAGCCCCCAAACTGTGTTGCCGCGGTCGGTCGCGGTCTGCGATGGTTCTGGCAGACAGCGCTGGGGTTCTAGGAGGAGACCGTAATGAGGCTCGTTCGCCTTCTGCTCTATGTGCTCGCGACCCTCGCCGGCTTGTACCTGCTTGCCGCTGTCCTTTACGCCATTCCAGTGATCAGCGGTGTGCTCGACGACACGATGGAGGTTAGATTCGACCGTCCTGATCCGTCGATCGTCGCGGACTACGGCAATGGGCTGACGCCGGCGCATAAGGAAAGCTTCTACCACCTCTCGCAAGGTGCGGAAATCCTGCCTTGGTTCGTGCTGACTGCGGTCGACGTCGCCGACCCGGGCTCCACCAAGCCATTCGTCGAGAACCTCCAGCGCTACGGCCTGTTGCCCGACCCGGGGCGCAAAGACGGGTTGCCTGTCGGCCTGACAGTGTCGTCCAACCCTTTCACGTTCGGCATGGAGTTCGTCGGGGTTACCTGCGCGGCCTGCCATGTGGGCGAGTTGCGCCACGACGGCAAAGCCGTGCGGGTCGATGGCGCTCCCAACATGTTCAATCTGCAGCTCTTCTACTCGGACGCCATCGAGGCGGTCATGGCGCCGATGAGCGACCGAGGCAAGCTGTGGCGGGCGCTCAAGCGGCTGGGACGGCAAGATTACGAACGCTTCGGGATTGCCGCGCCATTCATCCGTCCGGCCACTGTCATCTACTACGGCGCGAACGCGCTGCTGCACCGCGACAGGTTGGACGCGCGTCTCGAACTGGTGGCGGTCATCCGCGCCGCCAAGGACCAGCGGGATCCCGAGCACCCGACGTCCGGCTTCGGTCGCCTCGATGCGTTCGACGGCACCCGCAACTTCCTGTTCACGCGGCTGCGCAAAGAAGACGCGCACGGAGATTTCGAGGTCAACAAGGCGAACATGGTCAAGCTCGACGCGGCGGTGAAGTTCCCGCCGCTGTGGTCGCGGAAAGATCAGCCGCTGGAGCCAGTCGAAGCCTACCGCGAGCAACCCCAGCGCTTCCCGCGGGTCTGGGGCTTCAAGGATTACGACTGGGTCGAATGGACCATAGACACCAACACGGTGATGGAGCGCAATGTCACCGAGACCCTCGGCGCGGGGGCTACGGTCGTCCTCGATCCCACGAGGACCGCTTCGCTGTTCGAGAGCTCGATTCCGGTGAGAAACATGCACCAGTTGGAGTGGCTGGCCTACTACATCGATCCGCCGCGATGGCCGGGGGCGATCTTCGGCGAGATCAAACCCGATTTGCAAACGGCGGGCGAACGCACATTCCAGATCCATTGTGCCGGGTGCCACGAATATGGCGATGATCGGCGTACTCCGACCGGCCTCATCCGGCTGCTCGGAGTGCGTCCGAATAAGGTTGGGACAGACGCTACGGCAGCGCTCAGAATCTCTTGCCCGGTCCCCGACACCGGTGTGCTCGAGATCCAGCCGAAGTTTTTCACCGCCGAGGACGCGCAACTCTTAAAGCGCTGCGCCGGCGTCGAGCCCGGGGCACCCTTCACCGGCTATTCTTTTGCCAGCACCGCTCAGGCCGCGGTGGACAATATCAAGCAAAAGGCCTACGCGGCGGCCGGAATTGACAAGGCGCAGCAGCAGGTGATGGAGGATTTCGCGCAACGCGGAAACCCCACCTGGCGGGACACGCTGCTCGATACGCGGCCGCCCTATGGTCCCTATGCTGCGAGACCCCTCTACGGCATCTGGGCCGCCGCACCCTACCTCCACAACGGATCGGTCCCGACGTTGTACGACCTGCTGCTTCCCCCGGAGCAGCGGCCCAAGACGTTTGCGCTCGGCGGGCGCGAGTATGACCCGGTGAAGCTCGGCTTCGCCGTCGGCACAGCGTGCAGCCAGCGGGACTGTCTCGTCGACACCACGCGGACCGGCGACGGGAATGGTGGCCACATCTGGGGCACGGACCTGGCCGAGCCCGACCGCATGGCCCTTTTGGAATACCTCAAGACCTACTGACGCCGTCAACATCTCGGGGAAAGTGGTCCGTCCCTCAGCTCCTCGCTGGCGGGCGCACCGCCGCGCGAGCTAATGTTCCGACTCAGACGCACGATTCACCCGCTCACCAGATCGTCATGGCCGGGCTCGTCCCGGCCATCTACGAACTGCTTGCTGGTTCCGTGGATGCCCGGCACAAGGCCGGGCATGACGGTTACGCTGAGCCTGAAACATCTGAATGGATCTAAGCACTAGTACAATATTTCGAGCAGCGCCTGCGCTTCACTCAGATCCCTCGTATCCAGCCCCTCAGTGAATGATTGATAGATCGGGGCGAGGATGGCGCGGGCCTCTTCTCCTCGGTTCTGCTTTTGCAGCAGCCGGACCAGGCTCATCGCTGCCCGGAGCTCCCATGACTTGGCGGATTGATCTCGGGCGAGCTGGAGCGCTTTCTGGTACGATCTCTCCGCTTCCACTTCGACATTGGTGCACCCGTTTGCACCGGAATGCAGCATCAGCTCTCCCTTCAGCCGGTGGAGCTCTACCTCGTAGAATCTGTCGCCGAGCTCCGCGGCGATCGACAGACCCTCATCCAAGTGTCGCAGTCCGTCGGCGCATCGCCCCATTCGCAGTTCGGCCTCCGCCAGCAGAGCCAGGAAATAGGGTTTTCCGACCTCGGCGCCGGTAGCCAGCCAATCGTTCATTCCCCGACGGATCTCGTCGACACCCGCTTCGAGGTGACCCAGCTCGACCAGTGCCCAGCCCCGCTGCACCCTCGCTCCGCCCAACCATAGCGCGAAATTCTGCTCTCTGCAGAGCGCTACCCCCTCCTCGGCGCAGGCAAGCATCGCCTCGGGCTCCCGGCGGTACTTGTGCAGATAACACCCGATGTAGAGCGCAAAGGCGAGGGTGAACGGCTGTTCCAGGTTTCGGGCCAATTGGACCGCCGCGCGGCTCCGCTCGAGCGCCCGTTCCGGATAGCCGAGCGAGAACAGCGTGACCGCTGAATAGGAGCAGCAGGTAACACCAAAATCTTGCGAAGAGCTCCCTCCGCGCGGTTGCGCGGCGGCGAGGGCCATCCCCTGCTCGAGGTGGTCTTGCGCCGCCGTGAACCTCCCCGGAAGAAAGGCGGTGACGCCAAGATTGGTTCGAGCCGTCAGCAGCAGGCGAGGCTCGTCGCGTCGCTCGGCCAACAGCAACGCCTGCTCTGCCATCTCATACGCGGTCGTGTACGGACCCCGTGCCGTGTAATACGCGCACAATCCGGCGAGCACCCGCGAGAGGCGCCGGGGGTCGCCGATCGCCTCGCCGAGCTCGCGCGCCCGGTTGTAGGTCGCCGCGACCTCAGGGGCTCCGTGCCCTTTCATCGCGATATAGGCGGGACCGAGGCTCATCTGGAAGTCGATCTCGCGCTCAGTGCGTTGCCTGGTGTCGGGCAGTTGCGACAAGATTTCCAGGCCCCGTGTGAAGTGCCCGATCGCCTCCGCGTTGGCGGACCGCCGCGCCGCACGGCGCCCGGCCTGATGCCAGTGCCGCAGCGCCTGCTCCGGGTCTCCGGCTTCGGTATAGTGATGGGCGACGAGTTCCGGCTGCGTCTCGGCGATCTCCGGGAAGCGCTGCTCGAACAGCCGCGCGATTTGCGCGTGATAGTGTCGGCGAGTAGTGCGCAGCAAGGACTGATATGCAGCGTCTTGGACCAGGGCGTGCTTGAACCTGTAGGTAGCGTCGGGGGTGTGCCGCGGCGGAAGATCAGCCCTGATTCGACGAGCTGGTCCAGGGCGACCGTGAGCTGGCCCTCGGAAAAGCTCGACACGTCGGCGAGTTGCTCACGGGCGAATTCGCGTCCGATCACGGCGCCGATTTGGGCGACTTCCTTGACCGGAGCAAGGCGGTCGAGGCGCGCCATCAGCGAGTCGTGCAGGGTTGTCGGGATGGGTATCGGTGCCAGCGGACCCGCCAGCTCATAGTGGTCGCCAAGATCCTGGAGCCGGCCCGATTCAATCACCGTCGTGGTCAATTCCTCGACGAACAGGGGGACGCCATCGGTGCGAACCAGGATCTGGTCGACGACTTCGGGCGGCAGCGCCTTACCCCGCGTAATCTGCTCCAGCATGGCCGCGCCGTGACTGCGGGTAAGGCGCGTCAACGACAGCTGCATGACGTGCGTATAGCTCTTCCAATCCGGATTGAACTCCGGCCGGTGGGTGATCAAAAACAGCACTGGAAGCTTCTGTACACGCTCGATCAACAGACCATACAACTCAAGGGTGGTCGGATCGAGCCAATGGGCGTCCTCGCAAATCGCCAGCACCGGCTGGTTGCCGGCGAGTCCGGCAACTTGTTCGACAAGGACTTCGAGGGTGCGCTGCTTCCGCCTCTCCGGCGTCAGATTGATTGGCAGATATTTCTCGCCAATAGATATTCCCAACAGTTCGGCGATCAGCGGCACGGCTTCTTGCAGTTCTCGCGTGCCAAGCGCCAGCGAGGCTTCGATTTTGGTGAGGGCCACTGCCGGCGGATCCGCGCGCTCGAACCCGGCGGCTCGCTCCAAAAGCCCAATCACAGGATAGAGTGCGCTGTTGGTGTGATAGGGCGAGCAATAACTGCTCAGTGGCGTGTAGACCTGATGGGCGAGGCGTCCACGCAGCGTGTGTACGATACGCGATTTACCGATCCCGGGCTCGCCGCCAAGCAGCACGACTTGACCCTCGCCCTCCTGCGCGCGCTCGAACCGGTCGAGCAGCAAACCGAGCTCGTGGTCGCGCCCGACCAGAGGCGTCAGCCGGTGACCGCGAAGCGCCTCGAACCGGTCCTCGCCGCGGCTCTTGCCTTCCACTCGATAGGCGCCGAGCGGCTCGGCAAAGCCTTTGAGCCGTTGCGGGGCGAGATCGACGAGCTCGAACAGGCCCCCTAAGAGGCGCTGGGTATTCGCGCCGATCACCACCGTGCCCGGGCTCGGTAATATCTGAAGGCGAGCCGCAAGGTTCGGTGTCTCGCCGACCACCTCATTTTGCTGCGCTGCACCCTCGCCGATTAGCTCGCCGACCACGACGGCGCCGGTTGCGATGCCCACTCGCGCGAACAGCGTCTCGCCTCCGGGTATGGTCACTTTGCTCACCGCATCGACGAGGCCCAGCCCGGCGCGCACCGCCCGCTCGGCATCATCCTCGTGCGCCTTCGGATAACCGAAATAGGCGAGCACCCCGTCACCCCTATAGTCGGCGATATGCCCTTCGAACCGACCGATTTCGCGGGCGACCGCGTTTTGATAGCCATGGATGATGGTGCTCATCTCCTCGGGATCGAACCGTGCCGAGAGCTCGGTCGAGCCGACGAGATCGCTGAACAATATTGTCAATTGACGGCGTTCGGCCTGTTACCGTGTAGCGGACTCATCCGACGCCCCGGCCGCAATCGGCTTAGCCAGCGCTGCAGCGGCAGCGAGCAGCCGCCGCCGCGGACCGAGCGGCAGTCCTAACGTCTTGAGGTCGTCGTCGGTGAGATGCGGGAGGTCTCGCAGGCCGACTTCATGTTCTTTGAAGATATCGGCGTACTTGGCGAGATCGATTTCGCCGAGCCATTGTTCGATCTCATTTGCCATTTTCGCCGCTTTGCTCCTCCATCCCCATCGCGGTCTGCCGCAAGGGTCGTTCCCGTAACCTTGAATGAGGCGACGGGTGCAACGCCACGCACTTTTGCGTCAGGCTCTCAGCTCTCCTCGATAACCTTTGCCAGCAACTCGGCGGCCTGCCGGCATTGCTCGCGGCCGACATCGAGATGGGTCACGGCGCGCACGGTGCGCGCGGCAAAGGCCGAGACCAGCACGCCCAGCTGCCCTGCGCGGGCGACGATCGCCGCGGCGTCGGGCGCGCCCTCGGCCACCCGGAAAATCACGATATTGCTCTGTACGGTGGCGAGATCGAGGCTGACCCCGCGCAATCCAGCGAGGCGCTCGGCGAGCAGCCGCGCATTGGCGTGGTCCTCGGCGAGCCGCGCCAAATTGTGCTCGAGCGCCCACAGGCCAGCGGCGGCGAGGATCCCCGATTGGCGCATCGCGCCGCCGAGCATCCGCCGGGCGCGCACGGCGCGGGCAATGTCTTGCCGGCGGCCGGCGATCAGGCTGCCGACGGGGCAACCCAACCCCTTCGACAATGCCACGGAAACGACATCGAAAGGGGCCGCCAATTCGGCGAGGCTCCGGCCCGAGGCGGCGGCGGTGTTGAAGAGCCGCGCCCCGTCGAGATAGCTCTTGATGCCGAGCTCGCGCGCCTCATCGCATATCGCCACGACGTCTGCTTGGGGGAACACGACCCCGCCACCGCGGTTGTGGGTGTTCTCGATAGCGACCAGGGTCGTCGGCGGCATGACGATGTGGCCGGGCGGCTTGTAGGCGGCGCGCAGATCGGCGGCGGTGAACAGCCCGCCATCGCCCACGACGGCGAACTGCACCCCGGAGTTCGCCGCTCCAGCGCCCGATTCGTGCCAGACCATGTGAGCCTCGTCGCCGAGGATCACCTCGTCCCCCGGCCGGGTCAGGATCTTGAGGCCGATCTGGTTCGCCATCGTGCCGCTCGGCACAAACAGCGCCGCTTCCTTGCCGAGCAATTCGGCAATCCGTTCCTGCAGGCGGTTGACCGAGGGGTCCTCGCCGTACTGGTCGTCGCCGACCGGTGCCGCCGCCATCGCCTGCCGCATTCCGGCCGAAGGCCGGGTCACCGTGTCGGATCTGAGATCGATGCGGGTCATTGGCGTTGAATTCCTCATTCGATAACCTCGTTGGCGCGGGCGAGGATCGAGGGCGAGATCGTCAAACCGAGCGCTGCCGCGGTCTTGAGATTGACCACCAATTCGAACCGGGTCGGCTGCTCGACCGGCAGCTCGGCGGGTTTGGCCCCCTTCAGGATCTTGTCGACAAGCGAAGCGGCGCGCTCGAAATTCTCGCGCCACACCTGTCCATAGGACAGCAGGCCACCGCTTTGAACGAATTCCCGCTGCTCGTAGATGGCAGGCAATCGGTATTGCGCTGCCAGCTCGATCAGGCGGGGCCGATTCTCGAACGTGACCGGGCCCCCTTCCACCAAAATTCCCTGGTCGTGGTCGGCTGCACTGGCGGCAAAAGCGCCCTCCAGTTCTCCCGCCTCGCTCACCGGTCTTGCGGTCACCTGCAGGCCGAGCGGACGCGCGAGAGCCTCGATCGCGGTTGTGCGAGCAGCACTCCTCGCGAGACGCGCATAGGCCAAGTACGACAACCGTGTCGCCGCCGGCACCAGCTCGCGCAGCAGCTCGAGACGCTTGCCGTCAAGCTCGCCGCGAAGGACCACGATCCCGGTGACATTGCCGCCTGGGCGCGCCAAGCTGTCGGCGAGGCCCTCCTCTACGAGATCCGTCCCGCCTATCACGACGATCGGTGTCGTGCGAGTTAGGGCGTGCACCGGCCGCGCGTCGATCATTCCGGCGGCGACGATGACATCGGGGTTTCCCGCGATCAGTTCGGCGGCGGCGGTCTTGCGCCGCTCGGGATCCTCGCCCGTCACCCGGCGCTCGACGGCGAGATTGCGTCCCTCGATCCAGCCGAGCCGCCGCATCTCCTCGTCGAAATCGCGGCGCGGGTAGGCGTCTCCGGTGACGATGAACCCGATACGGGCGCTCTTCGGCGCCTCCTGCGCAACGGCGCGCCAGCCGATGACCGCGACGGTCGCGCCGAGCAGCAACTCCCGGCGCCTCAGTCTATGATCTCGTCGGCGCGGGCGAGGATCGAGGGCGAGACTGTCAGCCAGAGCGCTGCGGCTGCCGGCACGGATTTCACTGCGAGCCACCGGCGATCCTCAGGCCCATCAGCTCGAGCGCCGCCCGGCCGAGTAGACCGTACGGGTTGCCGAGGGTTTCGGGCAGTTCGAAATGATTGTAGTGCTCGCCGACCAGAAGCCGCACCGGCTTGCCGGTAGCTTTCACCGCGGCGGCGAATTCGCGGTTCTGGCGCTGAAATTCGGGGGTCTCGCAGGTGCCGTAGGCGACGACCAGCGGTGCCCGCAGCCGGTCGAGATGCCGGATCGGGCTGAGCTCGGCGACCGTTCTGTCGTCGAAAGCGACATAGCGGCTGCGCGCCGAGAGCCGCACCGGCTCGAGATCGTACATGCCGCTGATGCACATCCCGCCTTTGATGAGGTCGGCCGGCAGGCCGAATTGGTTCCGCCAGTCGGTCGTCAAGGCGACGGCGGTGAGGTGCCCGCCCGAGGATTGGCCGCCGAGGAAGAGGCGGTTCGGGTCACCGCCAAAGCGCGCGATGTTCTCCGACACCCAGGCGATCGCGCGGCAGATTTGATCGGCCAGCACCATCAGATTGCCGCCGGCGTCCTGCACCCAGGCGAAGTCAGGAACGACATAATGCGCCCCGGCGGCGAGGAACATCTCGGCCGGCCCGGCAAAATCCTTCGACCTTCCGCTGCGCCAGGCGCCGCCATGGATAAAAACAAAGACCGGTGCGCCGGAGCCCGCGCTGCGGTAGATGTCGAGCCGCTCGATCTCGGCCGGGCCATAAGCGACGCGCTCGGGCTCGCCGATGTGGCCTCGCGCCATTGCGCTCTCGCCGATGCGGCGCGCGATCAGCTGCTCGCGGTTCGGCGCATAGGCGGCCTGGTCGTAGGCCGCATCGAGTGTGGCCTGGTCGTAATCGAGAAATACCGGCGAGCCTTTTTCGGGCATCGCACCCCCGCTATTGGTGGCGGTCCCCGACCGGCCGTGGACAGAGGAGAGGGAGGAATGAAGCTCTACACTTATTACCGCTCGCAGGCGAGCTTTCGCGTGCGCATCGCGCTGAACCTGAAGGGGATCGTGCGCGATGACAGCTTTCTGCACCTCGAAAAGGGCGATCAGTTCGCCGCCGAATATCGCGCGATCAACCCGCAAATGGTGGTGCCGACCCTGATCGACGGGGAGGTCAAACTGTTTCAGTCGCTGGCCATCCTCGAATATCTCGACGAGAAGTATCCGCATCCGCCGCTGCTCCCGGGCGACCCGGCGGCGCGCGCCTGGGTGCGCGGGATCGCGCTGATCAACGCCGCCGACTCGCACCCGCTAATCGTCCCGCGCGTGCGGCACTACCTGACGGATGTGCTGAAACTCAGCGACGAGCAGCGCCTCGCCTGGATCCGCTATTGGCTCGACGCCGGACTGCAGGCGATCGAGGCGTTGCTCGCCGAGCATCCCGAGAGCGGCCGGTTCTGCCATGGCGACCGGCCCACTGTCGCCGATATCTGCCTCGTCACCCAGGTGACGCCGGCCAAGACCTTCGACTGCCCGCTTGGCCCCTATCCGCGGGTCGTGCGCGTCTACGACAGCTGCATGGCGATCCCGGCCTTTGCCGAAGCCCATCCGTCAAAGCAGCCCGACACGGAATAGCGGAGCGCCGCCTCTCCGTTCGACCGGGTGGTCTGGTCTTCCTGGCAATTCGGCTTAAATACCCAGCGATGCCGGCACGCTCCCTTGCCTTGGCACTGCTGCTCGTGCTCTGCGCGACACCCGCGGCGCGGGCCGCCGAGCCCGCCGGTGCGACCGTCGTGCTGCAATTGCCGGCGTCGATGTCGCCGGACGAAGTCAAAGGCCTGATCGGCGACCTCGCCGCCAAGGGCGCCCAGCCGGCCGATCCTCCGGCGACTTCCGGCCCGGCCTTGATGACCGGGATGAAAATGACGGCGGAGATATGGGGGGCGACAAAACAGGCGGTACGCGCCGTGCCGAAGCTGCTTCAGGCACCACAGGTCTGGGTTCGGCAGGTCGAGGCCGAGGGCGGCACGCGCGATGCCGCGCTGTGGTTTTGGGTGGTCGCGCTCGCCGGGTTTGTGGCGGCCCCGCTGATCGGCTCGTGTGCCCGGGTGCTGTTCGACCGCCGGGCGATCGTCGGGCCGGAGCTCCGCCCGCGGCTGCGTGCCGCGCTTATCAAGCTCCTTGTCGCAGGCCTCGGTCTCGCGGTTTTTGCCCTGCTGTTCTGCGCCGCGCTGCTCACGGTCTCGATGGGCCGGCCGATCCTCGTGGCGACCGCCGACCGGCTGGTCTGGAGCGCGCTGCAATGGCGGCTGTCGATCGTTCTGCTGTCGATCGTCCTGTCGCCACACCGCGCCGATCTCCGGTTGCTGACGATCGACGATGCCGACGCCCGGCGCTGCTCCCGCTGGTTCTCCGTCTATCTGGCGGTTGCCCCGCTCAACTTCCTGGTCGTCTGGCTGGTCGAACGCCTCGGTTTTGAACAACAAGCCGTATTTGGCGCAGCACTGCTGCCCGGGGTCGCCATCACGCTGTACAAAGTCGCAATGTTCTGGGCGACCCGCCAACCGATCGCGCGCGCGGTTCTGGCCGCGACCGGCAGCGAGCCCGGCGCGGTCAGGCGAGCGGTCGCGGCATCCTGGCATTGGTTCTTTATCGCCCTGTCGCTCGGCATTCTGATCGGAGCGACAATCGAGTTCGCCCTCGGCAAGGGTGCTTGGGTCGCACATGCCGCGACGGCGACGCAGGGGATCGTCGTCGCCCTGGCGGTTCTGGGACAGGCGAGCCACAACCTGATTGCGCGGCTCTGCGCCGGCGACACGGCAGAGCTCAGGGTGAATTTGCGGCGGGCACGGTTTCGCCGCGCCCTCAGCCGACTCGTCGACGCGTTTCTGTGGATCCTGGGGGCGGCATGGCTCGGCGAGACCTGGGGCCTCGACCTCATCGACCCGGCACCCGGCGGCATCGAGCGGATGGTCGTGCGGCCGGCCCTCGAAGCGGCGGCGACGGTGGTCGCCGCCTGGATCCTGTGGACGGCCCTCAGCGCCGTCATCGACGAGAAGATGCCGCCGCCCGCGGCACCCGGCGACGAGGACGAGATCCCGGGCTCGGCCTCGCGGCTCGACACCTTGCTGCCGCTGCTGCGCAACACCCTGTTGATCGGGCTCGCGGTTGTCGCGGTCATCGTCGCGCTGGCGACCCTCGGGCTCGACATCGGCCCGCTGCTCGCCGGGCTCGGCGTCCTCGGCATCGCCGTCGGCTTTGGCGCGCAGAGCCTGGTGCGCGATGTGATCTCGGGGATCTTCTTTCTGATGGAGGACGCCTTCCGGGTCGGCGAGTACATCGACACCGGCCGGCTGCGCGGCACCGTCGAAGGCATGTCGTTGCGCTCGGTGCGGCTGCGCCACCAGAACGGGCAAGTGCACACGATCCCGTTCGGGCAGGTCCTGTCGGTTACCAATTACAGCCGCGACTGGTCGGTGGTGAAGTTCAACCTTCACCTCGACCCCGGCTCGGACATCGAGACGGTGCGTAGAACCATTAAGCGGGTCGGCGAGGAATTGCTCGACGACCCCGAGATCGGCGCCGAATTCATGCAGCCGCTCAAGATGCAGGGTGTGGTCGATGTATTGCAGACGGCACTCGTCGTGCGCTGCAAATTCACTGCGATACCGTCGCGCCCGACCTATTTACAGCGCCAGGCACTGCGTCGCCTGATCGACGCCTTTGCCGGGGCCGAGATCCGCTTTGCCGCGCCCAATCTGACCTTGCAGCTGGCAGGCACCACCGCCGCCGGCTGATCTTTGGAAAGGACTTGGGCGGGGTCCAACCAATCCGGCGCGGACAAACGGTAGGCAACAAACGACAGGGTCCCCTTGACAACCTGGTGATGGGATGTATATGCACGACATATCTCGTGTCAAAGAGCGGGCATGACGACCGACCTCGGCTATGTAGAGAGCTGTGCCTGCCACAAGGTGCGAATGGCGGCCCGTGCCGTGACCAGGGCTTATGACGATGCCTTGCGCCCGGTGCGCCTTCGTGCCGGCCAACTCGCGGTGCTGGTCGCCATCAATAACAACGGCGGCGCGATATCGATTGCGGCCCTCGCGAAAATTATCGGCATGGACCGTTCGACCCTGACCCGGAATTTGCGTCCATTGGAGAAGGAAGGCCTGGTTACGGTCGGTCTTGAAGGCTGGCGGCGCAGCCGCTCGCTGGAGATCACAAAACAAGGGCAGTCTCGGCTGCGCGAGGCGTTGCCCCATTGGCAGCGCGCACAGGATTCGCTGCGGCGTAAACTGGGCGATCACAGCTGGGCCGATATCCATGCCAGTCTCGATCGCCTGATCCTGGCGGCCTAGCCCGGACCCTCGACGACCCGAAAGAAACGGAGGTCAACGATGAGCCGAGCCTGAATTTGCCGGTGAACCATATCATGCATATACACTTCTTATACCTGAAGGAGGTCTTCCATGAAGTTCTTCATTGACACCCACGACAAGACCAAGGGCAGCTTTCCTCAGGCTCGACTAAGCGAGGCGGAATTTTTCGCGGCGTTCGATGCGCTCGAGGAAATCGCTCCAAGGTTTGGCGCCGGCGCCCACGCCGCACACGTCAACCTCGAGGAAGGCAAGGCCTTCTGCTTGATGTGCGGGCCGGATGAAGAGGCAGTGCGCAAGGCGCACGCAGCGGTCAATCTGCCCTTCGATTCGATAACCGAGGTCAAGCGAGTGACGGGCGCCGATCTGCGGCATCCGGTAGCCGCGCAAACCGCGAAAGCCGCCGCGTAGCCGCTCGGCCTCGGACCGGCAACTGGACAAGGGAACTTCCTTTGGGTGAGGTAAGCCTTTGAAATGACGGACCTCATCCTGAGGACCGCTCCACCGGAGCGCATCTCGAAGGAGGCAGAACCGCACTGACATTCCTGGCGGTTTCCGCTAGGCTTGCCGGCCGATCCGTCCGGGAGGAGGCGAGGATGACCGAGATGGCCCCGCTGGAAACGGCTGCGCTCGC
>Ga0306920_100009619_pt1 | contig 12908 bp, 14 predicted proteins | sample flu12Cox44000170_FD_204666 | JGI IMG/M metagenome (GOLD analysis project Ga0306920, IMG submission 204666) | Lab enrichment of tropical soil microbial communities from Luquillo Experimental Forest, Puerto Rico - flux4day.12C.oxic.44.000.170 (v2)... | ecosystem: Environmental > Terrestrial >...
ACCGCGGCATCGGCGCCGAGCTCGGCAAACGCCGCGGGCGCCTCAGGTGTCCGCAAGCTGACCGGACTGCGCAGGGTAAGCCTGTGTTGCGCAGCCAGCAATTGCACTGGTGAGGGTTGTGGGCGATGACCGCGGCCGGCGGGACGGGGCGGTTGGGTATAGACGGCAAGGATCCGGTGCCCGGCCTCGATCAGCGCTGCCAGTATCGTCGCGGCAAAGGCCGGCGTGCCCATGTAGATGAGATCGAATAGCTTTCTCGGCGGGTTGGCGGTCATCGCTCGACTCCCGCGAGCGGCAGCGCTAGGCGGTCGCGAGCGCCTTGCCGCGTTTTGCTTTTGCGAGCTTGCGCAAGATCATCCCGCGCTTGACGAGGGACAGGTGGTCGACAAAGAGAATGCCGTCGAGGTGTTCGATCTCATGCTGCACGCAAGTGGCAAGAAGCCCCTTGGCATGCATCTCGCGGATCTCGTTCTCCTCGTCCAGGTAGCGCAACCGGACCTCAGCTGGGCGGGTAACGTCGGCATAATGCTCCGGTAACGACAGACATCCCTCGCTGAAGGTCGCCAGCTCAGGAGAGCGCCACAGAATCTCGGGATTGGCGAGCTTTAGCGGCTGCGGCTTCTCGCCCTCGCGCGCGACATCGAGGACAATCACGCGGCTCCCCTGCCCGACTTGCGGTGCCGCCAGCCCGATGCCGATCGCTTGGTACATCGTTTCGAGCAGGTCGTCCATCAGTCGCCGGACCTTAGCGTCGACCGCGGGGACTGGCCGCGCCTTGATTTTGAGCCGCGGGTCGGGAGCGGTGATGATCGAAAGGAGAGCCATGCGAGCGGGCTCTACGTAGGGTGCAGTGGGCTCGCCGTCAATATGACCGGCAGCCCGGGAGCGGCACGTGGGCGTCGATCAAATATTAACCCTCGGGCGGAATAACTGAAGCTTACAGACCTTCGCGTCTCGGGTTGGAAATCGACTGATGGCATCTCTGGCCAAATTCACTTCGGCAAGCCTTTTGATAATCGCGAGCCTCGCGGTTGGGTTGAGCATCAATTCGCAGGCGGTGGCGGGGTCGGTATCCGACGGACCGGCACCGCTGCCGCAAAAAGGCGTAAACATCGCCAGCGGGCCCAAGGCGCCGGCGGCCGAGGAGCCGGTCGCGCGGCTGCAAACAGCCTCCGACCTCCTTGCTGTCGGGCGTGATACCAAGGACCCACTGGTGCTGATTGTTGCAGCGCGCATCGCCAAAGGGGTGGGCGGTACCGAGGCCGACCTCAAACCGGACAGGAAAGGGGCGGCGGGAAGCGTACAAAAATCAGGGCAGCCGGTGTCGATCGACTCGCTCCTTGCCGAAGCCCGCGATCTCGCAAAAGGCGAGAAAATCACAAATTTGCTGATCGAGGAGACCGCCGCAAAGGCAGCCGCTAGCGGAGCCGGACAGCCCAAGACCCATCAAGACACGGTCCAAGCCGGGACTACCGACGTCTATAGCATGGTGTTCAGCGGTGGGCAGTTGGCCGAGCCAGGCATCGCCGGAGACGGCAGCGGCGATCTCGATCTGCTCGTCTATGACGAGAACGATCACCTCGTCTGCCGCAGCACCGGGAGCAGCGATCGCGAATATTGTCAATGGTGGCCGAAGTGGACCGGTCCATTCCGCATCGAGGTCCAGAATCTGAGCACCGCCCCAAATCTGTACCGCCTCGCGACAAACTGACGAGCGGGAAGCGCGCTCGCTCGATCGATCACTCGGATCCGAGCGCCTTGACAAAAGCCTCGATCGTCTCCGCAACCGGCCGCCGTAAGATCGTCTCGTTGGTGAAGAGCTCGAACTCGGCCCCCTCGGCCGAGGCGCAGAGTGCCGAGCGGATCGCGATTCCGTGCGCGAGCAGTCGCTCCGGCAACTCTGCGGCACCACAGCCGCCAACGCGTAGACGGGTGACGTTCGTTGCTGCCGCCGAGCGGACGATTTCGCAGCGTCTGTGCTCACGCAGAGCGCCGAACAAATTCCCCGCCTCCGCCGCACGTCCGAAGCGCTCGCCGAAACCATCGAGATAGTGCAATGCCACCGCCGCGTACGGCCAGGCTTGCCGTAAACCGCCGCCAAACATGCGCCGCTGATGGTAAAGGTTTTCGAGCAGTTGGCGAGGACCAGCGAGTACTGCGCCGCTGGCGGCATTAAAATATTTGTATAGCGACACGTAGACGGTATCGAACAACGCTGCGTAAGTGTGCGGCGCTATCCCGGTATACGGTTGAGCCAGGAACAGTCGGGCGCCGTCCAAATGGAGGCCTATCCGGCGCTCGCGAGCGAAAGCTGCAATGCGTTGCATTTCGGTAAAGTCGAAGACCTCTCCGGCAACCCGACGCACCGGGGATTCGATCGAGATCGCGCCGACCGGCGTCGCGACGCGACCTTCCTCGGCCCGCGCGACCTCAGCCGCAACCTCGGACAATTCGAAAGTCGCGCGCCTGGGTGCCAGCGGGATCAGGATCAGGCCGCTCAGCTCTTGGGCGCAATCGCCCGAATCGTTGTAGATGTGGCTTTCCTGCTGCACGATCACGCGGCGGCCATGTTGCGCGAGGAGACGGAGCGCCAGATGGTTGGCGAGCGTCCCGCTGGGCAGGAAGACAGCGGTTTCTTTGCCGAGCATCGCCGCAACCCGCTCGTCGAGCCGCGCGACAACCCCATCCCGCGAGAACTCGTCCACGGCGATCCCGTCATTTTCTGAAAGGCGAGTTAGTAAACGCGCATATTCGACGGTTGACAGCGACAAGCCATCGGACCGGAAGTGGATGCTGCAATCCTCAGCGCTTTGCGGATCCTTGCTGTGGGCCCTCACGCTCACCTCCTCTAAAGGTTCCGATTTGGCAATCATTTGCGGACATCGGGGCCACGGCAATGGTAGCATAGTGCTCCGATCCGCCCTATGCACTCGCGCCGCCCTGGAGATCGCGATGTACCGGTCTCATTCTTCCTTTGCCAGACTTTGCGTCGCGGCGACCGTGCTTATGTTGGCACCCGCCGAGAGCCGGGCGTGGGATGCCGAAGGACACATGATCGTGGCGTTGGTTGCCGACCGGCTGCTGCAAACCCAGGAGAGTCCGGAGCAAAAAAAACTGGCGGAACTGCTGGCCAGCGACAAATCCAACAGTTGGACCAAAACCGATATCGCAGGCGAAGCGACCTGGGCGGACGCGCTGCAGGAGAAAAGTACGGAAGGCCGGTTCGCCACGACAAAGTGGCATTACGTAAAATTGGATTTAAACAACCCCGACCTGACAAAGGCGTGTTTCGGCAAACCTGCCCTCCCGTCGATGGCATCGGCTAGTCACGGGCTGCAGGATGACTGCGTCGTCGACAAAATTGATCAGTTTTCCAAAGAGCTCCGCGATCCCGCAACTCTCCCCGGAGAGCGGCTGATGGCACTGCAGTTCATCCTAAATTTTGTCGGCGACATTCATGATCCGCTTCATACCATCGAGCACAATGATAGTGAGGGCCGTTGCATCGCACTCCTGCCCCCGGGCGCAAAGACACCAATCCGGCTCAGCGACTATTGGGACGACACGTTGGTCGTTGAGGCTGAGGGGAAGGATCCAGCCAAGGCCGCCGCCGAGATCGTCCCTGGCCTAACGGCGGCGGACGTTCGGAAGTGGTCTGGTGGCACGCCCGCGGATTGGGCGCAGGAATCTTACAAGATGGCGAAGGAGATCACCTACAGCTTTTCTCGAGATTTTGCAAAGGATGCGATCGCCGGCAAGTACATCTTTCCCGCGCGAAAGGGGGAGAAGGATCCTTGCGGCGCGGTCCCGGTATACCGGGTCGACGCCGCCTATCGTGACCGCGCTCTCGCCGCGGTCAAAGAGCAGCTGGCGAAGGCCGGGGTGCGTCTCGCCTTTCTGTTGCGCGAGGATCTGCAATGAGCTTGGGCAGCGGCCGCTCATTTAGGCTAGGGCAGTTCGGGCATGGTTATCGAGGTGGGCGCGCTCCGATCAACGACACCGCAATTTCGACCGGATCGTCATCGGCGCCGGCAAGGAATTCGACCGCGCGCAGCACCGGGTCATGCAGGCGCGCGCTCAAATCAGCGATTTCCGAGAGCCGCGCTGCACGCCCTTGAAGATCCCCCGCGCATTGATCGAGCACCCTTTCTAGAACAAAGGCCACTGCGACCCGGCCCGAAGACATAGAGGATGCCACGCACCCTCTGGCGGATATTGACAGTTCCCGCAATGCCTCCAGGTTGCCGAACCGGCCGCGCTGAGTCTGATAGAGAAATTGGCGCCGCAGATGCGCCGCCGCCAGATCGATGACCGATCTGGTCAACTGAAGTCACGCCTCGTAAACAGGGCCTCAAAACTGATCCCGGCCTGGCGGAAATTCTCCTCGGCCCCTTCGAGGCGATCGACCACGGCGATTACTTTCAGTATCGTGCATTGCAGCAGCCGGGTCTGTTCGACCGCTCGCATCACCGAGGTTCCGGTCGTCGTGACGTCTTCGAGCAGAACGACCCGCGACCCGCGGTCGAGTACCCCGTCGACCCGCTGGTCGGTGCCGTGGCCCTTGGCCTCCTTGCGGATAAAAAACCCCTTTATCGGCTTCTCGGGCCAGCTCCGCATGCAAAGAGCGGTGACGATCGGGATTGCACCTGTTTCCATTCCTCCGACGCAGTCGACATCCTCGGCCTTGATCTTGTCGAAGAGGAGGTCGGCGAGCAGGGAAGCCCCCTCGGGATCGAGCATCGTCTTCTTCAAATCGATGAAAAAATTACTCGATCCGCCTGAAGTCAGACGAAATTCCCGCCCCTGCAACAGCGACGCACGGCGAATGATCGCGAGGAGCTTTTGCCTCTTATGGGAAAGATCAAAGGTTTCGCGGGTTTCCATAAGACGCCGCATCATCCCAAGCCGCGACCCCGAATTAAGCCTGAGCACTTGCCGAGACACAAGCTTCCTCACCGGGGGGTGCTTGACGCGGGTCGCGGCGGAAGGCTAATCCTCGCCGCGGTCAACCAGCGTTCACGGGGGAGGATATGGCAGTACGACTGGTGGTCACGATCACCGCGCACCGTGAAAGGGGGCCGAGCTTGCCCAAGCGTACAAGGCCCGATGTGAGGACTGCATGAAGGAGCCCGGGTGCGAGCAATTCGCGGTCTTCCAGAGCGTGCTGAACCCCGACAAGCTGGCATTGTTGGAACGCTGGACCGACCAGCCGGCTCTGGACACACATGCGAAGCTGAGCAGCGCACGCCCGGCATTGCGCCCCGAGCTGCGAGTCGGCAGCTGTGAGCGGGAGGACTGTCAGTACAACCGGACCCGGTAGGGGAGGAAACAATGCTCGATCTGGTCGTCACCGGCGGGACAGCAGTCCTGCCGTCCGGGGTGCAAGCTGCGGATATCGGCGTCACTGGCGGCAAGATCGCGGCGATCGGCGGGCCGGGAAGCCTGCAGTCGGTCGGCGCCGGGCGGATCATCGATGCCGGCAATCAGATCGTAATGCCCGGCGGTGTCGATCCGCACATCCATTGCAGCATGCCGATCCCGTTTCCCGGCCGCAACGAGGATTTGCTGAGCGCACCGCCCGAGCAGGTCAGCCGTGCTGCACTGCACGGCGGCACGACGACTTTGCTCGATTTTATCCAGTGCGCACCCGACCAGCCTCTGCAGCGCTCGATCGAAGCGCGTCAGCGCGAATGGGCTGGTGCGTGCTACTGCGACTACGGGCTCCATCTGCTATTGCACGGCAGGCTGTCGCAAGGCGTGCTCGGCGCAATGCCTGAGGCGATCGAGGCGGGCCATGCCTCGGTGAAGATGTTCACCACCGACATCCGGCCCAACCGGCAGGGCAGGATGGTGCAGTTTGGCGATATCTGGGAGGTATTGCAGATCCTCGCGGCCAAGGGCGGCATCGCCGCAATTCACGCCGAGGACAACGACATCGTCATGCACATGTACGAGAAGCTGATTCGCGAGGACCGCGTCGGTTTTGAGAATATGGCTGAGGTGCACAACACTTTGTCGGAGGACCTCTCTTTCAATCGGGTAATCCGGTTGGCCGAGAATGTCGAGGGTGCAGCACTCTACATGGTGCACGTCTCGGCTGCGACCGGGGTCGCGGCAATCGCGCGATCGCGGGCGCAGGGCTTCCCGATTTATGGTGAGACCCTGCACCAATACCTACTGTACACGGCCGAGGACTACAAGCGGCCGGGCGGGCAGATGTATCACACCTATCCCTCGCTTAAATTTGCCAAGGACCAGGAGGCATTGTGGGCCGCGACCGGCCATGGCGCGATCCAGGCAATCGCCACCGACGAGGTGTGCTGCCCGCTGCAGGTGAAATTGCAAGGTCGGCGCATCGACGACACGACCGGCGGCAATTCCGGCGTCGAGCCGCGGCTGTCGCTGATGTACACTCATATGGTCGAAAAGCGCGGTTACAGCCTCGCCGACTTTGTCGGGCTGGTCTCGTCGAACGCGGCGCGCATCATGGGAATTTATCCCCGCAAGGGCGCGTTGGCGGTCGGCTCCGACGCCGACATCGTGCTTCTCGATCCGCGGCTGCGTCGGACATTACGCAAAGAGGATCTGCACGAGACCGATTACAGCCCGTGGGAGGGTCACGAAGTCGCCGCCTGGCCAAGCATGACGATCCTGCGCGGCAAGGTGGTGGTCGAGAATGGCCGGTTTCTCGCCAGCCCCAGCGATGGCCAGTTTCTGCCGCGCAAGATCGGCGACGACATCCGCGCGCGCTCCGCGCTATGAGCGCGACCAGTCTTAGCGGCGCTGATCGGGAGGATCCGGCAATGGTGACCGCAGCGGCCTGGCTGGCGCTCGACTAGAGCCGAGTGTAAATTCCGCCGCTATCACGATACCGAGCTCTATCAGTGCGAGCAGAAGCGGATCTTTTGCGGGCCGGTCTGGAGCTTTCTCGGCTTTGCGGCGGAGATCCCGAACCCCAGCGACTTCCGGGTGAGCTAGGTTGCTCGCACGCCCATGCCGGCGCCGACGTGCGCAGCAATTTCCTGTTGCTGCAAGAGCCTGGCGGTGCGCCACATCAGGCCGCCCGGCGTCCATACAGCCGCGGTGCTCGAGGATCGCATCCGAGCGCTGCGCGAGTCGAACAAATACTACATCCACACCGGCCCTCATGTGAGCGGCCTGCCGTGCCTCATCGAGGACGGGGTCGCCGAGGCACCGTTTGCCGTCTACCAGACCGATCGCGAGACCTGGCTGTTCGCCACCGGGCCCTTCCACGGCCAGCTCGAAGCCGTCGGCCCGCGTCTCAAATTCCGCGACAAGGCGATCCTGCTCGACACCTTCGCGATCCCGAGCCTTGCTCGCGACACCGCTATATATCGGCGCGAGCCGAGGAGACTGTTTTATGCCCGAATGTCACGTGGTCGGCGTCTATGATTATCCGGTAAAGGGTGCGGCCGGAAGGGCGCGCAGCCGGCTGCACATCGACCCTGCGATTGGGGTGGTCGGTGATCGCCGCCTCGCCTTCAAACAGGACGCGAACCTTCCCGACGCCTGGGCGCCAAAAAGCGCCTTCTTTGTCGGCATGAATACCGCGCTGATAGTTGCACAGGTTCCGTCCCTCGTGACCGACACGGAAGGCAATGAGCAGATCAATCCGGGATGGCTCGACACCGTTGCCAAACGGCTCGGCGTCGAACGCCGCAACGTATTGGATACGCACGGTGCGTTCAGCCTCGCCGATCGGCCGCGCAAATATGTCTCGATCATCAATCTCGCATCGGTGCGGGCGCTAGGCGAGTTCGCCGGCACCGCAATCGACCCGGCGCGCTTTCGCATGAATGTCTGGATCGACGGCCTGGCACCATTTGCCGAGCTCGATTGGGTAGCGGGCCACCCAGGCACACGCGACATCGCGGTGGGCGGGATGCGGCTGCGGGTCGATGAAGCCTGTGTTCGCTGCCGGGCGATCGAGGCCAATCCGCAGACCGGGGAATATGACTTCGAGCTGCGGCAGGCGCTCGATGCAATGATGAAACGACGCGGCTACCCCGGCGCGCCGCACAACAAATCGCCAATGGTCATGGGTATCCTCGCCCAGCCATACGTGCCGGGTGTCATTGGCGCGGGCGATCCGGTCCGGGCTTATTAGAAGGAATTTCGCACTGGACTTGTTTATGTCTTGGTGCACCCACCACTGATTTCAGCTGCTATCCGCAAAGCGTGATCATCAAAGCACCGGTCGGTCATACCGCTCTGCTCAGGCGCTGCTCGCTTCTCGGTCAGCGCTTACCGTTAATTGTATCGGAGCCGGCGAACGCGCGCGCAGTGATCTGGGCTGAGGGGGTACCGCGTAATCCACAGCGCAAATCTTCGATATACGTCGACCGGACTTCGTCCTCTGTCGCCGGTGGCTGCGAGACCGATATCCCGGATCGCCGACAGTTTCGTTCACTACACCCCGGCCAGCCCGTCCTCTGTGGAGCTGCCGGTTCTTCCGCGACAGGCAAGGAAATTCGATGAGCCACTTGTTCGATCCCATCACTCTTGGCGGCGTCGAGTTCGCGAACCGCATCGCTGTTTCGCCAATGTGCCAATACAGCGCAGAAGACGGCTCGGCGAACGACTGGCACCTGCAGCATCTGGGCGCGCTGACGATGTCGGGCGCCGGCCTCTTAATCGTCGAGATGACCGGGGTCGAGCCGGAAGCGCGCATCACCCCCCACTGCCTTGGGCTCTACTCCGACGCCAACGAGCGGGCGCTAGCGCGTGTCGTCGCATTGTGTCGCCGATGGGGGAGCGCGAAGCTCGGCATCCAGCTCGCCCATGCCGGCCGCAAGGCGTCGGTCAAGGTGCCGTGGGAGGGTGGTAAGCCACTCACGCCGGGTGAGGGCGCGTGGCAGACGGTGGCGTCTTCGGCCATCCCATTCGACGATGGCTGGCCGGTGCCACAGGCGCTCGATGAGGCCGGGCTCGCTCGCATCTGCGGTGCCTTTGTCGCCGCAACAAAGCGCGCCAACCGGCTCGGCTTCGATCTGCTCGAGCTGCACGGCGCGCACGGCTACCTGCTGCACAATTTCGTATCGCCGGTGTCGAACCGGCGCGGCGATGGCTATGGTGGCGGTTTCGCCAATCGCATGCGCTTTCCACTCGAGGTCGCGACAGCGGTCCGCGCGGTGTGGCCGCTCGACAAGGCACTCGGAATGCGCATTACCGGCTCGGACTGGATTGACGGCGGGCTGGGCCCGGATGACGCCGCGGTATTTGCCGCCGAACTCGAGGCGGTCGGCTTCGACTATGTATGCGTGTCATCGGGGGGGATCAGCCCGCAGGCGAGAGTTGCCGTCGCGCCGGGCTATCAGGTGCCGTTCGCCGAAGCGGTTAAGAAAGCCGGCAAGATCACGGTTCAGACAGTCGGAATGATCGCCGATCCACGGCAGGCAGAAACGATCCTCGCCGAGGGTCGCGCTGATTGCGTCGCGCTCGCCCGTGGCTTTCTCGACGACCCCCGTTGGGCATGGCATGCCGCGGACGAGCTGGGCGTGAAGGTCGCGTGCCCGCCGCAATACCGGCGAGCGCGCCCGGAATTGTGGCCCGGCGCCACCTTGGCTCATCCGACCCGGACGGCGGTCATGGGAATGAATGTCCGGTAAGGGCAAACTTCCCATCCCGAAGCCGAAGCAGCAGCGGGCAAAGGGCCTGGAGCAGTCGTCTCCCGCGCTTACCGCTGCGGGAGCAGGCAGAAGCCCTGAGCCTCGATGCCGAGCGCTGGATTGAACTTGCTGCGAAAGTTTTCGAGTGCGACCGCCGCGGTCAGCTCGACGATCTGCGCCTCGCTGAACCGCGCCTTTAATTGCGCGAACAGCGTGTCGTCGACGCCCTGGCCGGTGATCGTCATGCGCTCGGCATAATCGAGCGCCAGCCGCTCCTCCTCGCTGAACAGCGCGCTTGCGCGCCAGTTCGCCGCCGCCTGCAGCTTCGCCTCGCCTTCATCGCCTTCCATCACACGGACGGAATTGATGTCGATTCAGAACGGGCAGCCGTTGATCGAGGCGACGCGGAAGCTGACGAGCGACAGCAGCGCCTTCGGCAGCTGACCCGACTGTTCGATCGAAGCGCCGAGCAGCTTCGCCGCGCGCAAGATCGGCGGACAGTGCGCCATCACCTTGGTGGGGTTGAGCAGGTCGCCGAACACCGCCCGTTCCTGTTCGAAGATTTGCGTCAGAACCGGGTCGTCGCCTGGTTTCTCGATCTCGCTTACTCGTGCCATCGTCCCTCCGCCTTGCTTGGTCGTGCTCGCCTTATACTAGACGAGCGCGCGACGAGCTGCTCGATGAAGCGCTCGGCCGTATCCACAGCCTGGCGGGTCGGGCTCGGTCGACACTTCCGAGCCTGGGCGGGTCTCGTAGTTGCAGGTGCGGCCAGGAAGGGGGGGCGATTACAACACTGGTGCCGCGGGACTGATTGCCCGGACCGGGGGGTGTCCGCGCGGCGGATATCAGCTCCAATGAACTGACGATCGAGGGTTTATCGGAACCATCCAGAGCTGATCCATGAGAGTAGAAACCTGGAGACGAGCGACAACCCCAAAATGATCCCAACAGCGGCGCCGGCGTTGACGGATTTACTCGTCACCCCGCGCTCCTCGTAATTGGTTTTCGTGGCGTTCCTCCATCGAGAGCGAGATCCGCTGCTAGCCGGCCTGATTTGTTGTGTCTGATTTTCCAGGAGTTGCGTTTGAATTGGGCGTGTCAGCGGTGGTTACAATATCTGACAAATTATCACAGACGCTTAGGGTATAGTTACAATAGCAGTTTCGCGTACTTGTCGACCGTCGCCATCGTTTCAATCGAACTGCAGCACCTGCCCCTGATGGCGTCGGGTCGAAAGGGCGCTGAGCCGGGATCTTGATCGGCTGTATCAAGATCGCGCCGCCCAGCCATTCCGCCAGGCGGCAATGGGTGTGAAATCGGCGCGCTTTTTTCCGGAGGTGTGACCTAGTTCACACTTCGCCATTCATCGCTGAAGCATTCTGCCGCGCTGGCGCTGGGGTCCGCCGACTAAATCACTGCTCGGTATATCCTGCAAGGTGGCGCCTTGTTCGGATGACCCGCGAGACGTTTCTAAATCGAGGAGGTCGGGAGAATGGTTGCGACGCCAAACTGCATCAATTCATCGGTCAAATGCTCTCCGATCTCGGCGGCGCGGCGAGCGTCGCCTTGGTGCGCATGGGCGATGCTCTCGGCCTTTATAAAACGCTGCACGCGCGGGGGCCGATGACGGTCAGCGAGCTCGCCGCGGCGGCCGGGGTGAACGAGCGCTATCTTCTCGAGTGGGCCTCACATCAGGCGGCTTCGAACTATTTGTCCTACAATCCAGCCACGCGGAAATTCGCGCTCCCCGAGGAGCAAGCGATGGTGTTCGCAATCGACGACAGCCCCGTCAACATGCTCGGCGCGTTCGACGGGATTGTCGCCTGGGCTGCCAATCAGGAGAAGGTCCAGCCAGCCTTCAAAAACGGAGGCGGCGTGTCGTGGGGAGATCAGACGAGCTGCCTGTTCTGCGCAGTGGCGCGTTTTTTCCGGCCGGGCTACCACAACAATCTGGTGAGCAATTGGCTCCCGGCGCTCGATGGCGTCGTCGACAAGCTGCGGCGTGGTGCCAAGGTCGCAGATGTCGGCGGCGGGCATGGCTGGTCAACGGCGTTGATGGCCAAAGCCTTTCCAAATTCGCAATTCATCGGTTACGACTTCCATCCGAGCTCGATTGAGCACGCGAGGGGGCATGCCCGGGAGCATGGCGTCACGGCCAACACCCGTTTCGAAGTGGCGACGGCAAAAAATTATCCCGAGAAGGATTTTGATCTGGTCGCGTTCTTTGACTGCTTGCACGACATGGGTGATCCGGCGGGTGCGGCGGCGCATGTACGGCAGTCGCTCAAACAGGATGGATCGTGGATGATTATCGAGCCGATGGCCGGCGACAAACTCGAGGATAACCTGAACCCGATCGGCCGAATTTACTACGGTGCCTCGACGCTGGTATGCGTGCCGACCTCGCTTGCGCAGGAAGTTGGGGCGGCCCTCGGCGCCCAGACCGGCGAGGCGAAACTGCGCGAGGTCATCACCGCCGGCGGGTTCCGCAATGTCCGCCGCGCCGCCGAGACCCCGTTCAACATGATCCTCGAAGCCCGGCCTTGACGGCATAGCGAGCAGCAGTCCGGCCGCGCTTTGCCTCGAGGTCTGCAGACGCGCGCTGGAGCAGGCCTTCGGTTGAGATAGCGTGCCTGGGTCGTTTTGTCGGGGTCGCTTCCTGGGGTCACACCGATTTCGAAAGGAATACCTTACCCCGCTCAGGTGCCGAGCGGTCTCTGGACATCCGTTGCTCGGGATGCAACGTCGCAAAACCCGAGTGAGGTTATCTGATGCGCGCCCCTTCTTATGATTCGTTGGACGAGGCCCTCGAGACCCTTTCGCCTTATGAGATCGCGTTGAAGAACGGCAACAGCAATCACGCGCCGATGGTGGCCGAGGCGCTGTGCGCGCTCGGCCGCCCCGACGCGGTGATGCCGTGGATCGCAGGGTACCGCGAGAGGATGTTGCCTCGACACGCGGCGACCGCCCGTATCACTCGCGAAGACTGGCGCGCCGCACTCGGCGAGCAGGGGCGGTTTGCCGACTGGAGCGTGTTCTTGGGCGAAGAGTTGCGTGAGCGCCCGTGGCGCGAAGTCCTTGATCGCTGGCTAGAGCGGCTGGCTCCGGGCTTTTGCGCCGCGGCGACCCATGGCGTGATCCGCGTCGGTCACGCAGGTGCGCCGGGAGACCGGCAAGGAGTAGGTGGTGCAAGTCCACTGCGATGAAGGAGTAGCGATCCACATCGGCCCCAAGCCGTGCGCAGGCATCCGCGAGGATGTCGGCGAAGCGTCGGCAGGG
>Ga0306920_100009620_pt1 | contig 12908 bp, 7 predicted proteins | sample flu12Cox44000170_FD_204666 | JGI IMG/M metagenome (GOLD analysis project Ga0306920, IMG submission 204666) | Lab enrichment of tropical soil microbial communities from Luquillo Experimental Forest, Puerto Rico - flux4day.12C.oxic.44.000.170 (v2)... | ecosystem: Environmental > Terrestrial >...
CATTTCGAAAATACTCCTTCTCGAAGGGCTGAACGGTTCCGGTCGAGTTCAGTTCTGCCCAGACACGTTTGTCTTGCTCACGCCACTCTGGCGGGGTCAGGTCGGTCAAGCGCACGCGACCCAAAAGCAGGTCCTCACGGTCATATCCCAGGATACGTAGAAACGCGTCATTGGCTTCAAGAATCCGACGTTCTCGGTCGGCAATAAATATCCCGATGATGTTGGCGTCGACCAAACGCCGAATCTTCCCTTCCCGATCCGCGAGATCGTCGTAAAGCCGCGAGTTTTCGAGCGAAATTGCCGCTTGCGACGCAAGCACTTTCAACAAGGCGACGCGGTCAGGCGTGAAGACGTTGGGGGCCAGATTGTTCTCGAGATAGAGAATCGCTGTGAGCTTTCCCTGATTGATCAACGGCAAGCTGAGAATGGAGCGGACACGACACTGAAGAAGATAGGGATCGGAAAATGCCTGCTGAGATGAAGCGTCGTCGAGAATCACAGTCTCATGCGTGCGCGTTCCATAACGAACCAGCGACTCCGGCATCGCGGACGTGCAGTAGAAGCCGTGGCGCAGATGTACGGTTATATTGTCTCCACTGGCGATCGCTTCTGCCTGGATCTGCAGCTCATCACCTCGCGGGACAATCAGAAGACCACGTTCAGCGCCGGCGTGCTCGAGGGCTGCGCGCATAACTTTGTCGATGAGCTTCTCCAGAACCATTTCCCCAGAGAGCGCCTGCGAGACTTCGATCATCGTTGCGAGATCGAGATGTTCGACCGGTGCCTCGATCATACCCGTTGGACCCCGCGCGCGTTCGTCTTGCCTCAGCCGCGGATGGAACTGATCGAGTTGCCGCACCTTTCCGTCGGCGCCCCATCGCAGATAGCCCCGGCGCGCGTTTCCCAGATAGTGATGCGCAACCTCCTCGAGGCGGCGCGCCGCGTAGAAGCGGGCCGCAAGCTCATTGGCGAGCGCTTCATTGTGGATGAAGCCGTTTGCGCGCGCTGACGCGATGGCGCGCTCGTACAGATCCATGGCATCGAGAGGGCGTCCCTCGATACGGGCAATCTCGGCGCCGACCAGCGCTGCACGATCCTCAAAATTCTCTGGGTAACTCTCCGCCCAGCTTCGAAGCTGTTGCTTGTGCCCTCCAAGCGCTTCTCGATGCTTGGCGTATGGGTCGGGACCCACGGGCTCACACCGTGCGGCGCGGCACAGGCCAGCATAGAAATGGCATTCCGCCTTCTCCAGTGGGAAGAGCGCCAGCGCCGGCGCGGTCGCGTACCATGCCTCCACCTTTTCCGCTGCCTCGAACGCCGAAGCGTAGTCGCCGGCGAAGAAGCGCGCCTGGAGCTTTCTTATCCAGTAGAAGGATTCCAAAAAGACGCGAGAGGGTTGACCCGTGATACGCTCCTCGAAGGAGCGCTCCGTGAATCCACCGTCGTCGAGCGAGCCGAATTTCGAAGTTCTTCCGCGCAGGGTCCGGACAAGCGCGATCGGCGCGGAAAGTCTGTCGAGGAAAAATCCGTACGGCTGCACGAACTCCAATGCGTCCTGGCCTTCGCGCTCGAATTGATCGAGTGGGTGGCCCAGGGCAAGAAGAATGGTGCTGAGGCCGCGGGAGGCGAATGCGGCATATGCCGGGTCGCCGTTCTCTTTCGCCATCTGGAAGGCACGACGTGACGGTTCGATGCCCTCCCTGAGCGGTCGTGTCCACGGAATCACAATCGCAAAGGCGGTATAGGTCCGTGCCCCAAAATAGGTCAATCCATGACGTTCGAGCAGATCGCAGGCCAGTTTTCCAAATCGATAGCCTTCAGCGTAGTGGCCGAAGCGGGGGCCGGCGATCATCGCCGTTGCCACGTAGTTCAGCAGCGATCCTCCGCTATTGCCGTGCTCCAGGCTGAGATTGACGGCCATGCAGGCGCTGAGTGCGAATAAGTTCGGGTCGGTGTACAGTGCTGGTAGAACCAGACTGGTGAGCAGATCGAGGGTTGCCCGGGCCTCCGGATCCTGGATGAGCGGCAGATCAACAAGGTCTTCGATCGCGCGATCTCCGAGCAATACCCAGATGCGCTCGTACTCGCGGCGTGCGTCCACCTCGGCGGGATGCGCCAACCAATCGATGCCAACGTGCCGCAAGCATTCCAGGGCAACCGCCACCACCCTCTCGGCCGCCCCAAGGATGACGTACAGATCCACACGCCGCTGTGCCACGATGCATCGTTGAGCGTTGTCGACAGTGCGCGTTGCCAGCGCCGCCAGCCGCTGTTCGGCGGCTTGCAGGGACCCGGTACAGACCTCGCAGTCGGCGGCGTGCAGCTCCGACTCAAAGGCCAGCTCCTGCCGGCGCTGCCAGGCGTCCTCCGGCAACAGGACCGCACCGGCGGCAAGATACGCTAACGCGGATGCGTAGGCAGACGACGCCTTGGCGCGCTTGCCGGCGGCCAGGTTTAGCTCTGCGAGCTGCTCGCGTTCCTCCGGTGACGTTATCAGCGGCGCGCCGCGGTTGAGCTGGTTGACGATCTCGAAGATCGTCTCGTCGCGCTTTTCCGGCGGTGTCTGCGCCAAAAGCAGCCGGCCGATTGCCAAATGCGCCTCGGCGCGCGCATTTTCGGGGATCAGGGCATAGGCGGCTTCCTGCACGCGGTCGTGAATGAATTTGTAGGAGCGCTCGACGCCGTCGATCAATTGTTGGCGCCGGGCCTCCCACAGAGCCGCGTGCACCCCTTCCTCGGACGTTCCCACAATTATCGAAAGCATCGCGACATCAGCGACATGACCAAGGCAGGCGAGCTTCTGCAACGCTTCTCGCGTGGCGAGCGGCAGCCGCGTCAGCTTCCTTGCTAGGAGCTCCACGACGTTGTCGGTGTAGCGTTTGGCGTGGATGCCTTCGAGGTCCCAAGACCATCGCCCCCGCTCGTGATCGAATGCCAGGAAACCTTCGCCGGCCAGGGCGTGAAGAAATTGGATCACAAAGAACGGATTCCCGTCCGTCTTCGCGTGCACCAGCCGTGCGAGAGGGGCGGCCTGCTCCGCGTCGCAGCGGAGCGAGTCTCCGACGAGCCCTCCGAGGTCCTCGGCTGTCAGCGGAGCAAGTTTGAAGTCCTGTACCCTTCCGGTTGCCCGGATCGCCTCCAGCTTGCGCATGAGCGGATGTGCTGCCGTGACTTCGTTGTCGCGGAAGGCGCCGACGAGGAGCAGATTGCGGAGATCGGATCGGTTCAACAGGTCTTCCACGAGGTCCAGCGTCGCCGCGTCGAGCCACTGCAAGTCGTCGAGGAAGAGCGCCAGAGGATGTTCAGGCCGAGCAAAGACGCTAATGAACTGCCGAAACACCATCTGAAAGCGCCGTTGCGCGTCTTGGGGCGGAAGCTCAGGTACCGGCGGTGGCTCGCCGACAATCAGCCTCACTTCAGGAATGAGATCCACAATCAGTCCTGCGTTCGGTCCCAGCGCTTCCCGCAATGCATCGCGCCAAGGTGTGAGGTCGGCTTCGCTCTTGCCGAGCAGCGGTCGGATCAGGCTCTGAAAGGCTTGTGCCAGAGTCGCGTAAGGAATGTCGCGTTTGTACTGGTCGAACTTGCCGGAAGCGAACAGGCCACGCGGCGGTACCAGCACGGGCTGGAGCTCGTTGACGACGGAAGACTTGCCGATGCCGGAATAACCTGAGACCAGGAGCAATTCCGGGGTGCCGCCCTTGACGACGCGATCAAAGGCGGCGAGCAAGGTCTCGACCTCGCGTCGGCGTCCGTAGAGTTTCTCGGGGATCAGCAGCCTGTCGGGCGTATCGTGTTCGCCGAGCGGAAACTCGTCAATCCAGCGCTGCGCCCTCCATTCGGTCCGGCAGCGGCGAAGGTCGCTTTCGAGGCCCGCGGCGGTCTGATAGCGGTCTTCGGCCCTCTTCGCCAAGAGCTTCATGACGATCGCCGAGACTGCGCCGGGCATTTCTTTCCACCGATCCTTGGGCGGCGCCGGTTGCCTGGCAAGGTGGCAGTGCACCCATTCCATGGGATCGGCTGCGGTAAACGGCAAGGAGCTCGTGAGCATCTGGTAGAAGGTGACGCCGAGGGCGTAGAGGTCGCTGCGGGAATCGATTGATCGATTCATCCGCCCGGTCTGCTCGGGCGCCATGTAAGCGAGAGTACCGGCGATCATCTCCGGAGGGTGAGGTGCCTGGCGCTCGCGCGCCAGGCGCGACGTGATGCCGAACCCGCTCAGCCGCACCTCACCGGTCGCCTCATTGAGCAGGATGTTCGCCGGCTTGATGTCTTTATGCACGAGGCCGCGCTGGTGAAGCTTGCCCAAAGCAGAGGCAATGGCGATGGCGAGGTGAAAGAAGCGTCCAACCTCCATCGGTGCGCCGAGCAGCCGGTTGACCGGCTCACCGCCCTCATCTTCGAGCACCAGCATGGTCCGGCCGGTGTCGCGTACGAGGTCCAGCGGGCGCACTGCCCAGGCGCTCTCGAGTTCGTCTTTCAGCTCGTATTCGTGGCCGAAGTGATCGACGGTTGAACGGGACGGGTGATCCGCTGCGGGAGTAACGAGCAGCACGGGGCACCGCCTGCCGTCATCGTCGAACCGCCAGCCACGGCTGAAGATGCGCTCGCCGTCCTTCCACAAGACCTGAGGGCCACCGTCCGAATACGCGCCTTCCAGCGATTGCGGCACCATCTGTCAGCTCCCGCTCGGGCTTCCGATCGAGTTCGGCTGACCGAGCTTTGCCTGCGCCCCAGCCCCCGGCTTCTCTCCGCATTGCAGAAATTCTACCGCATCGCCTGAGAAATGGCAGCCGGCCATTTGATCTTGCCTGATCCGACCTGCTGATCCGAGTCCCCTTAGCAACAATTAGGCACGATTTGCCGGGCTTTATTGGCGCCGGCGGGGCATGCGGGCCAAGTAGAGGCCTATGCAGTCACGGTGAAGGAACGGAGATCCACATGCCCATCGCCACGGCACTGAAACCTTCGGCACCGAAGCAGCTTCCGCCGCCGAACAGCGATTTCTATCACTATGCCGATCTCCTGAACGCCGAAGAGCGCGCGATCCATCAGAGGGTGCGCACGTTCATGGAGTCCAAAGTCGCGCCCATCATCAACAAGTATTGGGTCGAGGACGCGTTCCCGTTCGAGCTGGTGCCCTTGGTCAAGGAGCTGAACCTCGGCGGCCTCGGCATCCACGGGTACGGCTGCGCCGGCGGCAATCAATTGCTGGTCGGCCTCATCGGGGTGGAAATGGCGCGGGTCGACGCTTCATTCGCGACCTTCTTCGGCGTCCACAACTTCCTGGCGATGGGTTCGATCCAGGTCGCTGGATCGGAGGAGCAGAAACAGAAGTGGTTGCCGCCGATGGCGCGCATGGAAAAGATCGGCTGCTTCGGCCTGACCGAGCCGTTGGCGGGCTCGGGAGCCGGCGGCGGCCTCACCACGACGGCAAAGCGCGAAGGCGACACCTGGGTCCTCAACGGCCAGAAGCGATGGATCGGCAACGCGCCTTGGTGCGATATCTCGATCATCTGGTCGAAAGACGTCGCCGACAATCAGGTCAAAGGCTTCGTCGTCGAAAACAAGACCACGCACGGCTTCAGCGTCGAGAAGATGCAGAACAAGATGGCGCTCAAGGTGGTCCAGAATGGCCAGATCACGATGAGGGACTGCCGGGTGCCGGAAGCAAATCGGCTCGCGTCCGGCGCCCAGTCCTTCCGCGACACCGCGCGTGCTGCGTGGGACGCGGTACTACGTGGGCTGGGAAGCGACGGGTTGCGCGATGGGCGCCTACGAGCACGCCCTCAAATACACACAGGAGCGATTGCAGTTCGGAAAGCCGGTCGCCTCGTTCCAGCTCATTCAGGACCTCCTTGCGAAGATGCTCGCCAACATCACTGCCTGCCAGGGCATGGTGGTTCGCACAGCCCAGCTCGCGGACGAGGGCAAGCTTACGGACCAGCAAGCCGCGCTTTCGAAGGCGTTCTGCACGGCCAAGGCGCGTGAGACGGTCTCCTGGGCGCGAGAGGTGCTCGGCGGCAACGGCATTATCGTCGACTACAACGTCGCGCGCTTCTTTGCCGATGCCGAGGCGCTCTATTCCTACGAGGGCACGTACCAGATGCAGAACCTGATCGTCGGCAAGGCGATCACCGGGTTCAGCGCATTCATTTAGCGGCCGACGCCGAAGAGTCGCCCGCTGCCATCACAGACAGAGTTGGACAGGAGACATGCCATGGCTTCACCCGCCGTCGCAGTGACGCTCGAGACACAGCAACCGCCTGCGCTGAAACTCGACAATGTGCTCTACGAAAAAAGGAGCGGCATCGCCTATGTGACGCTCAACCGCCCCAAGGTGCTCAACGCGCTCAATACGCCCACCTGGAAGGATTTACGCACGGCCTTCGAGGATGCGCGGGACGACGTCGCGGTGCGCGGCGTCATCCTCACCGGAGCAGGCGACAAGGCGTTCATCGCCGGCGCCGATATCAGCGAGCTCGCCCATGCGAGTGCCATCGACGCCGAGCGGTCCAGCCGCTCTGGTCAGGAGGTGCTCGAGCTCGTCGAGAATCTCGGCAAGCCCGTGATCGCGGCCATCAACGGCTTTGCGCTCGGCGGCGGTTGCGAGACGGCGATGGCGTGCACCATCCGCATCGCGGTGGAGCACGCGAAGTTCGGCCAGCCCGAGGTCAAGCTGGGATTGCTCCCCGGCGGCGGCGGCACCCAGCGGCTGCCGCGATTGGTCGGGAAGGGCCGCGCCCTGCAGCTCATTTTGTCGGGCGGGATGATCAGCGCACAGGAGGCCTGGCGCATCGGGCTCGTCAACGAAGTCGTCCCGGCCGCGGACCTGATCCCGCGTGCCGAAGCGATCCTCAAAGAGATCGCCGCCAATGCGCCCGTGGCCGTCAAGTATTCGCTCGAGGCGGTCAACAAGGGAATGGATACGACCCAGAGCGAAGGCTTCGCGCTGGAAGCCTCCTATTTCGGGCTGTGCGCCGGGACGGAGGACAAGAAGGAGGGCACGTCGGCCTTCCTCGAAAAGCGCGCATCGCACTTCCACGGACGGTGAAGAATCCCGACGGTCGCATTCAGGAGAACTCCGATGGCAACCGACAACATTTTTTCCGGACTCAAAGTCGTAGACTTCGCGAGCTTCGTCGCAGCTCCCGGCGCCGCCGTGATTCTCGCGGACTTCGGCGCCGACGTGATCAAAGTCGAACCACCTTCCGGCGACCTGTGGAGACACGCACATCAGCTTCCTCCGATGCCGCCGGCGAAAGACGCTTACCCCTTTCATCTCGCCAACCGCAACAAGCGCGGGATCGTGCTCAACCTGAAGTCACCGAGCGCTCAGCAGGTTCTCGAGAAGCTGGTCAGGTGGGCGGACGTATTCATCGTCAACACGCCGCATCCGGCGCGCAAGAAATTGAAGCTCGAATACGCCGACGTCGTGCAATGGAATCCGCGGCTAATCTACGCGGATCTTACGGGCTTCGGCGAAAAAGGGCCGGACGCCAGCCTGCCGGGCTTCGACCTCACGGCGTATTGGGCCCGCAGCGGCCTGTTGTCGATGACACGCGATGCCGGTGCGCCGCCGACCTGGCCGGTGGCCGGCAGCGGCGACAACGCAACAGCCGTCGGCATCTATTCGGCGATCGTTACCGCACTCTATCGCCGCGAGCGCACGGGGGAGGGCGCATATGTCACGACCTCACTCCTTGCTGAGGGCGTCTGGTCCGCAAGCGTCTCGATCCAGGCCGCGCTGTGCGACGCGAAGTTTTCCGGGCTGCATGATCGCAGCAATCCCGCGAGCGCCGCAACGAATGTGTATCGCGCCGCCGACGGCACGTGGTTTGTTCTGGCCCTCACACCCGACAAATGGGCGGATGCGGCGAAAGCCATCGGGCGTCCGGACCTCCTGAAAGATCCGCGATTCTCCGATCCGGCGAAGCTCGCTGCGAACCGGCCCCAACTCGTCGCGATTCTCGACGAAGCCTTCGGCGCACAGCCAATGGCGCATTGGTACGAGGCGCTCAGCGGCTTCACGTTCGGGGCGGTGCGCGGGCCGCAGGAAGTCATCAACGATCCGCAGCTCAAGGCGAACGACATCGTCGTTCCCCTCGAGGGTGCGGGCGGAAAGCTCACCTCGACGATCAGCAGCCCGATCCAGGTGCATGGCGTCGCAAAGGTACCAGCACGCCGCGCGCCCGAGCTCGGCGAGCACAACGAAGAGATCCTCCGCGAGCTGGGATTTGGCGCGAAGGACATCGACGCCCTGCGCGCAAGCGGCACCGTGCCGAAAGCCAAGGAACGCGCGGCCTGAAGCAGAGGCCAGAGAGCAAGGAGCGAACAATGACCGACATCATCACCGAGAACATCGGCGGCATCCTGCGGGTCGAGTTGAATCGCCCGGGGAGCAAGAACGCCCTCACCGGCAGCATGTACACAAGCTTGGCCGAGATCTTCGACAAGGCTGACAAGGACGACTCAGTCCGTGTCGTGCTCTGGCACGGCGCTGGCGACTCTTTCAGCGCCGGCAATGATGTTGGCGATTTCCTCAAGAATCCGCCCGGGCCGGGCGAATCTCCGCAGGTCCGCCTGATGGATGCGTTCGTCAGGTTCAAAAAGCCGATCGTCGCGGCCGTGCAAGGCGCTGCGATCGGCGGCGGGACCACGATGCTGACGCATTGCGATTTCGTCTACGCTGGCGAGAGCGCGAAATTCCAGCTGCCCTTCATCAATCTGGCGCTCGTGCCGGAGTTCGGCTCGAGCTACTCGCTGCCGGCGCGCATCGGGTATCTGCGTGCGGCCGAATTGTACCTGCTGGGTGAGCGCTTCGGTGCCGCGCGGGCAGCGGAATTGGGCCTGGTGACGCGCGTCGTGCCTGACCAGAACTTGTTCGCGACAGCAATGGAAACGGCGCAGAGGCTCGCAGCGAAACCGGGTGGCGCGTTGTTGGACAGCAAGCGGCTCCTCAAGCAGGGCTTCATCGACCAGGTCAAAGCCGCCATCAAACTCGAAATGCAGTCGTTCAGTGAGCATGTGCGCTCGGCTGACGCCAAGGAAGCGCTGTCGGCCTTCCTCGAGAAGCGTCCGCCGAATTTCAACAAACCGAAGACACAAGTTGCGGCCGAATAGGTCGGTGCCCGCGGCAATGAGGTCGACGCCAATGTCCACACAGCAAAATAGGGCGCGAGCAGCGGCGCAAACCGGAGCGCTGTGGCGGATGGCGTCGACCCGTTTGCCGACGAGTTGGGGCATGTTCGAAGCGATGGGATTCGAGCGCGAGCTGCGGGCCGCTGGGCGAACCGCTGAAACCGTCCTCGCCCTCGTGCTCGGCGACCTCTCCCAAGGGGCGCCGCTCCTGCGCGTCCACTCGCAATGCCTCACCGGCGAAGTGTTCGGCTCGCTGCGTTGCGACTGCGGCGGCCAGCTCAACCTTGCCATACAGGTGATCGCGCAGCAGGGCCGCGGACTGGTGATCTATGAACTTCAGGAAGGGCGCGGCATCGGCCTGATGGCGAAGTTGCAGGCCTACGCGCTGCAGGACACAGGGATCGACACGATCGAGGCCAACCACGCGCTCGGCTTCAAGGCGGACTTCAGGGATTTCAGCTTGGCGGCAGTAATCCTCCACGACCTTCGCATTCCGCGCGTTCGCTTGCTGACCAACAACCCCCGCAAGGCGGACGCGCTCAACGCCGCGGGCATCGAGGTCATCGAACGGCTGCCCTGCGAGGTCGGCCCGACGGCACATTCGCTCGCCTATCTGCAGACGAAAAAGCAGAAAATGGGTCATGCGCTGAACCTGGAAATACCCGGTCCCCGTTATGTGGCGCATGGCATCGAAGCGCAACTGTGAAACGAAAGGAAAGATCATGACAATACTCGAAGCGACCAAGTCGAAGAAGGCGTCTGGCGTCACCCGCTCCGGCCGGCTCTTCGTCCTCGAACTGAGCGGTGACCGCATCCACTCGATGAATCCCGATGGTTCCGACCGCAAGACCATCATCACCGATGGTCACCTTCCCGATGGCATCGTCGTCGATGTGGAGGCTGATCACATCTATTGGACCAATATGGGCATCCCCAATCTCGATGACGGCTCGATCGAGCGCGCCGACCTCGACGGCAGGAACCGCAAGGTCATCGTCCCGCAAGGCGTCACCCACACGCCGAAGCAGCTTCATCTCGATAAGGCGAACGGCAAGCTCTATTGGGGCGACCGCGAAGGCATGCGCGTCATGCGCGCCAATCTCGATGGCTCGCAGGTCGAAACGCTGATCGAGACCGGACGTGGCGACAAGGATAGTCGCGATCAGACGCGGTGGTGCGTCGGCATCACCATCGATCCGAAGAGCGGCAAGATCTACTGGTCGCAGAAAGGCGCGACGAAAGGCGGATTGGGCAGCATCTGCCGCGCCAATGTCAAGATCCCGAAGGGCGAGACTCCGACGAACCGTTCCGACATCGAGGTGCTGTTCGATCATCTGCCGGAACCCGTCGACCTCGAGTTCGATCTCGAGAACCGCATGCTCTACTGGACCGATCGCGGCGATCCACCGCGCGGCAATACGGTGACCCGTGTCGCAATCGATGCCGACGGCAAGCCGAGCGGCACTCCCGAGATCGTCATCACGCATCTGATGGAAGCGATCGGCATCGCGCTCGATGTGCCCGGCAACCGGATGTTCATCACCGACTTCGCCGGCTCGCTCTATTCCGCCGATCTCGACGGCAAGAACGAGCGCAACTTCCTCTACGCCCAGGGCAACCTCACCGGCATCGCCTACGCCGAAATCTGATCGGAGGACATGACATGACCAACACCAAGCCCATTCGTCGCATCGCCATCATCGGCACCGGTGTCATCGGTGCGAGCTGGACCTCGCTGTTCCTCGCGAAGGGACTCCAAGTGGTCGCGACGGACATCGCGCCAAATGCAGAAGCTTCGCTCCGCAAGTTCGTGAAGACGGCCTGGCCGGCGCTCGAGCGCCTGGGCCTGTCGGCGGGAGCTTCGCAGTCGAACCTCACCTTCACGCCAGATCTCGCGCAGGCGGTCGCCGACGTGGACCTCGTCCAGGAAAACGGGCCTGAGCGGATCGATTTCAAGCAGAAGCTCTATGGGCAACTCGACAAGCTTCTCGCTCCCGAGGTGATCATTGCATCGAGCTCGTCTGGGCTCACCATGAGCGAAATCCAGAAGGGAGCCGCGGCGCATCCCGAACGTTGCGTTATCGCGCATCCGTTCAATCCACCGCACCTGATCCCGCTGACGGAGATCGTCGGCGGAGCCAAGACTTCCGAGGAGACGATCCGGCGCGTAGAGGAATTCTACACGTCGATCGGGCAGCGGACGGTGCACCTGCACAAGGAGATGCCGGGCCACGTCGCAAACCGACTGCAGGCCGCATTGCTGCGCGAGGTCTATTACCTTGTCGCCGAGGGTGTGGTGAGCGCCGCCGACGTCGACACCGCCCTTTCCTGGGGGCCTGGCCTGCGCTGGGGCGTCATGGGCGCCCTGATGCTCAATCACCTCGGCGGCGGCCCGGGCGGCATCGAGCATTTCTTGCAGCAATTCGTCGGTCCGGTGACGGCCTGGTGGAAGACGCTCGGCTCACCCGTGCTGACGCCCGAGGTGCAAAAGAAGCTCGTTGATAGCGTGCACGCCGAGGTCGGCCCGCGCTCCATCCAGGAGCTCGAGGCAGCGCGGGACGAGATCCTGCTTGGCCTCATCGAACTGCGCAACAAGCGGTCCGAGACGGTCGCGCCACGCACCGTCGCTGCCGAGTAGATCCCGGCTGCACACCGCATGCCCTGGAACCGGAAGGGAATCTGTACTCCCGGCTCCTTTAGAACGGTGCTCGTGCCGCGAGGCGCAAGTAAGCCTGAGTGGTCGGCAGCTTGAGAACCCTCTTCGCGAAAGGGGTTCTCAAGCCGCGATGACAAGCAGTACGAACAAAGGTGACCCAATGAGTGCGATGCTGGCTGAGACTCGACCTGATGAGCCAACGGCGCTGGTGGAGCCGACGCACGGGCGGCGCAAGCGTGTCGTCATCATCGGCGGCGGCTTTGCCGGGATCGCAGCGGCGCGAGCGCTCCGGCACGCTGATGTCGATGTGCTCCTGATCGATCGCCGCAATCATCACATCTTCCAGCCGCTGCTCTACCAGGTTGCGACAGCGGTCCTCTCTCCTGCGGAGATCGCCGCGCCGATCCGTCAGCTCGAGGTCAAGCAGCGAAACATCAGCGTGCTCCTCGCGGAGGTCACCGGGGTCGACGTCGCTTCCCGCATCATCGAAGCGTCCTCCCCAGGCGTGGGGGTCCGCAAGATCGCATTCGATTATCTGGTCGTCGCGACCGGCATGCGCCCGAGCTATTTCGGGCATGACGAGTTCGCGCAACATGCGCCAGGGCTCAAGAATCTGAGCGACGCCGAGACGATCCGGGCAAAAATCCTGGGCGCGTTCGAACTCGCCGCGACGACCGAGAACGAAGCCGAACGCGCGCGCCAGATGACTTTCGTGCTGGTCGGCGCAGGTCCTTCCGGCGTGGAGCTTGCGGCGTCCCTGGCGCAAATGGTGAAGGTCACTCTGCGGGGCAACTTCCGCCGCATCGATCCGGCACAGGCCAACATCATTCTGCTCGACGCAGGCAAGCGGGTTCTGCCGACCTTTGCCGAGTCGCTGTCCCGCAGGGTGACCCGACGGCTCACCAAGCTCGGCGTGAAGGTCCTGACCGGAGTGAAGGTCGAGACCGTCGACGCGGAGGGCGTGGTCGCCGGCGGAAACCAGATCCGGAGCGCCACCGTGCTGTGGACCGCAGGCGTTGCGGCATCGCCCATTCCAAAGATGCTCGGCACCAAGACCGACCGCGCAGGGCGGGCGCTCGTTGATCCATTCCTGAAGGTCGTAGACGCGCCC